>Ga0307379_10006725_pt1 | contig 15760 bp, 13 predicted proteins | sample UN2MG_FD_202237 | JGI IMG/M metagenome (GOLD analysis project Ga0307379, IMG submission 202237) | Soil microbial communities from Risofladan, Vaasa, Finland - UN-2 | ecosystem: Environmental > Terrestrial > Soil > Coastal area > Acid sulfate soil | place: Finland: Risofladan, Vaasa | collected... | reverse complement strand
TGGCAAAAGTCACTCCGGCTTCAAAAGTGCCTAATTGATGTTCTGCCCGGGCTTCCACCAATCCTAATTTTAGTAAATGACAGATAATGGGAGCCATTCCGTGATATCTTAATCCGCCAGCGTGAACAGGTGGAGGAATAAAACCATGCCCCAAAGTATACATCTTCAATAAAGGAGTGAGTCCGGCAACATCACCAAAATCATAACCGTAAGGACCCCTGGTTAAAGTCGGGCAACTTGCTGGTTCAACATTTATTATTTTTAAATCAGGTTTTCGCCCTTCAATCTTATCTTTCACAAATGGCAAGAAAAGACCGGCAAAGTTTGATCCGCCTCCCACACATCCAATAATAATGTCAGGATATTCATCGATCTGTTCCATAACCTTTTTTGTTTCCAATCCGATGATAGTCTGATGTAATAAAACATGATTCAATACACTTCCCAGGGAATAATGGGTATCATCACGACCGGCCGCCTCTTCTACTGCCTCACTGATAGCCAGACCAAGACTCCCGGGACAATCAGGATCTTTAGCTAACATATCCCTCCCGGCTTGAGTATCAGGAGAAGGACTGGGAATACAATTTGCTCCCCAGGTCTCCATCATTACTCGGCGATAAGGTTTTTGCATATAACTGATTCTAACCATATATACTTTAATCTCCAAACCGAAACAGGCACCGGCAAAAGATAAAGCACTGCCCCATTGCCCCGCCCCTGTTTCAGTAGTTATCCGATTAATCCCTTCTTTTTTATTATAGTAAGCCTGGGCTACCGCAGTATTAGGCTTATGGCTCCCCGGAGGGCTGGTTCCTTCATACTTATAGTAAATCTTAGCGGGAGTATCCAGTGCTTTCTCTAATCTCCGGGCGCGGTAAAGAGTAGTCGGTCTCCATATCCGATAAATCTCCTGCACTTCTTCGGGAATTTCAATATACCTCTCGGCACTCATTTCCTGTTTTATTAAAGCCATGGGGAATAAGGGAGCAAGGTCATCAGGTCCGATAGGCTTGCCTGTTGCCGGATGTAAAGGAGGTGGGAGCGGCTCTGGCAAATCGGCTAAAATATTATACCAGGATGTGGGCATTTCTTTTTCATCAAGACAAAATTTAACTCTTTTCATTTTTTTTATTCTCCTTTCAAATTTAAAAATTTAATTTTAACTAAATTATCTTTTTTGCTTTTTTGTAAATATATCTTGCCCCCTGAGGGGCCAATTACATAATAAAAATATAAACATACTTAACCTCCTCTCTCTTCGTATCTCGTATCTCGTGAATCGTATCTCGCAAAGATAATAGAAACCGAGAATCAGGAAAAATTCGTATTGAGTATTGAGTATTGGGTAAAGAAAGAAAAAAAGCACCATTCTTCTTTTTATCTTACTATCCCACTAAAGTTTACACTAACTTCTCTTCTATTCTGTTTTTGAAAAACTACTGAATACTCTTTTTTATAAATAAAAAAGCCCCCAGTCCCAATTTATTCTAATAATAGGGACGGAGAGCTATTTTTTCCGCGGTGCCACCCTGATTGAGTCTAACAGATTAATATAATTTAATATTAATATTATTATCTATTAGACTCCTCTTGATTAAGTGTACGGTATATAAACAAAAAAACCTTTCATCTCCAAGAGACGAAAGGTTAATTCCGTGGTGCCACTCTAATAGGATTTTTATTTATTTAGAAAAATCCTACTCTTTAAGAGTACGGGCAATATAAATTAATTATACACCGATACACTTTTCCTTTTTACCGGGGAAAAGTCCGTCAGAACTTACTCGGACTATTTGAGTCCTTTCAGTTTGAAGCTTGTGGGTCCATTTCGCAAATCCTTTAAAATTTTTGCCGATTCTCACCATAACGACTCTCTGTAAAATTTTGTAATTTACTACTTCTCCCACGCTTTGCTTTTAACTATTATTTTATTTTTATTATTATAACATAGGTGTCAAGTCTACGAATTATAGTATCGAGTATATAGTATCAAGTATCGAGTTAAGAAAGAGAAAGAAAAGTACCATTCTTCTTTTTGTCTTACTATCTCAATAAAATTTACGCTAATCGCTAAAATATTTATAGTTCTCTTAAAGTTTATCAAAGGTGTTTTCTTGCAATATTTCTCTTTTCTTATTAAACATAACTATAGTACCGATTACCCCAATAAAAAAACCTATAGGACAGGCAAAGATGGCGATAAGAAAGAACACCACTTCAAAGGCTTTCATCAGGTAGCTTAATATAATTATATGACTGGTAACCTGCTCTAAAGCATAAAAGATATTGTGTAGTAAAGCAAAGACAAAAAATCCTGCAGCAGAAACCCCGGTCAATATTAAAAGCTTTTTAAGCTTCCCCTCTACTTTTTGTACTAAAGTTAAACCAATTAATATGCTACCCAACATAACGAGAATAATCCCGGAAATTATCATAAAAATACCACTTACTAATCCTCTAAATACGGGGATGAAAATTATACTTATTGCTAAAATGAAAACTGCTACTAGTAAATAAAATGTTACTCTTAATACACTTTCTTTTTGACTCTCTGCAACTAAACCCATGCTTTTCACCCCCTATTGAGTGAAGACTTTGTCAGCGGGTAACGCTCCTTAACAAAGTTAATAGTTTTTATAAATCTTACGAAAATGAAACCCGTAAACGGCATAGGTTATGGCCGTAGGTAAGAGTTGCGGACGCCGAAACAAAGTCCAGAAAAAGATTTTCCAATAATAAATTCTTTCCTTCCCTATTATACCCAGCTGCCAGATAGATTTAAGGAACGCAGTAAGATACCAAAGATGAAATTGATATCTTTTCTTTTTCAAAGATTTCATATTTTTTAAAAGCGTCAGGACACGTTCATAGTAACATTTAGGGGAATAAATAGTATTGAGAACTCTTTTATAGCCATCGATAAGCGCTTTATAGTTCATTTTGGGAATAAAATTAATGGAAAGGTCGGTGTTGTCACCTGTGGCTTCTTTTAATAATCTATTCTCTTTAACAAGTCGTTGATAGAGTTTAGTGCCCCGAGGAGCGTTTAATAGCCCAACCATGGCGCTGACAATTCCACTTTTTTGGATGAATTCAATCATTCTTTCAAAAATCGCCGGTGTATCATTATCAAAGCCCACAATAAATCCTCCGCTAACTACTAAACCAAACCTTTGGATCTTTTTAACACAAGCTATCAGATCACGATTTTTATTTTGCAACTTACCACATTCTGCTAAGCTCTCTTCATTAGGAGTCTCAATACCCACAAATACTGCAACAAACCCTGCCTGAACCATCATCCGCATAAGTTCCTCATCATCGGAGAGACTTACCGTGGTCTGAGTATTAAAGGTGAAAGGATATTTTCGTTCTTCCATCCAATTAATCATTGCAGGAAGTACTTCAACTTTTAATTCTCTTTTATTCCCAATAAAATTATCATCAACAATAAATACTCCACCTCTCCATCCTTGCAAATAGAGACTATCTAATTCTGCTAATATCTGGTCTTTGGTTTTTAATCTCATCTTATGTCCAAAGAGGAAGGTAACATCACAAAAATCACAGTTAAAGGGACACCCTCGAGAATATTGGATACACATAGTGACATATTTATTTATATCGGCTAATTCCCAAAGAGGAATGGGAGTCTTTTTTATATCAACCCACTGATCTGAGGTGTAGATATGTTTAAGTCGCCCTCCTTTTAAATCTTCTAAAAATAGAGGTAAGGTGATCTCAGCCTCATTAAGTATAAAATAATCTACGTCATCCTCAAAGTCTTCATATCCGGATGTAAAGAGAGGGCCACCGGCAACAATCTTAGTTCCCAACCTCTTACATCGAGCAATTATCTTCTTCACCGACTCTTTTTGAATAGACATAGCGCTAATAAATATATAATCAGCCCATTTAATATCTCTATCAATTAATGCTGTTACCGTCATATCTACCAGTTTTTTCTCCCACTCTTTAGGAAGCAGGGCAGCTACAGTCAACAGTCCCAAAGGAGGGAGACTCGCCTTTTTAGAAATAAATTTTAAAGCATATTTAAAGCTCCAGAAGGTCTCTGGATATTCTGGGTAAACAAGGAGTATTTTCATGTTAATCTTCCCCTTAATTTTATATTTTCTTGCAGATGAAGAATAAAACTTCGCTTGACAAAATAATTTTTATTGTTGACTTATATTACCCCTTAGTGCTTCCTGCTGTCAAATCCTTAAATGAATGACCCTGCAGCTTGCCACAAGGTCATTCATTTATAATAATATCATCTATCGCAAAATATTCTCTTTTTTAACATAAATTATTTTTTATTCTAAGTTTCCTTTTTCGTCAAGTTTAATTACCCAGGCATCATATCTTCCTGCTCCTTTTGATTCGGTGTATCCAGCAAGAACATAGCCTCCATCTTCTGCCTGAATTATACATCTGGCTACATCCTCATCACTTCCGCCGAAAGTCTTATCCCAGGCCATCTCTCCGTTTTCATCAAGTTTTATTATCCAGCTATCTACTTCTCCCCATTCTTTATCACCGGTATATCCGCAAACCGCATAACCTTCATCTTGTGTCTGGATAATTGAAAATATTTCGTCATCTGTTCTTTTAGCAAAGGTATTATCCCATACCTTGTTTCCTCTTGTATTCAGTTTTACCACCCAGGCTTTTTCTCCGGAAGCGATTGATTTGGTCTTCCCGGCAATAGCATAGCCTTTATCTTTGGTTTGAATGATAGAGTATATTACATCAGCCTCACTTCCACCAAAGGTTCTATCCCATTCCATACTTCCATCTTCATAAAGTTTTATTACCCAAAAATCCTGTCTTCCTGCACCTTTTGACCAGGTATATCCGGCAAGGGCATACCCACCATCTTCGGTTTAGATAATAGAATTAACCATATCGGCTTCGATTCCACCAAAAGTCTTATCCCAAGTGAGGATCCCCCCTGCGGCATAACTCATGCACCAGAAATACAGAAATAGTTACTAATTGGAATTTTATGACTTTTCTCATATAATATATACCTCCTCTTTAAAATATAATATTCACTTACTTATACACCAAATTTTTTATATTTTTATTAATATTCCTTCTCTTTATACATCCACCTCCTCTGTGACGGGATTTTAACCGAACAAACATCACCTCACCTGTAATTCTGGTAATTTTTCAATATCTTGGGATTCATTATAGGGCAATATGTGGTCGAATTTAATTTTGTAAAATTAATTCACAACTTGAAATATGGCAACTTTTCAAGAAAAAGAAGCTTTAACTATTTTAAGTCTAAAGATTTTTTCTAATTTCTGAAAGAGTAATCTTGGCCTTAGGAGCCATATCAAAAAACTTGGTTAGCTTTTCGCAGACATAATCGTCACAGTAAGCGCAATTTTTAACTTCCTTTTCCTGCCCACACTTTCTTATTTCACAGACTTTGCAATGACTAAAAAGTCTACCGGACTCTTCCAAACATCCATCACAATTAATGGCTTCTGGTTTTATATCACACTTAAATTCTTTAGACCAAACTTTTGCCACTTTTTCTCTTTCCTTATCATCATCTTTCCGGGTAGCTATAAAAGCCAGGCATTCGGTACAGGTTAACCCGCAAAAAGCAATCATCTTATCCATGATTTTCACCTCTTTGTATTATTTTATACCATCTTGGTAATTTATTCAAAAAGTTTGTCAGCAAACTTTGTCAGGGGACGGTCCTTTGACAAATTTTTTAATTCTCTTGCAACTATTTTATCCAAAATTTCTGCTGCTTTCAAAATAACCTCTCTACATTTTTTCTCTTCTGTTCGGTAATTATCCTTTAATGGTTTGCAAAGGATGTCGCCCATTTCTTTTTCAAAAATATCAAATAATTCTTTACTTAATTCTTTAATTTCCGGATGTTTGTGAGCAATATCCGGAACAAAAAGCTTCCCTAAAACCATAAGGGATGCTGTCAAAACACCACAGATACTTTCAATAGCCATACCCCCGCCAAAGGCTGCTGCCAGTCTTAGAGAATCTGAATTTAAGTTAAGGTGATAAACCTGATTAGCGCCACCTAAAATAATTTCTGCACAATTTAAATCTTCTTTAATCCCATACCCGTCCTGGATCAATTCTTTCAACATTTATTTCTTCCTCCTGAAGTAAGATGCATTCAAATTTTATCGTGTCATCAACTCTCCATACACCTCTGTAATTGTGGGAATTGAGATATTGCATTCTTTTGCCAAACGGATCAAAGCTCCTCCGAATATATCTCCTTCATGTCTGATATTCCCTTTTTCAAAATCTCTTTGAAAGGAAGTCTTGGTTTCGTAAGGAAAGTTCTCGGCTTTTTGTAGAGTTTTTGCTACTATATCTTGCTCAAAATCTATATTTTTTGCTTTTCCAACTAAAATAACTTCTTTCATGATATTTTCCGTCATACTCTTTAATTTATCATCAGAGAGCACTTCCCCTATTGTTTTTCCTGAATAAGCAGTTATTAAACTAAGCGCAGTAATAAATACATATTTTCCCCATATTGCAGGATAGGGGTTATCATGCCAGGTGTTACTAATCCCCATTTCATTAAAGAATTTAATAAGATATTCATAATTATACTCTAAGCGTTTCGGGTCTTTGCCAAATATAATATGTCCTTCAGGACCTTCTTGTCTGATTGTTCCGGATTTTTTAATACTGGAGGAAACATAGACACTTGCGGGTGAGACTATCGCTTTTTGTAAACTGGTCCTTATACGTTCATAGATATCTACTCCGTTAAGCAAGGGGAGAATTATAGTATCGGGGGAAATGTTTTTTGAAATTGATGTAACAGCATTATCCAAATCATATCCTTTTACACATAGTAGATATAAATCCGGAGCAGGAATATGTCTTATATTATCTGTGGCAATATTCGGAAAGCAAAGAAATTCCTCTTTATCGGTGATTAGATTCAACCCGTGCTGCTGAATGGTTTTTAAATGTTCCCTCCGGCTTATAAAATAGACCCGTATAGCACGGTTACTCCTGCTAATTTCATGAGCTATTCTGCCGCCAAAATACCCGCCGACACCTCCGATACCGTATACGCAAACACTTTTAATCATTTTACTCATAAATTATCCTTTCTATCTGTTTTTAAATCAGCTTTAGAGTTCAATCATTATTAGGCCAAATTTATATTAAATTTAAACTATCCTTAAAGCATTTTTTAATTTTATCAGGTTTAGTGACTTATGTAAATTTATTGGAATAAGCAGGAATTACACTAAAGATAGATAATTACATCCTGAAATAAAATATTCTCCAAGGTGCTGGAGGTATAACTCTCTTCTTCTTCTTCTTGACAATAGGACTTTTTTACTGTAAATTGATAAACACTTTTACTTTCCGCCTGAATGAATCCAAAAATTATAATTTTAAATAAATAACTGGGGAGGGATTAAAAATGAACTTAATCGATTTTGGCACTTTAATTCCCTTCGTTTTGATTACAACCTTCACTCCCGGACCAAACAATCTTAGCAGTGCTGCCATGAGTATAAATTTCGGAATTAAAAAAACTATGAATTACATCTATGGAATTGTTACCGGGTTTTTCGTACTGCTGATGTTCTGCGGATTTTTTTCCAACTTGCTTTTTACAGCCATTCCTTCTATCGAACCTGTTATGCGCTGGATTGGAGCAGCTTATATTCTTTATTTGGCTTATGCCACTTTTAGAGCCCGCTTTTCCTTTCAGGAAAAATCTAACCAGTATCTCTGGGGTTTCTACAAAGGTCTATTACTCCAATTTATAAATCCCAAAGGAATCATTTATGGCCTAACGCTTTACTCGGCCTTTTTAAATCCTCTTATTGGTAATCCCTTCTATATCATCCTATTCTCATTGGGTTTTGCTCTCGCAGGTCTCTTTGCTGTTTTAACCTGGGCTTCTTTCGGAGCGATTATTAACCAATATCTGCACCATGTAAAATTAAGAATCATCTTAAATGGTATTCTATCCCTTCTTCTGGTCTATACCGCAGTAAAGATTAGTGGAATACTTTCCTGAATAAATTCTTTTTGGAAGTTCCCGGGGCCAAATCTTTATTCTTGGCAAATAGTTTGATTAACTGTCAAGAATAATAATTTGACCCCATTAACTATTTCCTAAAATATTTTTTGATAAACCCGATAAATCCTATAAGGTTTAAACCCGGCATTTTCAAAGACTCTACGAGATTTTAGATTATTTTCATTGATAGAAGAACCCTCTATATAACGATATTTTTTCTTTTCGGCAGCTAATAATATCTTTTGAAAAATAGCCGCATTGACCGCCTTATTTCTAAACCTGGGAATAACATATTGAGCAAAACCCCTTATTCCGTCAATTTTATTCTTATACCATAAATATTTAATAAATCCGAAAGGCAATAATTTACCATTCACTTTTTTTAATACCTGATTATAATCCGGTAAGGCCAAAACAAAACCTATGGGATCATCCCCGTAACGGGCAATATAGATAAGATCCCTATCTATAAAAGGTAACAATTTTTTAACTTCTAAAGAAATCTCTTCATAAGAAGGAGGACTTGAATACTCAAAGCCATTCTCTTCCTCTTGACTATTGGCAACGATTAATTCAAGTACTTTTATGATGTCTTTTGCCTCCCGGTCTACCTGTTTTAGATCAATTCTATCAATCCTGAAATGATACCTTTTCATCGCAAAGGAGGCAGCTTTATCCACTCTTGCTCTGGCTATATCAAAATCATCACAATAATAAGCAAAAAAATCTGCATCCTTTTTAAATCCATATTCTTCCAGCAGCTGCTGATAATAGGTGGGATTATAGGAGGTCATCAAGACAGGTGGGCTATCAAATCCTTCAATTAACAATCCCCTATTATCGACATCATCATTAGGGTAAAGCGGTCCGAGAAGTCGGTTAATGCCTTGCTTATTTAACCAATTAACAGCATGGTCCATTAGACATTTAACCACTTCCCTAGAATTGATAGTTTCAAAGTAACTAAAATAACCGGTTTTATTATTCTTTTTCAGATTAATCTTCTCGTTGATACCAACCAAAACCCCGGCCAAAGGTTCTCCATTTTCAAATGCCATAAAAAAAGTATAAGGCCCGTAGGTAAATTTTTTAGAAACATCCAAGCCTAAAAATACTTTAAGCATATCACTTTTTAATGGTGCTACCCAATTAGGATCATCTTTGTAAATTTCCCAGGTAAAGTTAATAAACTGCATCAATTCTTTTTTATTTCTTCCCAGTTCGCGGATTTCAATCAATAGTAATCACCCTCTCTTTTTATTTCTCTGAGTAAGATGTTAGAAAAATGGTATGTGTCTATTTATTCCAATTTATTCCAAATCCTCTTTTTTTAAAGCGACAGAGGACGGTTTTTTTATATTATTTGCCGCACTTTAATAATCTGTATTTACCTTATTAAACCGCCGCCAAGATAAAAATTAATCTTTTTAATCTTTGAGCAACTTGATATTAATACGACAAATAGTATATAAAATCCTTCTTTTTTAGGATAATTTTTATATTTTGTTTAATTTATAATAATTATTGCCCTCTCTTCTTTCTGTTCGTGCCATTCGGGGTTGATTATCTTGAATGCGGTAAGAGAAAACCGTCCCACTGTCACGCTAATTAAATATTTGTAAATACTTTTGCAAAACCTATTGACTTGTTTCAATATTTTCTATATATAGTATAATAATTTATATACATATAAAAAGGAGATAAAAATGGACCAAAAAACAATTTCAGATAAACCTCCCCAGCGGAAAAAAAATGGTAAAGACCGAATAAAAATATTGGGTCCTGTGCACGATCTTGAAAAACACGTCCGTTCAGATTGGTGGAACCGTATTTTTAACTATCTTTATTTGAAGACCGATGGAGATGTAGTAGACGATCTAAATATCACTTCCCGCGAAATTGACTTGTTCTTAAGTATTCTTGAGGTCTCTTCGGAAGATAAAATTCTTGATTTATGCTGCGGGCAAGGGAGACATTCTCTTGAACTGGCAAGAAGGAATTTTAAAAATGTTGAGGGATTAGATCGTTCCCATTATCTAATTCAAAAAGCTAAAGCGCGTGCCAAAAAAGAAGATATTAATATCAGATTCAAAGAAGGAGACGCCCGTAAAATTCCTTATCTACCAGACACTTTTGATGTCGTAACCATCCTGGGAAACAGCTTCGGATATTTTGAGACTATTCAGGATGACCTGAGAGTATTAAAAGAAGTCTTTAAAGTCTTAAAGCCCTGGGGGAAACTTCTCATTGAAGTTGCCGACGGAGATTTTTTAAAAGAAAATTTTCAGCCCAGGTCCTGGGAGTGGATCGATAAAAAACATTTTGTCTGCCGGGAACGCTCTCTCTCTCTTGACGAACAGCGCCTCATCTCAAGAGAAGTTATTACTCATACAGAAAAAGGTGTAATGGCAGACCAATTCTATGCAGAAAGACTTTATTCTAATGAAAGTTTGACCCGTCTTTTAGAGGCAGCAGGTTTTAACGATGTTACTTTTCACGGACAAATTTCCCCTGATTCCAAACGAAATCAGGACCTGGGGATGATGGAAAGGTGTTTAATTGTTACTGCAATAACTAAAAAAGAATGGACCCCGGTTAAAAAGAAATCCCCAAAACAAGTTAAAAATGTAGCAGTCCTTCTGGGAGACCCCAACAAACCAGATACCTTAAAACCTTCTACCATATTTGACAGTGATGACCTCTACACCGTAGACCAATTAAAATCGGGATTGAAAGAACTAAGAGATTTTCAATTTATCTACCTGAACAGTCACGATAGCCTAATTCAGGAACTGGCAAAACTAAAAGGGAAAATTGATTTTGCTTTTAATCTGTGTGACGAGGGTTATTACAATGATGCACAAAAAGAACTTCATATCCCCTCTTTATTGGAAATAATGAATATCCCCTACACCGGTTCAGGCCCCCAGTGCCTTGCTTACTGCTATGATAAATCATTAGTTCGTGGAATTGCACGAGAGATGGAAATCCCAGTGCCGGATGCTTTTTTTATCAAGCCTGAAGATACAACTTTTGAACTGCCTTTCAGTTTTCCGGTAATTGCAAAACCTAACTTTGGTGATTCCAGTTTCGGAATTACTCAAAGATGCGTAGCCAATAGCTTTGAGGAACTTGTAAATGCTATTTCAGAAATCAGAGAAAAATTCGGTTATGATAAACCTATTCTTGTAGAGGAATTACTCACCGGTAAAGATCTCAGCGTGGGAGTGATTGGAAACCCTCCGGAATCTTACAATGTCTTACCGATAATAATGGCAGATTATTCCTCACTACCGGAAGATTTACCTAAGATATGCGGTTATGAATCCAAATGGCTTCCCGACACCCCTTACTGGAAAATCAAATCCATTCCCGCTGATCTTCCGGAAGATGAAGAAAAATTTATTATCGCCTGTTGTCTTAAATTATTTGAGCGGTTAGAATGTCAGGACTACTGCCGTTTTGACTGGAGACTTGACGCTAACGGCACTCCAAAACTACTTGAGGTAAACCCCAACCCAGGCTGGTGTTGGGACGGTCATCTTGCTAAAATGGCAGAGCTTGCGGGGATATCTTACAGTGAAATGTTAAGAATAATTTTGCAGGCATCGGAGCAAAAATTTACCAGACCAAAGTCTTAGCGGAACGAGGATCATAGAAAAACTTCCCCTGTGAAAACAGGGGAAGTAAATTATTATTCAACAAGATAAGAGTACAGGTAACGAACAAATGCCATCCAATAAGACTCGGGTGGCGATACAGTCATCTTCATTGTATTTGAGAATTCTTTCTTTTATCTTTACGTCACCTGTTTCTACCCATCGATGATACCATTCGATAGATTCGGCACCGGAAGGGCTTTCATCCCGCCAGCGAAAACCTAGATAGTATGCCAGAGTTTTGATTGAATAATCATTGGTGGGCCATTCTGTCTTTTTCTTAACCATATCAAGGTAGAGATCAACTGTATAATCGGAATAAAACATCTCTTCTATGTTGTCTTTAGACATTACATCCGGATATTTTCCTTGTAATTTTTTCCATTGTGTTTTTTCATAAGGTGAATAATAGTAAATTACACAGGGTACTGATTTTTGAATAAATTCCCAAGCTTTACTAAAGGCTCGTCTTTCTTCTTGCTCATTTGGCTGGTCGGAGAAGAAAGCAGCATATCGCTCGCTGTTATTATCCCCATTGCGGCGTTCCAGGAATCCATGCAGATAACAGATATCTCTCATCGGGTCTGTTTCAATATCGAAAAATAATTCAGTAGGCGCATCTGGCAAGGTGATTCGACTTTTTAAATAGGGTTTAGAACCTCTTTTAGATAAAAGCAATGCTCTTTCTTGAAATTTTTGCAGACTTGCTGTTCCGATACCCGGAAAAATAGTCTTTCTTCCTTTTTGAAATATACCCAAATCAGCTTTTGCAAATTCAGAAACCGAATCTACATGGTTAATCATAACGTCTCTTTTTGAACGTCCCAATTCCGGTATCAAGGTTAAATCATTAGCTTTTCTTAAACATTTGAGACAATAAGTTCTCCAGTGGCATAATTTGCATATTCCCGAGTAGGCAGGTAAAGTTTTTAATTCATGGCTGGCTATTCTACTAACTTCTTCCAGGCAGCTTTTATATTTATTCCACCAAGATTTTTGATTTCGTATGCTTTGGGAGGAATTTAGAGCATACTCAATTTCTCGTCCATGAATGTCCCAAATAAAAGGGTTTCTACCTGCAGATATATCAAGCCTTTCCAAAATATCGGTATAGAGGGCAAGCTGGACTGTATAGTGAAACTTTGGTTTACCTTCTGTTAATTCATTTTCTCCCTCCAAACCAGAACCGCTTTTTATATCACCGCTAATGTAACCATCGCCATTTCTCCTTAACAGATCGGGTTCACCGATTAGATTTTCTGCACTTATTCGGCCGCTGTATATTAACTCCACGCCATTATCAATAGCTTCTTTGGTTAGTTTTTCTTTTTCAATTCCCGTATATGAGCTTAAATCTAAAAATGGTATCTCTAAACTTTTTACTACTTGTTTTTCAAAATCAGTACCTTTTTCCCATAATAATTTTACAAATACGCTGATGGGGTCCTGTTTTGAATAATCTCCAAAAAGATCCAGGGTTAACCGGTGGGGACATTTGACATAATTATACAGCATATTTGCGGAGAGTTTATCTGGCATGGGATTTCTCCTTTGGGCAGGCACATCCTGCCCCCATATTGTGCATGCTGGAACTATAAGTTAGGTATTATTTTTTACTTTTAATATGTTTCTTTGTTGATTTAATAAATTTACCAAATTGTTTATTTTTCCGTCGTTTTTCCAAATACGACATCTTATAGTAAATTGATTCTTTATTCATTTTTATATAGTTTTGATAGCGCTCCTGGGAAATTGTACCATCTTTTAAAGCAGCTAAAACTGCACATCCATCTTCTTGTATATGAGAACAGTTATTAAAGCGGCATTGTCCTGATAATTTTGCAATTTCATCAAATGTGTTATTAATACCTGATTCTAACCCAATATTTCCCAGCTCTCGCATTCCCGGAGTATCTATGACCATTGCACCATTTTTCAATATATTTAACTGGCGGCTCGCAGTAGTATGCCTCCCCTTTCCATCTTTTTCTCTAATAGCCCGGACCTCAAACCGCGCTTCAGCCAGAAGAGTATTTAGTAAACTGGTTTTTCCAACTCCTGATGAGCCAAGCAAACAAAATGTTTCACCGGGAATCAATAATTCTTCTAGTTCACTTAAACCCAAATTGGTGATATTGCTAAAAGCCACTACCTGAATGTCTGGCATCACTGTATGAATTTCGGATATCTTTTCTTCTATGTTTATAGAAGATAACAGGTCATTTTTACTAAGTAATACTATGGGTCGGATATTGCTTTCATTTATCATTGCTAAATATCGTTCCAATCGTCTGAGATTATAATTGTAATCAAGTGCCTGGACAATAAATGCTGTTTCGATGTTTGCTGCAATTAATTGAAATTCTATCTTTTTACCCGATGTTTTCCTTTTTAAGATTGTTTTTCTGGTAAAGATTTCATCAATAACTGCAAAAGTATCTTGGTTTAAATATTTGGCATAGACCCAATCACCCACTGTGGGATAATCTGACGGAGAATCAGCATTGAATTTAAATTTTCCGGTTACTTCCGCAAAAACATCTTTTTTTTCATTTCTAATAATATAGCTATCCTTATTTACAGTAACAACTCTGGCTATTTGGGATTCGATTAATTTTGCAGGATCTATCTTTTCTTTAAACCAATGACTAAATCCTAATTTTTCCAATTTCATGAGATATTCTCCCTAAATTATCACCCTAAATTTTAACATTCAACCGATAAAATAAATAAACGGGGCGAGAAAAGTCATTTCTTTTATAGAACTTTATTGCAAAATTTCTCATTTGCATGAATCAAGCAAAATATTCATTGCTTTTTTCTCTTTATCCGCTAATTCTATTAATATTTTAGAAGCCTCATAGATATATGCAATATCCTTCGTATCCCCTGCTTTTATAAACAATTTAGAAACTGCTCTCCACAGCCGGGCAATATCAACAAACATCTCGTAAGATACCTTTATTTCTTCTACCCCTGTTTTTTGATAACTTTCTTTAAGGAAGTCTCTATAGAGATTTCTAAACAGTGCGCCTCCGGTACCGGCTTTTTCCATCAGCATGGCGGTTGTTTTAAAATCCCCTTCCACATCTTTGCTTCTCTTAAACCATTTTATGATTTCCTTGCTGGTCTTTAATATGCCTTTATAACTAATATTTTGTATGGGGGGATTCAAATAATTTTTAGCATTATTACTTATAGCCAGAATAATCTCTTTCTTTAGGTCATATTTTTTATTGGTGGCTTCAATGGTATAAGAGAGGTTTTTAGAGGACATGGGTCCTCTTTCATTCCTGGCCAGCTCAAGGTTCTTTAAGGAGGTTTTAACCAATCCGCCTTGCTGCATGGTGTCAGCCAGGTAGGCGCTATTTTCATCATATCCGTATATTGCCGCATAATGGCCGGCAAAGTGGATTTTATTAGTAAAATAATCCAGGTGATAGCAATCCAGCTTCATTCCCACCGGAATCCCCAAATCAACTTTTTCTTTAACATTTTCCCAGGCTTTTTTGGGTGAAGACGTTTCCCAAACATTCAATTTTAAATTGAGGTGCCGGGCAATATTTTGGGTTAATAAATCCGTTTTTATCCTTCCCCCGATGAAAGGAAAATTCATTGTTTTCATATTCCAAATAATAAAGTTCAAACCCTCGCCTAACCCAAAAAGCATGGGCTCGGATAAGTTAATCCCTTGATTGAGGAGCAAACTGCCTGTTGCGGTTGTTTCACAGTGTTGACCTTCAAATGGTTGAAAATTTTTAATTATCATTTTTTCCGCCCTCCTCTGCCATAATCATTTAACAACATTAATTTGATATCTATTCAGAAATATTTTAAATTTTTGTTATTTTCCACCAGAACATCTTTTCATTTTCTTTATATTTTTCCATTCCAATTTTTTCCAAAACTCTATGGGATGGAAGATTATCCTTTTCGGTTTCAGCAATAACTTCGGTAACATGGTTAAATCTAAAAGCCCAATTTATTAATTCTTTTACTGCTTCTGTCATATATCCTTTGCATTTGTATTCATCCTGCATTC
>Ga0307379_10006723_pt1 | contig 15763 bp, 10 predicted proteins | sample UN2MG_FD_202237 | JGI IMG/M metagenome (GOLD analysis project Ga0307379, IMG submission 202237) | Soil microbial communities from Risofladan, Vaasa, Finland - UN-2 | ecosystem: Environmental > Terrestrial > Soil > Coastal area > Acid sulfate soil | place: Finland: Risofladan, Vaasa | collected... | reverse complement strand
GACCGTCCACATCCGAGGGCGCATTCGCGTCAACTCCTGGCGTCTCAGTGAGGATGAGGCGGAACGAAGAGTCCGGGCTCTGGAGTCCAACCCGCCCATCGAGCAGGACGGCAACACGATTCGCGTAGGTCACATCCAAGACTCCTCGCTCCGCCGCAACGTCTCCATCAGCTACGAAATCGTGGTGCCGGCTGAAACGCGAGTTGCGTCCATGACGGGGTCCGGAAACCAAACGGTGGCAGGCGTTCAACGACCCTTGAGGGTGGAAACCGGTTCCGGCGACCTCAAAATAACAGGTGTCAGCGAAGCCCGGGCCAACACGGGTTCCGGCAATATCGAAATCGAATCCGCCCGCGGCAACGTCTACGCTCAAACCGGAAGTGGGAATATTCAGGCCTACGACATCGACGGCGGTTTTGTGGCCTCCACCGGCAGCGGCGACGTGAAATTGCGCCAAGCCGCTTCCGGCTCGGTTAGCGTCGAAACGGGCTCGGGGAATGTCGAGGTCAACGGCGCCAAGGGCTCGCTCGTCCTGCACACCGGAAGTGGCGACATCACGGCTGACGGCGTGCCGAGAGACCCGTGGAAACTGGAAGCGGGGTCAGGGAACATCACCCTGCGCTTGCCTCCGACGGCGGCGTTTGACCTTTATGCCCACACCGGCTCAGGCGGCATTGAGTCTGACCACCCGATCACCGTGCAGGGCAAGGTGAACCGACATGAATTGCGCGGCAAGGTCCGGGGTGGCGGCGCGACGCTCGAGGCGAGCACGGGCTCGGGCAACATTCGCATCCAGTAAGGAACCGGCCCCCAGGGGAACGCTGAACGGCGTTCCCCCGCGTTTCTTTCCGGCGGGCCGATTGAAGACAGCGGCCGCACGCGTTCTCCGCCCGCCCACGGCGGCGTGAATCAGATCGAATGCCTTGATTTCAGTCGGTGGATGACCGTCACCATAATCCCCACGCTCCCCCCAAGTGATTGCAGGCCGCTTTCGCCTGCTCTAATGCCGTTCCAACTCTATGCGCATATGGCCCATCCTGCTGTGTTCGCCGCAAAGGCGACCACAGTTCCTCAAAAAACCAGCCCCAACTAGTTGGAACGGTACTAGAATCACCTTCTCCGGCGCCGCTCCGTTTCGGTGAAACCGATACCGGAGTTTCGGAATACCCATGAGCAGACGTTCTGGTGCGGTCGTGGTCCTGATTCTGCTCGCCAGCCTGGCGGCGTGGGCTCAGCGCTCGGGCAGATCCGCGCGGCCCGAAAGCCCGGTCCAGGTGACGCGCTCGGCCACGCTACGCGTCACAATCTCCAGCGATACGATGGGAGTCTTCGATTTCCTGTCCAACGCCCAGAAACTGGCTTCCTGGTTTTCCGACCAGGCCATCATCGAAGCGCGTTTCGGGGGGAAATATCACTTTCGCTGGGAAGACGCACCGGGGATCTGGAGCGGCGTGGTGACCCAGTTCATTCGCGGCAATACGCTGGCTTATACCTGGCAGCAACCCGACGAGCCGTTTGAGACCAACGTGCAATTCAAGCTGTTCCCCCAGGGGGCGGAGACCATGGTGGAACTCACCCACAGCGGTTTCACTTCCACCACGGCGCAGGAGAAAGCGATCAAGGCGTGGGATTTCTACCTGCAGAATCTCAAGTCGGTGATGGAGGAACAGACCGACTTGCGCTCCCGCTCGGGACGCAAGGGCTCCCGCTCGCTCCAGCCTTAGCCTCTCGACCTTCGGCCTTCGCGCCGGCACCCTGCCCGCTCAACCCGCCACTTCCACCTCGACCGCCGCTTTGCGCAGCTCTTTCGCCGCGATCTCGGGAAGAACGGAATTGTAGTAGACCTCTTTGACGCTGTGGGACTTCGCCTTCAACTGGAGCACGGGAAGGATCTCGAAATGCCAGTGAAAATCCTCGGCGACAGATCGCCAATGGCCTTTGCGGCCGAACTTGGCGGTGACATTCGGCGAGGAGTGGAGGATCAAGTGATACTCCGGGGCCACGGTTTCCAGCCGCCGCAGCACGGATTTCAAAAAACGGGCGAGGCGGAGCTGGCGGTCCCAGGTGGTGACGTTTTCCTCGAAGGAGCAATGATGGCCAATGGGCATGATCCAGGTCTCGTAGGGAGCGCGTGACGCGAACGGACAGAAAGCTGCGAACATGTCGTCCCACTCCACGATGCGCACCTGCTGCTTCAATTCCTGCTGGAGAATGTCGCAGAAAAGGCAACGCTCCTTCAGCTTGAAGTGGCGCTCGGCGGAGCGCAGCTCGTAAATCACCCGCCGGGGAATGAATGGGGTCGCGGTGATTTGCGAGTGCGGGTGGTCCATGTCCTGTCCCGCGCGGCTTCCCTGATTGCGGAACACCGTGACGTAGCGAAACCGTCGGTCCTTCTTCAGTTCCGCCAGCCTCCAGCCATAGGCGCGCAAAACCTGGGCAACATGCTCGTCGCTTTGCCGGGACAGAGGCAGGTTGTGATCGGGGTGCTCGATGACGATCTCGTGAGCCCCCAGGCTGCGCATCTTGTCATAAATGCCTTCTCCCCGCCGGAGAACTTCACCCTCGATGCGGTAGAGCGGCCGCGGGTGGGGAATCACCCGCACCTGCCAGTCCGGATGGCCGAACGGGTGCTCGTAGACGGCGCGGGGACACACTTCTTCATGGCCTGGACAAAGGGGGCACTCCTCAGGGTCCGGCCAGTCGGCGTTCGTTTCCTCCTGGATTACCCAACTCTGCGTAATGGGATCCTTCCGAAGTTCCATCTGGCCTCCATCGAGCTTGAACGCGCCGTCGTCGAAACACCCGAGTTCACCCTCGAGACTCCGCAATGAACAGGATTCTCAGCCGCAAAAAGCGCGTCTCGCAACCGTCGCAGGACAGCCCTCCGCACACGCCGGCCCATTCGGCGACCAAGCCGGCTTTCCCTCTTTTGGATGGCAGGGTTGAGGGGTACGGGAAAGCCCCTTCTGGAACGAATGAACTCTGTTCTGGCTCCGGTTCGAATCAGACTCCTTCCCAGTCAAGACCTTCGACGCCTTGTGATCACCAGGGGGGAACGGAATATACTGCGACCCGGTTTGCAGAGTCAAGAGCGGCTCCCAACGTCCAACATGCCGCGGGCCAGCAGGAGAAATTGCGCCCCCTTGACGTAGTTCCCCGATGCGGTTTCAACAATGGCATCGCGCTAGCCTAAAGCAAATCAAACCTGAGGAGACACCAGCAGCCCCGCCCTATGCACCAAGTCTAGTACCAGGCCGTTGATGAAACCCAACATATTGTACATCACCGATCTCGCTTCTGGCGAGAACCCTTTGGGAAGAAATTCGGTTGTGAGCCGCGAGGGCGAGAGTATAATGCCCGAAACTCCGCGTTGGGGGGCCTTGCGCTGAGCCTGGGGATCCGACTGGCCGGTTTCGGGGACGCGGTGCGCTGGGCGCGTCACGGGTAAGAGTATCGAGGAGAGCGCGACATGATCATCACTTGCAAGCATTGCGGCGCTGCCCTGAAGGTGGACGATGCCAAGATGCCGTCCACGACCTTCCGGGTGAAATGCCGTCAATGCCAGAATCTGTTGACGGTGGAGCCGCCCAAAGCCGCGGCTGCCGGCCCACCCGTCGTAACCCCGATTCCCGTCGAACCGGCGCCCCGGCCCGCAGCCGGGGGAAAACCAACGGTGGCTGCGGCACGCCCGCAGGCGACCGGCCGGCTGGGGGCCAAATCGAGCGCCGCCGTCGCCACGGAACCCGAGCCCGAAGCCAAGACCTTCCCGGCGCGCTCGCATTATCTCCACAAGATCAAACTGTTCAGCGCGCTTTCGTACGAGGAATGCCAGGCGGTCGAGGGGCGTCTGAAGACGCGCGAGTTTCCACCCAACATGGTGGTGGTGAAGGAAGGCGGCCCGGGCGACTCGATGTTCTTCATCAACGCCGGCTTGGTGGAAGTCCGCAAGCGCGATCCCAACACAGGAATCGACTTCCTGCTGACCGAACTCAAGCCGGGCGCCTGCTTCGGGGAGATGGCTCTGCTCACCGGCAAGCCGCGCGCCGCGACGGTTTCCACCTTGGAGCCGACGATGTGCGCCGTGCTCGAGCAAGGCGTTTTCGAAGACTTGCTGCTCTCCAATCCCAAGATCGGTTTGGCGATGAGCCGCGTCCTCGCCGAGCGCCTGGAAGAATCCAACCAGCAGGCGGGCATCGAATACGTCAACCTCCGCCGGCTGGCGTTCGATCCCCGCGTCCTGTCGCTTCTGCCCCAGCAGATGATCCTGCAACACAAGATCCTCCCGGCGGGCTTCGCCAACAACCGCCTGACGCTGGCCATGGTGAACCCCAACAACCTGATCGCGCTCGACGACGTCCGGCGCGTCATCAAGGGCGTCATCATCGAGCCGGTGGTGACCTCCGAGGATGATTTCAAGCAGTTCATGACCACCGCTTACGGCGACCTCCTCAAGAGGGAGGAGGAGAAGAAGGCGCAGGCCAGGGAACAGGCCATGTCGCTGATGAAGAGCGCGGGGGGCGATAAGGCCGCCGCCGAAGTAGGCAAATTGATGGCACAGAGTGAGACCTTGGAGGGTATCCTCGAATCCCTCCAGAACGAAGCGCTGAAGTCCCTGGAAGTGGATGAAACCCCGCAGCCCGTGGAATCCGTGACCGACCTCTCCACGTCCGCCGAAGAAGCGCCCATCATTCGCCTCGCCAACAACATTCTGGCCCTGGCCATCAAGAAAGGCGCCAGCGATATCCACGTGGAGCCGCAGGAGAAGGAAGTCGTGGTCCGCCTTCGGATTGACGGGGCGTTACAGCAGGTTCAGGTGCTCCCCAAGAAGATCCAGTTGGGCCTCATCTCGCGTTTCAAAATCATCTCCAAGCTCGACATCGCCGAGAAGCGCTTGCCTCAGGACGGCCGCATCAGCGTGCGCATGGAAGAGCGTCCCATCGATTTCCGTGTTTCGACCATCCCGTCGAAATGGGGCGAGAAGATCTGCATGCGCATTCTCGATAAATCCAACACCCTCCTCGGCCTCGACAAGCTGATTCTCCACCCGGAGGTCTTGGGCCTGGTGCGCGACATGATCGCGCAGCCCTACGGGATCATTTACGTTACCGGGCCGACGGGGTCCGGCAAGACCACGACGCTTTACAGCGGGCTCGCCGAACTCAACGACCCGGACGTCAACATCTCCACCGCCGAAGACCCCATTGAGTACGACCTGTCGCGCGTCAACCAGGTGCAGGCGCACAAGGAAATCGGCCTCGACTTCGCCCGCATCCTGCGCGCCTTCCTCCGCCAGGACCCGGACATCATCCTGGTGGGCGAGACGCGCGACAAGGAAACCGCCAAGATCGCCGTCGAAGCGGCCCTGACCGGTCACCTGGTTTTTACCACGCTGCATACCAACGACGCGGCGGGCGCCTTTACGCGACTTGGCGAAATGGGCATCGAACCCTTCCTGATTTCCAGTTCCACCGTCGGCGTCGCCGCACAGCGCCTCACCCGGCGACTGTGCCAGTCCTGCAAAGAGGCCTACGAGCCCGATGAGCTTTCGCTGAAGTACATGGGGCTCAAGCCGGACTCGAAACCCACCTTCTATCGCATCAAGGGTTGCGATAAGTGTTCGTTCACCGGCTACAAAGGCCGGGTGGGAGTTTACGAAGTCCTGCGTCTGAACGCCGAGATCCGCAAGATGGTGGCTCAGGGCGCGACCTCCGAGTCGATCACCGAAGCGGCGATCAAGAACGGCATGAAAACGCTCAAAGACTATTCCCTCTGGCTCATGCAGAACGGCTGGACGACGATGGATGAAGTCCTTCAGGTGGTCTCGGTGCAGGAGTAATTCCTGCCGGGGCGAAAGTCCTTGACCCGCTTTCCGGTTTGAGTATTCTTGGCCCGTCTCCGTCAGCTGACGGAGACGGGTTTTCTGTTTCCATGTCCTACGTTCTCGGCATCGACGGCGGCGGAACTCGGACAACGGCGTGGCTCGCCGATGAGCGCGGCAAAGTCTTCGCGCGCGCCGTCGCCGGTCCCTCGAACCCGCTCAAGGTGGGTTTCGACGCCTCCCAGCGCCAGATTCTGCGCGCCGCAAAACTGGCGATGCGCAAGGCGCGCCTGCCCCTGTCTGTACCGGCGCTCGGCGCCTGTCCCCCGGCGAGCCGGGGGGAGCGCCGGAAGCAAAAGGCAACCGCAGAACGACGGGGGAAGACGGCGGCCGCAGACCGCTACAGCCAGCTCGCCCTGGACGCAGTCGTCCTGGGCTTGGCGGGAGTGGACCGCCCGCCCATCTACCGAAAGCTGGACAAATGGCTGCGCAAGGCCATCCCCGCCCGCCATCACTTGCTTACCTCCGACGCCGCCATCGCCATGCACGCCGCCATCGGCGACAACCCCGGCATCATCGTAATTTCCGGCACGGGCTCCATTGCTTACGGCCAGGACGGCCGCGGTCACGCGCTGCGCTCCGGCGGCTGGGGCACGGTCTTCGACGACGTCGGCTCGGGCTACGACTTGGGGTGCAAGGCCATCATCGCCGCGCTGCACGACTTCGACGGCCGCGGGCCCTTCACCCAGCTTGCGGCGCGACTCCGCAAGGCGTTGCGCATCCCGGACATGACCCGCGTGGTCCTGCTTCCCCTCACTCCCCAGAAGATCGCCGGGTTGTTCCCGCTGGTTCTGGATTCGGCGCGGCGGCGGGATTTTGTTGCTCAAAAACTCTGCGAGGAAGCCGGGCGCGATTTAGCTGACCTGGCCATTGCCCTCCTCAAACGATTGGGATGGCTGCGGCGCGCCGTGCCCGTGGTCTGCGCGGGAGGAGTGTTCCGCGCCAGCCCGCGCGTCCGGCGCAGCTTCGCGTTCCATTTGCACCGCCGCGCTCCCAACGCGCGGATCCTCCTTCACCGCCAACCGCCCGTGCTGGGCGCGCTGGCCTTGGCCCGCGGATTAGCCACCTCCCAAGCAGAAGCCTAAGCGCGCCGCGGTTGGGCCCTCCCGCCGCTTGCGCTGCCATTCCGGAGTCCCGGTTGCGGGCGAAACCCCGCTCGACTATGATGCGGGCGGCCGCCGGGCTAGGGACGGCGCGCGGAGAGGAATTGCATGTCGCGCATGATGGAAGAAATCTTCGAGCAACCCAAAGCCTTGCGGCGGACGTTCAAGGCGGAGCGCGAGCACGCCGAATCGTTCAAGCAGTTTGCGCGCAAGAAGGGTTTCCAGTTGATCGTGCTGGTGGGGCGCGGGACTTCCGACAACGCCGCGCTCTTCGGCCGCTACCTGCTGGAGCTCACCACGGGCCTGCCAGTTTCGCTCGCCGCCCCCTCGGTGCACACGCTCTACCACGCGCGGCTGGACTTGCGCCGGGCGGTAGTGGTGGGGGTGTCGCAGTCCGGCGAAGGCACGGACATCAACATGGTGTTGCGCTCCGCCCGCCGCCAAGGCGCCTACACGGTTGCCATCACCAACGAAGCGCGCTCCACGATGGCGGAGCTCGCGGACGAAGTTTTCCTGGTGCGCGCCGGCAAGCAGCGCTCGGTGGCCGCGACCAAGACCTATACGGGACAACTCCTGATGTTCTACCTGCTCGCCGGCGGTCTCGGCCCCCACGTCACCTTGTCAGCGGTGAGCGAAATCCCCGACCGCGTGGACTCGACGCTCATGCTCGCCCCCGAGATCCGCGAGCTGGTTGAACGTTACCGCTACATGCGCCACTGCGCCGTGGTGGCGCGCGGGCTGAACTACGCCAACGCGTTTGAGCTGGCCCTGAAGCTCATGGAGACCTGCTACGTCGTCGCCGAGCGGTTTTCCTCCGCCGACTTCCGCCACGGCCCACTGGCCCTGATCGAGCCGGATTTCCCGGTGATCGTCATGATGTCACCGGGAAAAGTTTTTGCCGATTTGAAAAAACTTGCCGGGCGCCTGCGCCGGATGCGCGCCGAGACCCTGCTGATCTCCTCGACCGGCGCCAAGCTTCCTCCGGCCACGCGGGTAATCCGCGTCCCGGGGCCCATCCCTGAGATTTACACGCCTATTCCCTACATCATCCCCGGACAGCTCTTCGCCGCCTCGCTGGCGGAGGTCAAGGGCATTGACCCCGACAATCCCCGCTCGCTACAAATTGTGACGCGCACGGTGTGATCAAAAGTTGTCAGTGGTCAGTGGTCAGTTGTCAGTCGGCAGCAACGGTAGCCACGGCAAAAGTTCTTTTTGCCGTGGGTTTTTGGTTTGAAGGTGAAAATTCCGCAGGGTCGGAATTCTGACTCCGCGCGCTTCCACGCATTGCCCACGGTAAGCTGAGGCTTTTTCGAGTTGACAAGCCCGCAGTGGATACGAAATGCGAATCAGTCACGGCTAACGACTGGTGTGGATTCGGGAGTGCCGGGAAGACCCGCGGCATGCGGATCATGCTGTGGCTACGCACCGCCAATTCGTCCCTGCGCCGAAACAAAATTCTTGCGGCTCGTGGAGTTTGCGACTATTGTTGGGGTTTCTGCAATTTAATTTGGGAGGATTCGCATGGCGCAAGTGAAGGTTGGCTTCTACGGCCACGTCCGGCAGTACCACAATCTCAAAAAGGAAATCGACGCGGCCATCAGCGAAGTGCTGGAAAGCGGCTCCTATGTGCTGGGGCCCAAGGTGAAGAAGTTCGAAGGAGAACTGGCCGCGTACATGAACATGAAGCACGCCGTGGGCCTGAATTCGGGGACCGACGCCCTGCTGCTTCCCCTGATCGCCAAGGGCATCGGCGAGGGCGATGAGGTGATTACCACCTCTAACACGTTCTTTGCCACAGCGGAGGCCATCTGGCTGGCGGGCGCGACTCCCGTCTTCGTCGATATCGACCCGCAGACCTGCAATATTGACACGAATCTGATCGAGGCGGCTGTCACGCCCAAGACCAAAGCCATCATCCCCGTGCATCTCTACGGGCAGCCCGCAAAGATGCGGGAGATCGCGAAGATCGCCAAGGCCCACAACCTCTTCGTCATCGAGGACTGCGCGCAGGCGCTGGGCGCGCGCGGCGACGATTTCGCCATCGGCGAGCTGAGCGACGTGGTTGCCACCAGCTTCATCATCCAGAAGAATCTCGGATGCTTTGGAGACGGCGGCGCCATCGCCACCAACGATCCGGAACTCGCGACACAGGTGGCGAAGCTGCGCGGCCACGGCTCGCTGAAGCGCTCTCATCACAGCATCGGCTACAACAGCCGGCTCGACGAGCTGCACGCCGCGGTGTTGAGCGTCAAGCTGAAGCGCCTGGACGAGTGGAACGATTTGCGGCGGGCCCGCGCCAAGGAATACGACGCCGGTTTGGCGGGCACTTCCCTGAAGCTGCCCTCCACCCTCCCCGGCAATCGGCACATCTTCCATCTCTACATCGTCGAGACCGACGACCGTGACGGCTTGCAGGCTCACCTGAAAGCGCAGGACATCACCGCGCTCACCCATTACCCGATTGCCATCCATCAGCAGGAGGGTTACCCGTGGGGACGCCCGGCTCGCATCGTCGGCTCTCTCAAGCACACGGAGAACTCCGCGGCGCGCGTCCTTTCATTGCCGATGTTTCCGGAAATCACCCAGGAGGAAGTGAAGGTTACAATCGAAGCGGTCAAGGCCTGGGACAAGGCACACGGCGGGAAGAAAGCAGGAGCGGGCAGCGCCTAGGCGAGCCGCTGAGGAGTCCGTCAGCTGACGGACGACGAAGGATCTCGCAAGTGCTGATTCCCCCCGGAGCGAGATTCTTCGTCCGTCAGTTGACGGACTCAGAATGACACTGCCGTGGCCTTTTTCAGCAGCCTGTACGTGAGCTGCTGAGAGGTCTGGCAGAAACGTCACTCAATCTCTGACCGCGGTGGGCTGGAAATCAAGAAGCCGGCCCGCCCGGCCTCCCCATCCGGAAATCAGCCTGAGGAGTCATCATTTATGAGTCCTGACAAGAAGTATTCTGTTGTGGTCGTCGGCTGCGGCAAGCGAGGAATGCATCACGCCGACGCGTTCTTCAAGAACCCGCGGTTCCAGCTCGTCGGATTGTGCGACATCGACCAGGGACGTCTGGAGGCCGCCGCCAAACAGTTCGGCAATCCTGAAACCAGCCTGAGCGCCGGCCAGCTGCTGAAAAAAGTGAAGCCGGACGTCTTTTGCTTCTGCACGCTTCCCAACCTGCGACTGGAAATGGTCCGGCTGGGCGTGGAGGCCGGCGCCAAGCTCATCGCCTTCGAAAAACCCACGGCACTCTCCACCAACGAAGCGCTGGAGATCATGAACCTGGTGCGCAAGGCGGGAGTGAAAACCACCATCAGCCACCAGCACCGCTACGGCGAACACTACAAGAAGGTGAAGGAGATCATCGCGAGCGGGGCGATCGGCCGCGTCCACACGGTTTACGGGACGGCCACCGGCTGGATGATGCACATGATGACTCACCTGATCGAGTACACCCGCTGGTTCAACGACTGCGCCGAAGCGGAGTGGGTGGTGGGCCAGGCGGCGGGAAAAGAGAAGTTCAAGGACAATCATCCCTCGCCCGATTACGTGGCGGGCGTCATCCAGTACGCGAACGGCGTGCGCGGCATCGTCGAGGCCGGCGACGGCGCGCCCGACGTTCCCGAGGTGGACTACTGGTGGCGAAAATGCCGCATGGGCGCGCAGGGCACCGAAGGTTTCGCCGAGGTGCTGACCGGCGGAGGCTGGCGCGCCATCACGCGCGATTCCGGAGGCGTCATCTCCGGAACGGGCTGCATGGACTACGCCCACGACACGCCGCCTTACGTCGAGGAAATCGCCGACTGGCTCGACGACCCGAAGAAGGTCCATCCCTGCGACGGCGAGAGCGCCTACAAGGGCTTCGAAATCATGATGGCCATTTGCCGCTCGGTGGTCGAGCGCGGGAAGGTCAAGCTGCCGCTCGGTCCGGGTGAGCCGGAGCTTGAAGCGCTGGAGCGGAGCCTTCCGGATTGAGTCGGGCCAAGAAGTTTTTGTTTGATCGCGGCGCAAACTTCCCCTCGCCGTGAGACATTTCTCTTCTCACCACCGTCCCGATGAGCAGGGCAGGGCGCCGTCCCCAAATCACAAGTGGAGGTTTGTTCCCATGCGCCGATTGTTGTGGTTGATCGGGCTAGGCTTGATTGCTTTCGCGGGCGTGGTCACTTCCCTTGGGACCGCATCGCCCTCCTCGGCCGAGGCGACAGTTGCGGCGCCGAGCGAATCAGCCGATTTCTTCCCCGTCGGTGTCTGGTACGGCGGCGGAAAAGCGCGCGCGCCGATGCTCGAGCCGGTGGATGCGGCCAGCGCCGAGCGTTGGGGCAAGGATTTGGACCAAATCAAGTCGGTCGGGTTCAACACCGTCAAGTGCTGGGTGGACTGGGCGACGGCTGAACCTAAGCCCGGCGAATTCCGGTTTGAAAACCTCGAGCTCCTGTTGAAGCTGGCGGAAGAACGCGGCCTGCGCGTGGTCGTGCAGCTCTATCTCGACTCCGCTCCCGACTGGGTGGGCGAGCGCTTTCCGGACAGCCAGTTCGTGGACCGCAGCGGCGCGGTGATCAAGTCGCAAGCCTCGCCGGGCTTCTGCATCGACCATCCCGGCGTGCGCGGCGAGATCGAGAAGTTCCTGCACGCGCTCTCGGCGCGCGCCAACCGTTCGCCGGCGCTCTACGGCTGGGACGTCTGGAGCGAGCCGCACGTCATCAACTGGGCGTGGTTTCCCTTCCTCTCCAACCCGGAGTTCTGCTTCTGCCCGCATTCCCAGGCGCGTTTCCGCGAGTGGCTGAAATCGAAATACGGCACGCTCGAGGCGTTGAACGCCGCGTGGTACCGCGGATTCGATCGTTGGGAGCAGGTGGAGCCGCCGCGCGCTTCGACCATTCTTTCCTACACGGACTACCTCGACTGGCGGGGTTTCATAGACGTGAAGCTGGCGGGAGATTTGAAGACCCGTGTCGATTCGATTCGCAGCGCCGACCACGCGCACGCCATCACCAGCCACGCGGCGGTGCCGGGACTCTTCACCTCGCCCACCGACGGCTACGGCGACGCCGACGACTGGATGATGGCCGCCACCGCCGACTTCTACGGCACCTCGATCTATCCGAAGCACGCGGCTTCGACGCGCCCCTGGCCGTACCAGCAAATCGCCGCGGCGTTGGACTTCACCCGGTCTTCGGGGCGGAGTTTCGGCAAAGGATTCTGGATCGGTGAGCTGCAGGCGGGGCAAGGCGTCACCGGAATGCGCATCGCCGACCCCGTGGTTCCGCGCGACCTGGAATTCTGGATGTGGAAAGTGGTGTCGCACGGCGCGCGGCAAATCGCCGTCTACGCCTGGTATCCCATGAGCACCGGATACGAATCGAACGGCTACGGTCTTATCAACCTGGACGGGACGTTGACTCCGCGCTCGCGGGCGGCGGGCCGGGTGGCGACGATCATTCAAAAGAACGCGCGCGAATTGCTCGCCGCCGAGCCGGCGCGCGCCGAGGTAGCGGTACTCTACAACCGCCTCTCCTACATGGTGGGCGGCGCGGAACCTTCGCTTTCGAAGATCGGCAACGCGCCGCGCGACTCGATGATGGGCCTGCACCGCGCCTTCTTCGAGGAGCAGATTCCCATCGACTTCGTTCATCCCAACGACGTCACCGGAGACAAGTTGGGCCGGTACAAGATTCTGTTCCTGCCCTATCCGGTGATGCTTTCCAGGGACGTCGCACAGGGTGTGACGCGCTTCATCCGAAACGGCGGAACAGCGGTGGCGGAAGCCCGCCTCGCCTGGAACGACGAGCGAGGCTTTTCCAGCGACGAAGTGCCGGGGTTCGGATTGGCGGAAGTCTTTGGCGCTCGAGAGAAAATCATCCGTCCGGTCGAGAAGGCGACAATCCTCATCGACTCGCCAGCCGACCTTCCCGGCATGAAGGCCGGCGAGGCCGTTCCGGCCGCGGCCTTTGAGGAAACACTCGAGCCGCTCGGGGATGCCCGGGTGCTGGCGCGATTCGCCGACCGCGAGCCGGCGATTGTCTCCAAATCTCTCGGCAAGGGAAAGGCGATTCTCGTTGGATCTTTCCTGGCGCTCGCCTACCAACGCGAGCAGGACCCGGCGACCAAACGGCTGCTCCTGGCGCTCGCCCGGGCGGCGGGCGTCTCTCCGCAGGTTGAGGTCTCCGGCTCTAACACCGGCGAGGTGGAAGTCCGGCGGCTCATGACCGACGGCGTGCAGTTCCTTTTCGCCTTCAACCATTCGTCCGCTCCGGCCGAGGCCAAGATTTCTCTGACGCTCCCTTGGTCGGTCAAATCCTCACGCGACTTGACGACGGACCAGGCGGTCGCAGTTCACTCCGCTGGGGGGTTAACAGTCCTCGAGAAAACACTGGAGGCGCGGGGAATCTGGGTGGTCAGGCTGGAGCAGTAGCAGGCGGCTTAGCGCGCGACGGCGGAGTCCGAAGCCGAGGCGGGTCCCGTCAGGCTGCCGCGGATGACGTGGCTCTGGTCGGAAAAGTAGTACATCGTGCCCGTGACCCCGGGCTGTGAGGGATTGGCGTTCACGTTGTAACCATTGTAGAGGCCGGTGGGATCGGGAAGCATGGGGGCGTAGGTGAAGCTGTAGCCGCTCTTGGTTCCCGCCGCAAGAACGTTGTCGAGCAAGCCCGCCGCCGAGGTGCTCGTCGGGCTGCTCGTGGGTGGCGGTCCGAGCTGCAGAAGCGTGCTGGAAAAACCTCTGCCGTAGGTCGCGGCGTAGGTCACTTCACAGGTGTTGATCATGCGCGTGCTGCCGATGGCCGAAGCCTGGTTGGCCGAAATGCGGCTGCGCATCAAATTGGGAATCGCAATCGCCGCAATGATGAGGATAATGGCGACGACGATCAGCAACTCGATCAGCGAAAATCCCCGATTGCCGTGATTCATCGGCTGGCTCCCTGCTCCGTGGGCATGGCTCACCCTGACGTTCTCACCCGTCAGCTTCTCACTCTCGGAACCAAGAACTCGCAAGTGTGATGCCACACGAAGGCTTGTCTGACCCTCAACTAATCGCTGCAAACCAAAGACCTTGCACCTACACCTACCGTGAATCCTAGCACACTTGCGACACGAAGGGGAAGGCGGGGGTGCCAAAAAATGGCAGGGTAAGTTTACAAAGTGGTTAACTGGCCGTCGCCGGGAATCGGCCCCACAGAATCCGTAAACGTGGCTAGGCTCCGCCGCCCGTCCGGCGGCCGAAGCGCCGCTACGTCGCAGCCGGAGGGATTCCCACTTCCACCCCGAGCCGCTCTGCGGACAAATAAGCGCTGTAGAGCACCGCAATCGTGTCCCTTCCCAGCTCTCCACCGCACACAGGCTCGCGACCCAGCGCCACGGCTTCCATGAAGTCTTGAAACTCCTGTGGGTAGCCGTGCTGCCAGTCTTCGTCGGGAGCGGGGTGGCTCCAGCCCTGCTTCGTGCCGATTTTTTCGGTGACGTAAACGTCTTTGAGGAAATCCTCCTTCGGGTTGTAGGTTTCCAGCGCATTCACGGGATTCAGGTTGCAGCGAGTGCGGTGGTTGTTGGCGAACACTTCCAGCCAGTTGTGTACGCCACCCAGCACGAGCTCGCAGGAGAAGATGTCTCCCACCGTGCCGTCTTCGAAAGTGATGTGCATCTGGCCGTAGTCTTCGATGTCGTCGTAGCTGGTGCGCAGGAATCCCGCGTCGCGAAAGTTCTTGAGCCGGGTGATTTCGTGGGTGCGCGCCGAGACCGTGGCGGGGCGGATGGGTTTACCATTACGCGCCTCGCCCTCCGCGCGCTTGAGGTGAAGCGCGGCGGCCAGAGGATGACATCCTTTGCCGACCAGCGAGCCGCCGCCGGAGAATTTCCAGATGCCGTAGTAAGGGGAGTGCGAGCCGCTGTGCGATTCGTCGCCGATGATCCACAGAATCTGCCCGCCGCTTTTCACCAGAATCTCCCGCTCCTTCTGGACGGCGGGAGCGTAGACCCAGTTCTCCGCGTAGCAGACCTTCTTACCTGACTCGCGCGCAATCCCCAGGATGCGGTCGCAACTGGCCAGCGCCTCGCGGAGCATGACGTCTTTGGGAAAGGCGTTGCCGCGAAAATCTTCGCTGCCCGGACCGTAATACCCGGTGAAGGGTTTCTCGATCACCACGTGCTTGCCGCGGCGCAGGGCCTCGACCGCCAGCGGCTCGTGCGTCGAGCCCGGCGAGCAGAGATCGACGACATCAACGGCATCACAAAGCTCTTCAAATGACCCGTAGGCTTGAATCCCGCGCTCGCGCGCAAACGCCTCGCGCGACTCGGGCGACTTCGAGGTGACGCCCACCACCTCAATCGGCACTCCGTACACGCGCCGGTACCCTTCCCAGTGAAAGCGCGCCGCGAAGCGCGCACCCGCGATGCCTACCCGAATTGGCTGAGCCATAATCTCGCACCTCGAAAGTAATCCCCGGCATCAGGTGGCCGAGCTTGAGCGCGGACTGCCGAACCGGTCGGTATTCTAGCACCAGTGCAATGGGCGCTTGAAAGACGAATTCCCTCATGCAAGTTCCGCAATCATCTCGTTCCCTGGCCGCTTGAAAGCCAGAAGTGTATGATGTAGAAGAACCGAAGGAGGCGCCGTATGGTGGCTCGCACTTTCTCGGCAGTGATTCACAAGGAAGGGGATCTGTACGTGGCGGAGTGCCCTGAGGTGGGCACTGTCAGTCAGGGTGCCACCGTCGAGGAAGCGGTCGCGAATCTTCGAGAGGCCACGGAACTGTACCTCGAAGAGTTTCCGGTCGCTGCCAGAGGACCCGTCTTCCTGGCC
>Ga0307379_10006722_pt1 | contig 15763 bp, 7 predicted proteins | sample UN2MG_FD_202237 | JGI IMG/M metagenome (GOLD analysis project Ga0307379, IMG submission 202237) | Soil microbial communities from Risofladan, Vaasa, Finland - UN-2 | ecosystem: Environmental > Terrestrial > Soil > Coastal area > Acid sulfate soil | place: Finland: Risofladan, Vaasa | collected... | reverse complement strand
CATTTTTGGGCCGCAAAGAAACATCATGATTTACTTGGCGATCCTTGGCGCTCTTGGCGTCTTGGCGGTTTTCTTACGGCCTATTTTGGACAAGAGTGATGTACCATAATGGAGCGATGCGCCCGGACTCTTCCCCCCGGCCGGCGCCGGCGGACCAAAAGATGGAAGCAGGAGCACGATGATGGAACGAACAAATAATGTTGCGCGCGCGAATGGAGTCGGACCGCGCCGCGCGGGTCCTCTTGCGGCGACGCTGCTTCTGGCCGCGGTCCTGCTGTTCACGGCCTCCTGCTCGAAGGGCAGCGCGGAGCAGAAGGGCAGGCCGCGGATGGCGGCGCCGGTGATGGCGGCCGAGGCGGTGGAGAAGGACGTGGCGGTGGAGCTATCGGCGGTGGGGTCGGTGGAGGCCTATAATACGGTGGCGGTGAAGTCGCGGATCGGCGGGTATCTCCAGGAAGCCCACTTCGCGGAGGGCCGGGACGTGAAGCAGGGCGAGTTGCTCTTCACCATTGACCCGGCGCCGTACGAGGCCGCTCTCAAGCAGGCGAAGGCGAACCTGGCCAAGGACCAGGCCCAGCTCCGCTACGCGCGCGCGACCGCGAAGCACGACGCGGAGCTGCTGCCCAAGGGGCTGGTGGGCAGGGAGGAGTACGAGCAGAGCCGGGCCAACGCCCAGGCGCTCACGGCGATGGCGGCGGCCGACCGGGCGGCGGTGGAGCTGGCCCAGCTCGATCTGGGCTACTGCTCGATCACGGCGCCCATCAGCGGCCGCGTGGGGAGCATCCTGGTGAAAAAGGGCAACCTGGTCATCGCCAACGACCCCAACAAGGCCCTGGTCGTGATCGTCCAGGTGCAGCCCATCTACGTCAGCTTCGCGGTGCCGGCGCAGTATTACGGCGGGATCAAGGGGCGCATGGCCCGGGAGAAGCTCATGGTTGAAGCCCGGCTGCCGCACGGCGACCAGCCTCCGGAGCCGGGCGAGCTCACGTTCATGGACAACATGGTGGACGAGTCCACCGGGACCCTGCTGCTCAAGGCCACGTTCGCGAACGGGTCGAAGAACCTGTGGCCGGGCGCGTTCATGAGCGTGAAGCTCAAGCTCTCGACTCTGCGCAATGCCGTGGTGGTGCCCACGGAGGCGGTGATGACCGGGCAGAGCGGCCGGTTCGTGTTCGTGATCAAGCCGGACCTGACGGTGGAGCAGAGGGAGGTCGCGGCGGGCTACGAGTCGGGCGGGGAGACGGTGATCGAGAAGGGGCTCAGCGCCGGCGAGCAGGTGGTGACGGACGGCCAGCTCCGCCTGACCGACGGGGCCAAGGTAATGGTCAAGGGCGCGGCGCGGGAGGCATCTCCGGAGCCGGCCGAATGAACATCTCCGCCATTTTCATCAAGCGTCCGGTCATGACCACGCTGGTGATGGCGGCCATCCTGATTTTCGGGATCATCGGCTACCGTTTCCTTCCGGTCTCGGACCTTCCCAACGTGGACTTCCCGACGATCTCGGTGTCGGCGTCCCTGCCCGGCGCCAGCCCGGAGACCATGGCCTCGGCCGTGGCCACGCCGCTGGAGCGCCAGTTCTCGACCATCGCCGGGCTCGACTCCATGACCTCGACCAACTCCCTGGGCAGCACCTCGATCACGCTCCAGTTCAACCTCGACCGCGACATTGACGCCGCGGCGCAGGACGTGCAAGCCATGATCGCCAAGGCCTCGCGCCAGCTCCCGGCGGACATGCCCACGCCTCCCACCTATCAGAAGGTCAACCCGGCGGACTCGCCCATCATCTTCCTGACGCTCAGCTCGGCCACGCTCCCGCTGTCCAAGGTCAACGATTACGCCGATACCATGATCTCGCCGCGTATCTCCATGCTCCCCGGCGTGGCGCAGGTCAGCGTTCACGGGGCACAAAAGTACGCGGTGCGCGTGCTGCTCGACCCCTACGCCCTGGCTGGCCGCGGGATCGGCATTAATGAAGTGTCCGACGCCATCCGGACGGGCAACGTGGAGCTGCCCAGCGGGACCCTCGAGGGGGAATTCCGGACCTTTACCATCAACACCGCCAGCCAGCTCACCGACGCGGAAGGCTATCGCAAGCTGATCGTCGCCTATCAAAACGGCGCGCCGGTCCGGATCGAGGACGTGGGCACCGCCGTTGACAGTATCGAGAACGACAAGACGGCGAGCTGGTACATAGACACCCGCGCCATCGTGCTGGCCGTGCAGCGCCAGCCCGGGACCAACACGGTGGCGGTGGTGGACGCCATCAAGCAACTGCTGCCCAGTTTCCGCGAGCAGATGCCGGCCTCGGTGGACCTGAACATCCTCTACGACCGGTCCCTGTCCATCCGCGCCTCCGTGGATGACGTCAAGCTCACCCTGCTGCTCGCCGTCGGCCTGGTGATCATGGTGATCTTCCTGTTCCTCCGGAACCTGCGCGCCACCCTGATCCCCAGCCTCGCGCTGCCCATGTCCATCATCGGGACCTTCGCCGCCATGTATCTGTTGGGCTACAGCGTGGACACCCTCTCGCTGATGGCGCTGATCCTGTCGGTGGGCTTCGTGGTGGACGACGCCATCGTCATGCTGGAAAACATCGTGCGCCACCTGGAGCAGGGGGAAGACGTGAACACGGCCGCGCTCTCCGGGTCCCGCGAGATCGGCTTCACCATTCTGTCCATGACCCTGTCCCTGGTCGCCGTCTTCATCCCGGTCCTGTTCATGGGCGGCATCCTGGGACGGCTGCTCCACGAGTTCGCCGTCACCATCAGCATGGCCATCCTCATCTCCGGCCTCGTCTCCCTGAGCCTCACCCCCATGCTCTGCCACCGCTTCCTCCGCGCCCACCAGGGCGAGAAGCACGGGTCCCTGTTCATGATGATGGAGAATTTCTTCCAGGCCATGCTCCGGGGCTACGGGCGGAGCCTCAAATCCGTGCTGCGCCACCGCTTCGCCACGCTGATGCTCTCCTTCGCCGTGCTGGCGGCCTCGGTCTTCCTCTTCTGGAAGATCCCGATGGGCTTTCTGCCCAGCGTGGACACCGGGCAGATCTTCGCCTTTACCGAGGCGCAGCAGGGCATATCCTTCGAGGCCATGGTGGAGCACCAGAAAAAAATCGCGGCCATCGTGGCGGCCGATCCCAACGTGGAGGGCTTCATGTCGTCCGTGGGAGGAGGGAGCTCGAGCGCCAGCAACACCGGCCGGATTATGATGCACCTCAAGCCCCGCGAGGAGCGCGAGCTCGACGCGGACGCCATCATCCAGGAGCTTCGGCCCAAGCTGGCCGCGGTGCCCGGCATCAGCATGTTCATGCAGAACCCGCCCTCCATCCGCATCGGCGGACGGCTTGCCAAGAGCCAGTACCAGTTCACCCTGCAAAGCCCCGACACCGACGGCCTCTATCACTACGCCACTATCCTCGAAAACAGGCTGGGCGATCTGCCCGGGCTCCAGGACGTGACCTCGGACCTGCTCATCGCAAACCCGGAAACCAACATCGAGATCGTCCGCGACGCCGCATCGTCCCTGGGCATCTCCGTGGCCTCGATCGAGGACGCCCTTTATTCCGCCTACGGCTCGCGCCAGATCTCCACCATCTTCGCCCCCGAGAACCAGTACAAGGTCATCCTGGAACTTCTTCCCCAATTCCAGTTGGACCCGACCCAGCTCTCCATGCTCTACGTCCGGTCCAGCGCCGGCAGCCTGGTCCCGCTCGACTACCTGGCCAAGATCACCCAGGGGGTCGGGCCGCTGTCCGTGAACCACCAGGGCCAGCTCCCCGCGGTCACCATCTCGTTCAACCTCAAGCCGGGCGTGGCGCTCGGCGACGCGGTCAAGGAAGTGGAAAAAATCGCGCGGGAGGTCCTGCCCCAGAGTGTCAACACCAGCTTCCAGGGCACGGCCCAGGCCTTCCAGTCGTCCACCAAGGGACTCTTCGTCCTGCTCATCATGGCCATCCTGGTGATCTACATCGTGCTGGGCATTTTGTACGAGAGCTTCATCCATCCGCTTACCATCCTCTCCGGGCTGCCCGCCGCCGGCTTCGGCGCGCTCATCACGCTGATGATCTTTCACAAGGACCTCGACATCTACGCCTTTGTCGGCGTGATCATGCTGGTGGGCATCGTGAAGAAGAACGCCATCATGATGGTGGACTTCGCGCTTGCGGCCCAGCGCCGAGAGAACAAAAGCGCGATTGACGCCATCTTCGAGGGCTGCATGATCCGCTTTAGGCCCATCATGATGACCACCATGGCCGCGCTCATGGGCGCCCTGCCCATCGCCATCGGCCTGGGCGCCAGCTCCGGCGCCAACCGGCCGCTCGGAATGGCCGTGGTCGGGGGCCTCATCTTCTCCCAGCTCCTCACCCTCTACATCACCCCCGTCATCTACAGCTACCTCGACAAGATCGCCGGCACCAGGGCCATCGGCTGACGCCAGCCCTTGCCCGATTCATGAAAGATGATATGATCGAACCCGATCAGCCGGCCACGTCCGGCCGAGGTTGCACACATGTCCATTAAGAGCAAGCTGATCACGGTGTTCCTGGCCTTCACCATCATTCCCGTGGCCATTCTGGGGGCCTTGAGCCTGAACCGCGCGCGGGAATCGGCGCAGGCCACGACTCTCTCCCGCCTCCAAGGCATGGCCGACGCCAAGGCGCGCTGGCTGGAGGACTTTTTCGCCGAGCGCAGGGGCGACCTCCAGGTGGTCCGGAACTTGAACGACCTGAAAAAGATCATGCCCGTATTGAGCCGATTCATTGACGACCGCCAAAACCCGTCTTTCATCGCGGCGCGGGAAGAGCTCCAGACCCCGCTGCTCTCCATCGAGCGGGCCTTCGGGTACAAGGACATCATGCTGGTGAGCCCCTCCGGACGCGTGCTTTACGCGGCTAATCCCAAGCATGGAATGACGAGGGTGGGAGACCAATACCGCGACCGGGACGATCATACCCTGGCCTCCGCCAAAAACGGGCCCTATTTGAGCCGCATGTACGTGGACGAAGCCCCGCCCGGGAATTACGAGACCGCCGCCGCGGCGCCCGTTTCCGGCGCCGCCGGGGAATTCCTGGGCTACGTCGTCTTCGAAATCAACCTGAACCCGATTTTCAAAAACATCGGGGAAACGGAAGGCCTGGGCAAGACCGGGGAGGCCGTGCTCGGAGTCCGGGAGGGCGACGCGGTGCGGTTCATCTCGCCCCTGCGCCACGACCCGGACGCGGCGCTCAAGCTGGTGATCCCCTTCCGGGCCGGCCCGGATATCTTTCCAATCCAGGCCGCCCTCTCCCGTACCAACGGGGAGGGGCCGGCCAAGTATTATACGGGCGACGACGTGCTCGCGGCCTGGCGCTATTTGCCCTCCCTGGGCTGGGGACTGGTGATCAAGATTGACAGCGCCGAGGCCTTTGCCCCGGTCACCGAGCTGCGCGACCGCGTCTTCGCCATCGGGATCGCGACGATCGTGCTGGGCGCGGTCCTGGCCTTCGCGCTGGGCCAGTCGTTCACCCGCCCGCTCCGTCAATTGGAGGAGGGCGCGCAGATCGTCGGCAAGGGCGACCTCGACCACAAGATCAACAACCCCAACCCCGACGAGATCGGACGCCTGGCCCGCGCCTTTGACCAGATGACCGAACGCCTCAAGGCCATCACCGCCTCCCGCGACGAGCTCAACGCCGAGATCGTGGAGCGCGAGAGTGTGGCGAAGGAGTTGCGCCGGGCCGGGGCCTACAACCGGAGTCTGCTCGAGGCCGGCCTTGATCCCCTCGTCACCATCGGACCCGACGGAAAGATCACCGACGCCAACCGGGCCGCGGAGCTTATCAGGGGCCTGACCCGCGATGAGCTGATCGGGTCCGATTTCGCCGACTATTTCACCGACCCGGACAAGGCCCGCGCCGGCTATCAAAAGGCCTTCAATGAAGGCTCGGTCAAGGACTATGCCCTCGAGATCAAAGGCAAGGACGGGAGCTTGACCCCGGTCCTCTACAACGCTTCCGTCTATCGGGACGAGGCCGGCCGTGTGGCCGGAGTTTTCGCCGCCGCGCGCGACGTGACTGAGCTCAGGCGTGTGGAGAAGGATGTGGCCAGGGCCAACCGCGCGCTCTTCACCCTGAGCCGCTGCAACGAGGCCATGGTCAGGGCGGATGACGAGGCCCGGCTCCTCGACCAGATCTGCCGGATCCTGGTGGACACCGGCGGCTATCGCATGGCCTGGATCGGGTATTGCCGGGACGATCCGGAAAAGACCGTCCGGCCCATGGCCCAGGCCGGCTTCGAGGACGCCTACCTCGAAAACATCCGGATCACCTGGGCCGACACCGAGCACGGGCGCGGACCCACCGGCACCGCCATCCGCACCGGCGCCCCCGCGATCTGCCAGGATTTCCTGACCGACCCCGCCTTCCTGCCCTGGCGCAACGGCGCGATCAAGCGCGGCTACGCCAGCTCCCTTGCCCTCCCCCTCTTTGAGGACGGCAAGGTCCTGGGCGCGCTCATGGTCTATGCCGCGGAGCCGCACGCCTTCAATCCTTCGGAAGTCCACCTGCTCACCGAACTGGCCGATGACCTCTCTTACGGCGTCTCCTTCCTCCGCACCCGCGCCGCGCACCGCAGGGCCGAGGATCGGGTCAAGGCCGAGCGGCAGCGCTTCAACCACGTCCTGGAAACGCTGCCGTTCTACGTGGTCCTGCTGACCCCGGACTACCACGTCCCCTTCGCCAACCGCGTCTTCCGCGAGCTGTTCGGAGAGTCGCACGGCAAGCGATGCTTCGAGTTCCTCTTCAACCGCGCCGAGCCCTGCGAAATCTGCGAGACCTTCACGGTCTTGAAAACCAACGCGCCCCACCACTGGCAATGGACCGGGCCCAACGGCCGCGATTACGAAGTCCATGACTTCCCCTTCACCGACAACGACGGCTCCACCATGATCCTGGAGATGGGCATTGACATCACCGAGCGCAAGCGGGCGGAGGAGCTGATCCAGCTGCGCCTGCGGCTGTCGCAGCTTGCCGAAACGCTCGGCCTGGAGGAATTCCTGCAGCAAACGCTCGATGAAATCGGCGCCATGACCGGCTCTCCGATCGGCTTCTATCACTTTGTCGAGCCGGACCAGCGGACCCTTTCCCTGCAGGCCTGGTCCACCCGCACGCTCCGGGAATTCTGCCGGGCGGAGGGACGGGGCCGGCATTATGACATTGACCAGGCCGGCGTGTGGGTGGATTGTCTCCGCGAGGGCCGGCCGGTCATTCACAACGACTACGCGTCCCTTCCCCACAAGCGGGGCTTGCCGCCCGGGCATGCCGAGGTCATCCGCGAATTGGTGGCGCCGATTTTCCGGGGCGGGAAGGCGGTGGCCATCTTCGGGGTGGGCAATAAGCCGCAGGATTATACGGAACAGGACGTCGAAATCATCACCCGGTTCGAGGATATTGTCTGGGACATCGTCGAGCGCAAGCGCGCGGAGCAGGCCAGGGAAAAGGCCGAGCAGGAGCTGGAGGACCAGCGCACCATGGCCATCCGCGCCGACCGGCTCCGGTCCCTGGGCGAGATGGCCGCCGGAATCGCCCACGAGCTGAACCAGCCGCTGCAGGGAGTGCGCGGCCTGGCCGAGCACATCACCATCGGCTTCGACCGCGGCTGGGAGGTCTCGATGGACAAGATCCGGGAGAAGGCCGGCCTGATCATGGACCAGGCCGACCGCATGACCCACATCATCGAGCACGTGCGGACCTTCGCCCGCGGCGCCGACGGCCTGGAGGAGGGACCGATCCAGGTCAATGACGTGATCCGGGCCGGCCTCGGCATCATCGGCTCACAGCTCAAGTCGCGCGGCATCGGGCTCGAGCTCAATCTGGGCGAAGGCCTGCCCCCGGTGATGGCCAATCCCTTTTCCCTGGAAGAGGTGGTGATCAACCTTATCAACAATGCGCGGGACGCCCTGCAGGAGACCATGGCCCGGCGGACCGGGGCTCCGTCCCGGATCACGGTGCGGACGTATCAGGACCGCGCCGCGGACCAGGACCTCGTCAAGATCGAGGTGGCCGACAACGGCCCGGGCATTCCGGACGAGATCCAGGAAAAGATCTTCACGCCCTTTTTCACCACCAAGCCGCCGAACAAGGGGACCGGGCTCGGCCTGTCCATATCCCGGTCCATCATCGAGAAGTACCGCGGCGGGATCGCCATCGGGAGGGGCCCCGGGGGCGGCGCCGTGGTCACGGTGTCGCTGCCCGCGGCCGGGACTTGAGGTGATTGAATGGCCTCACCGAAAAATTTGCGGGTGCTCCTGGTGGACGACGAAGAGATCGTGCACGTCACCATCGGCGGCTACCTCAGAGACTGCGGCCACGCCGTGGATGACGCGGCCGCCGCGGACGAGGCCCTGGCGCGGCTCACTCGCGGCGACTATGACCTGGCGCTCGTTGACCTCCAGATGCCGGACATGGACGGCTTCACCCTGCTCGCCCGCATGCGGGAGCAGGGACACCGACTGCCGGTCATCCTCATGAGCGGACACGGCTCAGACGAGCTCAAGGAGCAGGCCCTCAGGCAAGGCGCCGCGGTCTTCATGCACAAGCCGATCAAGCTCCGCGAGCTGGACCAGGCCATCGCCCAATCCTGTCCGGACCACGATGCCCCTGCTCATTCCCGCGACAATCCCGCCGGCTAAAGCCGCGGACCTGACTCCGGGGCCTCTCCCGGAACCAGGCAAAGGACGGGGTTCACTCGCCATCCATTTCCCCGCTCATCTTCTCCAGGAGCTTCGATTCCTGGAGACGGGCGATCAGCAGGCAGTTTATCGCCATCAGGCCGGCGCCCAGGACCAGCGAGGGCGTGAAAGAACCCAGGGCCTCCTTCATGGCCGCCATGCCGAAGATGAACACCACCGAGATTTGCCCGGCCAGCGCCAAGAGCCCGTTGGACGTGCCTTCCGGCGCGGGGTAGGTGATCTCGGCGGCATACTGGTAGCCGATGGGGCCAAGCCCCATCATGAAAAAGCCCAGCACGAAGACCGAAGCCAGCAGCATGGCGTAGCCCTGGAAATAGGTGAACCCGATGATCCCGGGAATGGAAAGCGCCATGCCCAGCAGCATGAACGGCTTGCGCTGATGATAATGGTCGGACAGCGCCGGGATCACGGCCGCGCCGGCGATCCCGCCGATCAGCAAAAACCCGCCCATCATCCCCGCCTGGTGCGGAGACATGCCCCGCGGACGCACCATGTCCTCGATCCACGTGGCCAGCCCGTTGAACACGCCCACTCCCACGAAAAAAATCACCATGCAATACCAGAAGTCCTTTTGCCGGAGCATCATCTTGAGACCGTCGAGCATCAGCGCCCGCTCCGTAAACCCTTCCGGACTCGCCGGGGTCGGCGGCTCCTCCCGGGCCAGCATCAGAAAGACCGCGGCGGAGATGGCCGCGATCACCCCGTAGATCAACTGCATCCGGTCCATCCCGTAATTCTCGACCAGGGTCGGCGTGAGCATGAGCCCGGCCGCCGTGCCTAAGAAATTGGCCGCCATCGCCAGGCCCGAGACCATGGCCCGCTCCTGGAACGGGAACCACTTCGCGGCCAGCGTGGTGAAGGCGTTTAAAAGCAGGGGCTGCGCCAGCGCGATGCCGATGGTGAGCGCCATCACCGTATGGTAATCGCCGGGAAACATGCCCCGCAGCAGACCGAACCCGCCGAGCAGGACCGCGCCCAGGCCCACGCCCTTCTTGAACCCGAACCGGTCAATCATCCAGGAGGCGGGAATGGCGGCGGGAATGTAAACGATCATGAAAATCATGGCCAGAAGCCCGATCTTCATGTCCGACACGCCGTAATACTCGGCCGCCGGCCCCGCAACCGGCGCAAAGCAGATCCAGAGAATCTGGATGCTCAGGTTGATGAGCGAGAACGCGCCCAACACCACCCAACGGTATGAGTAAACCTTGATGCCGCTGCCTTCCATAAATCCTTCCCCGCGACGGCCGGCCAACGGGCCCAAGCGTCACGCCATTAATATAATGACCGCCTTTCAGGGTTCATCATACTCTACAGCAGAGGGCAGGGAAATCAATCCCGTTCGCGAGAGGGCGCTCCGGCAACTTTCGGAGCTTTGCGCGGTCTCGGGAGGCCGCGGGGCTTGCCGGTGGACGGCGCCATTAAATTGGAACGGGAGCGGGTCTTAAGGCCCGCTCCCGTTCTGATGTTGTCACGCCGCGGTCACGGCGGATTCACGGCGGTGAGAGTGAACGCCGGCAACAGGTCAACGTCATCCATCCATCGGCCTTTTTCTTCGGCGAGCAAGGGCCCGCAATGGGGGATCTGGGCGTTCACGATGATGGGGCCGGGGCCGGTGAGTCCTCGCCCCAGACGCGGGCGAGGACGGCCTGGATCTTCTGCTCGAAGCGCGCGATCAGTTCCCGGTTGGCGTAAACCAGCGCTTGCTCGGCTTCGATCTCGGCGACGATGGCTTGTTGAGTGGCGAGGGAGGGAAGAGGAATTTGAAGCTTCCTGATGAACCCTAAAGGGATGAACCGTTGAGTTGAACCATTGGCTTGACGATCAAAATGGCTTTGCATTTCTGCCGAGTCGAGAAGGTACTTGAGAAATCGGTTGTCCACTTGGCAATCTTTTGGAAACTTAATCAAGGCGACATTCTTCACCGCAAATTCTCGCGACGCGTCGGCAATGACTGGGTTTCCAATCGTGCCGATCATCGGCATCAAAAGATCTCCCGCATCAACCTTAGACCGTTTGTTGATCGCGTCGAGGTCTTCGCGACTGATTAGATTCACGTCGCTAAAATCGATAAAGCCATCCTTCAGGTTCTTTGATGTGATTAATGGGTAGCCCTCAAGGACATATTTTGGGCTGTCGTGTGTGCCGTCACGCACATCGCAAACCTCACCAAGTTCTGCCATCGGCCAGTCGGGGTTGATGGGGATGTGGGGGCGGTAGTTGTCGAGGACGGCGCGGGCGCCGTTGATGACTTTCTGGTAGTCCTCGATCTCCGCCACGATCTCCTTCTGCACCTCCAGAGGCGGCAGGGGGATTTCAATGCCCCGCAAATCGGAGGTCTTCACGCTGGCCTGATTGACCGCCTTCTGAGCGAATGACTTAACTGTGTCGATGAAGCGGTCAGTCTTGAAAATTCTAATGGCGAAGTGTGGGTCGATTCTTGAAACATCCGCAACCAAGCGAATCAGGTTTATTCCGTGAATTACATCGTTGTCTTCTCCCTGAAAGATGGCGGACTTGCCTAGATGATCGATGCTATTGATGTGACTGAGGAGGATGTCTCCTGACTGAAGAAACGATTCAGCTTTAACTTCATCGTTAGTGAACTTCGTCTTTTCGAGATTCACTGAACCATCTGCAATGGTTTGAATACGCGAGACGCGGTATTTCGCTTTTTCATCGAATTGGGTGACATTTACGCCGTTGCCAATCTTCGTGAATACTTCCTCAAGCCGCACCAGAGGGAAGGTCGAGAAATTAGCTGCCCCTTCCCGATACCTCTCTCCGCTCAGGTTATAGTCGCCATTCGCTGAGATCTTCTCCTTCGGGACGATCAGCCCGAAGGTAAGCTGGAAGTCCTCAACGGATTCTTGGGCGCGCAGGCGGTGGAGATATTCAGAGATCTCGGCAAGCGCCAGTGGTAGGTCGTTCTTGTCAATCTCGCGGCGCTGGGCGCCGAGGCCGAAGCCGTCGTTCTCGACCTTGAAGAAGGCGATGGTGTTCGCCTTCTTCGCCAGCGACTTGTCGAGGATGAGGATGGAGGTTTTAACACCGGAATAGGGATTGAAGACGCCTGCGGGCAGGGAGACGACGGCAACCAGGTAGTCCTCGACCAGCATCTTGCGCAGTTTTTTGTAGGCGTTCTGGCCCTGGAAGATGACGCCCTCGGGCACGATGATTCCTGCTCGGCCCCCGGGCGTCAGGTGCTCGGCCATGTAGTCCACGAACAGGACTTCGCTGCGCTTGGACTGCACGGAAAAGCGGTTGTGCGGCTTGATGCCGCCTTTGGGCGACATGAAGGGCGGATTGGCGAGTATGACGTCTGCGTACTCGTTCCACTTGTCCTGCGAGGTGAGGGTGTCATATTCCTCGATATTCGGCGCTGTGAAGCCGTGCAGGTAGAGGTTCACCAGGGAGAGGCGCACCATGTCGGGCGAGATGTCGTAGCCCCTGAAGTTCCGGGCGAGTCGGCCTTTCTCATCCGGGGTCAGCTTACTATTGCCCTTCTTGTCGGTGTTGGCCTTGAGGATGTGCTTGTAGGATGAGATCAGGAAACCGGCGGTGCCGCAGGCGGGGTCGAGCAAGGTATCGGTTTTCTTCGGATCAATGATTTCGACGATGAAATCAATGATGTGGCGCGGGGTGCGGAACTGGCCGGCGTCGCCCTGCGAGCCGAGGACGGAAAGGAGATACTCGAAGGCATCGCCCAGCCGCTCGGAGTGGTCATAGGAGAACTCGTCAATGACCTTGAGGAACATCTTGAGGGTTTCGGGGTCGCGGTAGGGCAGATAGGCGTTCTTGAAGATGTCGCGGAAGAGCGGGGGAATGCCGGGGTTCTCCGGCATCTTGGTGATGGCCTCGGCGTAGAGGTTCAGGGTCTCGAAGCCGCCCAGGCCCGCGCGCATGAGCTTGGCCCAGCCGTAGCGGGAGAATTGACCGGCGAAGAACTTGCGCTTGCCGCCGAACTCCTCGCTCTCGGCGTCCATGTCATCCATGAACTTGTAGATCAGAGCGATGGTGATCTGCTCGACCTGGGACTTGGGATCGGGCACTTTGCCCACAAGGATGTCGCGGGCGGTATCAATGCGGCGTTTGGTGTCGGTGTCGAGCATGGAACTCCTCTTCTATGGAGTGCGCGGGCTTGACCGCGCTTTTCTTCGGGGCGGCTTGACGCCCCGTCTTCCAAGAACGCCGGGTCAAGCCCCGGCTAAGAAAAGCGGCGTCAAGCCGCCGCAGTCCAAAATTTTATGCGGCGAAGTGGTTCAAGGAAACGTAGTCCTTGACGTACTCGGGAACCAGGGCGCGGTATTTTTCCGGGACCGCCCTGAATTCGCGGGTAGAAAATACCGGATTGGTTGCCAGATCCGTGAACTGCCGGCTCTCGATGATGTGGCGGGTCTGGTCGCTGGTTACGTAAGCCTTGAAGAAGGTCTTGATTGCGGGAATAGCCTCGGCCTCTTCGGGCTTGTAGTCGGCGACGAACTTGGCGAACTCCTCCTCCAGCAGCTCGTCCTTGGACTTGAAGCGCGGGATGAGGCCGAAGATCTTTTCGAGAATTTCGCGCAATGTCAATCTACGGTCCACCGCGGCGGCTTTGCGCAGCTTGGCGAGGGTGTAGTACTCCTCGGGCTTGTCGAAGACCTCGCGGTTGATGTAGTCAATGACGCGGTCCCACTGCCCGGCCTCAACGGCCCTGGCGATAGTGTCATTGGCGCGAACCACGTCTTCGAACCTCTCGAAGAAAATCCGATCTATTTTCATCCCTTCGTAGCCGATAATTTCTTCCTTGATCGTGGAGAGGATGTCGGCGCCCAGGTGCTCGTAGACTCCACCGGCCACCACCGGGCCTGTTTCACCCCCCTCATTGCTTCCCTTGCCTTGAGGCTTGGGGAGTTTCAGCACCTCGTCGTAGTTGAACTCTTCCTCGAAGTATTGGCAGTTGGCGAAAAAATCCAAGAGCTTGAATGCGGTCTTCCGTGGATGGGCGACGCCTTCTTTGATGCTGTCGTCAAAAAGCTGCTCCAGGAAGTTGTGCCTGCGGGTGCCGCGCCCCTTGATCTGGATGAAGTCGGTGGGCGAAAAGATGGGCCGGAAAAGGCCGAGGTTGAGAATGTCGGTGCAGTCATAGCCGGTGGTCATCATTCCGACCGTCACGCAAACGCGCGCCTTGCTTGTCCTGTATGCGGGCAGGAAGTTGCATGAGCCGAGAAGGTTGTTGTTGGCGAAGTTGATGGTGAATTGCTGGGCATCCGGTATTTGCGAAGTGACTTGCACGGCGAAGTCGGATTGGTACTTGCCCGGGAACATGCGGTCGGCCATCAGATTGAGGACTTGCGTCAACTTGGAGGCATGGTTCTGGCTGACGGCAAAAATAATTGATTTGCCGATCTCTCCGCTGATGGGGTCGCGCAGAGCGTTCTCGAGAAGCGTCTTGCAAAACACCTGATTGGTGGCATCGGAAAAAAAACGCTTCTCGAATTCGCGCTGCTTGAAGGTCTCCTCGTGGTCGTCGCCGGTGTCGTCAATGAACGAAGCGACGAATCCATCCTCGGACAGCAGTTTGGTGGTGACCGCAGTGCGGGCATCCACGACGGTGGGATTGATCAGGTAGCCATCCCTCACGCCGTCGAGCAGGGAATAGCGATAAGTCGGCTGGCTATTCTCGCATCCGAAGGTGCGGTAGGTGTCCAGCAGCAAGCGGCGCTCGGCCTCGCGGGGGTCGCGGGTGGCCGGATTGGAGCCGTCAAACCGTCGGAGGTAGTCGCGGGGCGTGGCGGTGAGGCCGAGCTTGTAGCCGATGAAATAGTCGAACACGGCGCGGGCATTGCCGCCGATGGAACGATGCGCTTCGTCCGAGATCACGAGGTCGAAGTCGGTCGGCGAGAAGAGCCGCTGGTACTTGTTGTTGAATAGCAGTGATTGAACCGTGGTGACGACTATCTCGGCGCGTCGCCAGTCGTCCCGGTTCTCCTTGTAAATGACCGTCTGAAAGTCGGCGGACAGCGAAGCGGTGAAGGCCTTTCTGGCCTGTTCCTCCAGTTCGAGGCGATCCACCAGGAACAACACGCGCCGCGCGTTGCCGGAGCGGAGAAATAGCTTGATGACGGCGGCGGCGGTCAGGGTCTTTCCGGTGCCGGTGGCCATCTCGAACAGGAAACGGTCCTTGCCCTCCCCGACCGCGGCCTGAAGGCTGAGTATGGCCTTGAGCTGATACGGCCGGAGAAAGCGAAGCTTGTTGGCCTGGGTGTAGCCGGGCCGTTCCGCTTCATTTAGCCACGCGGCCTCGGACCGGTAGTTCGGGCGCTGGGTGAGAACGATGTAGTCATCGCCCACTGGCTCCGTGAGCAGACGCTGGGGATCGGGCGTGACCTTCTGGTAGCCGATGACCGATTCCGGTGTTGGAAACGAGGTGATTACATAGGGGTTGCCGCGATCAAGGTCCCAAAAATAATGCAGGTTCCCGTTGGAGAGGATGATAAATCGGCAGTTCTGGGAGCGGGCATACTTGCGGGCCTGCTCTTTGGCGATGAGCGGATTCTTGTCTTCGGCCTTGGCTTCGAGGACGATCAATGGGAAGCCCTTGGCGTCGAGAAGAAGGAAGTCGACGAACCCTTTTTCGGTCTTCTCGAAGTTTTCGCCGAGCGCGTCCAAGTCGGTTGACTTGATAGTGACGCTGGGCTCGAGACAAATGTTGGCGGGCTCGTTGCCTTCATGAAAGAAGCGCCAGCCCGCCGCTTCGAGCAGCTTGTTGATCTTGATACGGGCTGTTGCTTCTTTCATGGATTTATTCCGCTATTAATCGAAATTCCAGTCTTACTCATCATATTATATCCGTATTCAATGTCAACCGTTGTTTTTCCTCCCGGTCTCTTTGGTCCCGTTATCGGGTCGGCGGCCTCTGGGACTTGCGCGAAAGAGAACTTAACCACCAAGGGAACGGAGGGAGAAGAAAGGTTTGAGGTTTGGGGTCAAAAGAAGGTTTGTGGTTTGAGGTTTGTGGTTTGTGGTTCAATTCTCTCCGGAAAATTTTACCACT
>Ga0307379_10006721_pt1 | contig 15765 bp, 12 predicted proteins | sample UN2MG_FD_202237 | JGI IMG/M metagenome (GOLD analysis project Ga0307379, IMG submission 202237) | Soil microbial communities from Risofladan, Vaasa, Finland - UN-2 | ecosystem: Environmental > Terrestrial > Soil > Coastal area > Acid sulfate soil | place: Finland: Risofladan, Vaasa | collected... | reverse complement strand
TTCGACAAGGCTGACGTAATTGTTTAGATAATAAAGAGTTATCCCGGCTTGCCGGGATTCCGAAGTTTTGCGTTTTACATTTTAATTTTTTAGTTTGGTTGCGGCCTTCAGGCCGCGCCAAGTTGTACATAGGTAATATTGCCAAACAGGCAAGATTGGACGGACCACTGATGTATGCTAAGAAAGATGCGGGCGAAAAACAACCATCCCGCCTGACACCACTCTCATCCATTTTCTGCCGTATTACCTAATTTCCAACTGATGTCCCATACCTGACTACACATCAGGTTTTGCCCAGGAACTATGGATACGTAATACGTCGTGAAGCCAAAACCCACAAATAACTGTCAACTTCACTTACTTATTTATACCAGACTTCCCATATTCACGTCAAGAAAAATTACCCGAAATATATTTTTTTTGCTTATCTGACAAGCGGGTCCTAAAAAACGGGTTTTTAAGCATTCTATGCTGTTTTAAATCGCGAAAATCTAAAAATCGCTGCTCTATCGCTCAAGATATAACCATTCATTCGGCAATACTTCCCTCGCGGCCGGCAAAGCGGACAATTACCGATGTTGTTATCCCCGGTCAGTTCGCCCGGATCATGAATAACAGTGAAAACAAAATCGGCCCAGACGGCGCAGCATGTATCTATATATCGCTTCAGTCGGGACTTAAGCTCTGCTTTTGCCGCCTGAGACATTGATGACGGTGCCGTGGATGTAGCCGGCGCGGTCGGAAGCCAGGAAACATACGGTGTTGGCCACCTCGTTGAGCTTGCCGCTTCTTCCCAACGGTATGGAGACCTGCTCGTATTTTTTGCGGAACTGTTCGATGGTGATTCCTCGCGTGTAGGCGACGGCACGTTCGTATTCGTCGGATCGCAGGGCGGTTGCTTCGACAATCCCCGGTGCGATGCCGACAACGCGGATGTTGTGCCTGCCGAGTTCCTTTGCCCACGAGCGTGTGAGAGAATAGATCGCCGCCTTGGTCGCTGCATAAACACTCTGGCCTTCCGAACCTTCCAGGCCGGATTCGGAAGTCATATTGATAACAACGCCCCCCCTGCCCGATTTAATTATCACCCTCGCTACGGCCTGGGCACACAAATAGTATCCTTTCTGGTTTATGGATACCATCTTGTCCCAAATCTGCTCGGTCAGTTCCTCTTTTCCCGCCGGGTCCACGAGCAGCCGTGGAATAAGAATACCAGCATTATTTACGAGTATGTCAACCTTACCGAAAGCATCGAGAGCCGCCGCAATCATGGCATCGACACTTGCCTTGTTACTCACATCGGTTTTTGCAGCGATATGCTCGCCGCCGAACCGCTCTTTCAAATCGACAGCGAGTTTTCTGGCGCCTTGCTCGTCTATATCGGCGATGACAATATTTGCTCCTACCTCGGCTAATCCATGACTAACAGCCTTGCCAATACCGCAGGCTCCCCCGGTAACGATTGCGACTTTTCCTTCCAAACCAAGCCAGCTCATTAAAGTTCAATCTCCAAAACAATTCTGATATGAGCATAAATTTACATACTTAAACTGACCGTTTTTAAGTCGAACGACATGGTAAGTCATTCAATCACAACAACATACACTATTTGTCATTCCCGCGAAAGCGGGAATCCACTTAAACCATTACGTTTCTGGATCCCTGCTTTCGCAGGGATGACAGCGTGAATCGGTCAGTTTGAGTTACATACTAATCATAGCTTTGATAACACCATCGTGATAGCCGGCGACCAAATCGAAGGCCTTTTGTGTTTCTTCAAGCGGGAAATGGTGCGTTACCATGAAGTCAACGTTGACCTTGCCCGAAGCAATCAAATCAACGGACTTCTGCGTGAATTCATTTTGCCTTCTTATGTTTACAATTGTGATCTCTTTTCTTCGCATCATATCGATGGCTAAAGAGACCCTGTCAAAGCGCGGGATACCGGTCAGAACCAAAGTGCCGCCGGGCCGGAGCATATCCATGCACTGATCGACCGTTTCCTGCTGGCCGGCACATTCGAATGCAAAATCCAACCCATCAGGCTGCTGCTCGAGTATTTCATTGACAATATCCTGCTTGTCCGGATTTCCGACCCAGGTTGCGCCGGCTTTTTTCGCTGTATCAACGCGTTCAGGAATTTTTTCGGTCATATAGCAGGTATTTATATCTTTTGCCTTTGCACTGACGAAGGTGCATAAACCGATAGGGCCGGCACCGAGGATCGCGATGTTCGCATTTTTCGGCACCTTTGCCCGCTCTACCGAATAGGCGCCAATCGACAATGGTTCACATAAGACGGCTTGTTCGGAAGTAAGAGCTCCTTTGGTCGGATAGCAGCATTCCTGTGACATAACAATATACTCGCAGAGACAGCCGCCGCCCTGACCGGGCGTGCCGAGGAAACGCAGGTTATAACACGTATTCTCTCTGCCTATCCTGCATTGATAACAATTATGGCAGTAAACCGCAGGGTCAACAACTACAGCGTCGCCGACTTTAACGCCGGTCACCGATTTACCGACAGCCGCGACCGTCGCGGCACATTCGTGGCCCACAATGAAGGGATATTCGACAATTTGCGATCCGATTTTGCCGGTCTCGTAGTAGTGCACATCGGAGCCGCATACGCCCACCATCTCAATTTTCAGCAGAACATCCGTGTCTTTCTCTATCTTCGGCTCAGGCACGTCCCTGAGCTCCATTTGCCTCAAACCCGTCAGCACAACAGCCTTCATAAAATCTCTCCAGAAAAATTTACGCCGGCGTCATAGATTCGTAAGGCACAATGCACATCGCGCAACGCCGGAATATTATGTCCTTATACCAAAATCCCGCATTTCACGCCATCATTACTTCGTGGGAACCAGCTTAATCTCGTAAAGTTTCGGATAAAACTTGCCGGTCACGAACAATCTGCGGCCGGCCGGGTCATAAGCAATCCCGTTAAAAACATCGACCGGCTCGCTATGGTCCTGCGGGGCCAGGATACCTTCGGTGTCAATCCAGCCGATTACCTCGCCCGTCTCCGGCTCAATTTTGACGATACGTTCGGTCGGCCAGACGTTGGCATAGATTTCACCGTCGATATACTCAAGCTCGTTAAGCCCCCAGACCGGGGAATCCTGATCGAGGACCATGATTTTGTGAATTTGCACAAACGTTTCAGGGTCCAGGAAATACAGCATTGGCGTCCCGTCGCTCATAATCAGATTCTTGCCGTCATGTGTAAGGCCCCAGCCTTCGGTCGGATAGCTGAACTGGCGCAGCAGCTCGAAAGTCTCCTTGTCGTAAACAAAACCGACATTTGATTGATACGTCAACTGGATGATACGGTCGCCATAAATGGTAATCCCTTCGCCGAAGAACTCATCCGGCAATTTATGGATTTGCAGGACGTTGCCAGTCTCCAATTCGACTTTGCGAAGTTCCGAACTGCCATTAAGTCCCGTCCCTTCGTATAAAAAACCGTCTTCGAAAACCAGGCCCTGCGTGAAGGCCTTTGGATCGTGGGCGAAGGTATTGACGAGTTTGTAAGTCCAGGCCGCGGGAGTATAGGGCTTCCTGGAAAACAGGAAGAACAAAACAATCCCCGCCGCTAATAGAACTATGAATCCCGGAATGAGTAGCCTTAAGGATCGTTTCACGAACACTTCCTTAGAAATTTATTAAGCTAAACATTAAACCTGAAATTGATAATGTCGCCGTCCTGAACGACGTACTCTTTGCCTTCGAGCCGGATCTTGCCGGCAGCCTTCAGAGCTTTTTCGTCGCCAAGCTCTCGCAGCGCGTCATAACTGAACGTTTCAGCCCGGATGAAACCCCGCTTAATATCGGTATGGACCTTGCCCGCCGCATCGAGCGCAATCGTGCCTTTCTTTATAGGCCAGGCACGCAGCTCATCGGAGCCAATAGTCAGGAAGCTGATCAAACCCAGCGCCGAATAGCAGCTTTGGACAAACTTGCTCGCCGCGGATTCGGCGATTCCCAGGTCCGCCATGAACTCGGTCCTGCTTTCGGCGTCTAATTGTGAGAGTTCGTGCTCCAGCTTGGCGCAAATTGTAATAACGGGAACGGAATCGCCAAGCCGATCGGCAAAATCGAACTTCTTGCCCAACTGATCCTCGCTGACATTAATTGCAACTACAATCGGTCTGAGCGTCAAAAAACCGAGAGACTTAATCATTTCGTGTTCGGTCTGAGTTTCGACCGCCGAGCTGATCGGTTTTTCCGATTCGATTGCTTCGGCCAGTTTCTTTTGCAAAGCCAGCTCCGCCTTGTCATGAGCCTGTGTTTTGGTCGGCTTGTGGACCTGCTTTTCGAGTTTGTCGATGCGCGTGGTCACAAGCTCCAAATCGGCGAGCAGTAGTTCCGTCTGCAATTCGGCCAAATCTCTCGCCGGATCGACCGTGTTTCGATAAGGCGGTACGGCCGGATCATCAAACGCCCGAACGACCAGAACGAGCAGCTCAACCGTCCTTATCTGATTAATTATTCGCCGGGCGGCGGCCCTGCCATGATCATCGGTAAAGTTAAAGCCCGGCAGGTCCAGGCAATCGATTGTGGCGTGAACAGTTTTTTTGGGCTTGCAGTAATCGGCCAGCCATTCGAACCTTTCGTCCGGTACCGGTATGACAGCTTCTTCGATCGATGCCAACCCGGCCGCAGGCATTGCCTTGCCGCTCAGGCTCGCCAAAATCGTACTCTTGCCCGACCCAAGCAGGCCAATCAGTGCTACTTTCATTTGTTACTTTCTGTTTAAGTCACCTTGTTCTTCTGTTTTAGCTGTAATTGCATCTTTTGTGCTGTCCTCATTCACGATTGATATCAGCGCAATCCGAAAACCAGAAAATTTCTTTCTTAGTATTACGTTCACTAATACCATGCCGATGGGTATGCCAAGAAACGTGTGAATACATATTATTGTTATTTGCGTATCCATATTTTCAAAAAATAACACAGATATTCCGAATGCAAACAACAAGGCAAAGAGATCATACATTAACCATCTCCAAGCAAGAGCCCACCATATCGTGATTGACCTTTTCAAGGTAGCTTGTATTTCCCTCATCTCTACGTTTCTCCTTACTCCTTACTTTTATTTTCTGTAAACACTATTTCCATAACAGTCATACGCAACGACGGCGGGAAAGTCAACCACCCGAAGTTTCCTGACCGCTTCGGTCCCCATATCTTCGTAGGCGATAACTTCCGAAGCAACGATATGCTTCGAGAGCAGCGCCCCCGCACCGCCGAGTGTCGCAAGATGGACCGCCCCATATTCTTTCAGGGCCTCTCTGACCTTCTCACCCCGATATCCCTTTCCGATCATTGCTTTAAGACCGTTGGCAATCAGCGTCGGACTGAAAGGATCCATTCGTGAGGAAGTAGTCGGCCCGGCGGCACCGATAACCCTGCCCGGCGCGGCAGGCGTCGGTCCGACGAAATAAATAATCGCCCCGGCAAGCTCGAACGGCAGCTCCCGCCCCGCTTCTATCGCCTCGCACAGCCTCTTATGAGCCATGTCCCGGGCGGTATAGACAACGCCGCCGACAAGGACCTCATCGCCCGCTTTTAACGATCGCACATCCGCGTCCGCCAATGGGGACTGCAATTTCCTTATTTCGCCCATATCTTCCTTCGAACTATGAACACTCAACTACGAACTACGTGAGTTTACAATATACCACCGATTTTACGATTTGGAAAGAGCCAAAAATCCGCCTGATACTTACCAATAGATTTTAACACGTAATTTGGCATAAGGGCGGTTCTGACAACCGTGTATAAAATAGCCTGACACTCGCAAAATAAAAAAATTCAGATCGTTGTAATTCGAAAGGATTATGATATTATCGCCGAATTTAAAGGCAAAAAAGTGTTTCAGAAAGTGACTAATGGGAATTTCAGATAAATACCGGTCACGGTTCCGAATCAGTTGGACATAAGGTTGGAGAAAACGAGATATGAAAGCGATAACACTCTGCTGCCTGATTTTGCCATTTATGCTTATTGCCGGCGGATTAAAGGGCGAACCGGAACAAGTCAACGAATTAAATAATTCACTTCAACAGGCCGCTGCCAAAGGTGACATTGCCCAGGTAAAGTCGCTTCTCTCGAAAGGCGCCGATATCAACTCAAAGGACAAGTTCGGCTGGACGGCCCTTCATTTCGCAACGAATCTCGGCTCGCAGGACATGGCGAATCTTCTGATCGCCAGCGGTGCCGACGTCAACGCGAAAGACAACGGTGACGATGCACCTCTGCACATCGCAGTGCAGCTTGGGAACAAGGCCCTCATGGAACTCTTTCTTGCCAAGGGCAGTGATGTTAACCTTAAGCGTAAGGACGGCTCGACACTTCTGCACATCGCAGCCACTAATGGCCACATTGAACTGGCTGAAATCCTTGTCTCGCAAGGCACCGATATAAATGCAGCAGGCCCGAACGGCCAGACACCCCTGCATACAGCCTGCCGACTGGGCCGGATCAATTCGATTGAATTTTTGATCGCCAAGGGCGCCGAACTCAGCGTGGAGGATGATTGGGGCCGGACGCCTCTGCATGGAGCAGCAGCAGAGGGACAATGTAAGGCGATTGAGGTTCTTATTGCCAATGGCGTTAACGTGAATGAAAAGGACCGCGGCGGCCAAACGGCGTTACATAATGCTGCCAGGCGGGGTCGCAGGGATGTGGTTGAGCTGCTCCTGGCAAAGGGAGCCGATACCCAGCAGGCAGGCCGTTGGGGCCTGACACCGCTGCATTTTGCCATAATGGGTGGTGATGAAGCTATTGTAGAGTTGTTTCTGGCCCGCGGAGTTGACATCAACTCGCGGCTTAAATGGAATGATGCTACAGCTCTGCATTATGCAGCAATGACGGGCCGTGGTAACATCGTCAGACTGCTCATCGACAAAGGAGCCGACATAGAGGCTAAGGACCGAACAGGTGGGACCCCGTTGCACGTTGCAGTCTGGGGCGAAGGAACTGAGGCTATTCAAGAGTTGATCGGCAAAGGTGCCAAGGTCAACGCAGCAAACAGAGATGGATATACTCCACTACACGCAGCGGCGGAGGCGGAAGACAGGGAGAAGGTGGAACTGCTGATTGACAAGGGGGCCGATGCGAACGCTGAGGACAAGGATGGCATTACGCCGCTGCACTATGCGGGCGAGAAAGACAATGAATCCCTCGTCAAGTGCCTGACCGAGAAGGGCGCCAGGATTTCCACGATCCAATTGGCTGCATGTATTGGGGATTTGGATAAAGTAAAGGAATTCCTCGAACAGAACACCGACATCAATGCCAAAGACAAGGGCGGCTCGACAGCCCTCTACTGGGCCGCCCGGGCAAAACGCGACGAGATTGTAGAGTTCCTGGTCGGCCAAGCTGCTGAAGTCGACGCAAATGGCTGCAACGGCCTGACGCCCCTGCACTATGCGGCCAAGCACGGCCGTAAAGAAACCGTCGAGCTTCTGCTTGACAAAGGCGCCGAGATCGACGCGAAAGAAGATGACCGTCATGGCCTGACACCGCTGCATGAGGCGGCTATCGGAGGCCATAAAGAAATCGTGGAACTGATCCTGGCCCGCGGCGTTCCTGTCGATAGCCGAAGCAAAATGCTCGACACGCCTCTTCTATGCGCCTGCGAGGGAGGTAATTTGGACGTAGCCGCGATGCTCCTCGACAAAGGGGCCAACATCGAGGCGAAAAACAAACGGGGCCAGACTTCCCTGCATATCGCGGCAGAGAACACAACGGGGTACAACGTCGATGACGATATGATCAAGCTGCTTTTAGGCCGAGGGGCCGACATTAATGCCAGGTCCTATGATGATGCGACGCCGCTTCATACCACAATCTCGTACTGGGGGGACGAAATTACCTTCAAACAGCTCCTGGCCAACGGTGCGGACCTGTGGCAGCGTCAGTATGAGCTTACGCCGGTTTCACTGGCAATGAGCGCCGATGCGCCAGAAATCGTAAGGCTGCTCATGAGCAAATGTGCTGAATATTCGGTCGTCCATATCGACGCTTATTTTGGAAATCTGGACCAAATCAATAGCTATCTGGCTAAGGGAGGAGACATCAATGCAGAGGACCCATCACGCATGACGTTGCTGGCATGTGCGGTCTGCGGCGGGCAGGAGGCGACGGTGGAACTGCTTTTGAGCAAGGGCGCCGATGTGAATCTGCAAGCCGGATCCGGCCGGACAGTGCTGCATTGGGCAATCATGACTGGTCACACCGAGATAGCGAAAATGCTGCTTGCCAAGGGCGCGAATGTGGCATTGAGAGATCGGAGAGGATGTACGCCTCTATACTGGGCGGCTTCGGGAAGCGATAGCGATAAAGAGATGATTGAGATGCTGCTTGCAAAGGGAGCCGACGTAAATGCCAGGAGCGGCGTTATAATAGCTGAGGGAGAAACCGACGAAGGATGGACTCCTCTGCATGCGGCTTGCACGACAGATTATACTGCCTTAGTAGAATTGCTTCTTGCCCATGGGGCCGATGTAAATGTCAAAACAAAGAACGGTTATACACCGTTTTCGCTGGCTCAGGAGCGAGAATTCGATGAGATCGTCGAACTGTTGCGTAAGTCCGGAGCCGAAGAGCCGGCGAAGAAATAAACTTTGCATAATAAAGCACGAAACGACTTTCACCAGGCTAAAAGGAGAATAATATGAGAGAAATATTTGACTACAAGAGAAGCGCATCATGTACGGGCATCATTTTCTGCCTGTGGCTCTGCACTTTTTCCCTCGCCGGGGCTGCCCTGGAATCCCAACCTGTAAACGAATCTCAACTGCCGCAGGAACCTTGCGACAAATCCGAGTTCAATCTCAAAGCAATTCCGTTCAAAATCGTTTACGAGACCTACCGTGAAACGGACGGCAAGGAAAACTGGGAGCTGTTTCTAATGAATGCAGACGGCTCCGATGCAACCAATCTGACCCGGACGAAAGACGTTCATGAGTTGTACCCCCATGCCTCGCCCGATGGGACGAAGGTCTGTTTTGTTGTGGACGAAGGAACGGGCAAAAACAAGGCTCGAAACGTTTACTACATGAATATCGATGGGACCGGCCGGGTGAAGGTCGCCGACAACGGCCGAGAGCCGTGTTGGAGTCCGGACGGGAAAACGATCGCCTACACAGGAGGTGAATATGAGCGTTTCACTACCCGGGCGTTTGGTTCCAAAGGATTGTTCTTTTACGATATAGCAACCGGAAAAATTGAGCAGCATCCTAATAAAGACCTGCACCATATCTACAATATTTGCTGGTCCCCGGACGGCAACTGGTTTATTGCTATCGTAACCGGCGGAATGGGCTTCGATCATAACATTATCGCCTTCGAAGCGCATGGGACCACCGTGTTTGATTTGAACAAGTATGGGATCGACGGCTGCCGTCCGGACATCAGTTTCGATGGCAGTAAGATCACCTGGGGGCAAACCGATTGGGACTTGTATGTTGCCGACATCGACTTGACGTTGTCGGTGCCGCGGGTGGCGGATATCCACGGCGTCGTCAAGTGCAGGAAGGAATACTGCGTCTCTCACACGGACCTTTTACCCGACGGTCGTTACATTGCTTTCAGCTATGGCCCTGCGTTGGACTACTCGGTCGGTGTCAAAGCGCCCGGTTGGAATATCTGCATAGGTGACTTGACGGGCAAATGGGTCCAGGTCACTACCGATGGAAAACACAACAAGGAGCCCGACTGGGTACCGATTAGCAAAACCAGCCCATAGGACCCAAATCGTTGCCGGATGTTCGTAGCAACTAAGGACTGTTGCCTTGCAGAAAGTGCAAATGCTGCAACCCGCTCCGGGGAGCCCTGCCTGTTATTCTATTCAAACGTGGAATAAGCAGAGAGATAGCCAGGATTCCTGAGCAGGCGAATCTTTTTTTCTAACCATATTGAATAGAATTTGCCGGCTCATTAAATGACAAATTCAAAATAGCTGATATAATAAATTCTAAACCGAATCTTTCAGGAACATTTATATGAAAAAGTCAAATTTATCAATCGCCTTGATAATGCTGTGTATGACTCTGATTAGCGCGGGCCGGGTTTTCGCGCAAGATTGGCCCGGCTGGCGCGGTGACGGCCGGGGCATCTCACCCGGGAAGAACCTGCCCCTGAAATGGAGTGAGGACGAGGGCGTCAAGTGGAAAACACCCATCCCCGGCGCCGGACACTCATCCCCCATTGTCTGGGGCAACCGCATCTTCGTCACCACTGCCGCCGCCGAAGATCCCAACGTCGAAACGTTTAGAGGCGGCGTGTATATGGGAGGCGATCGTAATAAGCCCGATGAGTCGGAGTACGCCTATCGCGTAATCTGCCTCGATGCCAATCAGGGAAACGTCCTGTGGTCGAAGGCCGTCGCGAAGCAAAGCCCGAAGACGCCCCGCCACACGAAGAACACCTATGCCTCCGAAACACCTGTCACGGACGGCAAATACATCTTCGCCTCGTTCGGTTCGGCGGGTCTGTATTGCGTCGATTTCGAGGGCAACCTGATCTGGCAGCGCGACCTGGGACTCATGCGCAGGCGAGCCGGCTGGGGCACGAGTTCCTCGCCGGTCCTGTTCCGGAACACTGTCATTGTCAACTGCGACAGCGATGACGACTCCTATATCGCCGCGTTCGAGAAAGCCACCGGCGATCCGGTCTGGCGCACCGAACGGAATGAAGGCGCATCGTGGGGGACACCATTTTTGTTCGAGGCCGGCGCCCGTACAACCGTTGTGACCAACGCCTCGCGCCGCATGCGGGGCTACGATGCCTCTACCGGCAAGCTCCTGTGGGAATGCGCGGGCGGATCGATGATATCAGTCCCCTCACCTGTTGCCGCACAGGGACTGGTGTTTCTCTCGTCGGGACACAACCTGTTTCCGCGGCGCCCGATCGTCGCCGTCCGCCCGGAAGCCTCGGGTGACATCACGCCGGCCAGTGGTCAGTCCCAGAGTGATGGCGTCGCATGGTCGAATCGCTCGGGCGGCGCGTATGTGACCTCACCGATAGCCATTGGCGAATATCTCTACGTGCCGCTGGACAAGGGAACCCTGACCTGCTACGAGGCCCTGACGGGCAAGGCCGTGTACGAGAAGCAAAAACTCGGCGCCCGCAACACGATCACGGCCTCACCGATAGCCGGCGACGGCAAGATCTACGTACAGACCGAGGGCGGCGAGTGTTACGTCGTCAAGCCGGGCCCGGAGTTCGAGATACTCGCCGTCAATAAGCTCGACGAGGTATTCTGCGCTTCACCGGCCGTATCAGCAGGCAAGATCTTTCTTCGCGGCCGCAAACACCTGTACTGCATTGGAAAGTGATGCCCCGGCAGACAGTCAATCAGGCTGTCGGCCATACATCAGACTCAATAACTGACAAATTTATAATTAGCTGGTATAATAAATTCTAAACCGTAGCTTTCAGGAACATTTAACTTGCTCGAACAGGAAATCAAAATGTTAAGCAGACGCAAATTCTTACATCATGCAGGTTTGGCCGCGGCATCAGCGGTCGTTGGACGGGGAGTATTGGCATTTGCAGATTCGGCCATGCGGGCAAAGCCGAATTTCCTTATCATTATGGCCGACGATTGCACGCACAACGATTTGCCCGTCTATGGCGGCCAGAACGCGGCAACGCCGAATATCGACAAACTGGCCTCCGAGGGGCTTGTCTTCAACCGGGCCTATCTCGGTTCGGCGATGTGCCAGCCCTGCCGTGCCGAATTGTACAGCGGGCTTTACCCCATGAGGAACGGCTGCGCATGGAACCATTCGGCCAGTCGGCCCGATATCACCACCATGCCGCACCACCTCGGGGCTTTGGGCTATCGCGTGGGCCTCGCGGGCAAGGTGCACGTCATGCCGGACAAGACCTTTGCTTTCACCAACGTGGGAGGATTCGATGCGAGCTGTGTTCGCAATCCCACCAGGCCGCACAATCTGCAGGGCATAACCCGGTTCATGGTAGATAACCAGAGCCAGCCGTTTTGCCTTGTCGTGGCACTGGTCGAACCGCATGTGCCGTGGGTAATGGGCGATGCGTCGAAGTACCCGCCGAAGAAGCTTAAGCTTCCTGAAAATATAGCCGATACGCCGCGAACCCGTGAGGCATTCTCCCGTTATCTCGCCGAGATCACCTACATGGACAAACAGGTCGGTGAAATTCTCGAAGTATTGGAGCAGTCCGGCCGAGCCGATGATACGCTTGTCCTGTTCACATCGGAGCAGGGCAGCCAATTCCCCGGCTGCAAATGGACCAACTGGGACACCGGTTTACATACGGCGTTGATCGCCCGCTGGCCGGGAAAGGTCGCCGCGGGCATGCGGACCGATGCCATGGTTCAGTATGCGGATGTTCTGCCGACATTTGTAACTGCCGCCGGCGGCGAGCCGGCCAGGCATAACTACGACGGAACAAGTTTCCTGCCCGTGCTGCTGGGCCGCGCGTCCACGCATCGCAAGTTCGTTTACGGCATGCACAACAATATTCCCGAAGGCCCTGCCTATCCCGTCCGGACGGTCAGCAATGGGCAGTATCGCTACATCCGAAACCTGACGCCCGGCGAAATCTATATCGAAAAACACCTGATGGGATGGGCGGGCAAAGGAGAGCTGAACAATCCCTACTGGGCAACATGGATAAGCAACGCCTGGAATGACCCGAATACTTATAATCTTGTCAAGCGATACATGCACCGTCCCGCCGAGCAGTTGTACAACACGGCCGAAGACCCTTACGAATTGAAAAATCTCGCCGACGACCCCGCGTTTTCCGATATCAAGACCCGCCTCAGCGCCGAACTCGACCGCTGGATGAAAGAGCAAGCCGACCCCGGCGTCCCGCAGGACACCCACGAAGCCATCCAGGCCGCGCGCCGCGGAAAACACATGTACGGCCCGGCCCCAAGGCCTTGATTCGAGGTGGATATTTTGTGCATGTGTATTTCCGTAGCAGAACATCATAGAGAAAAAGCGGCTTTTAGTGGTTTTTAATGCGATTTGATCGTTTTCACGGCTCATTTCTTTTTTTAAAATAATATTGCCGCCGGAGTTTGTGTGGTATAATTCTGCCATGGCGAAATATCCGATATTTCTGGAATTGGGCTCTCGGCGTGTGGTAGTGATCGGCGGCGGAGCCGTGGCCGTGCGAAAGGTTCAGGCCCTGTTGAACGCCGGGGCGCGGGTGGTCGTGGTCGCCGAACGCATCGACGACATGATGACGGCCCTGTGCCGGGGTACGGACGCCGAGCTTATAAAGTCCAAATATTCCAAGAACTATCTCGCCGGGGCGCTGCTGGCCATAGCGGCAACGAACAACCACCCGCTCAACAAGCAGATATACAAGGATTGCCAGGAATTGGAGGTCCTTTGCAACGTTGTCGATGTGCCGGAGCTTTGCGACTTTTTCGTGCCGGCCGTAGTCAAGCGAGGAAACCTGCAAATCGCCATCGGCACCGAAGGCCAATGCCCCGCTTACGCCGGCCACACAAGAAAAAAGCTTGAGGCAATTTTCACCGAGCAGCACGGCCAGTTTCTCGCCGAACTGGAAAAGCTACGAAAAAAGATAATTGAAAACGTCCCCGACCCCGCCGACCGAAAAACCTTGTTAGGACAATTGGCCGACGACGAATCGTTCGAATACTTCGTCGAGAACGGATCCGCTAAATGGCACGCCTTCGCCGACGAACAGATCGATAATCTTCAATCTGCCCGGCAATAAAAAACATGTAGGGTGTGCACTGCACACCACCATCGCCAATAAACGGTGTGCGATGCACACACTACGATCCATCCTTTTTCATAAAATCGACCAGTGAGAATTCGGCAAGCTCCACATCCTCGCCGCTTTGGGCCGCAGCCCACGGTTCGAGGTAGATAAGGACGGAAGCAACGTTGATTCCATCTGGCAGTCCCGGCCAGGGATTCTGCACGCCTCCTATGGCGGCCGGGACAGGGTTGTCTCCAAGCTGCATACGCAAGCCCGCCCGATAGCGAGGTTCTTCATAAGGACGGAAGGACACCGGCGTATTCGGAATAATCTCATTCGATAAACGCCGGAGCAGCTCTTCGACCGCCCGCAGCTCCAGCGGTTCGGTCCGTTTCAATAGCAGTGACATTGCATCGCTCAAACGCCCGCCCTGCTCCATTTGGGACAACATCGCCCCTCTCGTATCTTTGCTCCGCATGATTTCAAATGAAGTGCGCAACGAGCCGTCCTCATCCCGTATCAGCAATGCACGCAGCGATGATATGTACGATCCCGGAGCATCGGTATTAAATCCGGGCGGCATCATCGATGAGAAGGCATCTGCCTTGCCGTCGAACATATGCCGTGCCATCCCGGAGATGTCGATTTCGGACCAGTCGATCTGCCATTGTTGAAACTCGGGCAGCGCCGCCCGAATCGCGTTTGCGGCCGCCCCCACCGGATGATTCGGATCCCGCGCCCTTTCGGAAGCCGAGTAAATGCGACCAAGCCCGTCCCCCAGCATGCGTTCTCTTTTAGGCTCCATAGGTAATTTTTTCAGTTTTTCAGCCCAGTGTTTCTGCATTATCTTTCGCAGCAGGTCGTTGGGCACAGGCCGCAAATTCAAAGCCTGTCGCATGGCCAGGAAGAACGTTTCGGATTGGATACCATCTTTCGAAGCGTCTTCGAGCTGCCGGAGTATTTGTTGCCGCCTGGCATTCATCGGCTTTGCCCCTTTGAGGATTTGCTCGGCAGCATCCCGAAGCCGCTGGCGTCCATCATGCAGACGACGCTTGAGCGTGCCTTCAGGAATATCCAAAAAGTCGGCCGCTTCTTTGAGACTGTAACCTTCGAAATAAAACAAAACCACCGCCTCGCGCAAAGCCTCGGAAAGATGCCCCACTGCTTCATGAATCAGAGCGGCGAGTTCCTGCCGCTCCAAATCGGTGTCCGGCGGCAAAGCCCCGGTATCAGGCAGCGTTTGAAGCTCGGCTCCGTTTTCCTTCGACGTTTTCGCCTTTTGACGCCGTGCCGTACGGACCACGATTGTGCGCAGCCAGGGGCCGAACCGCTGCGCATCTCTCAGGTCCGGCAAGCTCTCAATCGCGGCGTAAAAAGCTTCGGACGCCGAATCCTCCGCCAGGGCAAAATCCCCCGTAATCCCATAAGCCGCCGCCCGGGCCGCACGCCAGTAAAGCCGAAAAAGTTCCGCAATAGCCGCAGGCTCCCCCTGTGTTGCTCGCTGCACCCAATCTTGTTCGGTGTTCTGTTCCATACTATCTATTATGTGCCCCAAAATCGAACCAAGGTTCGCATTATTTGCTTATAAATATTATACAGAATGTAGGGTGCGATGAATCGCACCAATTCTCTTATTCATTCTCCCACCAAATGAGAAATAACCTCAAAATATCTTCCAATGGTTGAATGTCACGATGGAAGAGGAAATACATCCCGCCCGCACGAAACCATCGTCTATAGCCCGGCATGATTCTATTCATTATTGGTGCGATTCATCGCACCCTACCTAATCATTCCAGATTTGGTTCTTTATCACCCAATCTGAAGAACCTCTGCTTCAAGAAATGTTATTTTATCGGGTTCCAATTCCTGTTTTTTATTCTTAATAACAGAAACTTCAAAAAGAGCTTGATAATAATCTCATGAAAGGCTGTCTCCAATCGTTTGATCCTGTATGATTAGGGTACAAAGAAAGGAGATAGCCATGAAAAAGATAGATTCAAATGTAGCGTGTGCAGGAATGGA
>Ga0307379_10006720_pt1 | contig 15767 bp, 11 predicted proteins | sample UN2MG_FD_202237 | JGI IMG/M metagenome (GOLD analysis project Ga0307379, IMG submission 202237) | Soil microbial communities from Risofladan, Vaasa, Finland - UN-2 | ecosystem: Environmental > Terrestrial > Soil > Coastal area > Acid sulfate soil | place: Finland: Risofladan, Vaasa | collected... | reverse complement strand
ACAGCCTACAGTGCGTACGGTGGTCACCCGGGGGCAGGGGGACCACCGTTTTCGTGCTGGCCAGGCGGCGGCGGCTCAACTACAATGCGCGTTCTGGGTGCGGCGCAGCAGGGGGAGCGTGTCGTGGGGTCGCCCGCGGCGACCACGCGGTTCCCCGGCAGGTGCCGTCGGGCAAGGAGGTCCACCATGAAGAAGAAAACGGTCCGCGCGGGGCTGGTCGGCGCGGGGTTTGCCGCTAATTTCCATTACGAGGCCCTGAAGCGCGTCCACGCGGTCGACGTCGACGTGGTGGGCGTCTACGCCGCCGACGCCGCCATGGCCAAGGCGTTCGCCAAGCAGCGCGGCATCAAGGCGTACAAGTCGCTCGGGTCGCTCATCGACGACGTCGACGTGGTCCACGTCCTGGTGCCGCCGGTGGCGCACGAAGAGATCGCCGTGGCGGCGCTGGAGCGCGACCGGTTCGCCATCGTCGAGAAACCGCTGACGGGTTACTTCGGCGACGGGTCGAAGGGGTTCGACGGCCGCACGTTCCCCCGCGAGAAGATGCTCGAAGGCGCTCTGGCCAGCGTCGAGCGGCTCGTGCGGGCCCAGGAGAAGAGCAAGGCCTGCCTCTGCTACGCCGAGAACTGGGTCTACGCCCCGGCCATCCAGAAAGAACGCGAGATCATCACGAAGACCGGCGCCCAGATCCTCTGGATGCACGGCGAGGAGGCCCATTCCGGTTCGCACGCCGCCACGTACGGGTACTGGAAGTTCTCGGGCGGCGGGTCGCTCATCGGCAAGGGATGCCATCCGCTGACGGCCGCGCTGTACCTGAAGCGCGTCGAGGGACTGACGCGCCGCCGCAAACCCATCCGCCCGAAGTCGGTCACCGGCCGCATGCACGCCTTGACGGCCCTCAAGGCGTACCAGGACAAGGGTCACCTGCGGTGCGATTACCACGACATCGAGGATTTTTCGATGACGCACGTTACCTTCGACGACGGCACGGTTGCCACGATCTTCGCCTCCGAGATCATCATGGGCGGCATCCACAACTGGGTCGAGGTGGCCGCCAACAATCACCGCACCGTCTGCAACATCAACCCCAACACGGCCATGGCCTCGTACAACCCGGTCGACGCGCAGTTCAAGGACATCTACGTGGTCGAGAAGACCGGCACCAAGCAGGGCTGGTCGAACCCGTCGCCCGACGAGGACCACTTCACGGGTTACCCGCACGAGATGGAGGCGTTCTACCGGACCGCCGCGCTGGGCGAACCGGTGGAGAGCAACCTCTCGCTGGCCGGCGATACCATCGCCACGATCTATGGCGCCTACCTCTCCGATGAGCGCGGCGGTGCCGCGGTGGCCGTGACGCGGCTGTGAGGGGGGGGTGTTCTCAACTTCGCCTCGGCCCTCTTGGAGCCCGCGCGGCGGCCTTCCCAGAGCCTGCCCGCCTTGGGCGGGCCACCACGCCGCATGCAGAACCTCTCGTGGCGGCCAACCATCCACGCGCCGGTCACTTCCTCCTGCGGCGAAGGAGCACGCCCAGCCCGCCCAGGGCCAGCAGGGCCAGCGTGGCCGGCTCGGGCGTGATCGGGTTCAGCAGCTTGATCGTCATCGTGAAGGGGCCGCCGAAGACGCTCCCATCCGGCAGGCCAGTGGCCGGAGACAACTGGCCGATCGTGAAAGGCGGATCCGATGACTCATCCACAATGGCGCCTTCGACGAACGATGCCATGTAGCCCTCGTGGAGGAGCGTGTAGTCGGACAAGTCGAGGAAGCTCCGGTTCGTGTCGCTCTCTGAGAACACGGCGAGAGTGAACTTGATCTTGTCGTTCTCGCCGTTGCCGTTGATGTCGCCGCCCAGCGGAATCTCGATGTTGAACCAGCCGATCCACGGGTCGGCCTCGGGCGGTGGCATCAGGCCGAAGTTGGGCGCGTCCTTGTCGAAGATGGCCTGGTAGATAGCGTCCGTCTTTGCGAGGCCGTTGGAGGACAACAGGATGGACGCGCCGTCCGGCTGGCCGGCGAAATCGCGCCCCGGACGCGCGTCCACGTCGGTCACCGTGATGTCGAACCAAACGTCGAAGAAACTCTCCACGAAAAACGGTTCGCCGTCCAGGTCGGCCGGGTTGATCAAAACGGGTCCGCCGTTGCCGTTGAGGGCTTGCAGACCGGCCGGCGAGCCCTGGAACGCGTAGGTCTTTCCCAACCAGCCCCATCGTCCCCGATCCGGGTCGACGTCTGGCGGCGCCGACAGCGTGACCGTGAACTGCGAGTTCACGAGGCCGTACCCCTCGATGCTGTCGCCGAGGGCGTTGGCCGGATCGCTGGCCAGCGGCATCGGAAACGGTCCGCCCGTCAGGTTCATTTCCAGGATTTCCGTTTCGAACTCGATCTGCAGCTGGGCACGGGCCGGCTCTGTGCCGGCGAAGGCCAGAACCGCCGCCGCGCAGCAGATGACGACCTGTCGCCCGCGCGTCCAACCACCATCCAATGCGTTCATCGCTTGCACCCTCCTCCTGGTTCCTCGGGTTCTCCGACCCGATCCGTCCCGCGCCCGGCCGCATGCCTGGGCCGGTTGCCCAATCCGAATCACCACCGCGTGGCGGCCAACCATCCACGCGCCGGTCACTTCCGTCTGCGGCGAATGAACAGGCCCAGTCCGCCCAGGGCCAGCAGGGCCAGCGTGGCCGGCTCGGGCACCTGGCCGAACGCGATGTTGTCCAGCCCGAAAGAGTCGGCGGCGGCCGGATACCACATGGCGGGCTCAAGTTGCGAGACATCCAAGTGGATGGTTAACTGCTGAGCCACCAGAGGAGCGGCGCGGAAATCGAGGTCCGCGTGCGGCCCATACCTGTTCGGCAGGCTGACCCTCTCGTCGTACAGCACCTGATTGGCAGAACCCTTGACGCTGATCGGGACACTCAGAGCCATGTAGTCCCAGTTGCCTACCGCGAAACCGTAGAGAACCACCTCGTAACCCGGGTCGGCCGTCAGGATAATGCTGAAGCCCGTGTCGGCATGGTCGTCCGCGTACTCATCGTTGGCTACCCCGACGAGGTCGTTGTAAGAGTCCCAGTAGAACGTCACGAACGTTTCCGGATGCTCCGTGGCGTAGGCCGTTTCCACGTTGGGTGTCCAGCCACCTTCGCTCTCATAGTGGTAGGCGCCCATGGTTGCGGCGACGACCCGGTCGCCATAGTCCTGCGGAATGGCGGCACCGTACCCGAGGTCGGCGTCGAACGTCAGGACGGTGGCTCGTGCCACCGGCGCGGCCAGCGCCGTCGCCACCAATGCAACACCCAGCAATACGCGCGTCTTGGCTGTCCTCATCGTCGATTCCCTCCCGTTGGCCGGCCACATACTGTGGCTGGCTCAAGACCATGTGCCGAGCACGCGCCCGCCGGGCGCATTCGCACCACGACCGGTCACCTGCCGTAAGGTTGGGATCCCCCGCTCGCGAGGACGCGGTAAACTCTCAAGGGAGGGAATAGCAACTTCCGTGCCACGCGGTTCTGAAACCATGCGGAAGGCCGCTGAGCATTGCCAGAGGGCCGATAAAGGAGCCAGAAAGCGGGGAGCAGGGCAGGTCCGTTTATTCCGACTCAGTGGCGTGCCGACAACGCAGAGCCGGCACGGCTCGGAGGCCGCGTCGGCCCAGATGCACGGACGGGGCGTTAACTGACATTCCCGCCGCGTTTCGTTTTGGAAACACCCGCGTTGCGTTTCTGCAACACGGGGCGATTCGCTTCATCGAATGCTGGGTCTGGGCCCGCAGGAGACCGGGGCACGCGCCGCTTCGCGGCAATAAGGCGGCTGGAAGCCGCCTCACACCCAGCCTCCAGCCTCCAGCCCTGACGCGGTTCACGGCCGCCCGGCGGCCCTATTCGGTGGTATAGTGTATATCGGCCATCGTCCATTCATGCTCAAAGCGGGGCGCGAAACGAGCGATTCCGGCGCGTTCCGATCAAAAATCGAAAAAAACGATCAAAAGCGGCGCGTTTCCCCTTGCCTATCTTACCAAGACGGGGGCGAATCGGCCTTGGCGCGTCGAAAACGGGGTTTGGACCGTCCAGAAGGCGCGTTTTGCGCCCTGCGGTGGGAAGGCGTTTTCTCAAAGTGTATCGAAACGGCCGGACACCCGCGTTTTCGCACCCGAAACCGACCTTGCCCACCCATTCCCACAACGCCACTTGGCGCCTGGCAGTGAACTTAATCCTTGCTGTAACCAGACTTACGCGCCGTAGCGCGGGGGTTCATCCCCCGCGCGGGAAGGCGCGGGGGATAAACCCCCGCGCTACAGCCTGACAGCGGTGTACGCCTGAGTTTTCGCTTGGCGGCCTTGGGCACAAGTGGCGTTGTAGTACTAACCGCAGAGAACGCAAAGAACGCAAAGGTAAACTCTTGGTCAGAAACGACCTGCAGCAAGGGCCGGCGGCCTGGGCGTGTTCATCCCCCGGCGGTGACGGGGGCTTGTTGCGGGCCGTTTCTTCTGGCCAGGAGGGGTCTTTCTCTGCGTTCTTGGCGCTCTTTGCGGTTCAAGAAGTGCTCAACCACAACCCCTTGACTCGCCGTGCGTTCAGAGAGGCACAGCCAGAGCGTCAAGTGGCGGCGCGATTCCTACTCGAGCAGCAGGCTGGTGGGGGCGAAGTGCGCCATGGGGACCACCATCTCGCCGTCCTGCACGGCGATGGTTTCTCCCGTTGGACGGCCGCGCAGGTCCACCTGGCGGGCCTTTGTCGGCCGCATACCGTCGGGCAGTTTCACGCGGCACGGGTCGTCGCTTCCGATCTGTTCCCATAGGCGGAGGATCGTCCCCGTGTCGTCGGGGTTCGGTCCGAAGGCGGTGACGAGAACGCCCTTGCGGGAGAGTCCGATTCCCGCCCGCGACGGCGGCAGCGTTCCTGCCGGCCCGTCGAAGGTGGCCGCGCGGCACGGCTGCCGCGCCTCCCACCCGCCCGTGATCAAGTCCTCGGCCGTGCTCGCCCCCGCCGCCACCGACTGCAACCGCACGCGCGACGACCACGAGCCGGCGATCCACTGCTGGAAGTTCACACTGAACGCGTTGTTGTACAGGTTGATCCAGACGAGCGGTTTTGTGGCGACGAAGTCCTTGGAGAACGCGTAGATGCCCCGCCGCTCGAGGCCCACAATGGGCGAGTCCACCGGCGTCAGGCCCACCCCGGCCCCGTCGGCGCCCGTTACCGCGAGGCCCGTATTCACGCAGAACGAGACGTGGCTGGCGCCGCGAACCAGGTCTTTCGCCGGATCGACGATGGAGCCCGTGCGGCCAAGTTGGAATCGTGGCGAGGCGACTTGCAGCGGCAGCGCCAGCCAGCCGGCCTCCGGCCACGGGTCGGCGGGCTTGTCGCGGATCGACCACTCGAGGTCGACCCACGGCTCGCCGCGGTAGAGCGTGACGCGGAGCGAGACGTCGTGCGGCAACTCGTCGCTCGGCTTTGTCCGCAGCGTCGCGGTCACGGCCAGCGGTCCCTGGCTCAGGTCGAGCGTGGCGTTCTTGGGCGACCGCACCGCGTGCGGTTTCTCCGCGGCGGGCGGCAGATCCGGTTTGCCGTAATCGCGCACGACCCAGTCTCCGCCTATCTTGCAGTAGGCCGCGATGTAGGCCGCGACCTGGTCGGCGTCGAACCGCTCGTAGACATACTGGCCGAGGGCAAACTCCGACGCATCGACCCGTTCGCGCCCGGTGCCCTTGTCGATGATCGACACCACGCCGCTGCGCATCGCGTCGAGCCGCACGCGGAAAAACGCGTTCTCGATCGTCGCCGTGTTCTCGTCGGCCGCAAGGTCGCCCGGCCCGGGAACGGTCGCCGCCTTGCCGGCCACGTACGTCTTGTAGCCCATGGGCGGAATGCCGCGCGCGATGAAGCGGATGCCCTTGCCCGTGCGTTCGGGCTCCACGGGAACACTTTCGCCGGTCGCGATGTCCACCAGGCCGTCGGCCGCACCCGGCGGCGGCGAACACAAGACCGGGCCGTCGCGCGTCCACGGCAGGGGGTTATAGACCACGACGCGCGGCCCTTCCACCTTGACGGCACGGGCCAACGCCTGAAGGCCGGCTCCGAGCGCCGGCATCGCGAGTTGCTCGGCCGCGCGCGCGTAGTCGCCGTGCTCGGCCCACGAGTCCTCAGCCAGTTTGTACTTGCCGGCCGCACGCTCCGCTTCCCACGCCTTCCCGTAGACGCGTTTGCCGAACCGCTTGAAGTCGATGCCCCACGTGTGCTCACCGTAGAGCAGGCTCCGCTCGTAGGCGGCGGCCACGGTGTCCCTGGTGTCCGGCGCGGCAACGCCCCATGCCGCGAGCAGCGCGCCAAGGGACTCGAGCGCCGCGATTGCCGGCCGCACGTTCCTCGCCAGGGCCGTCTCCTGCGGCATCGCCATGATGCCGTGGACCCAGGAGTCCGGCATGTCGGCCCGGACGACCGGCACGTCGGCCTTCTCGCGCCGGATGGCGTCGGCGAAGTCCGAGAGGCGGCCCATGCGGACCTTGACGCCGGGAATCTCGCGGGCGGCGCGGTCGAGCAGGGCGCGCACTTCCTTCGCGTCCGGCGGCCCGTGGTTGTCGCCCGTGTGGATAAGCGCCAGCCACGTCGCGTACGGCCAGTCCTTCGGCGGTACCAGGTCCGTGCCGTAGAAGCCCCCGGTGTACATCGTCAGCAGACGCGAGCCGTCGGGCCCCTCCCACCAGAAAAGGGGCGGCACCTCGGGCGACGTCGATGCGGCATTGCAGCCGAGGTGGAGGAACTCGACCCCGGCCCGCGCGAGGACCGTCGGCAGCAGCCACATGTGGGCCGCCACGTCCGTCATCTTGGCGTCGCGCGGAAGCGGCAGGTCGAGCGATCGCGCGAGCCGCGACGAGAACGCCATGCCGCGCACGAACTCCTCCAGGTCGAGCGACTCGGTGTGCAGCGTCGCGGGGAGGGCATGCCAGACCAGGCGTCCGTCGCGGACCGCGTCGAGGATGCGCCGACGGCGATCGGGCGTCTGCTCGGGGCCGAGGATCTCCTTCATCGGCCAGCCCGAGAGCGTCCACACGAACCGCGTCTCGGGCGGAAGGTCCTTCGACTCGTCCGCCACGGCCAACGCCTTGTCGATCATGCCCGTGCGGTAGTGGTTGACGACGTTCCGCGCCAGGTCCGTGTAACCGATGTCGAAGTGCGTCTTGAAGACAACGACGACCTCTCACACCTTGAGCGGGGATGGCGACTCGGCGGCTTGAACGCTCGCCGCCAGGGCGGCCAAGAAGGTCGTGGCGAAGGTCAGGAAGCGGCGCGGCGCTGGCGTCAGGGGCATATCCCGTGTTCCTTCCGAATGCGGCGTCCGTCTCAGTATACCAGCACGTGCGTTTCTTGTCTGCGATGCTCCTGGCCGCAACCGTTGCATTCGCCCGGGTGCCTCGCTACAAAGGAGCCGTGGCCGGGCACCGCCCGCCACACACGCACCGTTGCTACCAGGGGCCCGTATGCCAAGTTCCGCTGAGATTGCATCACTGGCCGACGCCATGGAGCAGTACCTCACCTGCCATCTGTTGCCCTTCTGGCAGGACCACGCCGCGGACCGCGAGCAGGGCGGCTTTCTGTGTCACTTCGACCGCAACGGGCGGCCGACGGGTGAGACGACCAAGACCTTTCTGTCCCACGTCCGCCTGCTGTACACGTTCTCCAGCACGCATCGCCTCGGCTTCGGTCTGGGGCGCAGCGCCGACCTGGCCCGATGGGGGGCCGACTTCATCCTGGACCATTACTGGGACGCCGACCACGACGGCTGGGCCTGGATTGCCGACCGCCGGGGCGAGCCCACGTGCTGGGACAAGGTCGGTTATGGCCAGGTCTTCGCCTTGTACGCCTTCAGCGAGTACGCGTTGGCCACCGGCGAAGATCGCGGACGTGAGGCGGCCGAGCGGACGTACTCGGCCATCTGCCGCCACATGGCCGACACGCTCCGCGGGGGTTTTTACGAGTTGATGGAGCGCGACTGGCAGCCCAAGCCCCCGGGCGCGCAGGGCGGCGACCGCAAGAGCATGGACGTTCACATGCACCTGATGGAGGCCCTGACCCGTTTCTACGAGCTGACGCAAAACCCCACCCATCGCCGCCGGCTGATGGAGGTCATCGACCTGATACTGACGCGCATGCTGCACGAGCGGTATGGCACGGGCTGGATGCACTTCAGCCTGGACTTCAAGCCGCTGGCGGTGATCCTCTTCAGCACGCAGTGGGGCCGCGACGCCGAACGCAAGGAGGAAGAGGCCCGGCCGCTCGACAACACCAGTTACGGCCACAACGTCGAGTTCGTCTGGCTGCTGTTTCATGCCTGCGACATCCTGCGCATCCCGCGGAGCACCTATGCCGACACGGCGCGGAAGAACCTCGACCACTGCCTGCGGTACGGCATCGATTGGCAGCATGGCGGCGTGTTTGTCGAGGGCCCGCACGACGGTCCGACAACCGTCGTCGCCGCCAAGCAATTCTGGCAGCAGGCGGAAGTGATGGTGGCCATGCTCGACGCGTATGCCCTGTGGGGTGACGAGGAGTACTGGCGGGCGTTTCGCAACGTCCACGACTTCGTTTTCGCCCACTTTGTGAACGTGCCTGGCGGCGGCGAGTGGTACGAACGCGTGGACCGCGCCGGCAACCCGCTGGATACCGACTTGGGGCACGGCTGGAAGAGCAGTTACCACACGGTGCGGGCGATGGTCCAGTGCATCGGTCGCCTGCGGGCTCTGGCTCAGAAAACTCCATCCTGAGCGGGTCCGCGGCACACCGCCCAAACGGATATGGCCTTTTTTGAAACGGCACCAGGATGCAACCCAGGACCTCGGAGGTGTTTCCGCGCTTGTGCGCGGTAGGTCCGAGCCTGCCCGCCTCGGGCGGGTACCCACCGCGCTTACCCGCAGTCAGACCTCAAGCGCGGTCCGCGTGAATCGCAACCGGCCATCGGAGCATGACTTGTAGCGCGGGGGTTCACCCCCCGCGCCACATGTGCTACGCCCCACGACCGCGGGGGATAAACCCCCGCGCTACAGCGGCAAATGCCAAATGAGTAACGGAGCCCTACTTGCCGGGCTCCCGCTTCGGGTACTCGGCGATCCGGAGCTTGCGGAACGAGAGGTCGGTGGTGGGGTCGTGGCCCTGGAGGGTGATGACGCCCGCATCGAGGCGGCAGCCCTCGCGCGGGCTCTCCTTCAACGGGCGCCCGTCCGTCCAGTCGCTTACCTGGTAACCGTTGACCCAGACGGCCATGTGGCGACCGTGGGCGACGATGGTCTTGGTGAACCACTCGTGGTCGCTGGAAACCACCCGTCGAGCAGGCTGATGGTTGTAGATGCCGCCGGTCCCGAAATCGACGGGTTTCGTGCGGTCCTCGCCCTCCCACTGGTTGCGGATCTGCGACTCGTACCCGGTCCAGAACTGCCCGGGGATGCCCCGGAAGAACACGCCGCTGTTCAGGTGCTTCCCATTCGAGATGATGTCGAGTTGGAAACAGAAGTCGGCCCACTGGCCTTCCGTCTGAATCTCGCCGTTGCCGTCCTTCACGTTCATCTCGCCCGTCGGCGTCACGCTGTAGACCGACTTGTGGTCCGGCAGCACCTTCCAGCCGCCCAGGTCCTTGCCGTTGAAGATGGGTTTCTGGCCGAGCGGCTTCAGGTAGACGTTGCGGAACTCGACCTTCCGCTCCGGCTGGCCGCGCTGGAACCCGATGGTGCCACGGGCGAACTTGGGGCTGTGCACATCCACCATCGGTTTACCGTCCAGGACGACCGTCAGGTGGTCCCCCTCTGCCGTGATGACCGCGCTTTGCCAGGCACTGCCCTTGCGGGCTCCATGCGGTGCCGCGGCCACGTGCTCGATGCTGCCCGTGGGCTCTTTCGGCATATGGTCGCCAATCTGCATCTCGAACCCGGTCTCGTAGGGCTTCGGCCCTCTGGCGGCACGGAAACAGATGCCGCTGTTCCCGCCGTCCCCGACCCGGAACTCGACCTTGAGCGTGAAGTCCGTGAAGTCCGTGGTCGTCAGGATCCAACCCGTGCCTTCCTCGCTCACGATCGCCCCGTCGGCCACCGCCCACTTGGCCTCGCCCACCGTCTCCCATCCGAACGTCGTGGCCCCGTCGAAGAGCAGGATCCAACCGTCCGCTATCTCCTCTTTCGAGAGCGCGTTCATCTCGCCCGTGGCCACGGACCCCGTCAGCACCAGTATGGCCGCCACCATCGTCCAAGCGCCCGTCCGCCCATGTCGCATCGCTGAATCTCCTTGTTCTCCGACTGCCTCAAACCGGTTGGCCCCACGTCCGGCAGGATTCTACCCCCCAGGCTGCACCCAAGCAAGGCCATCGTGGCCGTCGCGAAGATCGTCTGCTCGCTCTGGCAGGCGCTAACCGGGGACATCCGTGTCCTTGACGGCCTGAAGAAGATCGGCCCGTGACCACAAGACGTCATTTAACACTCCAACAGAAAAACCTCAACGCAGAGACCGCTGAGATCACAGAGAGACCGCAGAGAAGTCTTTTCTTGTTCGGCCAAGCTGGACTGTCTCTCTTCTCTGCGACCTAGGCGTCCTCTGCGTTGATTCTGTTAGAGGCTCTTGATGCACTGCCGTTGTGATGTGTTCCCCGAGGCAGAGCAACTTCTCTCCGGCCGCCGCCACCCTCGCCGCCATCTACGAGGTGGGGCACGGAAGGCTCGCGCGGTCCTCGGCCACGGGCTGCTCATCGTCGGCTTGCCGTCGGAACTCTCTGTGGATCGCGCGGAATTGGCCGTCGCAGCAGGAGAAAGCCGCCACCACGTCGGGGTCGAAATGGGTGGCGTCGTTCTCCAGGATGATGTTGCTGGCCACTTCGTGGGAGAACGCCTCTTTGTAGACGCGCTTCGATGCCAGGGCATCGTATACGTCGGCCAGGCCAAAGACCCGCGCACACAGCGGAATCGCATCCCCGGCGAGCCCGTCTGGGTAGCCGGTGCCGTCGTACCGCTCATGGTGGTAGGCCGCGATGTCCCGCGCCATTTGGAGATACTTGGCGTCCGGGAACCTATGCAGGGCCGTCTCCAGCGTCTCGGCGCCCCGAATGCTGTGCGTCTTCATGATCTCGAACTCTTCCCTGTTCAGCCTGTCCGGCTTCAGGAGGATGTAGTCCGGGATGCCGACCTTGCCGATGTCGTGCAGGACACTGGTGGCCCGGATCAGGGCCAGAAATTCCTCGTCAATGTTGTCACGGAACCTCTTGCACGTCGCCAGCGCCTGGCTGAGGACGCCGGCGTATTCGCGAACCCGCTCCAGGTGCAGCCCCGTCTCGGGGTCCCGGGATTCGGCCAGCCGGGCCAGCGCGAAGATCGTCAGCTCGCGGCTGCTGCGCTCGGTGTCGGCGATGCACGAGGCCACTTCCCGGACGGAGACCATCCCGACGACTTTCTCGCCTTCGACGACGGGCACGTGCCGGAAGCTCTGGCCGGCCATGACCTGCTGCACGTCCGGCAGCGACATGTCCAGCCCGCAGCAGATGACCGGGTGCGTCATGACCTCCGCGACGGAGGTACGTGCCGGGTCACGATTGCCGACGAGGACGCGCATGAGGAGGTCGCGCTCGGTGAGAATCCCCGCCAATCTTCCCTTCCGGTCGAGCACCACGAGGCTGCCGACCTGGTAGGCCTGCATTTTCTGGGCAGCGGCCGAGGCGGTCTCGTCGCGGCGGACAGTCACCACCGGCTGCTTGTCGAGCCAGCCCGGCAGATCTCTGACACGCATTCCGGCCCCCCCAACATGTGAGCCTCGGCGACCTGCCAAGGCCCTATATCTATCGGCCAACGCACGTCGCGACATAAATGGAACTACGACAGTCCGGGACCGCCGGGACCGGCGCCGCGGCGTCCCCGCCTTCCGCGCCGCGGCAGCGGCGGGAGGGCCGCTCCGAGGCCCCGGGCGTGCCGCGCGCCCCCCGCCGCCGGCACGGGGGCTTCCGCTGGACACGGAAACGCTAAAGAAACGGCACCGTCCGTGCCGATGCCTCGGTCAGTAAGCGAGGCCAGACTGTGGGGGGCATCAGGCGAAGGGGGGTACCATGTCGCAGGCCTGCGAAGTCGACAGGCTAGTCAAGTCCCTGGATTCGGTCATCACCGTCCGGGCCACAGAGAGCGTTCAGGCGGCCATTGCCAAGATGTGCCAACATGGCATCGGCTGCCTCGTGGTGTTGGACGGCCAAGGGGCCGTCGCCGGCATCCTCACCGAGCGGGACATCCTGACCCGCGCGGTCGCCCTGTCGGCCGACCCCTCCTGCACCACGGTGGCCGAGATCGCCACCTCGAAGGTGGTCTGCTGCGATCCGAAGGCTCTCGCGAGCAAGGCCCACAGCCTCATGGTGGAACACGGCGTCCGGCACCTGCCGATCGTCGAAGACGGCCGGCTGGTCGGCATGACCTCCAGCCGCGACATCATGGCCTTCGAACTGCGTGTCCTGGCGTCCAGGAACGCCGTGGTTGAACAGATCGCGGCCCTGATCAAGTGCCTGAAGACCCTGGACCTGAACGAAGTCTGCGCCGTGCTCACCCGTGAAGTCCCCAAGTTCTACGGCGCCCGCCGAGCGGTCCTGCGTCTCCCCCCGAGCGAGGGTCCCCTCGTCGGTCACTGCCTGGTCCGTCGAGAGGACTGCCCGTGCCCCGATGAAGGGCTGCCGGACCACGTCGCCGCGGACCCGGACGGCGATCGAGGGCTGCGGCCCGGCCCGGACGTGCCGCCGATCTGCAAAGGCCTGGGCGCCCATCCTCCCCGGCTCGTCATACCGCTCAGCGTCGGGTCGGTTGGCGCTGCCGCAGGCGGATCGGACGCAGGCGACGGGGCCTGCCTCTGCATGTGCGGCCTTCGACCCACCTCCCTGCAAATCCAGGAGGTTTTCACCCATACGACCAACCTGCTCCGAGACCTCTTCAGCGCGAGCCTGACGAACGCCGTACTCTACCAGCAGGCCCGAATCGACCCCCTCACGCACACGGCCACGCGGCGCGTCCTGGAGGAAAGGATCCAGAGCGAGTACGACCGGGCCGTGCGCTACGGATCCACCTTCTCCATCGCCCTGTTCGACGTGGACCACCTCAAGGCGGTCAACGACGGGTTGGGCCACCAGGCCGGCGACCGCGTTCTGGAAGGTGTCGGCCAAATCCTGAGACGCTCCACGAGACTCACCGACCTGGTCGCCCGCTATGGAGGCGACGAGTTTGTGCTTCTGCTGCCGCACACCGGTGTCCAGGACGTGGCCGACACGGTGGAGCGGATCCGCAAACGCGTGGCCGAACGCCAGCCCACCGACTGCCCGGCGGTCACCGTCAGTTGCGGCGCCACGGCCTGGCTCGGGACGCACGGGGACACCCCCGAGCGGATGCTTCAGCGGGTGGACGCCGCCCTCTACCAGGCGAAGGGCGCCGGCCGCAACACGTGCGTCGTCAGCCAGACCGGCGACCCCGCGGCTCCAGAGCAGGCGGCCGGCCCGGCACGCCCACGGCGACGGCGCGGGCCAAAGGGGCCGACGAAGTGAACCCCCGGCGCCGGCCGGTCTCGATCTCAAACCCGGCGCCAGCAGCCCGTTGAAGAAGTCATTGTTTTGAAGTTGACGCTCACGCCGCCGCCGCGCTCCACGTAAGATTGAGGCTTGGCGCGGTGGGTGCGAAGACCCACCGTGCCAAGATCCAATCTTAAACCGCTATAGGCAGCCAACCTGAACCTTCCCCAGAATGCCGTCCTGATGTGAAGGGGTGCCTAGCGGGCCCCCGCTGCGAACCCCTTCATTCCGGCCTCGGTGCTGGTGATCGGTCGGCGCCGCGACAAGAAGCGCCGGTGCCACTACGGTTTTGTCTTGATGCAAGTCGTTTCTCCCGCAATAATGCCTGCCTCAACTCTCAACGAAAGGAACCTGACATGGCAAAGGTAAGCAGAGCGGCATTCCGCGATCAGGCTCAAGGCTTCGGGTTGCTCTCGGATCCCACGCGGCTGGGGATCCTGTCGCTGCTCGCGAAGGGGCCGAAGAACGTTACGGCCCTGTGCGGGGCCCTCGGCCTGAAGCAGCCCACGGTCAGCCACCATCTCGGGCTGCTTCGGATGGGCCGGTTGGTCAACGGCATTCGGCAGGGCAAGGCCGTGGTCTACACGACGGACAAGGCCAACCTGAAGGCGCTGGCGTCGGCGTTGGCGAACCTGATGCCGAAGTGAGCCTTCCAGCCAGACAGGCGCCGATCATTCGGGGGTCGGCGTCCGGCCCGGGGCGAGTTCCTCGAGTGCCGTGATGCTTTCCTGGTGGCCGCGCGCGCGGGCACAGTCCAGCGCCGTGTAGCCGCCACGGCTCGTGGCAACCACGTCCGCCCCCATCGACGCCAGGAACCGGATCATCTCGGCCCGGTTGCCGCGCGCCGCCGCGTGCAGAGGCGTTTCCCCGGCCGCGTCACGGGCGTTGACGTCCGCGCCCCGGCCGAGGAGCAACTCCGCCGTCTCCCGGTCGCCTTCCCCGGCCGCATAGTGCAGCAACGTCGGGCCCCAGCCCCGGCAGGTGTTCGGGTCCACGCCCTCTTCGACCAACCGGCGAACGGTCGCGCCGTCGCGGTTGGCGGCGGCGTCCCGCACCTTGGACGCGCGATCCTCCATGACCGCGCCCTGGGAGGTGAGGAACTCCGCCATCTCGGTGTGGCCGTGCTCCGTGGCGACGGCCAGCGGCGTCCGGTAAGTCTCGTCACCGCGGTTCACCTGGAAACCCTTGGCGATCAGAAGTCGGGCGATCTCGATGTCGCCCACGGCGGCAGCGCGATGGAGCGGCCCCGCCGTCTGGTAAGGGAATGCGGCGTGCGCCAGCGAGGGGCACTTCTCAAGGAGCATCTCGAGCATCGCCCGGTCGTGGCGGTCGACCACCGCGCTGAGCATCCGTGCGGCCGGCTCGCCGGAGAGAAGCGCCGCCACCCGGAGGTCTTCCAGGAAGGTCCCGGCCCGGCCGACGTCGCCGGCCCGCACGGCCTCCTCGAGGTCCGCCAAGGCCGCCGCGTCCGCCGCATGGGCCTCGGCGATGAGACGGTCGTTATGGACCAGCAGCGCAACGACCCCTCCCAGGGCGCCGAGGTTGGCCACGACCGCCAGGGCAAGCACCACGAAAGCGGCCCGCAACGGGGCCAGCCGTTTTCGGAGCACCAGCAGGACGATACCGAAAACGAGTTGTCCCCCCAGCAACGCCGCGCCGACCATGACGATGTACCCGACGAACATAACCTCCATGCCGCCGTCCCACGCCGGGCGGAGCACCAGCAGGGCAAACAGGAGCAGAAGACCGGCAGCGACCAAGGCGACGACCGACACGAGAATCAAGGCGACTCGGCCGATCCGTCTGGGCCACGTGGCCGCAGGTTGGCTGGATGCGCCCATAGCCCTCCCACGCCTCTCGCACCCGAAGAAGCCTACGCGTGTGCACGGCGCGGCCGGAGGTGGCCTGCGCCATGGGTGTCTGCCAGTCCTTCTACCCTGGGTCGCAGGCCACCGCAAGGGTGTCCGCGCCCCGACGCGACCGCGAACGACCGGCCGACGCCGGGTGGCATGGTCATCCCGCAGGGTGACCATGTTTTGAGCCTGTAGCCTGAAGCCTGTAGCCTGTAGCCTTCTTGTCGGGTGGCATGGTCAAGCGTAATCCCATGAAAGGCTGCCTCCAATCGTGTAAGTTTTGGGGTGTCACAAGAACCCAGAACCCGAGAGGAGACAGCCATGCGGAACTGGTATGAGAATGTAGCGTGCGGCGGGATG
>Ga0307379_10006717_pt1 | contig 15771 bp, 26 predicted proteins | sample UN2MG_FD_202237 | JGI IMG/M metagenome (GOLD analysis project Ga0307379, IMG submission 202237) | Soil microbial communities from Risofladan, Vaasa, Finland - UN-2 | ecosystem: Environmental > Terrestrial > Soil > Coastal area > Acid sulfate soil | place: Finland: Risofladan, Vaasa | collected... | reverse complement strand
CCCATGCACGTCATCTTTCACCCACTTGGAATCTTCCGTGCGAACAATGGGTGCGTCGATGTTCTTCGACACGACATAGATGGTCTGCATCCGGCGCTTATTGCGGGACCGTGATATTTCAATCCCTCGATATGTCGGACTGACCGCCATCCCATTGAACGCCCGATCATGGATCAATGGGATCTTGGGCACGACCGGATCGCCGTCGCTGTCCAAACCGAACGGGTTTTTCTCGGTGCTGATCAATTTTTTACCGACCACAACCCGTTGTTCCCTGATCTCGACCCGGCGGGGCTCATGCAGTTTGTGCGTGAATCCCTTAGGCAGTTTGGCAATCGCCTCCTCCGCCTCTTTGTCGTTATGGAGATAGACATTTTCTATCGATCCATCCGGGCGAATGATGGAGAGCTTTCGTTCACGCTCCTTCTTGATCAGCCATGCCTCGATCTCCCAGATATCCGCCACATCTTCGGCCAACGTGCTGCCGTCGGAATCCCGTTTCTTCTCCGCTTCCATCCGGGCGTATTCATCCTCCCCAGGCTTCCCGGCGCTGCTGGTCCCCTCCTGCTCGTCCGTGGTGATCGGCTTGAAATCAAGATCCTCATCCGTGACCTCGTAATTCTCCTTTGCGTAGGTCCGGGTAATCAGGTGGGCTTTGATGATATGGCTATCTGATTTATCGGGCTTCCGGCTCTTCTTGTCCCAATAGTAGTCAAGGGGGTTGTCGGACTCGAAAACGATCTTGCCAAACTCGCCCTTCGTCGGGTCGAACTTGACATCAATCCATCCCATCGATCCGGTCTTGGCCTCCTTCACGACGTCATATATCACGAAATTCCCGACGTTCTGACCCCAAACGAAGTCGAATCCCCTCTTGAGGAGCTCCGCAACGTACAGATCCCCGGACCCAATAGGCGCTACGTTGATCCCCGGTTTGTTCGCCGTAGCGACTGCGCTCGATCCCTGAATGCCTTTGTGAAGATCGTTGATGCTGATAGGGATCTGCCCTTTTTTCTTCATCGCCTCCTTCTCATCAGTGGTCCACAGAGAATCGGATTTACCATAGGCTATCTCCCATCCTCGATTGTATACCTCATCGACCCACCATACGCGGTCCGTGTCTTCCTTGTACTTCTTCAGCAGCCGGTAGACCTCAAGTACCTCATCGTCAGCGCCAGCCAGTTTTATGGAGTCGGTATCGATCTCGTTCATTGAACACGTACCCCTTCAGGAACTGTCTCTTCTTTTTTGGGTTCAAGTTTCTCGTTCGGGATCACATTGATCTGAATGGTGGCACCGCTAATTCCGCAGTTACGGCAGATGTAAATAGGAGATTCAGCCTCCATAGTCGTTGTCTCGATCTGTACCCTGACGCGGCCGCTCGACATCTCTGTTTTCTTGTGGCACTTCTGGCAGAACTTCATTTGTGCTTCTTCCCCGTTACCGGATTTTTGGGATGCTTGCTGTTCCAGATCCGGGCGGCCTTCTCCTTCGCTGCCTTATCGCTCATCCCTTCTTTTTTGAAGCTATCCCGAATCTTCTCGTATCCCTTTGGCATGCTCACGCCCTCCCTATCTGTTCCTGCACGAACACCGTTGAATTGCTGATCTTCACCGGGAACGCGACCATGAACCGCTGCCACATCAGCATCGCGTCCCATCCGATGACTTCCGTGTGGATCTCTCCCTGCTGGACCTCAAAGAACGCCTCAAGCAGCGCTGTCTTTATGGCCGCCATCTCCTTATCACTCAGGTCTGACAACCTATGACCGGGAACCTTAAAAAAGGCGTAGCGATCGAAGTATGGGCTCATTTCCAAGGCGGAGGATGGTTTAACCTTGTATCCGACCACTACGCCATCAACCTTTATCGTCATGATCGCTTCCGGGTCCTTCTGCTTGTAGACGCCCATTTGCATAATGATGTCGCTGTCCTCGTTCGGGTGCTCGACGGCATATCGCAGGGCCTCACACGCTTCGAACAGCCGGCGGTCCGGTTTGATGATCTGTTTCAATTTCTTGTTGCGCTCAAGGCGCTGCTCCCGGTTCATGTCAGGCCCCCTCTTCCCAACTCTTGAGGCTTTGTAAATTTACCCCCGTTCTTCTTCCACTCCTCATACGGTTCTGTCGGCATTACAAACCCGCTTATTGCCCCGTCGGAATCTGTCACACCGGGGATAAAACTCTCTTCATCGGTCAATTCGGGGATTGGTTTCATGGCTTCCCCTCAAGTTTGCCTATCAGGTCAGTCACCTTGATCAACACGCACTCGTCCCCTTCGTGTCTCAATATTCTGCTGCTTTCCTGATATAAAGCCTGGTCCCCCACCTTGATCACAGACCCTGAGATCCCGAATGCCACCATCAGGACAGTCCCGCTCCACAACCCGCCCGTCTGAATTGGATCAACCAGGGCGATATAGTCATTGAGTAAGGTTAGTTCCATGTCACGCCGCCCATACTCTCCCCTCTTCCGATATATCCTGCTGACGTTTACGCCATCCGGTAAGGGGTCGCTCGGCTTTCTTTGGGGACACGGCGATAAACAAATCGGCTTCCCTGGCCATGCTCGCGGCCATCACGCAGTCAGCGAGTTTTCCCATCTCGGGTCCTATCCGCCGGCTGCCCTCGTACTTAATGAACGTCGCGCACTCGTCCAGGAGCACCCCATCGTACAGCGTTCCCTTCATCGCAACGAGCCATTGCCGGAGATCCCCACAGCATTCATATTTGTTCTTCTCGTTCTCTGGCCATCCGATTTGAGAGGTGACCACCTTCCCGGTCTTGTCGCACGTCACCTTGACGTACTGATTCGCTTTCAGTTCTACCAAGCGCTTAACTGTGGTTTGCCCGGCACCTGTCACCTCGACACACGTCAGGGCCCTGTCGTACCATCGGGACAATAAATCGGTAAGGTCCCCCCATTTATAGGCGTCGATACGGTTTGATCGCATCCTGGCAACTATCTCGTCGTGCAGCCGGTCGACCACATATGCGACGCTGTACGATGCCCCCAGGCCCTCAGACACATCACCGCCGACCGCGTACCTGTCCGACCATTTCAGGCCATCGTGGGTGTCGAGAAGGTAGTATGGCCAGCGCCATACTTCGAGTATTCCGTGGTCACTGGGTTCAAAGCTGATCTCTTTGGTATGGGGGTCTTCGACAAGATTCCCGGTGACGCCCTTCCGGGTGCTTTGATGCCGTACCAGGGCTTGCCCGAAGAATCCTGCGAAGCTGCTGCTCAGAGCCTCTGTCTCGGTCTCGGGATAGTGCTCGCTGAAATCCTCCGGTGTCATTCCTGATCGAAGCATACGAGCCTTGAAATCAGCCGGGCGGCCAGGATGGGCCTGATAAGGAAGGAAGATACGATTGAAATCGTTCTCCTTTTTCCTTGCTGCGATATATGTATCGCGTACCCACGGCCAACCCGGTCTGTTCTTCACTGAATTTGCAATGACTATGATCTGCCCGCCGGCCTGCTCGATGCCTGGCAGGGAGCTGGTGTAAATCGTTTCCACGCCCCGGATCATGTGCGCCTCATCGATAACGAGCATGTTCGGGGTTTTGGATTCCGCGCCCATCTCGGTCGTCGGCAGGCTTTTAATCGTCGCCTCAGTCCCGGCTTTATGGCTGAAGGTAAGGATCTGCTTGTTTCGAACCTTCACCTTTGGCAGCATCCAGTCCGGCAGCCGGTCCATAATGAAATACACGCGGTCCAGAAACTCAATCGCGTGATCCTCGGTGGCAGATATGACCACGATCAGGTGCAGCGGATGACGCATTGATAACCACAGGGACAGCGCCGCCACCAGCCATGTAAGCCCGAGCTGGCGAGCTTTGATGAGGATTGATAACAGTGAATTGAGTAATTGCGGGATGACTTTGGCCTGCGCCGGCCAGAGCTTGAGCTTTATCTGCCGCTTGTGCTCCTTGTCCTCGATCCATACCCAGGCATCAAGGAAATACAAAAACGAGCGCCAGACCTTCGCGCATTCGTCAATCTGCTGGTTTATCGTTAGTTCCATCATCTATGCCTTTTAAAGTGCTGGTGATGCGGGTTTTGACATTCCCGTCCGGTGTCCGCTTGTCAAGCAACCTTCCGTAAGCTTTAGCCACCACCAGCAAGCCGTGCCGCCACTAGGGCCATTAGGGATTCTGATGCGCTGTGCTCCACGTCTATCTTGTCACCGTACTTCTTAGGTAATAGCTTCGATAAGAGCCACTTGCGGCTGTCCACACGTAGCTTCGAACGCTGCACAAACTCATGATTTAATACGCGCTTGGCTGATTTGCCTTCTTTTGTGTCCTCCTCGACAAACAGCTCATCCCAGATGCTGTCGTCGGAGATTTGAAGGATCTCATCAGCCATTCGCTGAAGCTGTTTCTCTTTCGCGCGCACGTACCTGTTAGCCAGTTCTTCATCCTTCGACAGCCAGCTTTCCCAGGAAACTAAGCTAAGGTCGTGTAATTTACACGCCTTCCATATTGGCATGCTTGAGGATGATTCGATTTCTTTCAGGATTGCAGCGATGCGTTCAGGAGTCTTTTTCCCGCGCTGTGCTTTCTTTGGTACTTTGGGGACAGGTTTCTTTTTCACGCCTACATTATAAGGCATGATTTTGGGTGGTTTACGTAGATGTAATGCAGGGGATATGTTTGATATATCTATTTGTCATGTTTATGCACTTGACAGTCTGTTTCGATCCGTTGTTTTATATAATCATCCAGCATATCGGTATGAGACATGATTCTACCCCCCATTTTGGTCCACGGGAAGCCTTCTTTTACGATTGATCTCCATGATAGTTCAAGGTATTGCATGATTTCTTTTTTGCTGGTCAGCTTCTTACCCATCGCGGGAACCTCTGTTTTAGCCAATATCGAACTGTTTTCCACCTCAAAGGGATCGGGAAAGGGACGCGCCAAGTTCGATCATTAATACGAATCCCAATCTTGAAGCCAAAATCAAACACCTTTATGCTAATTTTGTTTTTTCCTATTTGAAAATTCATTTTATTTTATCGCATTCCATTAGACCACATCTCAAATCAAATCATATAATCTTAAACAACCTCAAATCTCCCATGGTCCGGCCGGCCGCCGCCGATTCCCATCATAAACCCGCCTGCTTCAAGTGCCCTCACAATCAGTTTCATCTCAAGCATCTCATGAATGCTGATCTTGAATTCACAGGACCAGTCCTGCGGGATGATTGCATTGTATTTCCAGATCATTTCATTCATCTTCGTCTTACAGGGTACTTTGACAAGCTGCACGTCTGATTCTTTTAACCTCTTATTCCCATTCATCATCGGGATCTCCTCGGGCTTGATGTAGCAAAGAGCTTTGATAAGATCATAGGTCCGTTGCACACTTCCTTCTGTCTTGAGTTTTAATAACCGCACCCCTGTCAGGATAACCCCTTTGATTTGCCTGGGTGGTACGAAGAGTAGCCCCTTATCGTCCTGATAGACCCCATCCATGGCGTTCTTTCGCTTCTCGGTGTCTGTCTTGGGCGTCTTCTCTGCTTCGAATGGTCTTGAAAACTTATACGGTATTATCCCCTTGATCTTAAATTCTTTGGAAATCATAATATCCTCCTTTAAAATAATTTATTTAACCTCATCACAAATCATATAACAAAACAGTATCTTATAAAAAGATACCTCACCAGATCTTACTTCCCTATCTGCTTCGCCGGGATATACTCCGGCATCGCCCCCTGGATAAACTCCTTCAGTTCTTTCGTGTTCCCGGATACCGACCGACCGACAGCAAACTTGATCGCGTCGATGTTGCCCATTGTGGCCTCATGCCGGTTCAACTGGCTAATTGCCATGCTTCCGATTTTGATCTGGTCCGACCCTTTCACTTCACCCCGCAGATACTTTCCCACGATCTCTGCTCCGAGCCTTGCATTTTCCCTAAGTGTTTTTGTCAATGCGTCCATTTTACCCTCCCTAAGTTGTTTAATTTATTTTATATTACCTCGCAAATCCCCTTTGTACCCAGCACATCTCAAGCTCTTGATAGTCTTTATTCATTGTCTTCCGCCTTTTCAACTCCCCAGTGTCCACCATTTCCCGACGTATGCAATACCGGTCACATAGCGTACAGAGATCGGCATTATCCATCCCTGATGCCAAGACCTGATCAAAAACAATCACCCCGTGTTCAACATGAGGATTGATGAATCCGTTACGCCTACACTCGGTCATCACCCTTACCCATGTGTCCAACAGCTCTTGAGGTATTTTTGTGCGGTACTCGTCCCACCTTCCATGATTACCCTGCCGGCCTACGAGGTAGAGATGGTTTTTGATTAATTTATAATCCTCGGACTCATCCAGGTTGCCGATCTGAAATATCCGGCGCATCGTTTCCGTTGGATGCTCCTGCGGCTTTATCAGTGGCGGCCTGTTTAGCAGCCTTTGCCGCTCTCCATTCGGCATTGATACGCTCTGACTCGTCCGGTACTTCGTGACCCCTGATGTTTGTCCGATAGGCGTTAGATCGCTTTCCATCTCCATTTCCTCCGTCTTTTAGCGGGAATAAACCTTTATAATTATTCTCTATTGATTGTTCTATAACCTTATTTGGATCGTTGCCCTCGTTTCTCAACCGTTCAAGTTTAGCAATAAGAAGATCCATTGCCTTTTCTGTTGGTTTTGCCCTGATGGATATCCGCATTTCCATGAACGCATCCCATGTTTCTTTTCTTATCCATTCAGGCAAAACAAATCCCTGCCCTTTAGTTTCCTTTAGTTTCCTTTCCTTTAGTTTCCTTTGCGGCTTATCGGGGGAAGTTATGGGGTTTTCTTGGTAAGAAATTGACTTATCGGGGTAAGATAGTCTTATTTGATCTATTTCAATGATTGGATTGTTGCGGTTTTTGTATGCGTCCTTCAGGCTATCAAGCAAATCTTGTGATACAATGACACAGTTTTTATAGAGTAATTCAGCGTCAATCTTGCCCGTTTTTGCCATAAGGTTTAACATATCCATACCGACATCTTCGGGGCATCGGATCTGGGCGAAGAAATAAAGCCTATCAGACTCTTCGTGGATGCAGATATGATGATCGGTTTGGCGGGTAAGAAACCGCATTAAGTTGGTAAAAAACCCGATTCCTTGTAGGCCATACTTTGATTCAAGGATGAATAATGTTTTCCCATCCTTCACATAAAAGGGAAAATAATCAGCATCGTGTCGTTCGGGTCGTCCCATTCACCACCTCACCGTGGTCTCCCCAAACAGCGGCATCATCACCGCCTCAATTCGCTGCTTGGTTTTCATAACATCAAGCGGCCTTGCCATAATTCGCGCTCTATCCATTTGCTCGCTCCCTTATAAAAGTCCTTTTTTATTTCAAAGCCGTATGCGCTTCTGTCAGATTGAATCGCGGCTATTATCGTGGACCCACTCCCGGCCACGGGGTCAATAACTACATCTCCCGGATCAGTAAAAATTCCAATGAGCTTTTTGAGTAGCTTTACAGGCTTCTGATTCGGGTGGAGTTTTTCGATATTTCCGTCTTTTTCCCACGGCATAGCGTTAAAAATCATCTTCCCATTGTTATTGAATTTCGGCAGTTTATCCCGATATAAGATGATCGCGTATTCACAGTTCCCGACTATTCGCATATTCGCTTTCAGGACCTGTGCGGAAAAGTTCTTGACAAATATGAGGTTGATATATCGATTCAGCCCGAACTCTTTCGCCTTTTCGATGAGTTCCATTTGCTGATCAAAGGCGCAAAATACAATCATTGCCGGTGCTTTCCCGGTTTCTTTCGGCTCTTTGATGAGCATCCTGGTGCAGAAGTTTAGAAATTCAGAAATTCGGAAGTCTTTGTCGGTATCAAAAAAAGCCGTCCCCGCTAAATTACTTGCGCCATTTGCATTATCGCCATCAACATACCAGGCCGGATTTGACCCGTAGGCATTTATCCCGGTATTATATGGGATATCTGCAATAACCAATTGCGCCTTTGGAATCTGATAGGACTTGAAATTTTGGAAGTGGTCGTTAATGAGTTTGTGTCGTGGCCTTATGGCTTTATCGTGTGAAGTCACAACACATTGCACCGATTCAGGCTCGAGCGTCGGCAGGATGTCAAGGTAGTCTCCGTTAATCACCATTTCACAACGATCTCCGTTCTCGGGTTTACCTTGTCGTGGTGCATCCTCGACCCGTCCCATGATTCAATCTGGCCGTCGTCCATCCAGACTATCCCCTCGAGGCAATCGCCTACCGATTCCAGGCATCCACTGAGATCCGGCTGCGGGCCCTTGAAATAGAAATGCGCCTCGACATCGACGGGGCAGGTCAGGCGGGGCAGCGGCCGGAGCTGGTAAAACATGGTGGCCCTTGCCGTCTTTTCCCACTCCTCATATGCCTTCGAAGGGAGAACCTTTTTCATCTTCCCCCTGGCGAATATCCGCTTGCTGTTTTTCTTGCTCCGGATGGAGCCCGGAAGGGTCAGTTTAAGCTCCGGCATGGGTAAGTCTCCCGTTATTCAGCAGGGACGGAGCTGCGTGTCCGGATCGACCCGGTGGGCTGGGAGCGAAAGGAAGATTCGGGCTCCGTCCCTGCATGTTCTTTGTCATAGCTTGTCACCTTATGGACAGTAAAGGGTAAAAAAATACCGTAATTCGTCACCCTGTAGACACCTCAAAGCAACAAAAAACTATTTATTATTTTGCAGTTCAATCTGTTGCCTTACTAAAGGAATTAATTCTGGATGCTCAATGAGGCCGTTAATAAGGTCCTCGTGCGCGGCCACCCAGCTTTCCTGGCGCAAGCCTTTGATCTGCTCTGCCGAGAACTTAAGGCCCGACTTTTTTTCAATAGTCTCGTTTGTCAAACCCATTCCCTCCATTAGTCGCACCATATAGGTGCCGGTTAGGCTTCGGGACTTTCCGAACTCATAGTACCTCTGTCTGGGAATTTTACAAACAGCCATGAAATGACTGTCTGTCCAGTTGCGTTTCTTGGCCTCTTCCTTGAGAAAGGGCCAATATTCGGTGAAGTGAATATCTTTCTTTTGGGATGCCATGGGTCGCATTATAGCACACCCGTCCACGGTGTCAAGAAAATAATTGTCCACAGAGATGCAAAAAAAAGCTTGACATATGTCCACCGTGGTGCTATATTAAAGCCGAAAGATCAGCAAAGCCCCAAACAGCGGCGATCCCGCAGATGGTTCCTCCGGGAATAATGTTGATCGGTAACAGGATCACGCCAGTCTCACACGGATCAACGCACACCCGGCGGCAAAAGTCAGAGCCAAGCCGGAAGTAAGGCGCCTCGGCTGCGGCAATAGGCAGGCATCATTGTCAACCTTATACCAGGGGCGGGTGGCCGACGCCCCCAGAAAGGAGGAAATATGTGTGAGTTTGTAAGTTGGAAAGAGGTTAAATGTCCCGATGGCAGTACGCAAATCCTGTTTCTCACCTCCGATGATGTTTTCAATACATCAAAAGGCCGAAAGTTGCAGAAGCATACAACTCCTGGGGATTTTATCGGCCACGGAGCGATTGATTTTTATTATGACCTGGACGGTAAAGGGGTAAATCACGAATGCACGGATTTCTGGACGCCTAAAAATTTTCCGCCTGAAATTGTAGAGGCAATTAAAGCGGGTAAATTTTTTCTGCTTGCCCCAGTTCCGGCAGGAATTTTTCGGGCTGCCCTGTACGCTGATTATTTGAAAAAGCGGGATGCCCTGGACGCTGATTATTTGAAAAAGCGGGCTGCCCTGTACGCTGATTGTGAGAAAAAGCGGGATGCCCTGTACGCTGATTATGGGAAAAAGCGGGATGCCCTGTACGCTGATTATTTGAAAAAGCGGGATGCCCTGTACGCTGATTGTGAGAAAAAGCAGGATGCCCTGGACGCTGATTATGTGAAAAAGCGGGCTCCCCTGTACGCTGATACATGGCTTTTAGTGAGCGTCCCGGAAAATAGATCATTGGCATGGCAGTAGCCCCAAACAGCGGCGATCCCGCAGATGGTTCCTTCGGGAATAATGTTGATCGGTAACAGGATCACGCCAGTCTCACACGGATCAACGCACACCCGGCGGCAAAAGTCAGAGCCAAGCCGGAAGTAAGGCGCCTCGGCTGCGGCAATAGGCAGGCATCATTGTCAACCTTATACCAGGGGCGGGTGGCCGACGCCCCCAGAAAGGAGGAAATATGTGTGAGTTTGTAAGTTGGAAAGAGGTTAAATGTCCCGATGGCAGTACGCAAATCCTGTTTCTCACCTCCGATGATGTTTTCAATACATCAAAAGGCCGAAAGTTGCAGAAGCATACAACTCCTGGGGATTTTATCGGCCACGGAGCGATTGATTTTTATTATGACCTGGACGGTAAAGGGGTAAATCACGAATGCACGGATTTCTGGACGCCTAAAAATTTTCCGCCTGAAATTGTAGAGGCAATTAAAGCGGGTAAATTTTTTCTGCTTGCCCCAGTTCCGGCAGGAATTTTGCGGGCTGCCCTGTACGCTGATTATGTGAAAAAGCGGGCTCCTGGGGCTCCCCTGTACGCTGATTATGAGAAAAAGCGGGCTCCCCTGGACGCTGATTATGAGAAAAAGCGGGCTGCCCTGTACGCTGATTATATGAAAAAGCGGGCTCCCCTGTACGCTGATTATGAGAAAAAGCGGGCTCCCCTGTACGCTGCTTATATGAAAAAGTGTGCTGCCCTGTACGCTGATTATGAGAAAAAGCGGGCTCCCCTGGACGCTGATTATATGAAAAAGCGGGCTCCCCTGTACGCTGATTATTTGAAAAAGCGGGCTCCCCTGGACGCTGATTATGAGAAAAAGTGGGATGCCCTGGACGCTGATTGTGAGAAAAAGCGGGATGCCCTGTACGCTGATTATATGAAAAAGCGGGCTGCCCTGGACGCTGATACATGGCTTTTAGTGAGCGTCCCGGAAAATAGATCATTGGCATGGCAGTAGCCCCAAACAGCGGCGATCCCGCAAAGGAGAAAGAACATGAGAAAGAACATGAGAAAGAACATGAGATTGACTTACGGTGCAGAGGCAAACACGGATTATTTTGAAGGGCGCTTTTTTTGGGGGAAGGACGGAAAACTCTATACTTACAGTGAATAGGAAAATCCCCGTACACGCCCGGTCACAAAAACCGGCCTCGCGGTGATGATACACACCGAAACGATGGCCAGCCCGACCGGACACGGGCCACGAGCGAAAACCTTGCTCAATGTGGTTAGGGGAGTCGGGAGGCGGCAATAGGCAGGCATCATTATCAACCTGATAGCGGGGGCGGGTGGTCGACGCCCCCAGAAAGGGGGATCATCGTGAGAGAGACGGCCCGTGAGGTTTTCAAGGCCATCGTGTTCCTGGGGGTCATCTGCTTTGTCGGTGCGGCCTTATTGTGGGGGTTGCCATGACCGCAATACTCGTATTATCTTGGGTTGTTATTGCGGTCGTTGTCCTGCTCTTTTTCCGGATCACGAATAAACCGACGCCACGGCAGGGAGGTAAGCCATGAACGGGATCACCGATGCCACGGGGGACCGCGAAGAGCGGATGGACAAAATCATCATGGATATAAAGGGTATTTGCGAGGCGTTGGAACCGGGATCAATGCCCCGGGAGGGCCGGCAGGTTTATCGGGGTTGCGCCCGGTATGAATGCCTGAAATGCCATGCACTCTATGCTTACCGTTGCCAGTGCTGCGGGGCATGGGCGAGGAGGAGGAAGAAATGAATGAAGAATTAGTTGTTGTGCAGGGTAAGGTTTTCGACGTGATCGGGGTAAATGAGTTGGTTATTGCGGAGTTGAACAAACAATATCTACCACTGAAGATCAACGGAATTGACGACAAAGAAGGGTACAAGGCCGCCCATGAAGGGCTCATGAAATACGTCAAGGCCCGAACAATGGTCGAGAAGCACGGGAAGGCAACACGTGAAAAGGCTGTAAAGTACCAGAAGGATGTGATCGCGGAAGAGAAGCGGGTGATCGGATTGCTTGCCCCCGGCGAAGAACATTTGCGCGCCGAAAGACAGGCCATTGACGACATAGGGCTCGCAATCAAAGCCGAAGCCGAAGCGAAAGAGGCCGCCCGAATCCAGAAGCGTGTAGATGTGATCTGCGCTTTCGGGGCCACGTTCAACGGGCAGATGTACGAGGCCTATGGTTTACAGATCCCTATGGCTCTGGTCAGGGCCTATACCGACGAAGAGTTCGCTCAGTTCGTCGCCCAGGTACAGGAGAAGAGGGATGCCGAAGCCGCCAGGATCAAGGCCGAAGAGGAGGCCCGGAAAGCCGAAGTTGAGCGTATAGCCAAGATCGCCGCCGAACAGGAGGCAGAAAGGGTGCGGTTGGCCGAGATTTCCCGGAAGCAGGAAGAGGAAGCCGCACGGATTAATGCAGAAAAGGAGGCCATGGAAAAGGTCAAGGATGCGAAGCGGCGAGCAGAGGAACTTGAAAAAGCCAAAAAGGAAGCTGCCGAGAAAGCCCTGCGCGATGCCGAAGAGAAGCGGAAACGGGATGAGAAGGCCAGGATCGAAAGGGACCGGAAGGCCAAGGAAGCGGCAGAGAAAAAAGCGGCGAGAAGGCCAGACAAGGCTAAAATTCTTGCCTACATCGACGCCCTGGTGGGGGTGGAATATCCTCAGTTCAAAACAGATGAGGCATCAACCATTTTTGTAGAGATACAGAATGTTCTACAAAAAGCAACCGGCGAAATGCGCGAGAAGGCGGAGGCATTATGAACCTCTGCAGCGACAGACACGATGAGGTTTGTTACGCGGTTCGGTTTTGCCCCGTGTGTGAGAGCAGGGAAGAGATCGGGCGCCTTGAGCGGGAAACGGAAGCTCTACGGGATGAGATCCGGGAATTAAAGGAGGCCTAATATATGAGCAAAACAAAAGCGCATATCAGATATAAATTAGCCGGCGGATCAATCGTGCCCGGTGTTACGACAGTTCTTGGACTACTGGCAAAACCAGCACTTGTCCCCTGGGCGAACCGAATGGGGCTTCAGGGGATTGACACGAATAAATACGTTGATGATAAAGCCGCCATCGGGACTCTTGGCCATGCCATGATTACGGACCGGCTTATGAAGGTCACAACGGATACTTCGGACTATTCTAAAAATCAGATTGATCTTGCCGAAAACTCCGTCTTGTCATTTTGGGAGTGGGAAAAGGATCATCGGATTGAGGAAGTCTTATTCTGTGAGCGCCCCCTTGTGAGCGAGATTCACAGGTTCGGCGGGACACTTGACATCTACGCCGCCGTGAATGGGCAGAAGGAGATCGTCGATCTCAAGACCGGTTCGGGAATCTACCCTGAACATATCTTCCAGGTGGCTACGCTCAAGGTGCTGCTGGAAGAAAATGGGTTCCCGGTCGCCGCCACCAGGGTCGTGAACATCCCACGGGCCGAGTCGGAGGCTTTTGCGGAAAGGGTCGTGTCGGAAACTGAAAACCGGGTCGGATGGGAGATCTTCAAAAACCTTCTATCCGTCTACTATCTTAAAAAGGAGATGGGGCGATAACTATGAACAAAAAAAGTGGCTTGGAATTATTACGGGAGCCTTTTCCAGATAATCAGATAAGCAAATTACCAAAGGGAACTAAACAACAGAATGAATGCCCTGCTTCAGAAAAGGTTAGATGTGCCGTGTGTGGCGGGTTTCATCATCCGAAGGTGATACATTTAGATTATGTCGGCCATGCCGCCCTGACGGATCGACTACTTGACGCAGACCCCCTCTGGACATGGGAGCCGTTCGCACTAAAAGATGGTCTCCCGGCATTTGACGCCTCTGGAGGGCTGTGGATACGTCTGACAGTTTGTGGCCACGCAAGGGCAGGATACGGCCATGCGGCATCATCGCAATACAAGGAAATCGGGAGCAGAGAAAAGGAGGTTATTGGTGATGCTCTTCGCAACGCGGCCATGAGATTTGGTGCGGCACTTGATTTATGGCACAAAGGAGATCTGCATGTAGAAGAAAACAATGGCAATGCGAGCACTCCTGTCCCGCTTCCCACGAATCCTGTGGCAGAACCGAGTGAATACCCCGAATTCAATGTCCCACCCTCGCCGGCGCGAAAACAAAAAACCTTACTCAAAAAGTACAACAGGGGGCAGGCAATCTTTTGCGTATATACCGACAATCTCAGACCAAAAACGGACTGCGGGGAAACGTGCCCGAAGTACGAGGGATGCCCTGCTTATGAATAAAGCGGCGGATCTCATCCTGACGGTGCGGAAATTGGAGGCTTTGAAATGAGGCTTTGTATTATTTGCCACACTCACGATGCCACAATCCCGGATCGAAACTCCGGATCGAGCAGAAAGGCGCTATGCGCTGCGTGCCATGCCGAAAGATTAAAGGAAGATTTAAGGCACATTTTGGCGATAGAGATAACACGAAAACTGGAGGCTTTACTGGAGGCGTTGAAATAGATGGCGGATATGAGCCAAACAGAATTCCCGATGTCTGCCGATTCGTGGGTAGAGATTAGAGACGGAGATCCCCGTTTGCGGACGCTCTATAACCGACACTATTCGGCGTATCACTATCGAGACGGGCGGCAACCCAAAAAGACTGCTGGCCCCGGTGAATACATGGCCCTCGTCACCCCGGAAGCCGACGCCGTTTTCATTTGGAGGAAATTTATCGATGACTCTGGCCAAAAAGGGATAAACTGCGCGGTGTTTCGGAATGAGGGAGCGCGCCTTTCATCAGGCCTGATCACCGAAGCAATGGTCCGAGCACGGCGACGATGGCCGGGGGAACGCTTTTATACATATATCAACGCTAATAAAATACGTTCGGCGAATCCTGGATGTTGTTTTAAGAAGGCCGGATGGCGGGTGGCCGGACAAACAAAGACGCGGAAACTTACCATCCTTGAGCATGGAGGCTTTTGATAAGATGACCCCCATCTTCCACGGCAAAGTTGAAAAAGGAAAGCTGATCATCGATTCTCCGGATCGCTTCCGGGTCCACCTGTCGCGCTACGAGGGCCAGTCGGTTGAGGTCGTAGTTAGGAAGAAGAAGAGCCAGAGGAGTCTTCAGCAGAACCGGGCTTATTTCGGCATCGCTGTTGAAATCCTTTGTGAGCATACAGGATTCGGGCGTGAGGAGATGCACGTAGCACTTCGGCAGAAATTCGCCAGCAGGGTAGACGAGAAAACCGGACTGACGATTATCGAAAGCACGGCGGCCATGGACACGGTACGTTTCGGGAAATATTACGCTGAAATCCAAAGGTGGGCCCTGGAATTTCTGAACATATACGTCCCGGACCCCAACGAGCCGCCGATGGTTGAATTATGAGCGTGGAGGAAGGCATGAGCGACGAGATTGACAGGCTGAGGGCCGAGGATAAATCATTATATTGTCCGACCTGCGGAGCCTGTGGAGAGGCTGGATGCTGCCCCCCGGACCAATGCAAACATCTTAAATGCTATTACGGTGAACATTATATTAAGACATATCGGGAACTTGAAGCCGAGAATGATCTCCTTGTTGCATTAAATGACTCATTCCCGCTGGAGATTGTGAAGTTAGAGGACGAGATCGCCGACCTGAAGGAATCGCTTGAAGATTGGAAAAAGGCGTGGAGGCTTGAGAGTGCCGCACGGGAACAGGCAGAGAAGGAGATCGCCGAACTGAAGAATGGGGAGGAAAAACAATTTGCCAGGAGGCTAGAAAGTATCGCACGGGAAGAGCTAGAAATCGCTGAACTGAAGGCTGAGAAAGATG
>Ga0307379_10006716_pt1 | contig 15773 bp, 14 predicted proteins | sample UN2MG_FD_202237 | JGI IMG/M metagenome (GOLD analysis project Ga0307379, IMG submission 202237) | Soil microbial communities from Risofladan, Vaasa, Finland - UN-2 | ecosystem: Environmental > Terrestrial > Soil > Coastal area > Acid sulfate soil | place: Finland: Risofladan, Vaasa | collected... | reverse complement strand
GACACACAGCCTTCGCAAGGGCTTCGGTCGGCGCCTCTCGGAGGAAGAGCTCGAGGCCAAGCTCGTCGAGTTCCCGGACCAGGAACATCCTCTCGTGCGGGTTCATCCCGTCACCGGCCGTCGGTCGGTGCTCGTGTCCGAACCCTTCGTCACCCACATCAACGAACTCGACCCGGCCGATGGCCAGCCGCTCCTGCGCTCGCTGCAGATGCTCGCCAACGACCCGACCTTCCAGGTCCGCTTCCGGTGGCGCGAGCACTCATTCGCGATGTGGGACAACCGCTGTACGCAGCATCGTGCATCCCAGGACTACGTCGGCCGACGACGCGTCGAGCGAGTGACGCTGCTCGGCGAACGACCCGTTGGCCCCGGCGACGTCCGCGAGCTGACTTCATCGTCGGTCGGCTGATCCGCAGCATGCTCGGCGCCCCACCATTCCCGACGCGATCCGAAGATCTCACGAACGACTTCCTGTCGCAGGCGATCGGGACCGAACTGTCGTCGTTCGAGCGGACGATCATCGGTGCCGATCGCGGCATGATCGGCGAGATCGCACGCATCGATGCCACCACCGTCGACGGCCGACGCCTCGAACCGTTGGTCGCGAAGTTCGCCGCAGGGCGCGCGGGCAGCCGGGAGTCGTCGCGACGAGGCGGCGTCCACCGACGAGAACTCGAGTTCTACGACCGCCTGGCACCGCGGACACCGGTCCGCGTTCCCCGGCTGGTCGGCGCCTGGTACGACCCCGAAACCGACGACTTCTTCCTGCTGCAGGAAGCGGTCGACGCCGACCTCGACGTCGACCAGATCGACGGCATCGGCCCAGATCGAGTGACGGCGGTGGCCACCGAGATTGCAGGGTGCCACGCCGCGTGGTGGGGAGCGGAGGATCTGCGCGAGTTCGACTGGCTGCCCACGCTCGATGGCCCGGCGCGCCGCACCAACCTCGCCGCGCTCGCCACACAGGGCTGGGAACCACTCTGCGAGATGCTCGGTGACGACTTCGACGCTGCGGACCGCACACTCGGCGACGAGCTGCCTGCCGTCCTCGATGCCCGGCTCGTCGAGGCTGCGGCGATGACGCCGACGCTGATCCACTCCGACCTACGCGCCGACAACCTCCTCTTCACGCCGGGCAGCAACCAGGTTTCGATCATCGACTGGCAGGGCTGTGGTATCGGACCGGCGGGATGGGATCTCGCCTATCTGTTGACCCAGTCGCTCACCATCGACGATCGACGAACCCACGAGGACTCGATCATCGATCGGTATCTCGCCGCACTGGCCACGCACGGCGTCGCCCTCGAACGGGCGGAGTTGATGACTGCCTATCGGACCTCACTCGTCTTCGGCCTCGTCGTCGCCGCGAGTCTGCCGATCGTGGCCGACGTCGATGGTCCACGAACACGTGCACTCGCGAGGTCGATGGCCACCAGGGCGGTTGCCGCGCTCCGCGACCACGACGTCGCGTGGTGACCATCACCGGCTGTTGTCGGCCTCTGATGATCGACATCACTCACCGAGCACCATGGAGGGAGTCCAGATGAACGAGCAGGACCTGTCAGGGCGGGTCGCCGTCGTGACCGCCGGGACGGGCGGGATCGGGCGCGCCATTGCCGAAGCGCTCTACGCCGCCGGCGCGAACGTCGTGGTGAACGGCCGCTCACCCGAACGTGGCGAAGCCGCAGCCGCCGAGATCGGCGACGCCGACCGAGTCGCGTTCCACCCCGGCAGTGCAGCGGACCAGGCCGTCGTCGAGGGCCTCGTCGACGTCGCTGTCGAGCGATTCGGAAGGATCGACATCGCCGTCGCGAACGCCGGTGGAACCGGTGTGAGTCAGCCGGTGATGGAGATGCCCGACGACGAGTGGCAGTACGAACTCGATCTGAATCTGAACCACACGTTCTGGCTCACCAGGCGGGCGCTGCCTCACATGGTGGAAGCCGGCTGGGGGCGGGTGATCGCGATCTCGTCGATCGAGGGCAAGGAAGGCAAGCCGGGCGTCTCCGGCTACACGGCGAACAAACACGCCATCAACGGGTTCGTGAAGTCGGTGAGCCGCGAAGTCGGAACTCACGGCGTCACGGTGAACTCGATCTGCCCAGGCCTCGTGATGACGGACATGCTTCACGAGAAGGCTGGACGCGCCCAAGGACTGGCGGGCGTCGACGCGGTCATCGAGCGGTACACCCAGTACACGGCGCTCCAGCGCTGCGTGACGCCAGAGGAGATCGCAGGTCTTGCCGTCTTCCTGTGTTCCAAGCCGGGAGCAGCGATCTCTGGCGGCAACCTGTCGGTCGACGGTGGGAGCGCCTTCTACTGATCTGTGGGTGGCCGCAACAAGTGGTCGAGTGCCTTGAGGATGGCCTCGATCGTCGAGTCGAACGTCTCCCCCGCGAAGTGGCGCTCGAAAAACCAGCCCATCGTCATCGTCCGCACGATCTCGGTCGCTTCGTCCACCGTGAAGTCGGCAAATTCACCCGTGGTCATTCCGAGCTCGGCGATGGTGCGGAACGCATCGTTCTGGAGCTTGGAGCGCGCATCGAGGAGGTGGTCGAACTCTGGATGGAGCACGGCCACGGTCGGCATGCCGGCGAGGAACGGCGACACATGCGGCGATTGCTCACCGCCGCGCCCACGCATCATCGTCTCGATGGCCGCACGAACGGTCGAGACATCGGCGAGCCGTTCACCCATGCGTTGCCAGACGCGCGGGGCCACATCGAAGTACACCGCTTCGTACAGCGCCTCCTTGCCGTCGAAGTAGTGATACAGAGCGCTCGGCGCGATGTCGGCCTCGGTGGCGATCGCCGACAGGGTCGCCGAGGAGTAGCCACGCTCGGCGAAGTGCGCCAGTGCGACGTCGAGGATCTTTCGTCGGGTGGCGTCGCCGCCGCCGCCCTTGGGCCGACCGCGACGAGTCTTCTCGCGAGGTGTCCGGCGACCGGTCGCAACGTGCTCCGTACTCAAATCGAAATCACTGCTCCACTGCCTCCTCGGGCCTGCCAGCGTAGCGCCCGCCGTTCGATCAGTCCGATGACGCCGTTCAGGGTCAGCGCCATCAGTCCGAGGATGAGGGTGTACGCGAACATCTCACCGATGTTGAAGTTGTTCTTGGCCGTGATCAGTCGGAGACCGAGTCCTCGTCGAGCGCCGAGGATTTCGGCGAACACGACCGAGAGCAGGGAGAAGATCGCTGCGAGGCGGAACGCACCGAAGACGGTCGGAAGTATGCCGGGCAGGATGATCTTGGTGAACTTCTGGAACTCGTTGGCGTTCATCGAGTCGGCGACGACGCGCAGGTCGGGCTCGACCAGGCCGACGGCGGCCTGGGTCGGGACCTGCACGATGAAGAACACGACGACCGCTGCCAGCACGATTTTCGACATCTCGCCGACGCCGAACCACAGCAGGAAGATCGGGGCGAAGGCGATCTTCGGCAGCGAGTTGGCGAGCGTGAGGAACGGTCCGAAGATCTTGCCGATCCGCTCGTAGCGCCCGACGAAGAGTCCGACGAGCAGCCCGAGTCCGCCGCCGATCACGAAGCCCAGCACCGCCTCGCGAAGTGTGACCCAGAAGTCCTCCCAGAACAGCTGGGTGCTCACCACGTCCACGAAGCCGTCGAGCACCTCCTTCGGCGTGGCCGAAAAGATGCGGTCGACCCACTCCTGTTCGACCGCGTAATGCCAGACCAACAGGATCGCGACGAGCAAGCCCAGGCGAGCCAGCTGCACGGGTGGATCGACGCGCTTGATGAAGAGGCGCCACCCGCTCGGCGGTGCCGGAAGCACATCGAGGTCGAAGTCGGGGGTTCGCGGCGCTCGAGCCGGCACCTCGTCGGAGAGGACGGCCGCCAGGCCGGGGTCGATCGTCTCAGACGAGCTCATCACGCAGTTCCTTCCAGATCGTGTGTTCGAGGTCGGCGAAACGCTGGTCGAAGCGCAACTCGTCGATGTGTCGAGGTCGTTCGAAATCGATCGGTGTGTCGGACTTGATGTAGCCGGGTCGTGCGCCGATCACGATCACGCGATCGGCGAGCAGTGTGGCTTCCTCGAGGTCGTGGGTCACGAGGATGACGGTCTTGCCGGTGTCTGCCCACAGCTCGAGGAACTGCATCTGGACGAGGATGCGGGTCTGGGCATCGAGCGCAGCGAACGGTTCGTCCATCAGCCACAAGTCGGGATCGATCGCGAAGGTCCGAGCGATCGAGACCCGCTGACGCATTCCCTGCGAAAGCTGCGACGGGTGGTGGTCCGCGAACTTTTCGAGGCCGACCCGTTGGAGCAGATCGAGGGCCCGTTCGCCGCGTTCGCGCCTCGGAACACCGTTGATCTCGAGACCGAGCTCGACGTTCTTGCGGGCGGTGCGCCACGGCGCCAACGCCGAACGGGCGAGCATGTAGCCGATGTCGTTCGACGGTCCGCTGACGATCTCGCCGTGGCGCTTGACGGTGCCGACGGTCGGCTTGAGCAGCCCTGCGAGCATGTTGAGAATGGTCGTCTTGCCACATCCCGACGGGCCGACCACGGCGACGAACTGTCCGGGCGGGATCGACATGTCGATCGAGTCGAGGGCGAGTACTCGCTCCTCGGCGGTCGAGCCGTCGAAGACCAAGCTCACCCCGTCGAGTTCGACGGCCGGCGGTCCCCCCGTCGCGTCGGTCTCATCGGTTCGGTGAATCGATTGCGTCATGGTGTACCCCCTCGGTCATGACGACGGTGGTGGGTGCGGGCCCATGCCCGCACCCACCGAGAACATCCTGGCGGTCAGCCCGGCGTGATCGTGAAGTCGTCGACGGTGAGGACTTCTTCCGACTTGCCGATGTCGGCCACCCACTGGCCGGCAGCGTTGAGTTCCTCGACGTTGAAGTCACCGGTCGGGTTGAAATAGCCGATGTTGGCATCGAGCATGGGCCCGGCGAGATCGGCGTTGAAGCCCATGTCGTCGATCATGACTTCGAGCACCCGGTCGCGGTTCGCCGGATCCTGGATGAACTGGACAGCCGATGCGATGGCCGTCTTGTAGGCCGCGATCGCTTCCGGGTTCTCCTCGGCGTACTCACGCGACACCGTTCCGAGCAACGACGGCCACAGCAGCGACGCAGGGCCCTCACCGTCTCGCAACGAGAACGGTTGCGAGCCGATGCCCTCCGCTTCTGCCAGAACGAATGCCGGGTCGAAGGTGATGGCGATGTCGATCTCCCCGTTGGACATGGCGGCCAGCGTGGTGTCGGGGAGGCCGGTGGCGATGTAGCTCTGTGCGTCGGGATCGACGCCCGCTTCCTCGAACAGGCTGCGGGCGATGTCCTCGGCTGCGGCGCCATTCGCGACCACGCCGACGCTGGAGCCCTCGAGGGCGGCCATGACGTCTTCCCATCCGGTGGCGCCGCCCAGGTCGACGTCGGCGCCGACGAGGATGTCGAAGAACTGCGACGAGACGATCTCGTTGATCGCGACCACGTCGAAGCCGGCGTTGATCAGGCCGATCTGGTTGTTCGGGATGTTGCCGGAGACCGTGATGTCCCCGGAGATCATCGCGGCGCCGAGTTCCGGGCCGCTGGCGACGCCGACGAAGTCGGCGTTGATCCCGTTCTCCTCGAAGAAGCCTTCGGCCAGCGCAACGTACTGTGGAAGTACCGTGACCGCCGGGGACACCGCGACGCTCATGTCGTAGCTCGCAGCGGCAGCCGGCTCATCGACGGATTCCTCGGTGATCGCGTCGTCGTCGGCGGGCTCTTCCGCCGGTTCTTCCGCCGGTTCTTCCGCCGGTTCTTCCGCCGGCTCGTCGGTCTCGGCCTCGGCCTCGGCCTCTGTCGTAGCCGGCTCGTCGCTGGCATCGTCATCGCTGCCGCACGCGGCGAGACCGATCGACAGTGACACGACTGCAGCTACGAGTGCACGTGATCTGTTTGCACGCATCTGATAACCCCCTCTGGTGATGTGTTCTGCCCCCTTCGGGCGGTCCCATCAAATCACTAATTGAAGTTGTTGTCAATTTCGTTTATGGTGAGAGCGATTCACACCACGAGACGACACAGCGCGAGAGGGGATGACATGGAGGCGCCGAGCACGGAGACCGAGCGACGCTCGTACCCGGGATTCGAAGGAGAGGTCGGCCGGGTGTTCGGCACGTCCACCCCTGCCTGGAAGGAGCGACGACGCGCCCCCAGCGGCGCTCCCAACGTCGTGGTCATCCTCGCCGACGACATGGGGTTCTCCGACGTGGGCTGCTACGGCAGCGAGATCCCGACACCCAACATCGACGCCGTGGCGGCGCAGGGCCTGCGCTACAACAACTTCCACGTCGCTCCCCTGTGCTCACCCACGAGAGCAGCGTTGCTCACCGGACGCAATCCGCATTCCGTGGGGATGGGCCAGGTCGCGCACATCGACGCCGGCTTCCCCGGGTACACCGGCGAGCTTCCCGAGAACCAGCCCTCGATCGCCGAGGCGTTCCGCGACAGCGGATACTCCACGCTCGCTGTCGGGAAGTGGCACCTCTGCAAGAACCCCGACCTGTCGGAAGCAGGAGACAAGCACTCGTGGCCGATGCAACGGGGCTTCGAGCAGTACTACGGCTTCCTCGAAGCGCTCACCAACTTCCACCACCCGCACCGGATGTACGAGGGCAACGCGGTGGTCGACACCGCCGAGTACCCCGACGGCTACTACCTCACCGACGAGCTCACCGAGCGCGCCGTGCGGATGATCCGCGAGGTCAAGATGGCCGACGCGAACAAGCCCGTCTTGCTCTACTACGCCCACGGCGCAGTCCATGCGCCGCTCCATGCGAAGCAAGAGGACATCGAGCTGTTCCGCGGCTGGTACGACGTCGGTTGGGACGTGATCCGGGAACGACGACTGGCACGCCAGATCGAGCTCGGCATCGTGCCGGAGGGCACCGAACTCCCGCCGAGGAACACCGAAAGTGGCGAGGACGTGCAGGCATGGGACGAGCTGAGCGCCGACGAGCGAACGGTGTTCGCGCGCTACATGGAGTGTTATGCCGCGATGATCAAGTCCATCGACGACAGCGTCGGGGCGATCCGGGCCGAACTGGAACTGCACGGCCAGCTCGACAACACCATCTTCATCATCACGAGCGACAACGGCGCCTCGCGTGAAGGCAGGAACGCGGGAAGCCTGGCGTACTTCCGAGACGCGGGACGCGTCGCCAACAAGACGACATCGGTCGACGAAGCGATCGAGCAACTCGACGAGATCGGCGGGCCCACCACCTGGCCGCACTACCCGCGTGGTTGGGCGATGGCCTGCAACACGCCGTTCCGGCTGTACAAGGTGTCGACCTTCCGAGGGGGTCACAGCGTGCCGCTCGTCGTGTCGTGGCCGAAGGTCATCGCTCCCGACCAGACCGTGCGAGAGCAGTACACGCACGTCACCGACGTGCTCCCGACACTCGCGGAGATGGCCGGCATCGCCGTCCCGGACCACCGCCTCGGCCAACAAGCCGACCCGCTCCACGGTGTGAGCTTCGCAGCGTCGTTCGGCGACCCGGATGCGCCATCGGGACACGACGAGCAGTACTACGAGTGCGTGGGCCACCGAGCGTTCCATCGTGGCGACTGGCGAGCCGTGACCTTCCACCTGCCGGGCACCCCGTTCACCGGGGAACGGTGGCAGCTCTTCGACGGCTCGACCGACATCAACGAATTGCACGACCTCGCCGACGAGCATCCCGACGTGCTGCAGGAGCTGATCGAGGCGTGGCACGAAGCCGCCTGGGCCAACCAGGTGTTCCCGCTCGACGAGGGCACCGGCGTCTCGAAGCTGTACACGCCGCCGTTCGCCGAACCGGACGGCTCGCCCGTCCGGATCGTTCCGGGCACGCCCACCCTCGAACGCTTCCGTTCGAGTCGGCTGATCGCCCGGAAGTCGTTCAGGATCACCGTCGACTGGGACTACCGGTCGGGCGACGAGGGGATCCTGGTCGCTCACGGCGGCCAGGAGGCCGGCTACGTCCTCTACGTCGAGGACGGAGAACTCGGGCTGGAGGTCTGCGCCTATGGCACCCCGATGCCGATCGGGCGAACCCCCCTCGCCGACACGAGTGAACGGGTCGACGTCGAATTCGCAGTCGTAGCGGAGAGTACGTGGGCCGTCACCGTGGCCGTCGACGGCACCGAGGTGATGGCGGGTGGCGACGTCCCCCGTTTCGTCTCGTTCCTCCCGTTCGAGGGAATCGATGTCGGACTCGATCGTCGATCGCCGGTGTCGTGGACGCTCTTCGAACGTCACGGAGCATTCCCGTTCACCGGAACGCTCCATGCCGTCACCTACACGCCCGGTCCCGCCGACCCCGACGAAGCCGAACGCCGACTGGCGGAGTTGCGCGAGCTCGCGACCGGTCTGGAGTGAGCCGACGAACAGGACGACACCAACCGGGGCCGACGTGTCCGCCATGAACCGGGACAGCGGACCGGGACAGCACACGTGCCCGTAGCCATCGCCCTCACACGACGGCGGAGAAACGAAAGAAGCCCTGGTGGATCTTGCGATCTACCAGGGCTTCCGTAGTGGCGGGGGCAGGATTTGAACCTGCGACCTTCGGGTTATGAGCCGTCGCAAGGCCATATCGACCAGTGTCGATTGGTGTCATTTCGTGGCATCTAGCAGGGCTTTCGCGGCTTCGACGTGTCGATCAGCGCCTGTGGATAACAGGCATTTTCGACCAGTCCGTTAGATAAACCGTTAGATACGTCTCAGATTCTGCGCTGTTCCGGATCATCCGGAACAGCGCCAGTTCTGGAACACCTGACGGCCTAACGGACGGGCTTGCGATGCCCACCGTCGACGCCCATTTCAGCGTCGAGCCCGCCATGGTCGGCGACCGCGTTATCGCTCGTTTGTGCAATATTCGTTCCATTTATGAGCGATACGCGTTACGGTGACGCTGTGGACTTCGTGCATCCCGTCCAGGCGGTCATCCCCGGCGCCCAGGGGCGAGTGCTCGCCGTGTTGGCACAGACCACCGCGGCGCTCAACCTCAGCACGCTCGCCCGACTCGCTGGCGTCAGCGTGGCTCAGGCATCACGGGTCATGCCTGGTCTGGTCGACCTCGGTCTCGTCGAACGGCGCGAGATCCCTCCATCCTCACAGTTCCGGCTGATCCGTGAAAACGTCGCAGCGCAGGCAATCATCGATCTGGCCCGATCACGCGACACTGCGCTGGATCGCATCGGCGCCGCCGCAGCTGCTCTCCCGTTCCCACCTATCAGCGTGATCGTGTTCGGATCGTTCGCACGAGGCGAGGCCGACGAGCACAGTGATCTCGACGCCATCGTCGTGCGGCCCGACGAAGTCGACGAGGACGACGATGCCTGGGCAACAGCGATCGAGCAGTGGCGGAACGGCGCACAGGCCATCACCGGCAACCGCATCGAGATCCTCGAGATCGCCCGCCACGAAGCAGGGGCCAAGCTTGCTGGGAGGGCACCGTTATGGCGAGATGTCGTGCGAGACGGCATCGTGGTCCACGGCCTCACGATCGAGCAACTGATGGAGCGCGTGGATGCCTAAGCCGATGCGCACCAAGCCAGTGTCAGGTGCACAAGTTCGTGCGTATGCAGGCAAGGCCGAGGAGTACGCCGACGCCGCGGCGAGCGAGATCGAGGCCGGCCGTTACATCGCGGCGACCAGCCTCGCAATTCACGCCGGCATCAATGCCGCCGACGCTGTCTGTGGCGCCCGCCTTGGTGAACGAGCGGCGGGAGAGGACCACGATCAAGTCCTCACCCTGCTGCGCCAGGCCGGGCCCGATGGCACGAAGGTCGAGAAGGAACTCCGACGTCTACTGCCCCTCAAGACGAAAGCCGAGTACGAGCCCGATGACGTCGCCCCCGGAGTGGCGATCAAGGCCCTCGAACGTGCTCAGCGATGCGTCGCCGTAGCTCGCACTGTCGCGGCCGGTTCCACGTGATTCTGATCCCGGACGTCAGACGCCTGTAATCCTTGGGCGACGGCTCAGCCCCAGAAGATGCAGGTCGGGTCGGCGTCGATCTCCTCCAGAAGGTCGACAACGTGAGGGCTCGGCCCACACTCCCAGTAGCGCTGGAACCGATCGTTGCGGTCGGCGTAGTAGAGCGTCCACTCGCCGGCCTTCGTGGAGTAGGCGAGCCGAGCTACCGGCACCCGCGTCCACTCAGAACCCATCAGCTCACTCCACGGCGGTCGACACTCGAGAATCGTGAGCCCACGCGGCGTCTCGTCGACCTCGACTCGCATGTCGTCACGAAACTCGGTAGGCGTCTGGTCGTGCGCCCACTTGCGCACGCGGTTGGCGTCCAGCTCAGGAACCATGTCGTCATCTTCGCATCGGGCAACCAACCCGTTAGACAAGCCGTTGGACAACCGGGTGGGGACGCGAGAAAGCCCTGGCGGATCTTGCGATCTACCAGGGCTTTCGTGGTGGCGGGGGCAGGATTTGAACCTGCGACCTTCGGGTTATGAGCCCGACGAGCTACCGAACTGCTCCACCCCGCGTCGTTGTGGAAGCCAAACGCTAGCCAGCGACCTCGCCGATCGCAACCAGGAGTCCGAACCGACCCGCCTGTCCAGCACCTGTCGTTCATCTACTGTTCAACTGTCCGTTGCTCCGCGGCCAGCCGTGGGGCGACACAGCGACGGTCGGGAAGAACAGGGGGAACCAGCATGGACACCGTCGGCGCCACACGGCGGATCGGCGACGGCACCCGGGTGCGCGTCGACGGGGCCGGCGGCACGGTCACCGCTCTCTGATGCCGGACCAGGACCGAGGCGCTTCGACGCTCACGATCGTCGGCATCGCGCTCGCCTCGGCGCTGGTCCCCCTCAACTCGACGATGATCGCGGTGGCACTGCCGACGCTCGCCGACGAGTTCGACATCACCAAGGGTCATGCCGCGATCCTGATCACCGTCTACCTCGTGGCGATGCTGGTGGGCCAGCCGACGGCTGGCCGGGTCGCCGATCACGTGGGCGCCCGGCGCCTCGCGCTCGTCGCGATCGCCGGGTTCGGCGCCTGTTCCGCAGCGGCGATGTTCGCCGGGACGTTCGCGGTACTCGTCGCCGTGCGCGCCGGCCAGGCCGTCTTCGCCTCGGCGCTCTCGCCGAGCGTGCAGGCGCTGCTGCGCAAGGTCACCGACTCGGACAGCCGGGGCCGGGCGTTCGGCCTCCAGGGCTCGGTGATCGGGGTGGGCGCCGGCCTCGGCCCCGCGCTGGGCGGCCTCCTGCTCGCCGGGTTCGGCTGGCGAGCGCTGTTCGCCGTCAACCTGCCGATCGTCGTCGTCGTACTGATCGTGCTCAGCCGCAGCGTTCCCGACACCGTCGACCGCCGCGATGCCAGGTCGACACCCGAGTCCGAGGCCACCTCGGCCGACGACCCGTCGGTCACCGAGACGCCACTCGCGAACTCCACGTTCGTCGCGGCGTTCTCGACGCAGACACTGACGGTGCTCGCGCAGTACGCGCTCCTCCTGATCGCGCCGATGTTGCTCGACGATCGTGGATGGAGCAGCGGCGAGGTCGGCTTCGCAGTGACGGCGTTGACCCTCGGCATGATCGTGATGAGTCCGATCGGAGGTCGGCTCGGCGACGAATGGGGCCGCCGACGGCCGGTCATGCTCGGGCTCGCCGCTGCCACGGTTGCCGTCGCGGCGAGCGCCGCGTTCGGGACCGACGTCGCGTCCGCGCTGCTGATCGCCACGCTCCTCGGCTTCGGACTCGGCTACGGCATCGCCTCACCGAGCATCCTGACCGCCGGCATCGAGGCGGCACCCGAGGATCGTGTCGGCCTCGCCGCCGGCCTGTTGTCGATGAGTCGATACGTCGGCAGCATCATCGCCAGCGTGCTGCTCACCATCATCGTCACCGATGACGCCGAGGGTGTCGGCACCATGCTCGTGCTCTCCACCGTGGCGCTCGGCATCTCGCTCGTCACCGCATCACGCCTGCCCCGGCTGCCGATCGCGAACGACGACCTGGTCACCGTGGCCTGAGCGCTCAGAACGTCCCCCGCTCGGGGCATTGGGCCCTGGCCGCGGCCCCGAGGCTGGGCCGATGATGGTCTGGTGGAGGCAGCGGTGACAGCGACATGGACGATGACGTCTGCGGACTTCGTCGCGATGGTCGATGTATTGTGCGCGGACTTCGACGAGGTCATCGCACCGGTCCTCGTCGACGGCGTGATCCGGCTGGAGCCGATCGACAGCGCGGACGACCTCCCGAGCGGGGCCACCGACGATCAGCATCCGGGCTCGTACCGCGCCACGGCCACCGATGGCGCCCACCGCTTCTCGTACGCGGTCGGGCCGGACTCGCTCAAGGCACTCGTACATCCACCACGGAGTCCGGTCTGGACGATGACCCGAGACGACGCCGGCGCCGTCTCGGTGACCGTCGCGCCGACCCGCCCGGTTCGTCGGGCCGTGCTCGGCGTGCGTGCGTGTGACATCGCCGGGCTCGACCGGCTCGGACGCACACAACTCGACGGACCACACCCCGACCCTCATCACGCCACCGCCCGCGCCGGGCTGTTCCTGATCGGCGTCGACTGCTCCCGGCCGGCCCCGACCTGCTTCTGCGAGTCGACCGGCACCGGTCCGTTCGTCGATGGCGGTGCCGACCTGTCGATCACCGAACTCGACGGCGACGACGGCGTCGACTACGTCATGCGCGCCGGCACGGAAGCCGGCAAGGACTTCGCCGAGTCGCTCGGGCTGAGGCACGCCGAGCCCGACGAGGTGGCCGACGCCGAACGCGCCCGCAGAAGCGTGCACACGAACGGACGCGCCATGCCCGCGGACGCGGCCTCGATCGTGCTCGCCGACCTCGAACACCCACGCTGGGACGACGTCGCCGAACGGTGTCTCACGTGCGGCAACTGCACCGCCGTGTGCCCCACCTGCTTCTGTACCGACAACGACGACCGCGTCGACCTCGACGGCCACACCGCCCAGCGCGATCGCGTCTGGGACACCTGCTTCAGCCTGGAGTACTCACACCTCGGTCCCGGACCGGTGCGCTCGTCGCCCCTCTCGCGCTATCGGCAGTGGCTCACCCACAAGCTCGGGACGTGGCACGATCAGTTCGGCGAGTCGGGATGCGTCGGCTGCGGGAGGTGCATCACCTGGTGCCCGGTCGGCATCGATCTGACCGCTGAAATCGAGGCGCTCGCCGCACCAGGAGCGACGTCATGACCCCCGGCGACGGCACTCCAACAGGAACTCGTGAACTCGTTGCGGAACTATTGCGCAACGAGTTCACGAGAACGGCGACGAGCGCCGGCGACTCGATGGTCGTGCCCCGGGTCCACGTCGTGCGCTCGGTGACGGCCGAGACCCCCGGCGTGATCACGCTCGACGTCGTCCCGGTCGACGACGCGCCGGCACCGTTCCTGCCGGCGCAGGTGGGCATGCTCGGCGCGTTCGGTATCGGCGAGGCGGCGATCTCGATCAGCTCGTCGGCCTCGGTCGATGACCACCACGAGTACACGATCCGCCGCGCCGGGTCGATCACCACGGCACTGTTCGAGCTCGCGCCCGGCGACCAGTTGACGATCCGCGCCCCGTTCGGTCGACCGTGGGACCTCGACACGCTCCGCGGTGACGTCGTGATCGCCGCAGGTGGCATCGGGCTCGCTCCCCTGCGCTCGGCCGTGTACGCCCTGCTCGACGCCGTGCCGGAGGGTCCCGACCGCCGCATCGTGCTGGTCGTCGGCGCCCGACACAGCTCGGACCTGTTGTACGCCGGCCACTACGACGCCTGGCGCGCCCGCGGGATCGAGGTCGTCCCGACGATCGACGCCGCCGAAGCGGGGTGGCCGGGTCGCGTCGGGCTGGTGCCCGACGTCGTGGCCGAACTCGACCTCGACTGGCCGAACGCGTCGGCGCTCATCTGCGGTCCCGACGTCATGATGCAGATCGCGGCCGACCGGATGATCGACCTCGGTGTCGCGCCCGGCTCGATCCAGCTGACACTGGAACGGAACATGCAGTGCGCCACCGGCCGCTGCGGCCACTGCCAACTCGGGCCGGTACTGGTGTGCCGCGACGGCCCGGTGATGACGTACCCCGAGATCGCCGACGCGCTGCGGGTGCGGGAGCGCTGAGGAGGCCACGATGGGCGATCCCCGACCGACCCTCGCGGTATGGAAGTTCGCGTCGTGCGACGGCTGCCAGCTCAGCCTGCTCGACTGCGAGGACGAGCTGCTCGCCGTCGCCGAACGCGTCGCCATCTCCTACTTCCCCGAGGCGACCTCGACGATGGTCGACGGGCCCTACGACGTGTCGCTCGTCGAGGGATCGATCACGACCGCCCACGACGCCGAACGCATCGTCGAGATCCGGCGGCAGTCCGGGCTGCTCGTGACCATCGGTGCGTGCGCCACCGCCGGCGGCATCCAGGCGCTGCGCAACGGCGCCGACATCGCCGAGTTCACCTCGATCGTGTACGCCCACCCCGAGTACATCTCCACGCTCGCGACCTCCACTCCCATCGCCGACCATGTCGAGGTCGACCTCGAACTGCGCGGCTGCCCGATCGACCGCCGACAGCTCATCGCCACGATCGCCGCCCTGCTGAATCGTCACGTCAAACGGGTGCCGACCACCAGCGTGTGCACCGAGTGCAAGGCCGCGTCGATCAGCTGCGTGATGGTCGCCCACGGCACGGCCTGTCTCGGCCCGATCACCCAGGCCGGATGCGGCGCGCTGTGCCCATCGTTCCATCGCGGGTGCTACGGATGCTTCGGGCCGATGGAGCAGCCGAACGTCGATGCGCTGCATGTCCGGCTCCGCCAGCTCGGCGTCGATCCCGATGCGATCGACCGCCTGATGCGCACGTTCGACGTCGAGGCCTTCGCCCGCCTCGTCCCCGAAGGAGCCCGGCGATGACCCACAAGTCGCTCGACCTGCACGTGCCGACGCTCACCCGCGTCGAGGGAGAAGGGGCGATGCACGTCGTGGTTCGCGACGGCGTGGTCGAGAACGTCCAGCTCGAGATCTACGAGCCGCCACGCATGTTCGAGGCCTTCCTGCGCGGACGTGCCCACCACGAGCCCGTCGACATCACCGCGCGGATCTGTGGCATCTGCCCGGTGGCGTACCAGATGAGCGCGGCCCACGCGATCGAGCGCCTCGCCGGCGTCAGCGTCGACGGCCCGATCCGCGATCTGCGGCGCCTGCTCTACTGCGGCGAGTGGATCGAGAGCCACGTGCTGCACATGGCGTTCCTCCACGCACCGGACTTCCTCGGTGTCGACTCCGGCATCACGATTGCGCGGCAGGAGCCCGAGCTGATGACCGAGGTGCTGCACCTCAAGAAGACCGGCAACCGGATCATGGAAGTGGTGGGAGGGCGGCCGATCCATCCGGTGAACGTGCGACTCGGCGGCTTCTACCGGGCGCCGAGCCGGCGCGAACTGCTCGATCTGGTTCCGGATCTCGAGCGGGCTCGCGCCGCTGCGATCGCCCTCGTGGACTGGGTGGCCGGCTTCGAGTTCCCCTCGATCCCCGACCGCCTCGCCGAGCACACCGAGTACGTGTCGCTGCGGCACCCCGCCGAGTACGCACTCAACGAGGGCCGCATCGTGTCGAACCTCGGTCTCGACCTCGACGTCACCGAGTACGGCGAACGGCTCCGCGAGATCCACCTCGAGCACTCGACCGCGCTGCACGCCACCCTCGATGGTGATCGCCGCTACCAGGTCGGCCCGCTCGCGCGCTGGATGAACAACTACGACCTGCTCACCGATTCGGTCCGCGACCTCGCGACCGAGGT
>Ga0307379_10006715_pt1 | contig 15774 bp, 17 predicted proteins | sample UN2MG_FD_202237 | JGI IMG/M metagenome (GOLD analysis project Ga0307379, IMG submission 202237) | Soil microbial communities from Risofladan, Vaasa, Finland - UN-2 | ecosystem: Environmental > Terrestrial > Soil > Coastal area > Acid sulfate soil | place: Finland: Risofladan, Vaasa | collected... | reverse complement strand
TCGCGCAAATGCAGGTCGGCAAGTCACTTGATCTGGCGGAAAGCTTAAAATTGGAGTTCCGTCTCGCCTCGCATCTGGTTACGACGCACGATTTCCGCGAGGGTATCGACGCCCGTATCGCCGGCAAGGGCCGCACTCCGAATTGGCGCCCGGCGAACCTGGCCAAGGTCGACGACGACGAGATCGAGCGCCTTTTTGCGACCCCGGTCGACGGCGAGCTGGAACTCGACGCCCGCTAGCAGGGTCGAAAACGCCTTGAGACCTGCGCAAAGCGCGCCAACATCATCAAAACTTAATACTAGAATTTCATGCAATCTTAAGCGTCCCGCTTAAGCTCATCTTAGGTTGGCCCGCCTATAGTCATCGTCAAGTTGGGGATTAACAACAACTAATGAGGGTAGGCGATGAATGTAGCCCTGAATATAGGGACGCAGACGGGCACCGACGGGGCAGAAGACCTCAAAGGGCGCTATCTTGTTTCCTTGAAGCTTGTCGAGCGGCTTCACCGTTTGCTACTCGATGTCATCAAAGATGAGTTCGAGCGCTTGGGCCGGGGCGACGTCAACAGCGTCCAGGCACTGCTGCTTTACAACATCGGCGACGCCGAGCTGACTGCGGGTGAGTTGACCAGCCGCGGTTACTATCTCGGCTCGAACGTTTCGTACAATCTCAAGAAGCTTGTCGATGCCGGCTATATCCACCACCAGCGTTCGACCACTGACCGCCGCTCCGTGCGGGTAAGCCTCACCGATAAGGGGCAAGAGGTCTCCAAGGTGGTCAACGGCCTCTTCCAACGGCAGCTGAAGTCGCTGGAGCAGGTGGGTGGCATCGGTCACGACGACCTGGAAATTCTCAACAAGGCCCTGATCCGGCTTGAGCGCTTCTGGACCGATCAGATCCGCTACCAGCTCTAAACCTTTCACGATCACTGCGATCGTCCTGCCCCGGTGGATGCTCTCCGCCGGGGCATTTCGTTTGGGCTGGGGCCAGGCGGATCAGCCCAGTTTCGCCCCATTTCTCAGGCAGCTTGCAACTCGGCCCGCTGCCGCATCCGGCGGATGTGCGGCGAGGGCGCCTGAGCGGGGAAGCTTTTCTCAATCAGTCGCAGCGTAACGTGGTCGCTGGATCCGGGACGTATCTCGACGCCTCAGTCTTGGTTAAAGAATTGTGACACCAAGTGAGGATTCGTTGAGCTCGAAACGAGTAGAGCAGCGAAGACAAAGTGCCTATAGTTAAAGCAGAATAGAAGCCGCCAGCAGACGGGGAGCGGCAGATGCCGAAATTTACCGACGAATTCAAGAGCGGGACGCTTGCCGTCACCGCGGGTCTGATGGCGGCCCTTCTCGTCGCCAGTGCCGGGCCGGCGAGTGCTGGGCCATTCAATTGGTTCAAGGGCAAGGATCCCAACCAGAGTCAATACGAGCAGCGGCCCCAAGCGCAGCCGGCACCACAGTCGGGCGGCAATGGCGGCGGTCTGTTCGGCGGATTGTTTGGCGGCGGCCGCAGCGCAGCGCCGAGCCATGAGTCACAGGCGTCTGAGCTTGCTCGGGATGATCCCGAGGCCATGATGATCACCAATCCGGCCCTCGGGACGCCCACGCTGGCGACGGCCAATATTGGTCCGACCAAGGCGGCCATCAAGAAATACGAGATGATCGTGGCTCAAGGCGGATGGCCGACCCTGCCAGCGGTGGCGATGAAGCCGGGTCAGCGCGGTCAGGAGATCGTCACGCTGCACCGTCGCCTCGAGATTAGCGGCGATCTCGTGGGCATGAGCATTCCGGACGAATACGATGGCGCGGTCGTCGCCGCTGTGAAGAGTTTCCAGCTGAGCCACGGTCTGCCCGCCACGGGTGTGATCGACTCCAAAGCAACAATCGCCGCGCTGAACGTGCCTGCCGTCGTTCGGCTCGCCCAGCTGCAAGCCAATCTGCGTCGTCTGCAAAAGCTGGCGCCTGGTGCGAGCGGCCGCTACATCCTCGTCAACATTCCTGCGGCTCAGGTCGAGGCGGTGGAGAACGGCCGCGTCGCGCAGCGCCACGCCACCGTTGTCGGCAAGCGGGAACTGCCGACGCCGGAACTCAAGAGCAAGGTCACGGAAGTCAACTTCAATCCCTATTGGTACGTGCCGCGCAGCATCATCCAGAACGATCTCGTGCCGAAGGGCCGCCAGTTCGCAGCGCGTGGGCAGGACATGCTCGCCGCCTATCACATGGAGGCCTTCGATCAGCAGGGCAATCAGCTGGACCCGCGCCAGATCGACTGGAATGGCCAGGCGGTCTACACGTACAACTTCCGGCAGCGGCCCTGGGCGGAGAACTCTCTCGGCTTTATCAAGATCAACTTCCCGAACAAGGACGCGGTGTACATGCACGACACGCCGCTTAAGAGTCTGTTCGGCAAAGCGATCCGCTACGACAGCCATGGCTGCGTGCGCGTTCATAATGTCGCCAAGCTTGCCGACTGGATCCTCGATGACAATCCGGCTTGGAACCTCAGTCGGATCATGAGCCTTAAGCAGACCGGCGAGCAGATCAGCGTGAAGGTGAACCGGAAGATCGGGGTGTACTTCTCGTATATCAGCGCCTGGGCAACGCCAGACGGCGTGATCCATTTCCGGCCCGACATCTACAACGAGGACGGGTCCACGACAGCATCCGCCTACTGATCCAAACGCCAATAGACGAAAAAGGCCATCCCGTCTTACGACCGGATGGCCTTCTTGCGTTTGGCATGCCGGGGAGGAGAGGGCACGCCTGGGGGGTTAGGCGGAGAGCTTCACCGGAATTTTCAGATGCTGGACACCGTTCGCGTCCGGCGGCGGCAAATGTCCGGCGCGCATATTCACCTGGATCGAGGGCATCAGCAGATCGGGCGCCGCGAGCGTGGCGTCGCGCGCCTCGCGCATGGCCACGAAATCGTCCTCGCTAATGCCGTCTTTCACATGAGCGTTGTGATCCCGCTCCTCGGCGACAGTGGTCTCCCAGGCATAATCGCGCCCCGGCGCCTTGTAGTCATGACACATGAACAGGCGCGTCTCGCGCGGTAGGCTCAGCAGGCGCTTGATCGAGCGATAGAGCTTGCGCGCATCGCCGCCGGGAAAATCGGCCCGGGCCGTGCCGTAATCCGGCATGAACAGCGTGTCGCCGACAAAGACGGCGTCGCCGATCCGGTAGGCGATGTCGGCGGGCGTATGACCGGGCACATGCAGCAGCTCGACCTCCAGTGAACCGAGCTGGAATAGCTCGCCGTCGGCGAAGAGGTGATCGAACTCGCTGCCGTCGCCGCTGAGATCGGTCGCGTTGAACACCGGGCGGAAGATCTTCTGCACGTCGCGAATATGCTCGCCGATGCCGACCTTTGCCCCGGTCTTCAACTTGATATAGGGCGCGCCCGACAGATGGTCGGCATGGGCATGAGTCTCCAGCACCCAGTCGATACTCAGCCCGTCGGCCGTGGCGGCCTGGAGAATGACATCCGCCGATTTGGTCGATGCTTTCCCGCTGGCGTGATCGTAGTCGAGCACCGGATCGACGATCGCGGCACGCTTCGTGCCGGGATCGGATACCAGGTAGCTCACCGTACTGGTGGGCTCGTCGAAAAAGGCCTTGATGGTAGGCGTGCCGGACATGGGGAAATGCTCCTTTCTCCTCGACGCAGCATGATCATTGTTGACAAATATATTAGCACTCACTAAATTAGCAAGACCTAATGGATGATAGGAGTTGATCCATGCCCCGCGCTTCCGCTGACCTGGCCGTCTTCGAAAACAACGCCACCAAGGTTGCCGACGTCCTGCGCGCGCTGGCCAATGAGCGGCGTCTGATGGTGCTGTGCAAGCTGGTGGAATGGGGCGAGGCAAGTGTCGGGTCCCTGGCCGAGGCGGCCGGGCTATCGCAATCCGCCACGTCCCAGCATCTCGCCAAGATGCGCGAGGAGGGGCTGGTGGACTTCCGGCGCGAGGGCCAGACGCTCTGGTACCGCATTGCCGAGCCGCGCACCGAGCTAATCCTTGGCTATCTCCAGAAACTTTATTGCAGTGCGTGAACCCCGGAGATCCCTATGAGTCTGCCCACCATCACTCCAGCCGACGCCAAGCGTCTCCTCGACCAAGGGGCGACCCTCATCGACATTCGCGAAACGGGCGAACGCGCTCGCGAGCATATTCCGGGGTCACAGCACGGACCCTTGAGTCAGATAAGCGGCGACTCGTTCGAGGATGTTAGCGCACCGATTATCTTCCACTGCCGCTCGGGCATGCGGACGGCGACCAATGCCGGCAAGCTGAAAGAGGCAGCACCTTGCGAGGCCTATGTCCTGTCCGGCGGTATCGACGCCTGGAAGCGGGCAGGGCTCCCTGTCGTGAGTGACCAGACCCAGCGGATGGCGTCCGGCCGCCGCATGATGGTCGCCGGCGGCAGTGCTGTTCTCCTTGGCGTGCTGCTCGGCATCGTCATTTCCCCAGCCTTCTATCTGCTGGCCGCGTTCGCCGGCGCCGGCCTGTCGTTGGGCGGCGGCGCCGGCTGGTTCGGCATGGCCAAGTCACACTAGTCATGCCCCGCAACCACGCGGCGGGTGTTTGATGCCGATGGCCCTCGGCCTCCTTTCGATTACTTTGCTGCTGGGCTCCGGCGCGCTCGTCGGTCTGAGCCTCGGCCTGATCGGCGGCGGTGGGTCGGTGCTCGCCGTGCCGCTCCTCGTCTATCTCGTGGGCGTCCCTTCGGCCATGTCGCCATCGGCTCATCGGCCGTTGCCGTCGCCGCCAACGCCGCCTGGGGGCTCGCCGCCCATGCGCGGCTCGGCACGGTGAAATGGCCTTGCGCGCTGGTGTTTACGACAGCCGGAGTCGTGGGCGCTTTCGTTGGCGCCAGTCTCGGCAAGCAACTCGGCGGTCCGCTGCTCTTGGCGCTGTTCGCGTGGTCATGATCGGCATCGGCATCTACATGATCAGTGTACGTCCTGAAAGCATCGGGAAGGACGTTCGCCTGACACCCGAGACCGCCCGCCACTTGCTGCCGCGGCTCCTCCTGTTCGGCACGGGCGTTGGCCTTCTGTCCGGCTTCTTCGGCATCGGCGGCGGCTTCCTTATCGTGCCGGGGCTGGTTCTTGCCACCGGCATGGGACTTCAAAACGCCATCGGCACCTCCCTTTTCGCCGTCACCGCTTTCGGTCTCGCAACGGCGACGAGCTATGCGTTTTCGGGCCTGGTCGATTGGCGCATCGCCGCGCTCGTGATCCTGGGCGGCGTCGCCGGAACCCTGATCGGCACCAACACCAATGCCCATCTCGCCGGCCATAAGCGTGCTCTTGCCGGCCTCTTCGCCGGCGTGGTGGTCGCCACAGGCCTCTATATCGTGGGCAGCGGCCTCTTGAAGCTCATCGCCGCGAGCTAGTCCCGATATCCTATAGTCTCTGTCTAAGAGACTGTAAGACCGTTGGTTTTCCCTAGCGTACAGGCTACGCTGATCCAAGCCGGTCTATGGTTGGGGCGTTGCTGGCGTGGCCGTGCGACATGTGGTAGAGGGGCGCAACTGCCTAGCGTTGCGCTTCGCGAGGGGAAAACCAAGCGGGCAGGTCGCCTAGGCCGGCTGGGGTTTGTCTAAGCTTGAGGAGCAGTGTGTCATGACGGCAAGTGATATTCGGCGCGCCGAAACGCGCGAAAGCGACTTTTTTACCAAGCACTTGGAAGATGCCGACCCGGAAGTGTGGGCCGCCATTGAGGACGAGCACGAGCGTCAGCAGAACGAGATCGAGCTGATCGCTTCGGAGAACATCGTGTCCAAGGCGGTGCTGGATGCTGCCGGTACACTCCTCACCAACAAATATGCCGAAGGCTATCCGGGACGCCGCTATTACGGCGGCTGCCAGTATGTCGACGTCGTCGAGCAGATCGCCATCGATCGCGCCAAGCGCCTGTTCAACTGCAACTTCGCCAATGTGCAGACCCATTCTGGCTCGCAAGCCAACCAATCCGTGTTCCTGGCGCTGATCAAGCCCGGCGACACGGTGCTCGGCATGAGCCTCGCCGCCGGCGGTCACTTGACCCATGGCGCGCCGCCGAACATGTCCGGCAAGTGGTTCAACGCGGTTCAGTACGGCGTGACCAAGGATACGAACCTCATCGACTATGACGAGGTCGAGCGCCTGGCCAAGGAGCATAAGCCGGCCCTGATCATCGCCGGCGGCTCCGCCTATCCGCGCATCATCGATTTCGCGCGCTTCCGCGAGATCGCCGATTCCGTCGGCGCTTACCTCCTGGTCGACATGGCGCATTTCGCCGGCCTGGTGGCCGCGGGCGTCCATCCGAGCCCGCTGCCCTTCGCCGATGTCTGCACGACCACGACGCACAAGACCTTGCGTGGGCCGCGTTCGGGCATGGTGGTGTCCAACAACGAGGACATCGGCAAGAAGATCAACTCGGCCGTGTTCCCAGGTCTCCAAGGCGGCCCGCTGATGCACGTCATCGCCGCCAAGGCCGTGGCCTTCGGCGAGGCGCTGCAGCCCTCGTTCAAGCTCTACGCCCAATCGGTGATCGATAATGCCAAGGCGCTGGGTGAAACGCTCGTCTCGGGCGGGCTCGAGCTCGTCTCCGGCGGCACCGACACGCATCTGATGCTCGTCGATCTCCGGCCCAAGAAGCTCACCGGCAAGGCGGCCGAAATCGCGCTGGGCCGGGCGCACATCACCTGCAACAAGAATGGCGTGCCGTTCGATCCGGAGAAGCCCATGGTCACCTCCGGTATCCGCCTCGGCTCGCCGGCGGGCACCACGCGCGGCTTCGGCATCACGGAGTTCCAGTCGATCGGCGGCATGATCCTCGAAGTGCTTGACGGTCTCGCCGCCAATGGCGACGAGGGCAACGGCGCCGTCGAGGAGGCCGTGAAGCAGCGTGCTACCGAGCTTTGCGCGCGGCATCCGATTTACGAGTAGACTCCAAGCGTGACGGTGAGGAAGGGGAGGGCGATCGCCCATGCGGTGCCCTTATTGCGGCAGCACCAACACGCAGGTGAAGGATTCTCGCCCGAGTGAGGATCACACCACGATCAGGCGCCGCCGCGTCTGTGCCGACTGCGGCGGCCGCTTCACCACATTCGAGCGGGTGCAGCTGCGTGAACTGACCGTCGTCAAGCGCAGCGGACGCCGCATTCCCTTCGACCGCGACAAGCTGATGCGGTCCGTGCAGATCGCCATGCGCAAGCGCCCCGTAGAACCGGAGCGCGTCGAGCGCATGGTCAGCGGCATCGTGCGGCGCCTGGAAAACATGGGCGAGAACGACATCGGCTCGGCGACCATCGGCCGCCTGGTGATGGAGGCGCTGAAAGGCCTCGATGACGTGGCCTATGTCCGCTTCGCGTCCGTCTACAAGAATTTCCGCGAGGCCAAGGACTTTGAGGCGCTACTCGGCGAGCTTGCCGGAACCGAAGGTGAGGACGCCGACGAAACCGACGTCGACGATTAGGTAAGCGGCTATCGTATGCGTACCAGCGACGAGGAGCATATGGCGCAAGCAGTGGTGCTTGCGCGGCGCGGGCTCGGCCTCACCTGGCCGAACCCGTCCGTGGGCGCCATCGTCGTGACGCCGACCGGCGACATCGCCGGACGCGGCTGGACTGCGCCGGGCGGACGGCCCCATGCCGAGGCGGTGGCGCTCGATCAGGCTGGCGTCAAGGCCGATGGCAGCACCATCTATGTGACGCTCGAACCCTGCGCCCATGAGGGGCGCGGCATCGCCTGTAGCGACGCCATCGTCGCGGCGAAGCCGAAACGCGTCGTCATCGGCTTGCGCGATCCAGACCCCCGGACCGCCGGACGCGGCATCGAGCGCATGAAGGGCGCCGGCATCGACGTGCAGGAGAATGTCCTGGCGCCCGACGCCGCGGCCGTGACCCTCGGCCATCTGATGCGCGTCACCCAGGGACGCCCGGCGGTGACGCTGAAACTTGCCGTCGGCGCCGACGGGCTCATTCCCCAAGGCCACGGAGCGCCCGTCTGGATCACGGGACCGGACGCCCGCGCCCACGGCCATCTCCTGCGCGCGCGCAACGATGCCATCCTCGTTGGCCGTGGCACCATCGTCGCCGACGACCCAACGCTCACCTGCAGGCTGCCCGGCATGTCCTGCCGCTCGCCGGTGCGAGTCGTGCTCGACGGCCGCCTGCGGACGCCGCCGGACGCCAAATTGTTCGACGACATCATGGTGCCCGTCTGGCTGATCTGCGCCGACGGTGAGAGCCACCCCGCCGCCGATCCGTTGCACGAGCACGGGGCAGAGATCGTCCCGGTGGCGATCGACGACCACGGCCTCATCGATATTCAAGACGCCCTTGAGACCCTGGCCGAGCGCGGCATCACCCGCGTGCTGGTGGAAGGGGGTCCCACGGTGGCGCGGAGCGTCCTCGACGCCGATCTCGTGGACGAGGCGGTGATCTACGAAGGCGCGGAGCCCGCGGGCGCCGAAGGTCTCACGCCGTTTGCCGGCGACGGACTTGATCGGCTGACGCAAAGCGGCCATTTCACACCAATTGCCTCACGAGCCTTCGGACCCGACCGGATGACTTGGTGGCGGCGGATACGAACATGTTCACTGGCATTGTCAGCGGCCTAGGCACGCTTCTAGAGCGGCGCGGATCCCGCTTCGTGATCGCCGCGCCCTTCAAGCATAAGAGTCTGGAAGAGGGCGCCTCGGTCGCGTGCGATGGCTGCTGCCTGACTCTCGTCGATATCGCCAAGGCGAAGGGGAAGGACGCGGAGTCCGTCTTCACCGTCGAGGTCTCCAATGAGACTTTATCCCATACGACTCTTGGCGCGTGGCAAGCGGCGCAGAGCATCAATCTTGAGCGCGCGCTGGCTCTCGGCGAAGAGCTCGGCGGTCATATCGTCACAGGACATGTGGATGGTCGCGCCAAAATCGTCGCTCGGAACGCTGACGGCGACAGCGTCAGGTTCGCTCTCGACGCACCGGAACCGCTTGCCGGCTTCATTGCGCCCAAGGGCTCCGTGGCGCTAAACGGCGTTTCGCTGACCGTTAACGAGGTTGATGCTACGCGCTTTGGCGTGAACATCATTCCCTACACGCTGGCCCACACCACATGGGCCGACCGCCAGCCCGGCGATCTGGTAAACCTTGAAGTCGATCTGCTCGCGCGCTACGTGGCGCGCCTGTCTCAATTTGAAGGCCGCAGCAATTGACCGTTTTGAGTAAGCCGTCGAGCCGGACGCCGCATCGCCAGTTCCTCTCGCCCATCGAAGAGGTGGTGGAGGACGCGCGCAACGGCCGCATGTTCATTCTCGTCGACGCCGAAGAGCGCGAGAATGAAGGCGACCTCGTCATCCCGGCGCAGATGGCGACGCCCGACACCATCAATTTCATGGCCAAGCATGGCCGCGGCCTCATCTGTCTGGCTCTGACGCCGGAGCGGGCCCAGCAATTGCGCCTAGAGCTGATGTCGCGCTCCAACCGATCGCGCCACTCGACCGCGTTCACCGTGTCCATCGAGGCGCGGGAAGGGGTCTCGACCGGCATTTCCGCCCATGACCGGTCGCACACCATTTCGGTCGCCATCGATCCGACCAAGGACTATCGCGACATCGTCACCCCGGGGCATGTGTTTCCGTTGCTGGCCAAGGAAGGCGGCGTTCTCGTCCGCGCCGGCCATACCGAGGCGGCGGTCGACTTGGCGCGCCTCGCCGGGCTGAACCCGGCCGGGGTGATCTGCGAGATCATGAACGATGACGGCACCATGGCGCGCTTGCCCGATCTTGTCGGGTTCGCGCAAACCCACGGGCTGAAGATCGCCACCATCGCCGATCTCATCGCGTATCGGCTGCGCTACGACCATCTTGTCAAGGTGGTGGCCGAGACGACGAGGGCGAGCCCGTTCGGCGGTGATTTCACCGTGAAAGTCTACGCCACCACCGTAGACCCGGCCGAGCACGTGGCGCTGGTCAAAGGCGATGTGTCCTCGGGCGAGCCGGTGCTGGTGCGTGTGCATGCGATGAACACGCTCGACGACGTGCTCTCCTGCGGCTCGGGCTGCGACTCGGCCATCCACAAGGCCATGGAGATTATCGGCAGCGAGGAGCACGGCGTGATCGTGCTGATCCGGGAATCGCGCTCCGACGCCATTTCCTCCCGCCTCAAGCAAAACGCCGGCGGTCAGGGCCAGCAGCGGCTCATGGAATACGGTATCGGCGCGCAGATTCTGCTCGACCTCGGCGTGCGCGAGATGGTGCTGCTGTCCAATTCACCGGCCCGCAAGATTGTCGGCCTCGAAGGTTACGGACTGAAGGTCGTGGGCCAGCGCAGCCTGGAGCCAGCGTCATGAGCCGCAAGGGATCGAATTCAGTCCTCATTATCGAGGCGCGCTTTTACGAGGACATCGCCGACGAGCTCGCCCGCGGTGCCGAGGACGAGTTGCGTGGCAATCAGGTGGATTTTGAACGCATCGCCGTACCGGGCGCGCTGGAGATTCCTCTTGCTCTGAGCCTGGCGCTTGCCAACGGCTTCGTCGGCCGGGCCGGACGCCATCGCGGCTGCATCGCGCTCGGCTGCGTCATCAGGGGCAAGACCGCCCATTACGACATCGTGGCCCGGGAATCCGCGGCGGGTCTGAATCAGCTGGCTGTGGAGCACGGCGTGCCGATCGGGTCCGGCATCCTCACTTGCGAGACCCGTGACCAAGCATGGGAGCGGGCCAGCGTCGACGGCCGCAACAAAGGTGGCGACGCGGCGCGCGCCTGCCTCACCCTGATGCGCCTCGAGCAGCATTTCTCTTCCGCGAGCCGGCGCTAGCCGTGATGGCTCCGCGCGGCGCAACGTCAAATCGTGCAGCATCGCGAAGTGCGGCAAGGCTCGCCGCCGTTCAAGCGCTGTATCAGATGGATATGACCGGTATCGACATGAACCAGGTCATGGCCGAGTTCACGGACCATCGCCTCGGCCAAGAGATCGAGGGCGACCAGTACAACCCGGCCGAGGCGCAGTTCTTTCGCAATCTCGTCGAGGGCGTGGTCCACGAGCAGCGCCGCCTTGACCCGCAGATCGACGAACAGCTCGCTGAAGGCTGGCGGCTGACCCGCGTGGATTCGATCCTGCGCGCGATTTTGCGCTCGGGGGCTTATGAACTTTTTACCCGCGACGACGTTCCTGCCCGTGTGGTGATTACCGAATATGTCGACATCGCCCACGCCTTCTTTGGTGAGGACGAGCCCAAAGTCGTGAACGGCATCCTCGACCGGCTGGCCCATACCGCGCGGCCCAAGGAGTTCGCGGCGAGCGAGGCCGGCAAATGATCAATGGGGTCGAGGGCGTGAAGAAGAAGCACGAGGGTGAGTTCGACATCATCGCCCGCATCTTCGCCCCCCTGGCCACGGAAACCGGCGCGCTTGGTCTGCGTGACGACGCCGCCGTTCTCATGGTCACCGAGGGCCACGAACTCGTGGTGACCTGCGATACGCTCGTCGAAGGCGTGCATTTCCTCAAAGACGATCCCGCGGACTCCGTCGGCCACAAGGCCTTAGCGGTCAATCTGTCCGATCTCACCGCCAAGGGATCCCGCGGACACGTCTATACGCTGTCGCTGGCGCTGCCGCCGGAAATCTCCACCGATTGGCTCGAAGGATTCGCGGCGGGGCTGAAGGAGGTCCAGGACCAAACCGGCATCAGTCTGATCGGCGGCGATACCACGGCGACGCCTGGGCCAATTACGATCACCATCACCGCGCTCGGCCTCGTGTCGCATAAGCACGCGGTGCTGCGCCTCGGCGCCAAACCCGGCGACCGGCTCTATGTGAGCGGCACCATCGGCGATGCCCATCTCGGCCTCGGCCTGCTGCGCGATCCATCGCTCGCGAAGACATGGGGCCTGTCGGAAGACGACGTGGCGTTTCTTGTCGAGCGCTACCGGCGCCCCGGTCCGAACAACGCGCTCTGCCTGCTCATCCACAATTTCGCCCAAGCCGCCATCGATGTTTCCGACGGCCTCGTGGGTGACGTCGAGAAACTCTGCCGCGTGTCTCATGTCGGCGCGAAGATCGACGCGGCCCGCGTGCCGTTCTCGCCGGCAGCCAAGAAGGCGCTGGCGCGGGCGCCCGACCTTCTCCCCGTTCTGATCGGAGCCGGCGACGATTATGAGGTCGTGGCGGCTGTTTCCGAGAAGAGCGCGGCCGGCTTCGAATCGGAGGCGAAAGCCATTGGCGCGTCGTTCGGGCTGATCGGCGAGGTCCTCAGCGAGGATGAAGGGCTTACAGTGCTTGACGGGGAGGGCCAGCCCATCGAGCTAAAACATAAGGGATTCAGCCACTTCTAGGCGATTTTGCACCGTCTCCAACTAAATTGCCGTTTCGAGAGGCATCTGTTGCGTCCGCGCCGCAACTTTGGCATTTTCCGCCCGGCCTAACGGCCACGTCTTTCCGGGGGGCTTTGAGGCCACGAGCACGGATCACCGTCTCGCTATTCGCGGCCGCGATCTCCCTCATATCCCAACTGAGCCGACCAACGGGGACAGCCTGTCATGACCTGGGTTCTTTACCTCATCATTGCTTGCGGGGCGCTTTCCATCGCCTATGGCGTTTGGACCACCAGGGCCGTTCTCGCGGCGGACCCGGGCACGGCGCGCATGCAAGAAATCGCCGCGGCGATTCAAGAAGGCGCGCAAGCCTATCTCGCCCGCCAATATCAGGCCGTCGCCATTGTCGGCGTGCTGATTTTCATCGCGCTCTACTTCTTGCTCGGCCTGCCGCAGGCGATCGGGTTCGCCGTAGGCGCGATCCTGTCGGGTCTCGCCGGCTTTGTCGGCATGAACGTCTCGGTGCGCGCCAATGTCAGGACCGCGCAGGCCGCCACCAAGAGTCTGGCCGATGGATTGAGCCTCGCTTTCCGCGCCGGCGCCATCACGGGCCTGCTCGTGGCCGGCCTCGCGCTTCTCGGCGTCTCGGTCTATTTCCTCGTTCTCACCCAGTGGCTCGGCTATAGCCCTGCCTCGCGGCAAGTCATCGACGCGCTCGTCGCTCTCGGCTTCGGCGCCTCGCTCATCTCCATCTTCGCCCGTCTCGGCGGCGGCATCTTTACCAAAGGTGCCGACGTGGGTGGCGATCTCGTCGGCAAGGTGGAAGCGGGCATCCCCGAGGACGACCCGCGCAACCCGGCGACCATCGCCGACAACGTGGGCGACAATGTCGGCGACTGCGCCGGCATGGCGGCCGATTTGTTCGAGACCTATGTGGTGACCGTCGTCGCCACCATGGTGCTCGCCTCGATCTACTTCGCCGGCGGCGACCGCGTCACCGAGATGATGATCTACCCGATGGCGATCGGCGGCGTGTGCGTGATCACCTCGATCATCGGCACCTATTTCGTCCGTCTCGGCTCCAGCCAGTCGATCATGGGCGCGCTCTATAAGGGCGTGATCGCGACGGGCGTGCTTTCGCTCATCGTGCTCTGGCCGCTCACGGACTGGATCGTCGGCATGGACACGGCGATGAAAGTCGGCGACGTCAGCTTTACCGGCCAGTCGCTGTATTTCTGCGGCGTTGTCGGGCTCGTGGTGACCGCGCTCATCGTGGTCATCACCGAATATTACACCGGCACGAATTACCGCCCGGTGCAGTCGATCGCCAAGGCCTCCGTCACTGGCCACGGCACCAACGTCATCCAGGGCCTCGCCATCTCGCTCGAATCGACGGCGCTGCCCGCCCTGGTCATCATCGGCGCGATCATCGTCGCGTATGGCCTTGCCGGCCTGTTCGGCATCGCCATTGCGGTGACCACCATGCTGGCGCTGGCCGGCATGATCGTGGCGCTGGACGCCTTCGGTCCCGTGACCGACAACGCCGGCGGCATTGCCGAGATGGCTGGTCTGCCCGAGGAGACCCGCAAGACTACCGACGCACTCGACGCGGTGGGTAACACCACCAAGGCGGTGACCAAGGGCTATGCCATCGGCTCGGCCGGTCTCGGCGCCTTGGTGCTGTTCGCGGCCTATACCGAAGACCTTCGATACTTCGCCGCCAACGCCGACAAGTTCCCGTATTTCGGCGGCGTGGATGCCACCTTCAGCCTGTCCAACCCCTACGTCGTCGTGGGCCTCTTCCTGGGCGGTCTGCTGCCTTATCTGTTCGGCGGCATCGCCATGACGGCGGTCGGGCGCGCAGCCTCGGCCATCGTCGAGGAGGTCCGTCGCCAGTTCAAGGAGAAGCCCGGCATCATGAAGGGCACCGAGCGTCCGGATTACGGGCGTGCGGTCGATCTCCTGACCAAGGCGGCCATCAAGGAGATGATCGTGCCGTCGCTGTTGCCGGTGCTGTCGCCGGTCGTGTTCTTCTTCATCATCAATTGGATTGCCGGCAAGAGCGCCGCCTTCTCCGCGCTCGGCGCCATGTTGCTCGGCGTTATCGTCACCGGCCTGTTCGTCGCCATCTCCATGACGGCGGGCGGCGGCGCCTGGGACAACGCCAAGAAATATGTCGAGGACGGCCATTACGGCGGCAAGGGCTCAGAGGCCCACAAGGCGGCGGTGACCGGCGATACGGTCGGCGATCCTTACAAGGATACGGCCGGACCGGCAGTGAACCCGATGATCAAGATCACCAACATCGTGGCGCTGCTGTTGCTGGCGGTGCTCGCCCACCAATAGGACGAACCGGGACCGGGCTTCTCTTAGAGGCCCGGTCCCGGAATACCGCTGCCGCCCTGACGCTGGTCCTTAAACATCTTGCGGTTGGCGATGTTGCCGAACAGCTGCTCGACGAAGGTCAAATCCTTGCCGCGGGCCGGCGTCTCACCCTTGTAGTAGTTGACCAGGATGCCATCCTTCATGCCGTACTGAGCGGCCTCCTGGACGTTTTGGCTGCCGTCGAAATAGATGGCGACCACCTGCCGGTCGATCTCATAGGGCTTGAGGAAGGCGACCGTCTTCTGGGTGGTCGAGATGTAGTAATAGGCATCGCCGCCGATCGTGCTCGTGGTGTCGGGCGAGCCGAGCAACGTCTGCACCTCCTGCTTCGACATGCCGGGCTGGATCTGGTCGAGGTCGATGTCGATAAACACATGTCCGTGCCGGTCGATCTGGGCGCCGCACGCCGTCAATGCTGGCGGCCCCATGAGCAGGGCGGCAAGCACGGGCAGCGACGCCCAAACAAATGTAGGCTTGACCTTGCGCAAAACGCGGACGTCCCTCATTGAGCCCTCTGGGGGCCGTTACTGGCCCACACGGCGGAGCGGCTCGGAAGTGCCATGAAACTAGACGAAATGGTCCGATCTTTGAACCCTCTCGCCACCCTCATGCCGTGGCGCCGCAAACGCGCCCAGGCAGACGATCTCTATGGCGCGATTGTGGCGCGGGCGCGGCTTCCCGTTTTCTATCAGGGGCTTGGTGTCCCAGATACGCTGGAGGGGCGGTTCGTCATGTTGTCGCTCCATCTCTTCGCCGTGCTTCACCGCCTGAATGCCGGCAGCCAGCAGGCGCCTGATATGGCCCACGAGATGGCGCAGGCGCTTGTCGACCGCTTCACCACCGACATGGATACGGTGCTCCGCGAGCTTGGTGTCAGCGACCTCAAGGTTCCGAAGAAGGTGAGGGGGCTGGCGGCATCGGGCGCAGCCTTGATGCAGACCTACGAGGCCGCGCTGGCCGAGGGCGAGGGGGCTCTCACTGCGGCTATTGCCAGCGCGCTGCCGCTCGACGAACCTGCCGCCAAGGCTGCAAGCGGGCGTTTGGCGCCATATGTGGTGAACATGGTGGGGCATCTGGACGCCCAACCGCTGCCGGATCTTTG
>Ga0307379_10006714_pt1 | contig 15776 bp, 14 predicted proteins | sample UN2MG_FD_202237 | JGI IMG/M metagenome (GOLD analysis project Ga0307379, IMG submission 202237) | Soil microbial communities from Risofladan, Vaasa, Finland - UN-2 | ecosystem: Environmental > Terrestrial > Soil > Coastal area > Acid sulfate soil | place: Finland: Risofladan, Vaasa | collected... | reverse complement strand
TGTTTATCCTTAATATCCTTGTTCAGTGCTGTCCAAAATAAACGGACCGGAGAACCGCCAAGACGCCAAGAGCGCCAAGGGCGATGTTTTTATTAAATTCTCAAGCCGGCCTCCCGGCAGTTAAATCTTTCTTGGCGTTCCCGTTAGCAGGTCCGCCAAGCAGGTTGGAGTCAAGGCGATGCGTCTTTTTCCGAGACTTGCCGCCAGGAAACATCCGGTTTTACTTGGCGAACCTTGGCGCTCTTGGCGTCTTGGCGGTTTTCTGGTTCGTTTGTTTTGGGCAGCACTGTTATAATAGATATTATTATGGAAGCCCCGCCGGCCGGGGGGACACGCCTTGGTTCGGAAGGCGCTTTCCTGGAGCGGAACGGATGAAATGAAGCCCCATTCCACCATGCGTATAGTTATATTCACATTTGTTGCAATAATATTGAGCGCGGCTTACAGTATTTCCACTCTCGTCTATGTCTACTGGCGCGACCTCAATTACCAGCGGAGCATGGCCCCGGCCTTTTTTGCGGGCCTGGCGGGCCTCGTGGGGATCCGTCTGCTCCAGCGCCGCCTGCGCCCCCGCCTGACCTATCTTGCTTATCTCTCATGGCTGGTGTTGGCCGTGGTGACGGTCCCGCTGTACAGCCTGCGGCAGGACCAGGTGGACTGCCTGGACTGCGTCGGCAAAGACCTCTCTCCGGCGCGCCCGCGAGATGCCCGCTCGCCGATGCTCGTGAGCATCAATTCCGAGGCCCGCACCTGCACGGCGCTGTCCTTGGGCAAGGAAATATCAATGGAGCTCATGGTCCCGGACCGGGCGTGGTTCACCTTCGGCGTGGGGGTAAGCAAGTCGCGGGAGTCGGGAAGGTCGGTATTGATGAAATTGATGTTGCAGGGGAGGGACGGCCGGCCGGTGGTGGTGGACTCGATTACCCTGCCCCGCCTTCGGAGTGGCTGGACTGACCGTACCGTGGACCTGGCGGCCTGGGCCGGCAAGAGGGTGCGGTTGACAATTCAAGCCGCTGACCCCGCCTCTTCCGCCCCACCGGATGGCGAAGGGGATGAGGACACGGCTTACATCAGCACGCCCCGATTCATCCCGCGGCCCGCGGCCGGTTCCCGTAAGAATATCGTCCTGGTGGTGATTGATACCACGAGGTTTGACCACATTTCCCATGATCCTTCGCGCCCGGGGCTCAGCCCCCACCTGGCCCAGCTCGCCGGGCAGGGGGCCTTCTTCAAGCGGCATTACGCGCAAAGCTCCTGGACCTTGCCTTCCGTGGCCTCGCTCGTCACCTCCAGAATGCCTATCCAGACCAACGCGGTCTCCGCATATCGGCACACACTGGATCCCGGCTTGCGGACGTTGGCGGAAATCATCCGGGACCATGGCCTGCGCACCGCGGGTTTTTCCGCCAATCCATTAGTCCGGGCCGATAATGGCTTCAACCGAGGATGCGATTCCTTTTACCAGGTTAACACTCCGATACCATTAATGCATTTCTTGAACATCGGGGAAAAAGTTACTCGCCAAGCCCTGGACTGGCTCGATTCCCACGAGGAGGGCCCGTTTTTCATGTGGCTCATCTACATTGATCCCCACGGTCCTTATTTGCCGCCCCCTTCCTTCATCAACCGTCCGCCCGCGCAAGAATTGCCGTGGCTGGACCTTGGCCGCGCCCTTGTCTCCTTGTTCCCGATCCCGGGGCTGGAGAACCAGCCGAAATTCGAGTATGTGAATTATTATCATTCCCTTTACCAGGGCGAGATCCAATATGTTGATCATTGCATCGGCGATTTGCTGGAGGCCCTGAAAGAGAAGGGCCTTCTCGATCAGACCCTGGTGGTTGTCACCGCCGATCACGGCGAGGAATTTCTGGACCACGGCCTTTTCGGCCACGGGAACTCGCTCTACGAGGAATTGATCCGCGTGCCCCTGATCATTTACGACGGCGCCAAGCCGCAACCGGGAAGAGTGGTGAGCGAGGTCACGCAGAACCTCGATCTTTACCCGACCATCCTCGAATACCTGGGGATCGAAGTCCCGGCCGGGGCGCTTGGCTCCTCGCTCCTGCCACTGCTTTACGGGAGCAGACCGCAAACCGCCGGCGGCGTTGCCATGTCCGAGCTGCCCAAGATCCCGAACTACAATGACCGTTGCATCCCGACCCGCCCGGGCCTGAAAGACTTTTATCAGCGGGCGATCATCACCGACCACTACAAACTAATCGAACAGACCGATCTCAAGTCCCAGGGCGTGAAACTGGAGTGTTACGATCTCGCTGCCGACCCCGCGGAAAAACATCCGTCCTGTGTCGCCAACCCGGAAGCAATGAATGCCCTGCGCGGACGGTTGGACGCCTTCTTCGATCAATTGCCGGGGAAATTGGACATGAACGAGGCCGTTACCCAGGACAAGGAAATGCTCAAACGCATGAAAGCCATGGGCTATATCAAATAAAAGCCGGGAGGAGCCGGCGCCTGGCCCCGACATTCACTGAAATTCAGATTTCCTTAGGATCATTATTCTCACGCCCTGCATCACGTCCTCGACGGTGATGGCGGCGTGGGTGTCCTTGTAAATGACGAGATGGTTGTCCGCGAGCGGCCCCCAGACGTCGGGCCGGGAGATGGAGGCGCTGAACAGGCAGACCACGGGGGCGCCGACGGCCGCGGCCAGGTGCATGACGCCGGAGTCGTTGGCGATGAGCAGCGCGCATCTTTCCAGTAACGCGGCCACGAGGCGGAGCGGCTCCTCGATCAGCGCGATCCGGGAGGCGGTAGCGGATTTTCTGGAGGCCGCTTCCGGGGGCGGACGCGGCCGGGCGGCCGTGAGCCTGGGCGGGAAGCAAGTCGCGCTGCCCATCGGGGGAGACGCGGAGCTGCTGGCGTACGTGGGCCATGACGGGCTCATGGATTTTTCGCTCGAGCGCCGGCCGGCCCACCAGGACGAGGTGCGCCACAAGGTCATGATCCTGGCCTGCGCCAGCAAGCCGTTTTTTACTGGACCTATCAAAAAAGCCGGCGCCGATCCGCTGCTCTGGACCACCGGGCTCCTGGCCCCGGAAGCCTATGTGCTCGAAGCGGCCGTGGCCGGATGGATCGCCCATGAAAACGGCGAGCAGGTCCGCTCCCGCGCCGCCGCCGCCTACAACCGGTATCAGAAGTGCGGGATCAAGGCGGCGAGGAAGCTTTTTGCGGCCGGGTTCTGATTCATCGGATAAACAAGGGGCAGACCTTGTTCCACTAGAACTGGTTTCATAAACCCCACAAGCACCCCAGACCAGAAGATTCGGAACAAGAATGTTAAGGATAAATCCGAGACTTTTCCCATCCTGTTTATCCTTAATATCCTTGTTCAGTGCTGTCCAAAATAAACGGACCGGAGAACCGCCAAGACGCCAAGAGCGCCAAGGGCGATGTTTTTATTAAATTCTCAAGCCGGCCTCCCGGCAGTTTAATCTTTCTTGGCGTTCCCGTTAGCGGGTTCGCCAAGCAGGTTGGAGTCAAGGCGATGCGTCTTTTTCCGAGACTTGCCGCCAGGAAACATCAGGTTTTACTTGGCGAACCTTGGCGCTCTTGGCGCCTTGGCGGTTTTCTGGTTCGTTTGTTTTGGGCCGCACTGTTATAATAGATATTATTATCGAGACCTCGCCGGCCGGGGGACCACGCCAGGGTTCGGAAGGCGCTTTCACGGCGCGGAACGGATAATATGAAGCCCCATTCCACCATACGGATAATATTATTCTCATTATTGGCAATAATATTGAGCGCGGCTTATGCCGTTTCCACCCCCTTCTATGCCTATTGGCACGGGCTCCATTACCAGCGGGTCATGCTGGTCGCGGCGTTTTTCTCGGGCTTGGCGGTCCTGATGGCGATCCGCCTGCTCCAGCCTCGGCTGCCGCCGCGCCTCATCTATCTTCCCTACCTGTTGTGGCTGGTGTTGGCCATCGTTACGGTCCCGCTGTACAGCAGGCAGAACGACAATGTGAGCTGCCTGAACTGTTTCGGCAAAGACCTCTCTCCGGCGCGGGCGGGCAATGCCCGGTTCCCGATGCTCGTGGACATCAATTCCGAGGCCCGCACTTGCATGGCGCTGCCGTTGGGCAAGGAAATATCCATGGAGGTCACGGTTCCGGAGTCGTCCTGGTTCACTTTCGGCGTGGGGGTAAGCAGATCGCGGGGCTCGGGGAATTCGGTATTGATAAAATTGATTTTGCAGGGAAGCGACGCCCGGCCCGTGGCGGCGGACTCGATCACCCTGCCCCGCCCGCGCAGCGGCTGGACTGACCGGACCGTGGACCTGGCGGCATGGGCCGGCAAAAAGGTGCGCTTGACCGTTCAAGCCGCCGGCCCCGCTTCGTCCGCCCCTCCGGATCATGACGGGGACGAGGTTTATATCAGCACCCCCCGCTTCATCTCCCGGCCCCCGGTTGGTTCCCGAAGAAATGTCATCCTGGTGGTGATTGATACCACGAGGTTTGACCACATTTCCCATGATCCTTCGCGCCCGGGGCTCAGCCCCCACCTGGCCCGGCTCGCCGCGCACGGGGCCTTCTTCGAGCGGCATTACGCTCAAAGCTCCTGGACCTTGCCTTCCATGGCCTCGATCATCACCTCGAAAATGCCCATCCAGACCGGTGTCGTCTCCGAATATCGGCACATGCTGGAGCCCGGCTTGCAGACGCTCGCCGAGATCATCTCGAGTCATGGCCTGCGCACCGCGGGTTTTTCCGCCAATGAACTCGTCCGGGCCGATAACGGCTTCAACCGAGGCTTCGATTCCTTTCACCAGGTCCACTCTCCTCTGTTGTATTTATATTGCATGAACATCGGGGAAGAGGTTAACCGCCGCGTCCTGGGCTGGCTCGATACCCACGGCGAGAGCCCGTTTTTCATGTGGCTCATCTACATTGATCCTCACGATCCTTACTTGCCGCCCGTGTCCTACATCAATCGGCCGCCCGCGCGGGAATTGCCGTGGCTGGGCCTGGGCCGCGCCCTTGCCACCTGGGGCCCGATCCCGGGGCTGAAGACCCTGCCGAAATTCGAGTACGTGGATTATTATCATTCCCTCCACCAGGGCGAGATCCAGTATGTTGATCATTGCATCGGCGATTTGATGGAGGCCCTGAAAGAGAAGGGCCTTCTCGACCAGACCCTGGTGGTTGTCACCGCCGATCATGGCGAGGAATTCCTGGACCACGGCCTTTTCGGCCACGGGAACTCGCTCTACGAGGAATTGATCCGCGTGCCCTTGATCATTTACGACGGCGCCAAGCCGCAACCGGGAAGGGTGGTCAGCGAGGTCACGCAGAACCTCGATCTTGTCCCGACCATCCTCGAATACCTGGGGATGGAAGCGCCGGCCGGGGCGCTTGGCTCCTCGATCCTGCCCCTGCTTTACGGGGAGAGGCCGGAAACCACCGCCGGCGTTGCCGTCTCCGAGCTCCCCAAAATCGAGAACTACGATGACCGCTTCATCCCGCACCGCACGGGCCTCAAGGACTTTTATCAGCGGGCGCTCATCACCGACCGCTACAAGCTCATCGAGCAGACCGATCTCAAGTCGCAGGGCGTGAAATTCGAGTTTTACGATCTCGAGGCCGACCCCGCGGAACAGCATCCGTCCCGCGCCGCCAACCGGGAACCAATGAATGCCCTGCGCGAGCGGTTAGAGGGCTTCTTCGATCAATTGCCCGGGAAAATGGACATGAACGAGACCGTGGTTCCGGACCCGGAAATGCTCAGACGCATGAAGGCCCTGGGCTATATCAAATAGAGACTGGAACGGGCCGGGGGCTGGCCCTGAATTTTGGATTTGCGCCGGAGCAGCAGTCGCACGCCCTGCATCACTTCCTCGACGGTAATGGCGGCATGAGTTCCCTTGTAAATGACGAGGTGGTTGTCGGCGAGGGGTCCCCAGACGTCGGGCTGGGACACGGAAGCGCTGAAGAGGCAGACCACGGGGACGCCGACGGCGGCGGCCAGGTGCATGACGCCGGAGTCGTTGGCGATGAGCAGCGCGCAGCATTCGAGGAGGGCGGCGACCAGGCGCAGCGGCTCCTGAACTACCACGATGCGGCCCGTTGATTTGCGCGCGATCCGTAAGCACAGCTCCCGCTCTTCAGGCCCGCTGAGCAGGAGTATTGTGGCGCCGTGGTCGCGGGTGAGGAGATCGCAGGCCTTGGCGAAGCGTCTCCAGTCCCAGTTCTTGCGGGGGTTTCCGGCGCCGGGGTGGACGGCGATGGTCAGGTCTTTTTTCGGGTCCAGTTTTATCCGGCGCAGATACCGGATAGCGGCGCGCCGCTCGGCGCCGGCGAGGTAAACCAGCGGCTTATCAAACAGCGCCTTGATTTCCTTTACCAGCTCCAGATGATACTCGCTCGCGTGGAAGGGGTATTTCTTGTCGAATAGCCGCTGCTTGATGAGCAGGTGCTTGACGTTCGAGCGGCGCAGCATGTCGTTGATTTTCCGGTCGCCGCCGCTCAAGTTGATGATGAAGTCAAAGCGCGAGAGAAAATTTTTCCGGCGTAGCGCTTCTATCGTGAACACGGCGTTGACGCGCGGGTGATGGATGAGCACCTGGTCCGCGGGCGGCGAGGCCATGACCGAGACGCGGGCCCGGCCGAAGAAACGGCCCAGCTCTTCCAGGGCCGGGATGAAGACCACCATGTCGCCGATGCCGCAGAAGAAGATCACCAGGATCCTGCGCACCGCGACGGCGCTCACACCGCCGGCATCAAGATGATTTTCCCCGTCCTCTTCTTGCCTCTGCTCCGGCCAATAGCCGCATTCCAGGAAATAGTTTTTCATGGGTGTTTTACCTTTAGACGGCAAGAACATTTTGGGACGATCGAGAAAATAAAACAAGCGCGGGCGCCGGGGCGGGGAATGGCCATCATGGGAATGGGGCCAATGGCTACGGCGGCGCGGCCGCGACAACGGCCGCGCCGCCGGTTTGGATCAGCCGCTTACTGGGTGCTTTGGGTGCAACTGATGCAGCATCCGCTGGTGCACCACTTGGTGCAGTCGGCGGTGCAGGAGCTGGTGCAACTGGTGCATGAGCTGCAGGGCGGCGGCTCGACGACGGTGGAGCTGGTGCAGCTTTGCACGCAGGCGGAGGTGCAGCCGGCGTCGCACATTCCGGCCTGGGCTTTCCTGCCGGTGAAGACCGAGATGACCATGTACGAATTGGTGACGAGCATGGCCGTGCCGGTCTGACGCAGGAAGTCGCGCCGCGACGAGCCTTTCTTCGAATCATCCGCCCCCTTCACGCCTGTTTTTTCCCGCCTTTTCATTGTTTTCCTCCGTTCTCTCAGCAGTTGATGGCCATATTATTCGCCCCGGCGGTTTTGCCGGAATTGCCCTTGGTCACGGACGCCGCCGTCTCCCGGGCCAGGTCCCAGAGCATCAATTCTATGATTTTTTTGGTGTAGTCGCAACGGATGCTGTTCGCGTATTTTACCGTCTTTTTGCCGGCGCGCTCATTTTCAAAGACGGTCAGCTTGCCGACGGGACAGCCTCCGCCGCAGATGTAACGCCAGACGCAGGCCTTGCACTCCTTGATGTTGTCCACGTGGAGGAAATCCATCATCCAGTCGAGAACGCCATTGTCCGGATACGTCTCGTCCATGATGTTGCCCATGTAAAAGCGCTTGATCCCGACCAGGTAGATGCAGGGGTACACGTCGCCGTTCACGTCCACCACCGGGGTGTTGCCGTAAGGCGCGCCGCAGCCGAGCACCGACCGGCCGCCGCCCGCGAGGTGAGAGGCGTAAACATTGAAGGGGAACAGGTCCTGGGTGCTCCAGGTCTTGCTCTTGTAGACCTTGGCCAGGCCGTCGAGCAGCTTGGCCGTTGACGGGATCAGGTCTTCCGACAAAATGTCCTCGTCGGAGTTCACCGGGTTTACGGGCACGAAGGCCGAGCCGCGGGCGCCGATTTTTTTATGGTGTTTGGCGACCTCCAACATGTGGTCCTGGTTCTTGGAGGTGACGGTGGTGCGGAGGGCAACGGTAAGGCCGGCCTCGCGGAGCCGCCGGATGTTCTTGAGGATGCGATCGTGGGATGGCTTGCCGTTGACAAAGGGCCGGCACTGGTCGTGGATTTTGGCCGGGCCGTCAATGTCGCAGAGGAAAGTCATGTTGTAGCGCTTGGCCCATTGGATCAGGTCCGGGGGCATGATGGTCAGGTTGCTGGTGAGGTGGTAGCGGATGGGCTTGTCCGGGAATTTTTTCTTGAGCTTCTTCTCGCAATGGGTGATGACCTGTTTGGCGAGCGGCCAATTCATGAGCGGCTCTCCGCCGAAGAAGACGATTTCGAGCTTGCCCTTGGGGTTCAGGCTTTGGAGGCAGCGCTCCACGCTCTTGAACGCTATCTCCGGCTTCATCTTGAGGTTGCGGTCCTTTTTGTAGGTCTTGACGCCGTTCAGGCAATAGACGCAGCCCAGGTTGCAGGACTGGGAGAGGAGAAGATAGAGCGACATGCCGTTCTTGTCGTCGCGGGCCTTTTTATCGTAAGCCATATCGGTCCGGTCCAGGCCTTTTTTTTGTTCGGCGGCGGTGATGACGATGCGGTGGGCCATCAGCATTTTGAGGAGCTCGGTATCGCGGGGGAAAGATTTTTTAATGGCGGCGGCGGTCCGGGGCTTTTTCAGGGAGTCGAGAAATTTTTTGATGTAATCGCGGCCGCGCTTGATGTAGAGGGGCCGGGGGTCAAAGGAGTTGAGGAGCAGGAGCTCGCCCTTGCCGCGTTCCAGCATGAGGAGGTTCTTGGTGAGTGTCAGGGCGCCCTGGTCGGCCCTGGCCGTGATTTTTTGGCTGGCCCCCATCTTTCCCCCGATCAAGATTGCAGGTTACCTTATATTGCCCAGGAGCCGCGGGATAGCTCCCGGGTTACTGGGCGGGAAGGTAGCTTAGGCGGGGGGTGTTGTCAAGGGAGCTTGGCCATAAAAAATGGCGCTTTTAGCGCTCATTGATCCTTTTCACGCGATGGTTATTTTGGGGCCTCGCATTTTTGCTTGCAGGCGTCGTCGTCGCACTTGGCCTTGCATGACTTTTCCTTGGCATAGTCCTCGGCGCTGACGGCCTTGTCCTTGGTCCAATGGCCGGCCTTCTTGGCCTTTGCCTTGGTCCAGCGGCCGGCCTTGCCCGCCTTGTCCTTGGTCCAATCCTTGCCCTCGACGGCCTTGTCTTTGACCTGGTCCTTCATTGACGGGTTTTCCGAGGCGTTGGCGGGCGCGGCGGACTTGGGCGCCTGCTTGCCTGTCTGGGCGTTGGCCGGCTTGTTCTTGCCGGGCGCCGGCTGTTCCGCGGTTTTTTCCTCGTCCTTGCCGGCCTTGTCCTTGACCCAGTCCTTGGCGTCCCCGGCCTTTTCCTTGGTCTTGTCCTTGGCCTTGATGGCGCCCTTCTTGATCTTGCACGCGACGCCGCATTCCTCTTCCGCCGCCCGCGCCACCGTGGCGAGCGACAGCGTGAGGCCCGCGATCAACGCGGCCGCCGTCAACCATGCCATCATTTTTCTCATACTTGTTTCCCTCCTTGACGTTTTTCTGATGAGCCTATGGCTCGTCCCCTTGGATTATTATAAGCGCGGCCTGTTCGGACTGCAATGTTCAAGAAAGGCATGTTCAAGAAAGGCATGGGAGAGACCTGCCCCTGCGTCCGTCATAACCCTTGCGCCAGTCCCGGTGGCGGCATCTGCTCGGCGCCGGCCCGAATAAAGACGGGGATGCGGTCGAGGGGGGCGGGAGCGGTGACGGTGGCCGGGCCGGTGAAGTGTTGTGACGGGTCCCAGAGGCTTTGCCACTGTCCCGCGGGCAGATAGACCTCGCGCTCGCGGCGGCCGGACTCCCAGACCGGGGCCACCAGCAGGGCGGGGCCGTACATGTACTCGTGCCACAGGTTTTTGACCTGTGGATCGTCGGGCCAGTCGAAGACGAGGGGATGGACGATGGGGTTTCCGGTGTCGTGGGCGCGTTGGGCCAGGGCCAGGGAGTAATCGGCGAGGCGGGCGTGGAGCCAGGTGTAGCGGCGGAAGATCTTGATCATCTCGTCGTCGTAGGCCGGCCTGGTGGGCATGTTCCAGGGCTCGTGCGAGTCCACGCCCCCGATCTCCATGAGCGGGCAGAAGGCGGAGAATTCGAGCCAGCGGGCGAAGACCTCGCGGTCGCGGAAGGTCTGATAGCCGCCGGTGTCCGAGCCCCACACCGGGAAGCCCATGCAGGCCATGCGCTGGAGCGAGATGATGACGCTCCTGAGGCCCAGGTCGGTGGACCCGCGGACGCCCATGCGCTCGACGCTGCCGCGGGTGTCGCCGCCCCAGACAATGCAATACTTCTGGCTTCCGGCATAGGCCGCGCGGGGCATGAGCACGAAGTCGTCGCCGCGCACGGCGCGCGTGGCCTCGTAATAGGTCTTGACGTAGAGGAGCGGATACTCGTTATGGACGCGCACGCCGTTCCTGCCGTCGTGCCAGAGGTCGGTCTCCTTGGACGGATTGTACTCCTCGGAGCGGTCGAGCTTCCAGCCGTCCACCCCGGAGCGCGCGACGAACGCCTTGATCTTGTCCGCGTGCCAGGCCACGGCCTCGGGATTGGTGTAGTCGAGGCAGCGGTCGCCGATCAACAGTCCCTTTTGCCGCGCTTCCGGGCCGAAGTCGGAGGGCTTCTTGCCGATGGCCCACGGCGCTCCCCAGACCATGACGCGCCAGCCGCGTTGGTGTAACACCTCCACCATCTTGTCGCCGTTGGGGAAGCGCTTGGGGTCCCAGGTGAAGTTGCCGTAGCCCATTTTGCCCTCGGCCCACGGCCGGTCAATCATGTAGATGCCGGCCGGGAGCCCCAGCTTCTCGTAGTTCACCACGTCGTCCACCACCTCGGCGTTCATGGTGACGCCGTCGAGCTTGGCGAATTTCAGCGGCATGACCTCGTCGCGCCACTTGAGGGGCAGGAAGGCCCAGCGCGGCGGCAGGAAGGGCCGGCCGGCCATGGCGGTGTAGCGGTCCAGGACCTGTTCATACGACGGCCCGAAGATGAAGACGCAGGAGAAGCCGTCGGGGTTGTACCAGGCCAGGCGCAGACTGTCGGGGTCGGTCTTGCCGATGTCATAGATGCCCGGGTCCGTGCCCTCCACGTACATGCCGTAGCCGCGCGAGCTGATGTAAAAGGGCGCGTAGCCGGCGATGGTGGGCCGGACCCACATGGTGACGATCTCGCCGCGGCGGTCGAGGCCGCCCACGGCCTTCGGGTCGGACTCGCTGTCGGCGGGGTCGTCCACGATCCGCTCGGTGAGTCCGTAAATGGCCTCGCCGGGCTCGAGCTTTATGGCGAGTTGGCCGGAGCGGCTCGTGAGCCGGACGCGGCCCGCGTCAATCGGCTCGATCCTCGCGTCGCCTCCGGCCGTCACCGCGAACGGCGCCACGGCCACCTCCACCCGCGCCGCGTCCGCGCTGAACTCCACCCCCGGCAGGCGCTCGTCCAACGACCACGCCGCGAGAACCACCAGGCCCAGGGCCAACAGCAATACCGATCTCTTGCCCATCACGATCCTCCCGTTTTTGAAGCTTCCAAGAATTTACCATGAAGCCGCAAATGATTTCCATGTTGATCCGGGGCGCGGGCGCTGGTATTTTGTTGGTGGGAATGCGTGGGGGAGAATCGCGACTGAAGTCGCTCCCACGGCAGGAAAAGGAGGAGGGAGATGGCGCAGTTTGAGGAGTTACTGAAGAGGCGGCGGTCGGTGCGGAGTTACCAGGACAAGGCGGTGCCGACCGACCTGATTAAAGAGCTGATCCGGGAGAGCACGATGGCGCCGAGCTCAGGCAACGGCCAGCCCTGGAGGTTCGTGATCGTAAATGACCGCGCCAAGATGAAGCGGATTTCCGACGAGAGCAAGAAGAACCTGCTGGCCTGGATCGCGGCCGACCCGGAGGCCCCGTCGAAAAATTACGAGGGCGTGCTCAAGAACCCGGGCTTCAACGTGTTCTACGACGCTCCGTGCCTGGTGATCCTGGCGGGGCCTAAGGGCTACCGGTCGCTGCAGGTGGACCTGGCGCTGTGCGCGTCATATTTCATGCTGGCGGCGGCGGACCGGGGGCTGGGCACGTGCTGGATCAACCTGGGCTCGGACGTGCGCGATCCCGCTCTGCGCGCCGAGCTCGGGCTCACCGGCGGCCTCGCCATCGTCGCGCCGATCATCGTGGGCCATCCCAGGGCCGTACCCACCGCGCCGCCGCGGAACGCTCCCGAGATCCTGAAGGTGATCGAGTGAGGCCGGCGGCCGGATGAAGGTACTGGTCATTAACGCGGGCAGCTCGTCCCTCAAGTACCGGCTGTTCGAGATGGACTCCGGCGAGGAGATAGCGGCCGGACTGGTGGAGCGGATCGGGGAGCCGGGTTCGGGGACCGGGCCACGGATTCAGGGCCACCGCGAGGCCATGGAGCTGATTGTCAGGGCGCTCACCGACCCGCGCTCCGGCGTGATCGCGGACAAGTCGGAGATCAACGCGGTGGGCCATCGCGTGGTGCACGGCGGCGAGGCCTTCCGGGCGCCCGCGCTCATTGATGACGCGGTGCTCAAGGTGATCAAGGAGAACATCCCGCTGGCGCCGCTGCACAACCCGGCGAACCTGACGGGCATCGAGGTGGCGCGGTCCGTGTTCGCCGCGGTGCCCCAGGTGGCCGTGTTCGACACCGCGTTCCATCAGACGCTCCCGCCCCATGCCTTCCTTTACGCTCTGCCCTACGACTACTACACCTCGCGCCGCATCCGCCGCTACGGCTTCCACGGCACCAGCCACCAGTACGTGGCTGAGGAGGCCGCGGCATTCCTGGGCCGGCCGCCGGCGGAGCTTCACCTGATCACCATCCACCTCGGCAACGGCGCGAGCATGGCCGCGGTCGCCGGGGGTAAAAGCATTGACACCTCGATGGGATTCACGCCGCTGGAGGGGCTGGTTATGGGCACGCGGAGCGGCGACGTGGACCCGGCCATTTATTTCTACCTCGCCGAATACTTCGGCATGACGATCCCCGAGATCGAGGCCGTGCTGCAAAGAGAGAGCGGCTTGAAGGGCATCTGCGGCGAGAATGACATGCGCGAGATTCTGAGGAGACGCGAGGCCGGCGACGCCACCGCCGCGCTCGCCGTGGACATCTATGCCTACCGCATCAAGAAATACATCGGGGCCTATTACGCCGCGCTGGGCCGGCTCGACGCCATCATATTCACCGCCGGCATCGGCGAGAACGCGGCCCCGGTCCGCGCCGCCGCGCTCTCCGGACTCGACCGACTCGGCATCATCCTCGACCCGGGGCGCAACGAGAGCGGAGGCCAGGGACCGTTCGCCATCCACGCCGACGCAAGCCCGGTCAAGCTCCTGGTCATGCCGACCAACGAGGAGCTGGAAATCGCAAGGCAGACGATGATGGCGCTCGGGGACAGAGCTTCAGTTTTCTGTTAATAGCGAGATGTTGCAAGCCTCGATGCGCCAGGATATTAACTGAAAACTGAAGGGCCTGTTGCCCAAACCATCTCAGCCCCAACGGCGCGTCATTCTACAGCATGGGGTGTGAAACGAGAATCCAGTCCTTAAACTAACAAGTAAGGGTCTGACCACCAATCCGTAGAACCCGATGCTTGTGTCCCAAGGCAGAAAGATGCCCTGGGCTATAAAACCCCGAAGGTAGTGCGTCAAGAACACGATAAATTAGCGCCGTGAAGTGTACAAAAATCGGGGGTACGCTACAATTTTTCGCTTTTAGTTCTCATCAAAAAGACATCTATTATTGAAAGACAGGGTCCGTTATCGTTTAATCAACGGCTTCGTTGAGTGCTACAAGGCTTTTTTATTATTTACGTTGCTTATAGTATTCATTAATTGATGCTTTAATACAATTAAATGCTCTCACCATATTTGCCCTAGCTTCTTCATATTTTTGACTTGAACCGCCACTAGTGGTTCTAATAGTGATTCTAAAATTTCTATTATAGTACCTAATAATGGGAACGTATTTCTTTTCATTATAGTTTATTTCTGTTTCATAGCAAGTAGAACACCCAGGAATAAAGGATGATTTCTTCATTGAGGCAATGGTAAGTGCAGTACCCTCCGATATTGAATTATAAATACCATATTTCAATTGCTTTCTTTCAGAATCTCCGCCTTCGCTATCCCAAACTATATTTATTGCTAGTGGTATTTTATCGTAGTTCAGGTTAATTCCTGTAAATTCAATTAATTTTCTAAAGCATTCATTACCATGCAAGGCAAATCTCTGGCCATGATCTTTTCCATATGTATATGCAATTGTAGTAATGTCATTTTTATTCATAAGCTTATTACTAATTAAATCAGCGATGACATGGAAGTCTTTTGGCGGATTATCGATATAACTTTGTTTTTGTAGAGGGCATTTTGAAATAATAAAACCACTGTCTAACTTTTCAATATATCTATTAAGTTGCCAATATTTTGGTAGGGTAATATAACATAATATTGCACAGCAAACGATGATGACACCAATTGTGGCATATAATATTGTATGTTTATTCATTGACAAAAACTCCTTTGGGCTTAACCTTTGCGTAAGTAGGATTTTCAAGCAGCAAACCTCTGTAGCTAACAAATGGATACGGGATGGGGGTCCGGGATGGGGGTCCGGGATGGGGGTCACGGGATGGGGGTCCGGGATGGGGGTCAGACCCTGACTTATTAGTTTAAGGGCTGGATTTTGCTTTTGAGCCATTGATCATCCTCCATCATTGACCTCATCCTTGCCAGTCGTGCCAGGCACCAACTTACAATCCCTTTCTCGGGAAATTTGGGGTCAGGTCTTAACATTCAACATTAGCCTCCTCGTTCTTTTCCCCGCGCCCCATTTTCCGGTCCCGTTCCCGATCCTGCATGTGCCAGTCCATTCCCTTCCGGGGAAGATCCTTCACTTCAGCGGGATCGCGGGGAGTCGCTTCAAGGTCTTGTTTACGGGGTCAACCATGATGCCGACGGATTCGAGGGCGGTAACTCCGAGGATGGGCTCGCAGCCTTTGTCGCCGAAGATGATTCTGCCGGCGGTGGTTTCGCCCATGAACTCGATGCGCGCGAGTCCGTACGGATACTCTTTCACCGTGCCGTCGGCCAGCTCATAAAGCATCTTGCCCTCGGGCCGCAGCCCGATCCTGCGGAGCCGGTCCCCCGCCACCAGGCAATCGGTGGCGCCGGTATCCACCAGGAACAAGGCTTCCATCCGCCGGCGCGGATTGCTCATGTTCACGATTTTCGCGGTGACTTTCGTCAAACCCATGGTCCTGCTCCATCCTTAACGGCGCCCGGCGCCGATTAATAGCACTCGTTGCCACCCACGCAGTGGGCCACCCGCGGATGAAAATTGTGGTGCAGGCGTCCCGCCTGCAAAGGCGCAGGCCAGAGGCCCGCACCACAATATTTTTCCATCAGACCATCTGGTATGATGATGGCATGTCGGGTTTCATAAGTCAAGGAGTTTTTAAAGGGGTCCGGGGCATGGTCTCAAGGGCCTGTTGCCCCAATCGTCTCAGCCCCAAGGGGGCGACATTCCCCAGCCTGGGGCGTGAGCCCCGGGAAAAAATCGGAAGTAATGGTCAAGCTCTGCAAGAGCGGCATAAGGCGGCGTTATGGCGCGCCTTCAGCGCTCAAGCGTTCCTGGGGTTCACACCCCAGGCTGGGGAATGGTCCGATCCAGGTACATAGGTAACACAATGAACCAGGCACATGGGTTACACTCTCGGCATGATCAAGACAGG
>Ga0307379_10006709_pt1 | contig 15780 bp, 11 predicted proteins | sample UN2MG_FD_202237 | JGI IMG/M metagenome (GOLD analysis project Ga0307379, IMG submission 202237) | Soil microbial communities from Risofladan, Vaasa, Finland - UN-2 | ecosystem: Environmental > Terrestrial > Soil > Coastal area > Acid sulfate soil | place: Finland: Risofladan, Vaasa | collected... | reverse complement strand
CCGCCGATGACGACGGTGCCGGTCGATCCGGCGCCCTCGGCGTTGCGGAGCCCGTCGCCGCCGGTGCGGAACGTGCCGCCGACCAGGTTGAACGCGCCCACGGCGCCGGCGGCGCCTCCGATGTCCACGCCGCCGTTGCCCGTGGTCGTCGTGCCGCTGTTCTGCGTGAACGTGCCGACGCCGGTGGCCTGGTTGGCCACGAGCAGGTCATTGCCGGCGCTGACGGTTCCGCCGTTGTTGATGAGTTGGCCGGTGCCGGCGTTGCCGACGGTGAGGCTGCCGTTGGTCGAGAGGTTCTTGCCGGCGGCCAGGGCGAACGCGCCGCTGGTGCCGGGGTTGTCGCCGAGGCGGAAACTGTTCGGGTTGATGTCGCCGCCGACGGTCAGCGTGCCGCCGTCCAGCATGAACTGGGCCGAGGTGATGCTCGTGTCCGGCGTGCCGTCGGCCAGGCCCTCGAGGATGTGGCCGGCCACGTTGACCGTGCCGCCCGTCATCCGGAACGTGCCGCCGGGCTCGCCCGCCGCCCCGCCGAAGATCAGGTTGCCGTTGAGGACCAGCGTCCCGCCGCTCTCAACCAGCACCTCCTGGTCGAGACGGTCGGTGTTGCTGTTGCCGTTGAGGATCAGGTCCGGCTCGTCGATGTCGGCCGGGTCGTCCAGGGTCAGCGAGGCGCTGTTGCTCACCCGGACCGCCGCCGCGTCGGGGCTGCCGGTGGTGATGGCGGCCACGTACAGGTTGGCGTTGCGGGTGACGATCGAGGCCGCGCCGTCAATCACGGCCGTGGCTGGACCGACGCCGGCGACCGTCGTGTTGGTCCGGACGATCTTGATGTTGCCGGCGGCGCTCTGGTCGAGGTCCCAGTCAACGTCGGCACCCGCGGTCAGCACGGCGTTGCCCTGGTTGGTGATGACGGCGTCGCCGGTATCCTCAAGGACCGTGTAGGTCAGGCCTGGGTAGAACACGTAGGCGCCCTGGGAGGGCAGGATCCAGGCGCCGTTGTTGGGGTCGGCGTCCCACTTATTGGCGGCGGTGCCGTCCCAGGTGCCTGTGCCGCCCACCCACGCGATCTGGTCGGCGGCGGTGGTGCCGGAAAGGGGCTGCGTGATGGCCAGGTCGATGGTCGAGTCGCCCGGGTTGGCGCCGAGGCTGAGGGCGGTGGCCTGAAACACCTTGGGCCCGCCGGCCGCGCCGCCCTCGCCGGTGAACGTCATCGTGCCGCCCGAAAAGTTGAGCGTGTCCACGGCCCGCAGCGTCGGGTTGACGGTGGCCAGGTGCAGCGTGCCGCCGTTCAGGTTGATGGTCGACTGGTTGACGCCGTCCTCGATGTGCTCGTAGACCGTGACCAGGCCGTTGTTGATGGTGACGGTGGCGACGGTGCCGGCGTTGAATTCGTCGCCGTTGTCGGCCATCTCGATGCCGCCGGTGATCGTGACCACCGAGCCGGCGTTATCGACGTTCAGGGTGCCGGCGGCGACCTGGGCCCCGCCGCGGGTGTCGTTCTGGATGGGGGCGAGGCGCAGTTCGCCGTTGACGTTCAGGGTGCCGGCGTTGGTCGCGTCGCCGACGTTGATGGTGCCGTCGGCCGTCGTCGTGCCGCCGTTGGGATCGGTGCCCACGTTGCCGAGGATGAGCGTGTCGGTCCCGGCGTTGAAGGTTGCCGTGCCGCCGTAGATGTTGAGCGTCCCCGTGACGGTCTTGTTCTGCTGGGTGGCGGTGGAACTGTTGCGGCCGATGTCGGCGCGGGCCGAGACGACGAGCGTCTTGTCCGGGCCCAGCGTCCACGTGGTGGTGACGATGTTGTTGCCGATGTCGGCCAGGTTGAACTCCTCGACGTACAGCGCCTGGGCACCGGCGCCTGCCAGGTTCAGGTTGCCCCGCTGGATCGTCAGATCGATCTCGTGGACGCCGACCGAGTCGATGTCGCCATACAAGGTGAGGACGGCGCTTCCGCCCCCGTCGCCGCCGTTAATGGTGATGTCGCTGTCCGCGGGGCTCCCGCTGACGATGTTGCCCTCTACCGTCATCTGCGCGTACTGCGCGGCGGCGGTGCCGACGGTGAGGTTGCCGACGCGGTTGTTGCCCCCGGTGACGGTGCCCAGGGTGACGTTGTTGGTAACCGTGAGGTTGGAAGCAGCGTTATTGAGCTGCAAGGTGCTCAGGTTGCCGCCGCCGCCGATTTGCAGTGAGTCGATCGTGCCCGCATCCGTGCCAAGGTTCACGGTGACGTTCGCTCCAACACTGGCGCTGTCGATCGTCACCTGGTCGTCGACGGCGCCGCTATAGACGGAGCCGGGCGGGGTGGGGGGATCGCCGCCCGCGTCCCAGTTGGCAGCGACAGGCCAGTTATTGTTGCTGGCCCCGCGGTCCCACGTGTAAATCATGGCGGCCTGGGTGGCCGGGATGGGGAGGATCCCCAGAAAGGCGACCATCGATACCAGCGCAATGGCCGAGACAGCAGACAAGTTGCGGGCGTGCATCGTATGCTCCTTTGGCAACCTAGGCTTCGTCGGCGAACCCTATCGCGTGGCTATCGTGCCACGCCCTGACCATCCGCGGTCTTCCCGCGTGCCCGGCCCTCTCGCCTTTTCGACGCTCTCGCGCCCCGAAGCACTCGGTTACGGCCTTCTCGTGCACACCCCGCAACGCTCGATAGGCAGACTCCCCCGATCAAATGACCGTACTCCCCCCGCCGACTCGGCAGGGGTCTCCATGCCGATTCCGTCTCAACACACCATGGTATTCTACCCCGGTTTCGCGAGAAAGCAAATCCCGCAGGCGGTTTCTTTGCCGGTCCCGGCGAGGCCGACGGGGAGCCCTGGCGCAGGACGCGTCCGGTCGGCCTCGGCTGCCGCAACGGGGGTCGCCGGATGCCCCCATCTTGCCCATTTTGCCGGCCCGGTGGCATGGTTTCCCGCGCCAGAAACGTGGGGACCCCGTTGGTCCGGTTGCCCCCGTTGCTCCAGTAGGCCGTGCCCGCAGTCCAGTACGTGGACTGCGCCTGTGCGCTGCCCGCCTACGCCAGGGTGCCGGCCATGGCCGGACCCACGGTCGTCGCCCGTTTACCGCAGGGCCGGCACTCGAGGCCCGCGTAAGTCCTTATCCATCAAGAAAAAAACTCTCGGCCGAGAAGGACGAGAGTTTTCGCTGTCTGTGGTCGGGGCGACTGGATTTGAACCAGCGGCCTCTGCGTCCCGAAGGCGGCCGGGCCGTTTTCGTAACATATGGCCAAATCTTGGGTTACGTGCGCAAGACCTTGCGCCGTGCAGAGTTGGTGATGATACCGGGTTGTACCGGGTAGTACCGGTGATGCACGAAAACAGGCCCGCGCTATGCGCGGCGCTGTAAAGTTGGTCCGTGCGTCCCTGTTTGCTGAGGCCCCCGGTTCGGCCGTCGGATCGCCTCGATTCGTCTCTTTGCAACGCCACGCGCGGCGTCTAACTAGATCAATCTCCATGCGTGGCAGAACCGGAAACCCGCAGCGCCGTGTGAAGGAAAAAGGCGTTGGGTGAAGCATCGTCAATCTACGCGGCGGCAGCCGGCGGCTTTTTTCGGCGGCAGGGTTGCGGGCGCGGCGGGTGTCAGGTCCAGGCGGTGACTCCGGAAATTCCGGAGTGGCGGCGGTGTGCCGGTCCGCTTGGTTGACTGGTGCAATGCCCCAGTCGCGGCCGGTCCTGGTGGTAGAGTTTACCACCGTGCCGGCCGGTCCGCTCGGATCACTGCGAAACTTGCGCAGTCGCGGGGGATCGGCCAGCGGTACCGGGCCCGGCCGGGTGTCGGCGGCGCCGTCGCGCGCGGGGCAAGCAAGTCTGTGTAGATTGGAGGCTAGTTCGGCAGACCACGCCGGGGGGGCCGGTCTTGGTAGTACCTTGGCGCGTCCTGGTTGCACGCCAGAAGCGCCACGGTGCCGCAGGTTGCGCCCGGGCGCGTCGAGGGGTGTCAGGGTAGCCGCGCGGCCGTCCGCGTCGATCCTGCGCGGCCTGGTGGCCGTAGAATGGTCACGCCTGCGGACGGTGCCCGTGGTCACGGACGCCCGGTCGCGTCACGCCTTGGGCTGGCCGTTCGCGTCCCTGAAAATCATCGGATCGATCATCGTGCAGATCCGCTTCGGCATGCCGCCGATGGTCATGCGGCTGAGGCGCTGGCCGCACGAGCACTGCCGGGCGAGGGCTTTGGGGTCCCTGCCTGTCCACCTCCACCTCTTGCCGCATGCGGGGCAGGTGGCAGAACAGGCAATCGACGTTTGTGGATGTTTGGCCATGACGTTACCTTTCTTGATAGTTGGTCTGTCAATCCATGATGTCCGCGTCGGTTGCGTGCCCCGCCAACTTACGGGTAGGTCCCCGTAAAATGCCCGGCCCGGTCGAAGATGAGCGTGATAGTGCCGCCTGCCCCGTCGCCCACAGTGATCCACTGGTCCGAGTCGTGAAGCGTTTTGTGGGCGAGTTCGCCGGTGACGAACTCCAGGTGCGGACCCCCGGTCCCCTCGGTGTAAAGCGCAACGACTACCGCGCCCTCGTCGAGGTCGAGGCCGTAGCCAAACATGAGGTGAATCCCGTCCGCATCGACGCCAACAGCGCGAAGCGGATCCACCTTCACGATAGCCAGGTTGTTTTCGGTGTCGAGGCCCTTCTCCGTGTTGTAGGCCCACCTCACCCCATCGGCGTCAACCGCGATGGCCTCGGGAATGTTGGCCACGACGCCGACACCGGCGACCTCAGCAACAATCGCCTTATCAGCATTGGCCACGACGCCGACGCCGGCGGCTTCGACCACGACGGCCTTGGCGGCGTTGGGCTTGACGGCCAGATCGCCGCCCACAAACTGCAGGCCGGGATCGGCCGCAAGGTCCACGCAGACGCCGTTAGCGCCCACGTCGATGCCCTTGGCCGTGTCGGGCTTGACGGCGAGTTTGCCCTCATCGCCCGCGCCATCCACAAACTGCAGGCCGGGCGGCGTCACGTCGGCCAGTTGAACGCTCGCCTTCGGATCAAACGGGTCGGTTTCGTCCACGACGATGCCGGGTCCGCCCTGGACGTGTTGAAGGGCCGACAGCATCGCGCCTTCGTCGCCGCCGTGCAGTAGAACCCAACCGTTGTAGCCCGTACCTTCGGGCTGGCCGGGCACGTCCGCGGTGTCGGTGGCGATCACGTACCCAAGATCGTCTCCGATCCCCACGTCTTTGAAGCCGACCTCGCCGTCCGCACAGTCGCGGGTCAGTTTCAGGTATAGCGTTGTGTCCTCATCGGGTTCGCCGTTCTGATAAAGCGGGTTGGCGGTCGCGTAGCACTGCCAACCGTCATCGGCGTAGGATACCCAAGCGGCACCGTCCCAACCGTAGACGCCGGTGACGCGGGCTCGCCAGACGTAAGATGCGCCGATGCCGCCACCGACCGGCAGGACCACCAGGCCCCACTTGAGATCTTCGGTGTCGCTGCTGACGCCGGCCTCTTTCCAGTAGATCCGGGCCGTACCGGCCCACTGGCTTGACAGGTAGGCGGCGGTGCCAGGTTCGATCTCGGCGTGGGTGTGGTTGGCGTGCGTCACGTAGAGGCGGACGGGCACGATGCCCTGGACGATGGCATGACCGATCTTGCCGTCGGCGACGGGTTCCAGCAGGATCACAAACCGTCCGATATGCGCGTCGGCCGGCGTGATACCGGACAGGGCGGCCCGGGCGCGGAACTCGTCGGCGTTGTCCGTTGGGGTAAAAATGACGCTATCAACACCTAAGATGTTAAACTGTTCAAGATCGGCACCGCTGGCGTTCTTTGTCAGGATGATGCCACTGCGCGGGCGGGTCCCGAGGGGACGGCCGCCGACGTTCTGCCGACGCTGTAGGTAATCCTGAGCGGCGTCGATAAAGGTGTTGAAGGTCCGGGCCGGAATCCGGACCGGTTGGCCTGGCTGCACCTTTTTGAGTGGATCGCCCATCGTTTAGCCTTTCGCGTTTATGGTGGTTCGCGTGGCCCTCGGGTGCGCCGCCGTCCGCCGGCGGCGGCGCACCGTCATCGGGCCGGTTGCCGCGCGCCGTGGAGTCTGCCAGACGCCGGCGCGGCGGCGTATGTTTACATGTACGTGACGCCGAGTTCCTTGGTGAGTTTGATCAAACGGTCGGTGTTGCGGGCGATCTCGCGGTTCGATGCGGCGATGTCGTCAATGCCGCCGCCCGAACCCAAGCGATACGCTTCGATGCCTGAAAACGTGCCGCGGGCCCCCGTAGTCGGCCGCTGCGCTTCGGGCAGGGCGGCGGCCAGGTCCTCGACCGTGGCGCGGACGGCACGCCGGTACGTTTCCGGGTCGATCAGGCCTTGCTCAATCATTTCCCGATACTTGGCGATCTCGTCGCCGGCCTTTTCGCGCGGCGCCCGCATGGCCTGCGTCAGGTCGTAGGCCTCGTCGTAGCGTGTTTGATCGGCATCGACGGCCTCTTGCATGCTGCGGGCCCACGCCGCGGCGTCGGCCTCGGCTTCGGCCATGAGGGCGTTCAAGGCTTCCTGGGCACGCTTCTGTTCTTCGGTGACTTCGAGGTTCGCTTCCCGCAGCCGCAGCAGGCTGTCGGCCTTTTCCTCAGACAAGCCCAACTGCCGGACTTGGTACGCGAGAAAGTCGCGTTCGCTCATCGTTGCCTTGGCGAACTCATCCAGTTCGGCGGTGATGAGCCGGTCCCCTTCGGCGCCCTTGGCCGTGATCGCGATGGCTCGTTTGCGGGCCTCATCGGCCTCAATGATTTTGAGGCGCAGGGCCAGAACCTTTCCGGCGTGGCCGGCTTCAAGGTTCATGGCTTCGACTTCGGCCGCGGCCAGTTCGCGGGCCGACATGGTAGCCTTACGGTACGCCTGCTGTAGCGCCTCGACGGCCTTGACGCCACGGTTGTACGCCTCGACGGCGGCGGTGCGTGCCTCGTGGCCCTCTTTCGACAGGCCCGGTCCGCCGGCAAAGAGGCCCGCGCCGACGCCCTCATCAGACAGACCCTTAATTCTAAACGCCCACTTCTGCGCCGCCGCATCGAGGGGCCCGGCCATCATCTTGGCGAGCGTGCCAATACCGTATGGCAGTTTTTCGACTTCCTCACGGGCCTTCTTCATATCTCCGGCCCACGCTGCGGAAATTACTTCAAGATTCTGCATAGCAAGGCGCGCGGCCATGATGTACTTCGCGGCGCTGATTCCCTTGGCAACGCCAAGGGCTTCGAGGTCGCCCGTCAGACCGCCCACGCCGGCGGCCTTGCCGCCGCGCGTGACTTCGCCACGGCCGCCGATGCTCCATCGGTTGCGCTCAACCCATTCCTTGAGCCGGGTTTCGGCACGCCTGAGACCTTCCACAAACTTCGCGTCCTCGGCCGTCAGTTCGACGTAAGCGCGGCCGGCCCGAATGTCGGATGATGAAATTCCCATAGGTGTATCTCCATGTTAGAGGCGGCGGGCGCGCCGGGAAGGAAACCGGCCCATGCAAGGCCGCGGGCGTCACCGCTGCCGCCCGGCCCGGCGCGCCGCGCCAGCCAGGTTACACTACGGCGCCGACGATCCGCCGCCACGCCACCAGCACGCGCTCGCGGAGCAGCGTCAGGTCGTTATCAACATTGCCGGCCAGGTGCCGGGCCACGTCGAGGGCGGCCTTGACGTTCTCGACGGCGGCGCCGGCGGCACAGACGGGGGCAGTGTGCGAAACGGCATATTCCAGTTGACTCCGTTCGACTTCCGGGGCTGCCCCGGGGTTGTGATGTGCCGCCGGGGGAACAAAACCGGCCCGCGCCAGGGCTTTGCGTGATCGCTCGCGGGCCTGGTCGAGGTTCGTCTCGGCGAGGCGCAGGCTTCGCTCCAAGTGTTCGGCCACGTCCTCAAGAATCGGCTTCTTGGCCAGCAACAGCCCAACATGTCTTTGAGCGAGATCAAACCGCGCGGCGTTCAAGGCATCGACGTGGCCGGCAACCTGCGCGCCGGAAATCTCCGAATCGTCCAGGGCCAGGGCGAGATCCGCGAGGCCGGCGTCGAGGGCGTCACGTCTGGCGGCAAACTCGGCGACGGCAGCGTTGTACGCGGCCACGGCCTTCGCCAGGCCGGCCGGGGCGGCTGCCGTCTCGGGCAGGCTGAGATCGCGGTTGTGCAGGCGCCCATCGGCGGCCATGCGATCCCGGAAAAGGCGGGTGGCCAGACCGCTTCGCAGGTCGGCGGTTGCTTCGGCTACGGTCATCGTTCGTTCCTTTGCGTTGGGGCTACTGGGGCCCGGTTCCTGTCAAGGCGTCCGCGTCTCCGCACGGACTGGTGTTCTATAGAATACGGCCCTCCAGGGCCGTGGTTCCGGTCGGTTTTAACGCCAAACCGCGGCCCTCCAGGGCCGTGGGGGGGGGTGAACCACGGCCTTCAAGGGACGTGGGGGCACGGCCCTTGGGGGCCGTTGCTCGCGCCGGCCAGGGGCGCCCCTTCAGACGCTCAGCCGGCTGAAACTCGGCCGTGCCGTAATGGCGCCACCGTTGGCTCAAGCCGTACCGCGTGCGGTCGCCTTCAAGACCGCCACCATGTTTCGTGATGTCCAGGAAACCGACGCGCACCAGATTGTCGATGGCGTGTCGAAAGGTCTTGCTGGTGAGGCCGTACAGCCGCAAAGCCTCCAAATACGTGAACTCCAATTCGCCGTTGTTCACGATCTGAAAACGGTTTCCGCGCGGATCGGGCCGCTTCAGTTTTTCGACTCGCCTCTTGGTCAGGAAAACCATCAACACTTGGGCCGCCTTGCCGGTCAGTGACAGGAAGGCGCGGCTCGTGATCAATTCGCGCGAAACGAAAACCGACGCGGACTTGGGCAGCCGCGGCTTCATGGCGCGCCCCCTTCCGCTTGCCGCAACGCGGCAGCGGCCCGGGCGCGGACGCCGGGCGGCGGGGCGTAGCGGGGGGTTGACTCCGGAAATTCCGGAGTGGCGGCGGGTCCGGTTGACTCAGGAATTTCCTGAGTGCCGGCGGGGCCTGGTGGCGCTTGCGGCATGGCAGCAGACTCTTTTTGATTGTGGCCGGGGCGTCATCATGCGGTCGCGGCGCCGACTTTGCCTTGGGCCAGAAAACGGTCGAGGTCAGCGCGGCTGTAGCGGATGGCCTTCCGGCCAACCCTGATAAACGGCAGGTTGTAGCGGCCCGTGCAACGCCAAACGGCGAGCGTACCGGCCCGCAGACCCAAGTATGCGGCGGCGGCGTCTGCGGTCATCAAATCGTCAGCCATTTCCGATCTCCTAAAATGGGGTTCGCAGCGGGATCGCTGCGGGGTATAGGGCGTGCCGCCTCGGGGCGGTCGGGGTGCAGGTGTGCGCGCATAGTTCCTTGGTGGGGCCGATGGCCCGGCTTCCGCGGATGCGCAAAGGACTTGGGCTTGGGACTACGTTTCGCCCCTACACGGGCGGCAGGTTCCATGTTTAATCGGCAACCTTGCGATTCCCTTATATCAAATCGGTGTTGATGGTGTCAACGAAAATCCGGTTTTTTTTTGCGGGCGGGTCCGGCGGCGCGGGGCGGGCGGTCCGAAACCCGCCCCGCGCCGGTCCGGTGCTCAGTTCGCAGCGGCGGCCACCAGGGCAACCTGTTGCAGGTACAGGTCGCGGGCGGCGGCGGGCGTCGGCGCCGGGCGGGTCACGGCCGCGCGGAAAACCGGCTCGATGGCCTGAAAGCCCTGGCGGGTTCGGCGGACCTGGATTCTGCGGCGGCCGGCGGCCTTCCGGAACCTCACGACGTTCCGGCACACGGCTTGGGTGAGGGTAAGGCGCTTGCTTTGCTTCGGTTTTCGGGGTACACTGCTCATGGTCACGCCTCCGTTATAGGCGCTGACTACCGGGGCCGTGCGGCCTATTACGCGCGGCCCCAACTACGTTTCGGACGGCGGGCCTCCCGCCGCCCGGTCATTTTCTTACCCGAATCGCCCGGCGGCTTCGGCGGCCAAAGCCTGGTCGAGTTCGGCGTAGGTGTCCGTCACGGCCAGGGACCGGTGCCCGAGCAGCGCCCGGGCGGCGTCGAGGCCCATCTCGCGGCGGATGCGCGTCGCGGCGGTGTGCCGGAGTTGGTGAGGGGTCCAGTGAGGAATCAGAGCGGCATGAATCGCGTCGGGGTCGGTCACGCGGCGGCGTTTGAAATCCGCCCGGGTCCGGCGGTTCGCCTTGCCGATGGCACGCTCGATGGCACGTCGGTAGGCGGTCCGGTCATACAGGTCGCCAGGCGTCACGCGGGGATCGGCCCGGCGGTGCGTGCCCGGCCGGTTGCCTTGGCTGAGGGGCGTTCGGCGGGCGGCGTGTCGCCGGGCCCGGCGGTCGGCTTCCGATTCGGCCGGCGAAAACAGGTAAGCGTCCGTCTTGCGGGCGGCCTCGAGGAACGGTCGCAGGGCGGCCTGGGCCTTCGGGCCAAGGGGTACGACGCGGCGGTGCCCGTGGTGCGCGGTCTTGTGTGTGACCGGGGTATAGGTCCAGACCTTCCCGCGGCGGTCGATGTCGCAGGGCCGCATGGTGCAGACCTCAGTCGAGCGCATGCCGGTCCAGAGTTGAACCTCCACCATCGCGGCCACGGTTGCCGGCAGGGCGGCCTGTGTGAGGCGCACCCACGCTTCATCGACGGGGGTGACGGTCCGGCCCTCGCGGACACCGGACCTGCCGCGCTTGAGTCCGTCCACGGCTTGCAGGCTGTGGTAGACGTTGCCGGGAACAAGTTCCTGCGCGGTGGCCCACCGGAACATGCGTTTGATCGTGGCGGCGCGCTGGTTCACGGTCTTGCGGGCAAGGCCGGCGGCCACCATCGACTGGCGGACGGTTTGAAACGCGAGGGGGCCAAAGTCGGCCGGGTCGGTCGCGGCGTACAGATCCAGCAACGGGCCAAGGGATAAGCGAACGCGCGTGATCTCTTGAGTCGGCTTACCATCGGGCCCGGTGTAGTACGCTTCGGCATGGGCCATGTACGCGGCGGCCAGGCCCGCAATGGTGCCAGCGTCCGGCGGGGCGTCGGCGGCCTGAGCGCGGAACACGGCGCGGGCGTACAGGTCGCGGGCAACCTGTTCAGCGACGCGGCGGTCGGCGGTAGCGTACCGTGCACCAGGGGGCCGCAGGGGGATGGCGCGGCGGGTCGTCTCGCCGGGAAGCCGGACGGACCACCACCAGCGTTTCCCGTTGCGGTAGATCGAACCCGGCACGTCGGCACGTCCGGTCATGGCCAAGCCTTTCCCGTCACGCGCTATGCCGGGTACTATAAGCCCTTTTTTGGGGGCGTCAAGAGAAAAAAAGAACCGCCCGTAAGTCGTTTACAGGCGGCGGTTTACGATGGTCGGGGCGACTGGATTTGAACCAGCGGCCTCTGCGTCCCGAACGCAGCGCTCTGCCAAACTGAGCTACGCCCCGACCCGAGAAGATAGAGGAGTATAGCCGCACGGACGCCGAAATCAACTCGATTCTTGGGTTCCTGTTGCAGAAGGGTGCGCCCTCCGAGGCGCCAAGGCGGCGGCTCCGTGGCGCGGGTTCCGGCAAGGCGTCACGTGCCACGAACGCCGGCTCGGGGAGCGTTTGCCTCAGTCTTCGATCACCACCTGGATGGGCAGGTCCTGCGACGCGGCGGGCAGGTACTCGGCGGCGGCCTTGACGTGCTCGAACGCGCCCTCGCAGGGAACCAACTCCTCCTTCTCCAGCGGCACGCGGGTCGTCTCGAACTCGGTCCGCTCCAGCGGGCCGTCCCAGGCGTCGGGCCAGATGCGGCGGCAGGTTTGCCCGTCGAGGCTGACCTCGCATCGTGTGTAGCCCGGCCCGCCGAACACGACGGCCCGGCTGTCGGCGGTCCATTCCTGGATGACCGGCACGGTCCGCTCGACGAGCAGCGGAGCGCTCAGCCGAATCCCTTTCGGCTCGTCCACGCTCAGCACCACCATGTCGCGCTCGGCGCCTGACGAGGCATACGCCAGCCACTTGCCGTCGGGCGAGACGTGCAGGGGACCGGCGTCGCGATCGCCGTGGATCTTCGTGATGGTCCGCTTCACCGTATCGATGAGGACGATGCGCGGCTGGTCGGGATCGTCGGCCACGTAGGCGATCCAGGCCGCGTCGGGCGCCACGGCGCCGACCCAGGCACCGCCCTGCAACCGGATGGTGTCGCGTTTGCAGATGGGCTCGACGTGGCCGGTGGACAGATGGATGAGCCAGGCCTGCTTGGCCTTCTGCGGTTTGGTGATATCGGCCAGGAGGACCACGCATTCGCCGTCGGCCGCCCACGCCGGCGCCGAGCAGTTGTAGAACGTGTCGGCTGCTGCGCGGTGCCCGGAACCGTCACGGCGCAGGTACCCCACGCGTTTGCTCGCCCGGTAGAGGATCCATTCGCCACCGGGTCCGACCGAGAACTCGGCGTAGCCGGCGCGTTTGCCCATCGGGATCTCGGCCGCCGTGGCGATCTGGCGGTCGCGGTCGCCTTCGACCGGGACCAGCCGGTACCGCTCGCCGTCGCACACGAGCAGCGACGGGCCATCGGGATGCCAGATCGGAAGGTTCCCCACGTACTGGGGCGAGGTCTTTCCGCTGTCCTCGTGGGACGCGACACGCCGGTTGACCTTGCCGTCGCGACGGACGTAACACCAGCCGCGATGCCAGTAGAGGAGCCATTGGCTGTCGGGCGACCAGGCGCGGGCCTCGCCTTCGGCCGTCAGCCGGACCCGCTTGCCGATGGCGAAATCGAGGACCGTCGTGTTGCGGGTCGCCACCGGCCGAAGGGCCGCGGCGTCGGGCGAGAAGGCCCAGCGCCGAAGGTCCGCCGTCTTCAGCCCCATGGGGTACACCGGCGGCGGAACCTTGTCGGGCGGCGGCAGGAGGGAGTCGCCCGGCTTGACGGCGTCGGGCGACTCGGGTTCTGGTGGCGGTGGGGGCGACTCAGGCGGCGCGGGCGGCGGCTGGGGTTCCGGCGCGATTTCGGCGCCCTGATCCTGTTGGGGCGCGTCGGATTCGGCTTGCCGGTCGGAGTCGGGCGTGCCGACGTAGTTCAGGAGGATCAGGAGGGCGGCCGCCAGGAGACACAAGACGACCAGGCCGGCATAGAGCAGGGGCCGCCGCGATCGCCGCGGCTGGGTCCACTCGTCGCCCGGCAGCCCGCTGAAATCCTGCACGTCCGCGACCTCCCCACCCGTCTATACGCGTGTCAGCGTATCGGAATTCGCGCGGAGCGGCAAGCGGTTTTCGCGCGTGCGTCTTGCCTGCGCAGGGCGTATTTGTTGGAACGACCCGCGCGCGGGGCGTATGCTGAGGCGGCAGCGTCAGCCGGCGGGCCTGTCTGCCGCGCGGCGAGGTGTACGAGAAGGTGTGGACGCCGCTTGTGCTAGCCGGCGGTAGAACTCAGGGAAGGCCGCGCGCGGATCACCGTCCGCGCTGCGAAGGTCGCCGGCAAGCAGGTGGCCGACCTGAAGGCCGTGCGCCTGCGCCGCCTGGACTGACAGCGCCTCGGGCGGACCGTTTCCGACGGAAGAGACTGTGACACCACGCGAACGCGTCCATCGCTGTCTGGAGTTCACCGGCCCCGACCGGCTGCCGCGGAACCTCTGGGTTCTGCCGCGCGTCGAGCAGGACTCGCCCGACGAGGTGGCGGCGGTGCGCCGCGACTTTCCCAGCGACATCACCGGCCCCGGCACGATCCTGGGGCCGAGGGGCTACGTCCTGGCGCGCGGTCACCGGTGCCGGGGCGGGCCGTACAAGACGGGCGTTTACGTGGACGAGTGGGGGTGCATCTGGGAGTGCAAGGAAGACGGCGTCATCGGCGAGGTCAAGCGGCCGCCGCTGGCCGAGTGGTTTGCCCTCGACCATTACCGGCCGCCGTGGGAGGTGATCGAAGGCGCCGACTGGGACGCCGTCAACCGCGCCCAGCGCGAGAACCTTGCCGGGCCGCAGCAGTTCATGCTCTGCGGGACGGGCGTGCGGCCGTTCGAGCGGATGCAGTTCCTCCGCGGCAGCGAGAACCTTTACGTGGACCTCGCCTACGGGACGGCCGAAGTCCGGGCCCTGCGCGACAGGGTCCACGAGTTTTTCATGAAGGAACTGGAAGGCTGGGTCCGGACCGACTGCGACGGCATCTCGTTCCAGGACGACTGGGGCGCGCAGGATGCGCTGCTCGTCTCGCCCGACATGTGGCGCGACCTCTTCAAGCCGCTCTACAAGGAGTACTGCGAGGCGATCCACGCCGCCGGCAAGAAGGTGTTCATGCACACCGACGGGCACATCGCCGCCATCTACGAGGACCTCATCGAGGTGGGCGTCGATGCCGTCAACAGCCAACTGTTCTGCATGGACATTGAGGACCTCGGCCGCCGTTTCAAAGGCCGCATCACGTTCTGGGGCGAGATCGACCGGCAGCACGTCCTGCCGTTCGGGACGGTTGATGACGTGCGGGCCGCCGTCGCTCGCGTCCGCCGCGCATTCGAGGATCCTTCCGGCGGCCTCATCGCCCAGTTCGAGTGGGGCACGAACAACCCGGTCGAGAACGTCCGCGCGTGTCTCGAAGCGTGGGATGTGCCGCTCGGGCCGGCGTCTGGTTAGCCGCGGGGCTTGCCCTGCGGGCCGTCTTTGCGTAAAGTCAACAGGAAGAACAGGACGAACGCCGGGGCACGCTCCGGCCCACGCTTGCGTCGGGCGACCGCCAGGTCAAAGGAGAGTGACGATGCGACGAAATCGCTGTGCCGCCAAGTGTAACCACGGCCATCCCCTCAGCCGCCGCGCTTTTCTCGGCGCGTCGGCGTGGATGCTGGGGTCGGCCGTGATGACGGGGTGCGAGAACCTGGCCGACCGCCGGCCCGCCGCGGGCCTTGCGCCGATGAAGCCATGCGGCCCGGCGTCGAAGTGCGTGCCGACGCTTCGGGCGACGTTCGTCCGCCGCAAAGAGCCGTACGGCATGTGGTGGCCGGGTGCCATCTACGACGGCGAGGCCGCCCGAGCGATGTACACGAAGACGATCCGCAAGACGGCCGAGTCGCTCGGCATGAAAGTCGACCTGCGGCCGGAGCCCGTCCACAGCAACGCCGAGGCCGACGCCTGGGTTGCCGAATGCCAGGCGGCCAAGCCCGACGGTCTGCTCGTCGTGCTCCTCGACCGGCAGCAGCATTCGTGGCCGACGGCCAACAAGGCGATCGGCAGCGGGATCCCCACCGTGATCTACTCGCCGGTCGGCTCGTCGTTCACGACCAATACGGCCGCGCCGTCCAAGAAGCCGGGGTGCGTCATCTACTCGACCGACGATGCCGGCCAGTTGGTCTACGGCATGAAGATGATCCACGCCCGGGCGAAGATGCGCGCCGCGCGGTGCATCGTGCTGCGCGGCCGCGATCGGCGCGATACCACGCTGGCCGACCTGGGGACCGCGCTGCGGTACGTTCCTGCGGGCGAGTTTCTCGCCGAGTATAACAAGACGCCGGTCACCGACGAAGTCCGCGCCATGGCCGAGGACTACGTCCGCCGCGCGCGGAGGGTCACCGGGGCGAGCCGCGACGACGTCATCAACGGTGTCAAGAGTTACGCCGTGGCGCGCACGATTCTGGAGCGCGAGGAAGGCGACGCCATCACGATGGACTGCCTGGGGGCGCTCGGCCGCAGCAAGGTCAGCCTGCCGTGCATCGCGTGGTCGCGGATGAACGACGAGGGCATCCCGGCCGCCTGCGAGGCCGACCTGGGCGCCATGGCCACGCACATCGCGGTCCAGTACCTGTTCGACCGTCCGGGTTTCCAGCAGGACCCGGTGGCGGAGACGTCGCAGGAGGCGATCATCGGGGCCCACTGTTCGTGTGCGACGCGGCTCGAGGGGT
>Ga0307379_10006708_pt1 | contig 15780 bp, 15 predicted proteins | sample UN2MG_FD_202237 | JGI IMG/M metagenome (GOLD analysis project Ga0307379, IMG submission 202237) | Soil microbial communities from Risofladan, Vaasa, Finland - UN-2 | ecosystem: Environmental > Terrestrial > Soil > Coastal area > Acid sulfate soil | place: Finland: Risofladan, Vaasa | collected... | reverse complement strand
TCCAATGGGCTCACACGCAAGGTCCTCTTCAGGCTTCCTGACGGTGAGACCATCGAGAGCGTCCTCATGCTCTATGAAAGCAGACAGACCGTCTGCCTTTCTACCCAGGTGGGCTGCCCCGTGGGCTGTCCCTTCTGCGCCACCGGGCAGAGCGGTTTCGTGCGCAATCTGACCCCAGGAGAAATCGTAGAGCAAGTACTCTACTTCGCCAGGCAACTGAAGGAAGGCGGGCAATCGATCAGTAACGTCGTGTTCATGGGCATGGGAGAACCAATGCTCAACTACGATGCCACACGTCAAGCCGTGGAGACGCTCACCGATTCCCGGGGGTACAACTTGGGAGCGAGACGTATCACCATCTCCACCGCAGGAATTGTGCCCGGCATCAAGCGCCTCAACGAGGAAGGACTACAGGTGGGGCTGGCCGTCTCCCTTCACGCCCCCAGTGACGACCTCAGACAGACTCTGGTCCCCGTTGCCAGGCGCTACCCCTTGCGAGACCTGCTGTCCGCCTGCCGCAGCTACGTGAAGCTCACCGGCCGCAGGGTGACTTTTGAGTATGCCCTCGTGAACGACCTGAACGATTCACCCAAGCAGGCTCGCCAGCTGGCCCATCTGCTCTCGGGGTTGCAGTGCCACGTCAATCTAATCCCGCTCAACCCCACCGCCGATTGCCCTTGGCACCCTGGCACTAAGGACCGGGTGGAGGCTTTCCATGCAGAACTTCGACGCCTGAGCATCAACAGCACGCTCAGACTCCGAAGGGGTATTGACATCGAGGCTGGATGTGGCCAGCTGCGGTCCAGACACAACCCAGTTAACCGCGTACAAAGCGCTCGACGGCAGGTATCCGGTAGCCGATTGCGGAGCCCGGGATAGGCCTGCGAGCTGCAGCAGAGGTGGGCCAATCGGCGGTGCTCGCAATCCATCACCGCGCGGCTGAGCCGCCTATCTCCCCGCCGTCACGGGAATGATTGCTTTTGGAGATGAGAGGACCTAATATTAATGGTTTGAGGGCCAAGACGCCCAGAGGTGAAGCAGGCAGCCCGAGACTCGATCAGAGAGCTTGAGGTGCCAACGCAGCAGATGTCGGTAACTGAGCCTTGGGGATTGTGTTATGTGATAGGAGGCGAATATCACGAAGCCAGCCCCCGTGTCTGGCGCTGGCTTGAGGAGCAGGCATCTAGGAACGTCCTACACTGCGCGAATCGACTCAGGCGGATTTCTTCCCCAGAGTGCGCAGACACCTGGTGCAGATGCGGACTTGCCGAGTCGTCTCCCCGTCGCTTATCGCTTTCTTTTGCAGATTGAGTTGGAAGCTGCGCTTGGTCCGATTGTGCGCATGACTGACACTATGACCGAATCGAGTACCTCTACCGCATATGTCACATTTTCTGGCCATTACTCTATCCCTCTTCCCTATGCTGACTAGATATAAGGATACCACGCCGCAGCAACGTAGTCAAGCCGGCTTAGGCTCTTGTTCTCGGGCGAACATCTGGCTCTACAAAACGACCGCGTGAGGCAAAGCAATGGCAGAAGAGCAGAGACTGGGCAGCGTCGAGATCTCCCCCATGGCTATCGCCAGCATCGCCAGTCAGGCCGTACTGGGCTGCTACGGCGTAGTGGGCATGGCTTCGCGCACCCTCAGAGACGGGCTAGCGGAGCTGCTACACCCATCCGACAACCCGAGAAAGGGAGTCCAGGTAGAACTGGTTGACGATAGGATAACCATCGATCTCTTCGTCATCATGGAGTATGGAGTCCGGGTCTCGGAGGTCGCGCACAACGTAATGCAGAGCGTCAAATTCAACGTGGAGAAGACGCTCGGAGTGCCCGTGGCAGCAGTCAACGTGCACGTGCAGGGTCTGCGAATCAGTGATCCTGGCTGACGAGGACTCCCATTGAATCCAGTCGGAGGTTGTATGCATTCATGACGAAAAAGGCAGCAGGCGCGCCAACAAAGCCTGAGTCCATCACTCTGTGCAGTGGGCGAGAACTGAAGCTCCTCCTGCAAGCGGGCACGACTTGGCTCAAAAGGCACGCTGCTACTATCAACGCCCTGAACGTGTTTCCGGTGCCCGACGGGGACACGGGGACCAACATGCTGCTGACCATGCAGGCTGCCCTGGAGGAGATCAACGCTAGGTCCGACGACTCCGCCGCGGCCGTAGCCCAGGCCACCGCTCATGGGGCACTGATGGGCGCGCGCGGCAACTCGGGCGTGATCCTCTCCCAGATGCTGAGAGGGATCGCCAGTAGTCTGAAGGACAAGAAGCAGTTCGATGGCGCGGACCTCGCTGCGGCGCTCGCTGAGGGCTCAGCCACGGCCTACAAGGGTGTCATCAAACCCGTTGAGGGTACCATTCTCACGGTCGGGCGCGAGGCCGCCGAGGCCGCACAGGCGGCCGTGGAGGAAGGCGTCACCGACTTCATGCCCGTCATGGAGCAGGTCGTCATCGGCGCCAGGGAATCGCTGGCGAGGACTCCTATGCTGCTGAGCGTGCTGCGCGAAGCTGGGGTTGTCGACGCTGGTGGTCAAGGATTGTATGTCATCCTCGAAGGAGCGATGCGATATCTCAGGGGAGAGCCAATGGAGACAGACGAGTCCGTCGAACCAGTCCCCAGTGCTCTGGTGAGTGCGCCAGCGGAAAGCGAATTGGAATGGGGCTACTGCACCGAATTCATACTCCAGGGCCAGGGGTTGGACCTGGACGAGATCAAGGGGCGCATAAGCGCCTGTGGGGACTCAGCGCTGGTTGTGGGGGATGACAGCACTGTGAAAGTGCACGTGCACACTTTCCAGCCCGGCGACGTGATCGGCTATGCTTCCTGCAAGGGCACTCTGCATAACATCAAGATCGACAACATGCAGGATCAGCATCGCGAGTATCTGATCGTAGGAGACGATACCGCTGGCATGCCTGCCGGGAGCGATCAGGAAACGGATGGCGTTGCTGTCGTCGCCGTTGTCTCCGGCGCCGGCCTTCGCGATGTGTTCACCAGTCTGGGAGTGCGCACCATCGTGCCCGGGGGCCAGACTATGAATCCCAGCACCCAGGAATTGCTGCAAGCCATCGACGGGCTGACCGAGAGAGACGTCATCGTCCTCCCCAATAATGACAACGTGGTGCTGGCTGCTCAAAAAGCCGAGGAGTTGTCGCAGAAGAACGTGATCGTGGTGCCCAGCGAGACGATACCCCAGGGCATCAGCGCCCTGCTGGCCTTCAACTTCCAGGCCGACCTGAAGCAGAACGCCGACGCCATGATAGAAGCGACACAGAGCGTCCGAACGGGCGAGATCACACGAGCGATTCGATCGGCCAGTATCAATGGCCTGGAGGTTAAAGAGGGGGAGCTCATCGGCCTGGTAGATGGAGATCTGACATCGTCAGGGAAAACCATCGAAGAGGTGGTGCTCCAGACGCTGGAGCAGATGAACGCCGCCGAACACGAGATCATTGCGGCGTACTACGGAGAGGACGTAACGCAGGCCCAGGCGGAGGAGTTGCTGACCAAGCTTCGGGAGCGGTATCCGGAACAGGATTGGGAACTCATTGAGGGTGGACAACCACACTACCACTACATCATGTCCGCAGAGTAGCAGACCTGGGTCCCCTTCGGCCGGACCACACAATCAATTCGAGCAAGAGGCGCACGAAATGGGCAGAGTGAGAATCGTAACCGATAGCACGGCGGAGCTGCCGGCAGAGACGGCTGAAGCCTTGAACATTGCAGTCATCCCACTGAATATCCACGTGGGCCAGGAGACCTTCCGAGACGGACTGGACATAGACGCGGACAAGCTGGCCAGGAAACTGCAGCGTACCGACGCTCTTCCCTTCGCCTCCGCACCTGCGCTGGACCTGTTCGAGGACACATTCAAGAACCTGGGAGAAGGGGGCGACGACATAGTGTCCATCCACCTCTCAGGACGACTTAGCAGAACGGTCGAGTTGGCACGACGAGCCGCGAACTCGCTTATCGGCCAGCGGCGGGTCGTGGTCGTGGACTCACTCTCTACGTCCCTGGCGTTGAGAACCCTTACCATCGCTGCCGGCGAGGTATCCAGAAAGGGAGCCGACCTCGACGAAGTGGTCAGGTTGGTCAGAGCCATGATACCCCACGTCTATCTGGTGTTCTTCGTGGAGAGTCTGAAATACCTGGAGCGCGGAGAACGAATCGGAAAAGCTGAGGCCCTTCTGGGCACTATGCTGAGTATCAAGCCTCTCCTGATAGTCGAGGACGGAGAGATACTGCCCCTGGAGAAGGTCAGAACAAGGAGTGGAGGCATAGACAAGCTGTACGAATTCGTCACAGAGTTCCCTCATCTGGAGAAGATAGCGCTTCTCAAGGGCGCCAACGCGACGCCGCCGTCAGAGTTGATGGAGCGGCTTCAAGCCGTATACCCTAAGAGAGACATGGAACTCGTGACGTACGGGCCGGTCCTGGCCACCCAGGTCGGACCAGAGGCTATCGGTGTCTTCGTGTACGAAGGTCTGTAGTGCAGAATTGAGAAGAGGCTAGGTTCCATGAACTCCCAGTTGTCTCCTTTCCAGAAGCTGGAGAACGTCCTCATCCTCGAAAAGAACCTGGGGTGCACAGACAGGGCAGTGATCGGCGGTCTGGCCGGGTTCGTCTCCCACTGGTGCGACGAGGCCCGGCAAGGCGCACCAGACACGTCGGTGAGACAGCTAGTAGACGATACGTGCGCCCTCCTCGAAACCTACTCCGACGAGAGCGTCAGCAGGCGTCGGGAGATAGTCGAAGAGGTCTTGGGCAGATGGGTGGGATTCGAACACGAGATCTCCAAGGTTGAGCACGAACCCGCACCCCCGGCGAGCGAAGTCCCGGCGAAGCCTGAGCCCTCCCCTCAACGGCCGGCTCTTTCGTCACCTGTGAAGGAGTTGCACGGAGTCAGCGAGAACTACGCCAGGCGATTGGAGCGTCTCGGGGTCAGCACCATCCAGGACCTTCTATACCTCTTCCCGCACAGACACGATGACTTCAGCGCCCTCAAGACCATCGACAAGCTCGAGTACGGCGAAGAGGTGACTGTCATCGGCACAGTGTTGGAGACGCGGGAGCGCGTAGGCAAGAAGGGTCAGAGCATCGTCACCAGCACTGTATCGGATGGGACAGGCAGGATCCAGGCCACCTGGTTCAATCAGCCGTATCTGGCCAAGCGGCTCAAACCAGGCAGGCAAGTCGTCATCAGCGGCAAAGTGGACCAGTATCTGGGCCGTGCTACGTTCGCGTCACCCACCTGGGAGCCGTTGGACGAAGAGCTGGTACACACAGGGCGTCTGGTGCCGGTGCATCCCCTCACCAGTGGCATCACCGCCCGCTGGCTGCGAAGACTGATGAAGCGAACCACAGATTATTGGTCCCTCCGACTGCCCGACCATCTACCCGTGGCGATGCGCGAGGAAAGACACCTCCTCGACCTCGAGACAGCCATCCGCCAGATTCACTTCCCTGACAACTGGAGCGTGCTGGAACAAGCACGCCGACGTCTCGCCTTTGACGAATTGCTGATGATCCAGCTCGGCGTTCTGAGACAGAGACATGAATGGCAGGAAAGGTCGGGGCAACCTGTTCAGATCGACCCCTCCTTACTTCGCACCTTCGTCGATTCGCTTCCGTACGCACTCACCGCTGCGCAGGAAAGAGTACTGTCAGAGATACTCCATGACCTGGAGAAGCCCCAACCGATGAGCCGACTTCTCCAAGGAGACGTGGGCTCGGGCAAGACGGTGGTCGCCGCTGCGGCGATGCTGGTTACCGCAGCCAGCGGCATGCAAGCTGTGCTCATGGCGCCGACGGAGATCCTGGCCGAGCAGCACTACGCCAGTCTCGAGAAGCTCTGGGGTGAGCTGTGGCTACCCAGCCTGAAGAAACTGTCCTCCCAGCTTCGACTGCTCACCGGCAGCCTCTCGCAGACCGACAAGGCTAAGATCTACGAGGAGATTGCCGCGGGCGAGGCCAGGATCATCATTGGGACTCATGCTCTCATTCAAAGCGGAGTCAGCTACCATAACCTCGGCCTCGCGGTGATCGACGAGCAGCATCGCTTCGGCGTGACTCAGAGAGCGTCGCTTCGCCAAAAGGGACACAACCCCCACGTGCTGGTGATGACCGCCACCCCCATCCCCAGGACTCTGGCTCTTACGATATACGGTGACCTGGACATCTCCACCATTGATGAGCTGCCTCCTGGACGCAAGGAGATCATCACTAAATGGATGAAGCCGATGGAGCGCGAGCGAGCCTACACTTTTCTGCGCGCCAGGGTGATGGAGTCGCAGCAGGCTTTCATCATCTGTCCTCTCATCGAGGAAAGTGAGAAGGTGGAGGCCAAGGCTGCCGTCGAGGAACATCGCAGGCTGCAGGAAGAGGTCTTCCCCGACTTGCGCCTGGGCCTCCTACACGGCCGCATGACCGCGGAGGAGAAAGAGGCCGTCATGCGGGAGTTCTACGCCGGCGAACTGGACATCCTCGTATGCACGCCCGTGGTGGAGGTGGGAATAGACGTTCCCAACGCCACAGTCATGCTCATTGAGGGCGCTGACCGCTTCGGTCTCGCACAGTTGCACCAATTCCGTGGTCGGGTGGGTAGAGGCGAGGAGCAATCATACTGCCTTCTGCTGGCGGATTCGCCAAGCGACACCGGCGTCCAGCGACTGGAGATCATCAAAAGCACCCAAGACGGTTTCAAGCTAGCTGACGAGGATCTGGCGATGCGAGGACCGGGTCAGTTCTTCGGGACCCGACAGAGTGGCCTGCCCGACCTGAAGGTGGCCCGCCTGAGCGACGTGAGGGTCCTAGAAGAGGCGCGAACAGTCGCCCAGCAGATCTGGGAAGAAGACCCGCACATGGAGCTGCCTAAGAATCGCCTGCTAGCCACGCGAGTTGAAGAGTTCTGGCAAAGAGGAGAAGGGGACCTCAGTTGACGGAGGTCTGAGGGCTTTCCAGATCCCGCCGAATATGCTATACTATCAGGAGTGCGAATTGATTGTGACTTTACGCGGGGGTATTGTCTAGATGACTACGGCCATCTTCCCGGGCACCTTTGATCCCATTACCAATGGGCACCTTGACATAGCACAACGAGCGGCTGGGCTCTTCGACGACCTGATCATCGCCGTCTACGCGCACCCTATCAAGACCCTGCTCTTTTCGACTGCCGAGCGGCTGGAGATGGCCCAGAAGGCCTTCCAAGGCTGGCCGAATGTGACTGTCAGGTCCTACGATGGGCTTACCGTGGATATCGCGCGTGAATGGGGCGCCCGGGCAATCATCCGGGGCTTGAGAGTGGTCGGAGACTTCGAATTCGAATTCCAGATGGCGCTCATGAATCGGTCACTGGCCCCTGAGATCGAATCGGTCTGTCTGATGACGACGAAGGAGTACTACTTCCTGAGTTCCAGCATCGTCAAGGAAGTCGCCAAGCTGAATGGAGACATCAGCGAGCTGGTTCCTCCCCACGTCGTGACTGCGCTGATGGCGAAGATCGAAGCGCTGGGCGACGAGGCTATCGAGCGGATCAAGATCATAACCATGCGCGATTGATGACAGGCGTACCATCGAGTCCCTCGCGGCGCCGGACAGTCTAGGGCACCACTAGGACGGGTTCCTGTAGGGGGGTGGTCCAAATTCGAGATATTTCGCTGCTCATCGATCGACTGGAGAAGCTGCTGAATGCCAGCAGACGGCTCCCTATGACGGCCGGAGCCGTGGTGGACAAGGATGAGTGCCTGGTCATCATCGATCAGATGAGGGTGACGATCCCCCAGCAGATCGCTGAAGCCAGACGCATCCAGGAAGAGAGAAACCAGATCATCGCACGTGCCGAACAGGAAGCACAGATGATCCTGGAGAGGGCTCAAGAAGAAGCAGAACTGCTGGTCGATGAACGAGGATTAGTAAAAAAAGCCCGCGAGCGCTCGGCGGCCATTGCTGAAGAGACCAGACTGAACGCTGAGAAAACCATGCATGGGGCCGACGAGTACGCCATCAAAATGCTCGGAGAACTCGAGGATCAACTGATCGCCCTGCAGACCACGATTCGCAACGGACTCGAGATCCTGCAGCAGGACGGGCGAATGGCAAGGCTAGCCGCCGAAGCAGGTCTGAGCGAAATACAGACGGAGCCAGACCGCGAGGCGGACTGAGCGTCACCCAGTGGTAGCTCGCGCGCGATACCAGGGAGACAACGAGACGGATGGGATCCACCAAAAACTCAAACCTGACCATCAACGTCGCCCAGTTGCTGAAGGGCCCGACAGGCGCGGTCCGACGATTGGACCTATCCGAGGACATCACCGGGATCGACGATGAGCTGACCATTCGATCCCCCCTGACCGGCTCTCTGACTCTGGTCCGCACGGCCGACGGAATACTCGTCACCGCATCGCTGGAGACGGAGTTGGAGGTTGAATGCAATCGCTGCCTTGACCCCTTCTTCGTCCGCGTTCGACCGGAGATACAGGAGGAATTCCATCCCAGCGTCGACATACATACCGGAGCGCAGCTGCCCGTGTTCGATACGGCCGAGGACGCAACGACCATTAATGAGCACCACGACCTGGATCTTGCCGAGGTCGTGCGGCAGGCCATCTTTCTGTCCTTGCCGATGAACGGTCTCTGCAAGGACAGCTGCGCAGGTCTCTGCTCTCTGTGTGGGCAGAACCTGGACGAAGGACAATGCCAGTGCGTGACCGATGCGGTGGATCCACGCCTCGAGGTACTCAAGCAACTTCTGTGATTTCAGCCAGTGAATCTCTGGCATACGTGAAACAAGACAACGGGAGCATGTGACATGGGTGCAGTACCCAAGACAAGGATATCCAAGGCACGTAGAGGCGGGCGTCGCAGCCACCAGGCACTGACACCGCCCCAACTAGTGCAATGCCCTCAGTGCCGCGAACCACGCCTTCCCCATCAAGTGTGCCCGTCATGCGGGTACTACAAGGGGGTGGAGGTAGTCAAAGCGAAAGCCAAACCTGAATAGGATCGCCTTTTCTCCTCTACGACAGCGCTCGTATCACCTCCCCGCACTGCAAGGGGGTATTCCATTCGGACCGTGGCGAGCGCTGCAGCTTCGGAAAGGGAGCGAGACAGTCTAGATGCCGGACAAGCTGGCCCTCGTCTTTCCAGGCCAAGGCTCGCAGTATGTGGGCATGGGGCTTGATCTCTATGCGCAGTACTCCGAGGCACGATCTGTGTTCGACGAGGCTGACAGAACCCTGGGCTTCGGTCTATCCAAGCTATGCTTCGAGGGACCCGAGGACGAACTGAACGATACTGTCAACACTCAGGCGGCTGTCCTGACGGTGAGCGTAGCTACCCTCCAGGCCATGGGTAACCTGCACCAGGCGGGCCAGGTCTCCTCCGTGGCAGGGCACAGCCTGGGAGAATACACTGCCCTGGTGGCCGCTGGAAGAATCTCGTTTGCGGATGCGGTGAGACTGGTTCGCGAGCGCGGCCGGCTGATGAAAGAAGCTGGGGAGCGACGCCCCGGTGGCATGGCTGCCGTGCTGGGCCTGTCTGAGGAAGCGGTCGCTGAGGCCTGTCAGCAGGCCCGCGACGACACCGGTACCGTCATCCAGATCGCCAATCACAATTCGCCGGGGCAGATCGTCATTTCCGGAGAGAGAAGCGGCCTGGACAGAGCTGTGGAGCTGCTCAGAGAGCAGGGCGCCCGAAGAGTCGTCCAGCTTGCGGTGAGCATTCCGAGCCACTCGGCGCTGATGGAATCTGCCGCCGAGGGGCTTCGTGGAGTACTGAGCAGGGTGGTCTTCCCGGATGCGGACACACCTGTCATCGGCAACGTGACCGGGAAGCCTCTCGTGCAGCGGGACGAAATCAGAAACGAATTGGTGAGGCAGCTCGTCTCACCGGTTCAATGGGTGTCGTCCGTGCGCTGGATGATCGATCAAGGGGTCAAGACTTTCGTGGAGATTGGCCCGAAGGACACGTTGATCAAGCTCATCAAACGCATTGACGGCAGCGTGGCTAGGATCAGCGTGAATAGCGTCTCCGCGGTCGATGCATGGCGAAGCCGTGCCGTGCACCAGCGGCCCGCCGGGGAGAATAGCAGGCAGGAGGTGATGGATGCTGGATTTGACTGACCGCGTCGCTGTGGTAACAGGTAGTTCACGTGGCATCGGCCGCGCCATCGCCGTCAAGCTGGCCGGTCTTGGCGCAAAAGTGGTGGTGAACTACAACAGCAGCGAGGACGCAGCGAACGAGGTGGTGGAGCAGATAGCAGCGGAGGGCGGCGAGGCGATAGCCGTCCAGGCTGACGTCAAAGTGGCAGAGCAGGCCAAGCAACTCATTGAATCTGCTCTGGAGAAGTTCGGTCAGCTCGACATCCTGGTCAACAACGTGGGCATCACCCGTGATACTCTACTTATGCGCATGAAGGAAGACGACTGGGACATAGTGATAGAGACGAACCTGAAGGGCACGTACAACTGCACGAAGGTAGCCCAACGTCCCATGATAAGGCAACGCTACGGCCGTATCATAAACATCACATCAGTCTCAGGGGTTGCTGGCCAGGTGGGACAGGCCAACTACTCAGCTTCGAAGGCTGGCGTCATCGGCTTCACCAAAGCCGTGGCCAGGGAACTCGGAGTCCGTAACATCACTGTCAACGCCGTGGCCCCCGGCTACGTACCCACGGATCAGACCGCGGACCTACCTCAAGAGCTCATTGACTACATCCTAAATCTCACGCCGATGAGGAGACCAGGGACGGCGGAGGAAGTAGCCAATGCTGTCGCCTTCCTAGCCTCGGAGGAGGCCAGCTACGTGAACGGTCAGGTTCTGGGCGTAGACGGAGGCATGATGGCCATCATGCTCTGAGCACGGGAGTAGGTCCATGGAGGAGAGACTGGGCACAGTCACCATCGCGCCCCAAGTCCTGTTGACCATAGCCAAGTTGACCACCCTATCGATCCCTGGGGTGGCATGCATGAGCCAGAGCTTCGCCGGGAACGTCGGGCGGTTCTTGCGCAGGCACAGCCTCGGCGAGGGCATGCGGATGCAGGTGGAGGATGACGTAGTCTATCTAGATCTGTACATCATTGTCGAGCCGAACGTGAATCTGCTCGAGCTAGGGCACCAGATCCAGCAGGAAACGGCGCGCGCTATAAACGACATGCTGGGTATGCACGTTGGCAAGGTCGACGTGCATATCGAGGATGTGGCTGCTCCCATTGCAAACAGACTATCAGGGGAGGAGAGCGAGTGATGAAGGCTCGCCGCCGGGCCAGGGGAGCGGCCGTTCAAGCCCTATTCGAGGTGGATCTGGCCGGTCATGACCCCTCGCGAGTTCTCCAACAACGGCTTCAAGCCTGCGAGATCGGGCCCGATGGCTCAGAGTTCGCCCGCCATCTGATGGAAGGCGTGCTCAACCACCTTCCAAAGATCGATCCGATCATAAGGGAGATCGCCCCCGAGTGGCCGTTGGAGCAAATGTCACCCATGGATAGAAACATACTCCGTATGGCCATATTCGAGATGACCTTCGACCCAGACATTCCCATCAAAGTAGCCATCAATGAGGCCGTGGAACTGGCCAAGTTGTTCGGCAGCGAGAGTGCTCGCCGCTTTGTCAACGGTGCGCTTGGCACCCTCGCCAGCAAGCAGATATCAAAACAGACCCAGAGTGAGACCACATGAACATCGCAGGAGTCGGACCCGCAGAGCTTCTACTCATCCTCATCGTCGCCCTCGTGGTGTTCGGACCGCAGAGGCTACCGCAAATAGCCAAGGACGTTGGAAAGAGCATCGGGAAGTGGAGACAGGCGCTGGAAGAGATAGAATCCGTGGCTGATGCCCCCATGAAGGAAGTGAAGGAAATCAAGGAAGCGCTCGACCCTGCTTCCATAGAAAAGAAGCTACAGGAGTCGGTACAGAGGATCGTGACACCAGAGAGGCAAGATGACGAAAAAACCGATCAGAAAGCAGCCGATGAGGAAGCCACCGAGCACGAAGAGAAGCCAGAGAACGGAGAGGTAGCCAAGTAATGTCAGACATAATCTGGCTCGCGGTGCTCTGCTTCGTGGCACTGATTGTATTGGGTCCCCAGAAACTTCCTGAAGGGGTCGAAGCCCTGTGGCTCGCCATCACCAACTTGAGAAGATCGCAGCAAAACCTTGAGGCAGTGGATCTGGATACCTCGAGGGAGGATTGGCGTCGGCAGGGCAGCCCGATCTTCGGGATTGTTCAGTTCCTGTACGCGGTTACCGAACATCTGGTCGAGCTTCGATACCGCACCATAAGGGCGGGGCTAGCCCTGATCGCAGCCGCAGCGGTGAGTGTTCTCTTCACTGGCAAAGTAATGGAATTGCTCGTTCGACCTGCCGGGGATCTGAAGCCCGTCTTCCTGCGCCCCACCGAGCTGTTCCTCACCTATTTCCAGGTCGCCATGATGGTCGGAGTCCTCCTGGCTCTGCCCTACATCATATTCCAGATCCTGGCCTTCATCTCCCCCGCGATGGAGGATACCACGGAGAAGAAGTACTTCAGGAATCTGATCATCTTTGGGACGTTGCCCGGCACCATCTTCTTCCTCGCAGGAGTGGCCTTCTGCTACACGGTGGTGCTGCCCTTTGCCCTCGGCTATCTGCAAAGTTTCGGCGCCGACATAGCAGATCCCCAATGGACCATCGCTTCGTACATCTCTTTCGTACTCACGTTCCTCTTGGGGATGGGCCTGGTGTTCGAGACCCCACTTGTCATGTTCATCGCGGCCAAGGCCGGACTCATGAGCACTCGCAAGTATATCTCCTACTGGAGGTACGCCGTTGTGCTCATTGTTGTGGTGGCGGCCGTCATCACACCCACCCCAGACCCTCTGAATCTGGCCCTGGTCGCTACGCCATTGCTCTTGCTCTACGGTCTGGGAATCGTGCTATCGAGATTCGCCTGAGTTCCCAACACGTGTCGTGTTGGAGAGACACAGGAGTTCAGCCCTGGTGCGGAGGCGCAAGTAATGACCAAAGACCGAGTCCTCATCATGGGAGCGGCAGGCCGTGACTTCCACAACTTCAACGTCTACTTTCGTGGGAACCCGGCCTATGAGGTCGTCGCTTTCACCGCGACCCAGATCCCCAATATCGAAGACAGAACCTATCCGCCCCGACTGGCAGGCGAGAGCTATCCTGAGGGGATACGAATCTATCCGGAGTCTCAGCTAGGCAAGCTCATCGATGAACTGAATGTCGATCAGGTGGTATTTGCCTACAGTGACGTGTCGCACGACTACGTGATGGACAAAGCTGCCGAGGTGCTGGCAGCGGGTGCTGATTTCAGATTGCTGGGCCCCAAAGCCACCATGTTGGCATCCGATCTCCCCATAATCAGCATTTGCGCTGTTCGCACGGGAGCCGGCAAGAGCCAGACCTCGCGACGAGTCGCAGATATACTACTGGCTCTAGGCAAGAGAGTGGTGACCGTGCGTCACCCAATGCCCTACGGAACGCTGGCCGATCAAATCTGCCAGCGTTTCTCATCCTACGAAGACCTCGACCGCCACCACACCACCATTGAAGAGCGAGAGGAATATGAACCTCACATAGACAGAGGCGGTGTGGTGTATGCGGGCGTAGACTACGAGGTCATCCTGCGTGAAGCCGAAAAGGAAGCCGACATCGTACTCTGGGACGGTGGGAACAACGACCTGCCTTTCTACAAGCCAGACCTGCACATCGTCGTTGCAGATCCACACCGTCCGGGGCACGAGCTGACCTACTACCCCGGAGAGGCCAACGTACGAATGGCCGACGTGGTAGTGATCAACAAGATAGACACCGCCAACTTCGAGGACGTGAGCACTGTGCGCCGCAACGTGCGAGCCTTGAACCCCGACGCGGTGGTCGTGGAGGCAGCGTCTCCCATCACAGCGGAGGATCCCAAGGAGATTCGAGGCAAGAAGGTGCTGGTCGTCGAAGATGGCCCCACCCTGACACATGGTGGAATGAGCTACGGGGCTGGTACCGTAGCAGCCCAGAGGTTTGGGGCCGCCGAGACAGTGGACCCGCGCCCGTACGCCGTCGGCTCCATCAAGGAGACGTACGATAAGTACCCGACGATTGGGCCCTTACTGCCAGCCATGGGCTATGGCCCACAGCAGGTGAAGGAACTGGAGGAAACCATCAATGCCACTCCGTGCGACTTGGTCGTTGTGGCCACCCCCATTGACCTGCGCAGAGTGGCCCACATCGAGAAACCCTGCGACCGAGTGCGGTACGAGCTACAGGAAATCGGACAACCAACGCTAGCAGACCTACTGAGCGAGAGGTTCGCATAAACATACCACAAGGCTGGCGGCTAGCCAGCCTTTTTCATGCCCCCGCTTTTCTTGCTGCAACGTGCGGCAGAGGGCAGTGAACGCGTCGGACAAAGGAGTTGACTGGCTCGACAAATGCAGTTCGAGCCCAGCAGAGCGTCCAGGAGGATCGTCATATGAGAACAGTAGCCATCGTCGGCGCCGGGTACTCAGGCTTCAGATCCATAACACCGGACCTCTCATACAAGGAGCTGATGTATGAGGCGGCGGCCAAAGCGTATGAGGACGCAGGTGTGGATCCGCAGCGCGACATCGAAAGCTTCGTCTGCGTCGCGGAGGACTTCAACGAGGGGACGAGCATCTTCGACGAATACGTCCCCGACCAAATCGGGGGAGCACTGAAGCCGGTGCACACCATCTCGGGCGAGGGTATCCACGGGCTCATCGCCGCGCATATGCAGGTGCTCACCGGGGCCATGGACATCGTCATGGTCGAGGCGCACAGCAAAGCTTCCAACGTGCTCACACTCAACGAAGTAGTCGCCTATGCGGTAGAACCGATCTACAACCGACCTTTGGGGGCCAATCCGCTCTTCATCGCTGGTATGGAGATGAACCGCTTCTTGTACAGCACTGGAACCTCGGAGGAGCAGTGCGCTCAGGTGGTGGTCAAGAACAGGGGCAATGGGTTCCTGAACCCGTCCGCGGCCTATGGAGCCCGGCTGGACCTTGACACGGTTCTGGATTCCGATCCCATCTCCTACCCCCTCAAGAAGCTGGAAATCAGCCCTCATGCGGACGGTGCCATCGTGCTGGTTCTGGCTTCGGGCGACGTGGCGGAGGATTTGACAGACCTGCCCGTGTGGATCAGGGGTGTGGGCTGGTCCAACGAGACGCCGTCACTGGAGACCAGGGATTGGGAAGGCGCGACCTACGCGCGCAACTCAGCGGAGATGGCCTACCGCGTGGCCGGCATCCGGAACCCCTGGCAAGAGATCGATTTCGCAGAAATTGACGACACCTTCGCCTACAAGGAACTACAGCACATGGAGGCGTTGGGTCTTTGCCGCGAGGGTGAGGCAGGCCATCTCGTGGAAGAAGGAGTCACAGAGCTGGACGGTCAATTCCCGATCAATTCGTCGGGAGGGAGCCTTGGCCTCGGACACTTGCTGGACGCCTCGGGGCTGGGAAGGGTCCTTGAGGTAGTCTTGCAGCTAAGGGGAGAGGCCGGGGAGCGCCAGCTGGAAGACGTGGAGACCGGTATGGCCTTTGGCTGGCGCGGTATCCCCACCACCAGCGGCGCAGCGGTTGTTCTAAGCGTCTAGGAATACACCAGGGGCAGCGTCCCGATCGGACGGGGCCTTCGTTCTGACTACTGAGGAGGTTAGGAATGGGTATGAGGAAAGTGGCGGTCGTAGGGGCTGGCATGACCAAGTTCATGCGCAGGGCACAGGAGACAGGAAGAGAACTGGCGTACC
>Ga0307379_10006706_pt1 | contig 15782 bp, 10 predicted proteins | sample UN2MG_FD_202237 | JGI IMG/M metagenome (GOLD analysis project Ga0307379, IMG submission 202237) | Soil microbial communities from Risofladan, Vaasa, Finland - UN-2 | ecosystem: Environmental > Terrestrial > Soil > Coastal area > Acid sulfate soil | place: Finland: Risofladan, Vaasa | collected... | reverse complement strand
GATAACTCCCTTTTTTTCGAATCGGTGAAGGCTGATACGGATTGCTTCGGGACTTCCAAGATCAAGAAAGCTTTTTGGAGTGAAGCACCAACCTTTCCCGTGGCCATAAATTCTTTTAATAATATTATTTGCAATACTTTGTGATTTCATATAAAACCTCAATATGTAACTAAATATATATAATTTAAGTTACATTGTCAAGTCTTTAATAACCATAAATTTGTTTTAAAGAATTGGGCCGTACGGAATCCATCCGTTTATGTGGATTGTAGCTGCTTTTAATAAATGAGGAATAAAGGCCTCTCATATGTCTAATCCCTTTTCAAAGCACATAGAAGCATCCGAATCCAAATCTGATTGACATCTCCTTCTGTAAATTGGTATTCTGTCTCCGCAAACTCGGGGTAACAATATGCCTACTAAATGCCCTAAGTGTGATTCTAATAATACTTCTGACTCCAAATTCTGCAAAGAGTGCGGCACCCAACTTACTCCCTCTGAAGCTATTCCAGAAGTCACCAGAACCATAGAAACTCCTGCTGAGGAGTTTACCAGGGGGACTTTGTTCGCTGAGAGATACGAGATAATCGAAGAACTTGGAAAAGGCGGAATGGGCAATGTCTACCGTGTTGAGGATACGAAGACTAAAGAGGAAATTGCATTAAAATTTATTAAGCCTGAAATCGCTAAAGATAAAAAGACCATCGAAAGATTCAGCAACGAATTGACTACTGCTCGCAAAATAAGACACAGGAATGTCTGCGGGATGTATGACCTCGGTGAACATAAAGGAACTTACTTCATCACAATGGAGTATGTGCCGGGAGAGGATTTAAAGAGTTTCATAAGACGATCAAAAAGACTTTCCATTCCAAGTGCCATTTCTATTACCAAACAAGTATGTGAAGGATTAGAAGAAGCCCATAAATTGGGTGTGGTTCACAGAGACTTAAAGCCCAGCAACATCATGATCGACAAAGAGGGAAATGCCCGGATTATGGACTTTGGGATAGCTCGATCCCTTAAAGCAAAAGGGCTAACAGGTGCAGGAGTGATGATCGGGACACCTGAATACATGAGGCCAGAGCAAGTGGAAGGAAGGAAGCCGATCAGCGCTCTGATGTTTATTCTTTAGGAGTGATTCTGTATGAAATGGTAACAGGTCAAGTTCCTTTCGAAGGTGATACTCCATTCACAATAGGAGTAAAACACAAGAGCGAAACTCCTAAAGATCCCAGGGAACTCAATACTCAGATCCCTGAAGACCTCAGCCGGCTGATTCTAAGGTGCTTGGAGAAGGATAAAGAGAGTTGGTCATCATTGGACTTATCGCTATCGCGGTAGTCTTGTGGCAGTTGCTTCCCGCTAAAAAAATTTCGCAAACATCCATTGCCGTGATCAGCTTCGAAAATCAAACCGGAGATAGATCTTACGATTATCTCCAGGCCGCCATTCCCAATCTTCTTATCACCAGCCTGGAACAGTCGAAATATCTCCATGTCACGACCTTCGAACGGCTGCGTGACCTCCTCAGGCAAATGGGGAAGGAACAAGCCGACATCATCGACAGCGAGCTCGGTTTTGAGCTATGCAAGAAGGACAATGTCGATGCTCTCGTCCTGGGAAGTTATGTCAAAGCGGGCGAGACTTTTGCGACAGACGTTAAGATGTTTGACGTCAAGACCAGGAAACTGCTCAAGAGCGTCACTGCCAGAGGGGACGGGGCGCAGAGCATCCTGAACAAGCAGATCGGCCAATTGAGCCGGGACATATCCCGCGGCATCGGCCTGTCCATAAGAGCGTTGAACGAGACGAAGGTCGATATGGCACAGTCCCAGACATCTTCGCTGGATGCCTATAAATATTTCCTCGAAGGACAAGAAAATTTGTATAAAATGTACTTCGAAGATGCCCGCAAAAACCTGGAAAAGGCCGTAGAGATCGACTCCCAATTTGCTATTGCTTATCTATACCTTTTTCGAACTTATCGGTCTTTAGCTAACTTCCAGCTGGCAGCCGAGGCTCTGAAGAAAGCCAAGGCTTTTTCCGGAAAGGCGACGGAAAAGGAACAGCTGTACATCGAGGCCGCTTATGCCAGGAGGATTGAGGGAAATCCTGATAAACAATTAGACATCTTCCGGGAAATCGCTGCTAAATATCCTAAGGAAAAGGAAGCCCATATTTCACTTTTGTTGCTTTACCAACAGAAAAAGATGTATCCGGAGGCCATCGCGGAAGCGAACAAAGCCCTGGACCCCGAGTCGCTGACAACCCTGAATGCACTTGGCTATTTGTATATGGCGACGGGGGATCTCGACAAAGCGGAGGAATACCTGAAAAAGGCTGTTTCCGTGGCTCCGGACGACGCCAACCCTTTGGATTCTCTGGGAGAGCTTTATTTCCGCGCCGGCCGGCTCGATGAGGCGGTCGCACAATACAAAGAAGCGGTGCGGATCAAACCGGATTTTGGGTCAGAAGATATCATCGCCTATATCTATGCCGTCAAGGGGGATTATGCAGAAGCGATGAGCTGGTTGGACCAGTTCATCCTCGCCACTCCGTCTAAGAGCCTGCAGAGCCGCGGCTATTGGTGGAAAGCGATTTTTAACCATGTCCTGGGCAAACGGGAGCGGGCCAGAGTGGAAATAGAACGAGTCAGGGGCGTTTGGGAATCCATCGGAGACAAGGACGGAATATCCGTGGCCGAACTCGTCCAGGCCTGTTTTTGTTATGAACGCGGAGAGTTTGATGCGGTCGTCAGGGCGTTCTCAGAATACCAGAAGCATACCAAAGAGGCCAGGCCCCAACCCGACCGGATAAGCGCCATCGAAAATGAGCTCTGGCTGGCGCTTTTGGATTGGAAGCAAGGACAGATCGAAGCGGCCAAACAGAGGCTCGATTACATCCGCCTTCTCTTTTCCGAATTGCCCGAGGATAGGGGAGATGTGGGCGTGCAACTGGAGAAGAACTACAGAATTCTCCAGGCTGAAGTCTGGCTTTCTGAAGGGAAAGCGGCTGAGGCAATATCCTTTTTAGAAAAGGAGTTCCGTTTGCAGGTTCCAATCTTTTCCGCAGGTTTATATCCTCGGGTGTTCACCCTGTATAATTTTCCATTGGACCAGGACGTCCTTGCACGGGCCTATCACAAGGCGGGGAATCTGGACAAGGCGATCGAGGAGTATAGGAAGCTTCTCACCTTCGACCCGGCGAGCCAAGACCGCCGCATGCACAACCCCGTCTATCATTACCGCCTGGCAAGATTGTTTGAGCAGAAAGGCTTGAAGGGCAAAGCCATCGAACATTACGAGAAATTCCTCTCCCTCTGGAAGGATGCTGATCCGGGGATAGCTAAAGTTGAAGATGCAAGGAAGAGGCTTGCAGTGTTTGAGAATTAGATAAAACTATAAAGACTCCGGTGTCCAAATAGTGTCCATAATAGAACTAAAAAGAACCTAAAAGAACCAACAGAAACTAAATAGAAACAAAACATTGTTTCTGCAGAAACAATACTTTACGTTTGTTTTCAACAACTTATAGTTACTGCTGGAAACTGATTCGTAATCAGTAGGTCGAGGGTTCGATTCCCCCTGCTGGCTCTCTTAATACCATGCACGTGTTGGGGTATGGAATACCGATTTCTTCCCTGGCGTGAAACCTGACTTCAATCATCGCAATCTCCAGAGCTCTTTATGATCATTATCATCTAGAGTATAGGTGAGGCAACTCCAAAATCAAGACATCGAGTCCCATTAAAGAGACAAGGAAAATGCCGGTTTCGAGAGGGCTGTGAATTCTAGCTTGTTTTGGCTTTTTGAACAAATCCCTGAAGCTTCTCTTTTATTTTGGAAGGCAAAAGTTCAGGTTTATGTTCAGCAAGAATCAGGCTAGCCGTTTCTCCAGCACGTTCACTGAGTGTTTTTCCACCTTTCCCATGCCAAGAATCATACGTATCTCGCTCAAAGAGATCAGGATACCAGCGTTCTTTGTAATGCTTGAGGGTATGTTCTGTCTTCAAATAGTTGCCTTCGGGCCCAACCTCAGTTATTACATCTAAAGCTAAAGTCTCCATATTCACTTTGACGTCTTTGGTAAAGGCCTTTATCCAGTTGACAATCTCACTGCAGATGAGCAAATGGGAAAAGGAGAATGTCAGCCCCGATTCAAGATAACCAAGATCGTGGATTAGGTCACTGCCAGTCAGGGTTTCAATCAGCAGACTCAAAGAGGCCTCGGCAGCGGCCTGCTGGTCTACCGCTTTGGACTCTGAGGCCCCTCCGAGAGAGAACATCGGGAGGCCATAAAATTTAGCCATTGACTGCATTATTCCCTGTTCAGGATCACAATAAGGCATAACAGCCGTACGCATATCTAGCGGGCCGGGTGACATACCAGGGATGATAACCGGTGCCCCCTCTCGTTTTAATTGTGATAGTACCAGTCCGACAAGAACACCGGCATAATCTAGGGCAACAGCTCCCGCTGTTGTTATGGGGCTGGTAACACCCTCTGTTGACGACGGTATGTAAAGAGATGGAATGTTTTTTTCAGCCAAAAAGAGCAGCTTCCTTAGTGAATCTTCATTATGCAGGAGCCCCGAGGGCACATTTATGTAACAGGCTACAAGTGGATTTTTTCTTAAGGCCTCTGCACCACCCATCACAGCTTCAGCCATTTCCACACAATCTACACAGCCGCTAAAATCATAGGAGACAAAAACAATTGGTTTTGTAGTGTAATTGAGCATGGCTTCCATTTGAAATCGATCTGCCATACTTTGATTGACATCCGAAGGAAGCACCATAGACATCACGAAGTCAATATTTGCGAGTGAATCGCAGAGTATCACTCCTTCTGACACATCCTTTACAAGTGGCTTTCTGCGTTTATCATCCCGATGATCAATAATATTTAGACAATCGGACCCAGGCCCGTAATAACAATTATGATTCCCGAGATGAATAGCAGGCCTTTCGTGACGATCAGACAAGACAACCTTTTTTGGCACGGTTGCCAGGGCTTTTTCCACAAGATGTGAAGGAATCCTCACCACATTATCGTCATAGACTTGGGCGCCAGCCTTCTTCAGCAATTGGACAGCTTCCTCCAAATGCAAAACTGCCCCAATTCGCTCCAGAATTTCCAGACTGGCCGCATGTATTTTCCCGCATTTGTCCTGTGAAAAACGGTTTAATGGTACACTGAAATCAGTATCATCATGTTTACATCGACTCGTCATTTTTATTTCCTCTCTCCTATATCATGAAAAAATAAGAGAAGCGAATCCATCATCGCTTGACTGTCAAGTGAACAGATAGAGATATGGCGCAAGAATATCAAGCATGAAGAGTTATGGAATCCTCTAGAACTTCAGCCTAAGTCCTATCTGTAATCTTCTCGGATAAAATATGAAACTCGGTTCATTATAATTCAGGGCCCACAGGTCATGAGTTCGATAATCAGTCACTGTCGCTGAATTGAGAAGATTGAAGACATCAATCATAGCATCAAGGCTGAGTGACTTATAAATATCAAATGTTTTTTGTAATCTGAAATCTACGAGGTTCCATGGTTTATGTCTATCGGGGCCTCTTGGTTCGGCTAATATTTGCCTCCCCGAGATCGGGGCTTGATTAGGATATATCCTTACAAAAGTAGGAATTGGTACTCCAGTTTGGTAAAGATAATTCATGCTAGCTAGTATGCCCCAGGGGAAAGAATAGCTCGCTTGAAGTTTGAATATCCATGTTCGATCGTGATTTAACGGGCCACCGGCATTGGTATAGTCGTTAGGATCTTTGCCAAACTTTCCTGATGTTGCCAGTGCCCATGAGCTAGTAGTATGAGACATAATGTTTATGCCTTCAGCTTTAGACCAAGTAAGAGATGCATAGAGTTGCCAATTATTCGAATACCTCTTGGCAAAGGAAAACATCAGAGCCTTATAAGTTTGTCCATACCCAGATGGATTGGTAATCCAATACTCATTGCTACCCAACTCGCTAGTCTGATTAAAAACAGTGTAATTTTGACCGTTATCAGGAGATACCATGCTGATCTCTTCGTATGTCGCCCCTCTATCTTCCCAACCTATTAAATCCTTCTCTTTTTTATAAATGAAGGTGGCTCCTACAGATAAATTTGGCATGATCTCTCTTTCAAGCCCCAATGAAAATATATCGGCATAGGGGTTTCTTAATTTAGGATCGACAGTGTATCCCATCTCTCCCGTAATCGTATCCCATAATACATAATCTTCAATATCCCAATCATAGTAGTACATATTGAAATCAGAAACTGCAGGCCCTGGATAGCTCCAATTATCATGATGATTGGCATCATAGTAACGGCCGTATGAAGCTTTTAGTAAAGTCTTGTGGTCCGAGGTTAATTGAAATGCCAGGCCAAGACGGGGCGAAAAATTATTCATGTCTATTATATTATCGACTCCGGGAACTCTATCAGAAGTCTTTTCCCAACCATCATACACAAACCAAGAGGGAATAGAACCATCATTATGATCGAATCGCAATCCCAAATTCACTGTAAGTCTGTCGCTAATCTTCCAAGAATCATCAATAAAAGCACCGATGGCATTAGAAGTTGCACCATACATGAATGGATCATATTCATACAGATAATACGGATAACCATAATAAGTCCAGTACGACTTCCCTCCACCATAGCCTCCGACCCATTCAGATTTTCCACTTGTATACTGGACACCAACCTTAAATTCGTGATCTCCACTTAGAAAATCATCAGCAAAATAGGAAAAGTTGGCATTAGCCTGATCCCTTTCCATAATCCCAAGCCAAGCCCAGGATGGTGATCCACTCCTAATTCCAGAATACCAATCCGAAAAGGTCGGATCATTGATATCCCCTTCCATTGGAAGATAATCATCAAAAGTCCTCCAGCCGGAATATTTGAGTTCAAAGAAGGCGTTATTGCTCATCAGGAATGTGTACAGTAAAGTCCAGGTATGAGTATGGCCTATTTCATTACTGACTGTCTCGGGTAGATTGAATTCATCAGGAGATTCAGGAAATTCATAGTCTTCATAATAGTAGGATCCTACGAGTCTGTGTTTCTCACCTATCTGGGATGATAGTTTAAAAAGGGCTTTATTCCCGAGCCACTTAGTGGGAAATTCAGGATCGACAAGCCAGGGTGAATAACTATCCTCATATTTCTCGTATAATCCAAAAAACCAAAGCCTATCTTTTACGATTGGTCCACCCAAATTGATTGAGGCAGAGTAATATTTATCACGGTTGTAAGAATATTCCTCATCGGCTTTTGGGTTGTTGTCATCGGTCAGTTTCTGAAACTGACCATAATAACTAAGGTTTCCTGAAAACTTGTTACTTCCAGATTTTGTTACAATATTGATCACAGCTCCTGTAAAGTTTCCATACTCTGCGGGTGCTCCTACTCCTGAAACTTCCACCTCTTCGAACATGTCTTGGGGCTGCCAATTCCAACCATGACCTTGACCGGGACTACTGACATCTATGCCATCAATGAGGTAAGAATTTGATGGAGTATTGGATCCATAAATAGTATTCGTCCATTCCGATTGCTCTTGTTGAGGGATGCCCGGTGCCTGTTTGATAATATCGTAAACAGTAAACCGCCCGCTAGGTAGGTCTTCCATTTGCTCTTTTGTGAAATTGACAGTCAATCCTGATTTCGTCACATCGACAACAGGGGATTCTGCTGTGACTACAATAGACTCCTCAACAGTTGATTGTTTCAGAATTATGTCCTCTGTGACTGTAGTGTTTAATGAGACTTTGATGTTTTGCCTTTCAATTGTTTGAAATCCACCTAAAGAGAACACAAGCTTGTATGTTCCGGGAGGCAAATTAATAAAGCGATAATCTCCATCTTCCGATGTGATCTGTGAATGCACCCCTCCCATTAGAGACGGACTGGAAATTTCGACTGTCACGCCTGGGAGGAGAGTTCCCTCGTCGTCCGAGACTTTACCAATTATCTTTCCCGTCACACGTTGGGCAAAGGAAAGGCCACTGAGCAATGCGAGATTAAGGATCAAGAAAATACAAATGCTCATAAAAAATTTTTTCTTACTCATTCTTTTCCTCCTTCATATCTTCATTTCTCTCCAATCGATCATATAACCATTTAACATGGACCATTCAGGCTAGAGGTCCCAATGCTTCTTGATAATACTGTTGATATGAGATGTGTCTCTTTCTATGAGTGCTTCCGTCATTTTCTTATGAATGCGCAATGATTTTTTAAGCGATGAGTCATTGCGAGCCCACTGAGTGAACAGAATGTGGCGATGGCTGTGGAGAAACTTGTCAAAAGCCTGCCTTATGGTGGTATACAAAAATTCATTTTTGAGAAATTCCCATACATAAATATGTATGTCTGCATTTAGCTTCAAATATTTTTCAAGAGTATCGATGGTGCAAGACTTTTCCAGCTCTAAAGTCATTTTTCGAAGTTCTTGGTGGTCTTTCTCGGTCAATTCATGGATGACGACCTTGTGAGCGTAACTGTCCAGCACATACATCGTCTCACTGATTTCTTCATATTCTTTATAGGTGATTTCTGAAACAGTGGCATGTCGATAGGGATGGACTTCAACAAATCCTTCCGAAGCTAGCCTCTTAATCGCTTCCCTAACGGGAGTCGTGCTTGAATTGAACACGGCAGCGATATCTTTTTCTCGGATTATATTTCTAGGCTTTATTTCATTATTAATGATGGTTTCCCTGAGGTAATCGTGAATTCTATCGCTCAGTGGTTGTGAAAAGGCTTTTGTAGGAGGGACTTTTTCCATAGTTATTTTCCCCAGTCTCATATATTTTTTATAAATTTAATTATTATTTTTGTCAAGTTTTTTTAGATTATATTATTCCAGTAGACACTTTTATATGAATTACAGGGAAAAAAATAGTCTTCAAGGGGGGAAATCAAAAAAAAATTGAATTATCATATAATCTAGATTATATTATTATTTAAATTTTTTAAGGTAAATATTGTGGGGATTGACTTAGCATAATAAGTCAGAACTCATAATAAGCTCGCTCTGATTTGTGGCCATTGACCAGGTTGTTTCGAGTGTGATAAGTTCACTTCGTGATTCCAGGGAATTAAAATTTTGAATAGATGAATACAGCAACCGCAGCTCACTCCGATCATCAACGTACCCATGTGCGATGGGTGATCCTTGCACTTCTATTCATGGCGAGCTTCGTGGCCTACGTGCTGCGAACGAACATGTCCATTGCCGGCGAAAGCATGATGGCCGATCTCGGATTGTCCAAGATCCAGTTGGGTATGGTGCTTTCGGCTTTTGCTTGGGGATATGCCATTTTTCAGTTTCCTGGTGGCATTTTCGGCAACATTGTGGGGTCCCGTCGAACACTTACTATCATCGCCGTATTATGGGGGATCCTGACATTGGCCACGGGCCTGATACCCGGAACGACCCTCGCATCGACAACCATCATCCTGGCCACACTCATCGGACTGCGATTCCTTATGGGAGTCGTGCAGGCACCATTGTTTCCTGTGGCCTGTGGTGGAACGATTGGGAATTGGTTTCCGGTATCGGGATGGGCATTTCCGAACGGATTGACGAGCACCGGGCTGACGCTGGGTGCCGCCGCTACGGCACCGCTGATCGCTTGGTTGATGGAAACGTTGGGGTGGCGTGAATCCTTTATCTTGACGGCACCCTTAGCATTTCTGATTGCAGGAGTGTGGTGGAGGTACGCGAGAGACAATCCGGCCGATCACCCGAGAATTAGCAAGAAAGAGCTCCACCTAATCAATGCGAACCGGCCATTACCGGAAAAGGCTATCGAGGACAAGGCGGCTTGGAAGCGTGTACTCAAAAATCGAGACATTCTTTTGCTTACTGCGAGCTATTTTTGCATGAACTACGTGTTCTACATTTTCTTCAACTGGTTCTTTATCTACCTCGTCGATGTTCGAGAATTTGAAATCCTTGAAGGCGGCTACTTCGCTGCAGCTCCTTGGATGGTCGGTGCGGTCGCTGCCAGTGTTGGGGGGCTCTGGTGTGATCGCCTCTGCAAACGCATCGGGTCACGATGGGGATGCCGAATTCCCGGCATGGTCGGCCTTAGTCTTGTAGCCGGACTTCTTCTTCTCGGTGCTACAGCTAAGAATCCTTATCTGGCCGTAGTGTTTCTTTCGTTAAGCTTTGGATGTACTCAACTCACTGAGGGAGCATACTGGGCGGCAGCGATCTTCGTATCCGGCAAACATGCATCTGCAGCCACAGGAGTCATGAACACGGGTGGAAACGTTGTGGGCGGTATCGGGGCTCTTCTCGTTCCGATCACAGCGGAAGTTTTTGGCTGGGTGCCAGCGCTGGCGACCGGATCGGTGTTTGCGATGATTGGTGTCGGGTTATGGCTTTTCATACGCGCCGACAAGCCTATGGCTTTAAGCTCCGGTAAAGCCTGATTATGTTTTTTCCAAAAGAAGATCCAAATAAAAATATTAGAAGATGAAAGCTCTGCCATTCCAGGTGGCCATCCGAGATTCTTATGCAGGTGCGCTATTTTTGGGGATCCGTGTACCAACCCTCTAGCCAGGAGCGCTCTCTGTGTTTCGGCCAAATCTCCGTAAGCGTGTCACCCTCGTAGACGACGCCGTTCTTGATGACATAACAGATTGAGTTGGTGTTTCGTATATCTTCGAGAGGATCTTTATCCAAAACTACAAGATCTGCAAGTTTTCCAATATCGATCGTCCCCAGGTCGCGATCCAGGCCGCTGATTTCCGCCCCTAGCAGCGTTGCCGCACGGAGAACTTCGTGATTGCTCATCCCTGTCGCCAAGCTCCACATCTCCCAGTGAAATCCTATCCCCTGCCTCTGTCCATGTGCCCCAACTCCTACCTTGCCTCCCGCTGCGATCACGTCTCCTGCCGATTTTGCCAAACGGGGGAAAACGTACTCCTCTTTAACCATCCACCGCTGCCATGGTTCCTCCCGGCGTCTCGTCTCACGGTCCAGAAAGGGATGGGGCGTGAAAAGACGAAGTTTAGGATCATCTTGGACAGGTCCTTCCGCATAGTAGAAATCTTCCGCACCTTGGGCCCCGTGTGTGATCAACAAGGTTGGAACATAACCCACCCCTGACTGAGCAATTAGCTCCACCATGTCACGATACAAAGGAATAAAAGTGAAGTAATGCTGATGCGTCGTGTACCCATCTATGATCTCGGTCACACCCGGCTTGGTCTCACCGTTGCCCTCGGCATGAATGGCAAGCCCGAACTCCTTTGCCGCCATCGCCAGCAATTGCCGCTTCCGCCGCCCTCCGAAAGAGTACTCCTTTACACCATCGAGCCCGTAGTAATCATAGTACCGTTGTACGAGATCTCTGGCATCGGCTAGATTTTCAAGCTTTTCCCCCATTGCTGGGAGAATGAGGGCCCCGGCTCCATAGAATCTTGGCCCGACGAGCTGGCCCGTTTCGACCATGTCGGCATAGGTCACGAGCGAGGGGCCGGCAGCGCCGGTATCATACCCTGTAGTAACACCGTACGCCAGGCTTGAGATAAATTCCCAGGGCTGAATGATCCGCGTCTCCTGAGTGGTACCTTGGTGGTTATGAACGTCTATAAATCCAGGCAAGATTGTCTTCCCCGAGACATCAATGATGTGAGCTCCAGGAGGAACGGCTACGGTACCGCGAGAACCTAAGCCAACAATCCGGTTTCCTTCAATGACCAAGTCGCACGATTGAAGGATCTCATCACCTCGCATAGTGATCGCTCTCCCGCCTTTCAGCACGACTGTGCCCTCTGGAACGTACCGAGGCATTTCGATTCTGACTTTTGTTTCCTTGAGCGTATCCGAACTGAGGTCGTACTGGAACAGGCTGGTACCGAGGGAAAAACAGATCTCGTTTCCATCACGGCTCCAGCCAGCAAACTCCCCACCGACAGTGCTGATCTTTCGTACGATGTAAGTGGGGTCAGGACTGCTAACAGAGAGTGTCAATGGCTCTTTAAGCTGTTTGGGGAGATCGGCAAGGTAAATATGACGGTCAGCCTGAATGAGAACCCCATCGCCCGCGGGGGCCATGAGGACCTGATCCACAGGCCATTTTTCGTCAAACACGGTAGCCTTTAGGTGACTGCGAAGATCGCTCCCATCTAAACGGACAGAGACAAGCCCACCCCGTGGAGAGGTTGCCCGGGCCGGCTGCTGGTAGATAAAAACCCTTTCCCGATCAGGCTTTATGAAGTGGGGACGTCCCAGATCATGCAGAAAGGTGATCCTCCGGATATCCCCTCCTTCGGCCGGTATCCATCCAAGCTGGACGCGCGGTCCAGCTCGTGGAGACATGTCCGAACCGTAGGAAAGGAGGTCTTCGATCCAGGCTTGTCTCGACATGGAAACAAAGATGATCCTATCACCATCCGGTGAGTAAGTCGGGCATCCATAATAAGCCGCGTTCTCCGTCAAACGTTCAGGCCTCCCTTCTTTACTCGCTCTGATGCGATAGAGGTGTCCAGCCTCCTTCATGTTTTTCCAGGTCGCATAGACAATAAACTGGCCATCAGGTGACCACGAGGATTGGAATTCTCCAGTATCGCTATCGGTCAGACGGCGGAGTATTCCATCAGGAAGACCCATCAGCCACAGTCGTCCGAGAGCCGAAAATACTACCTTCTTCCCATCGGGGGAGATCTTTGGCTCTGAGATCCGACGGGCTTGTACGGGGCTGTCATCGACCCGCAATTCAGAATGCACCGGAGGACCCATCGGCTGCTCCACTCTTACTGTGAAAGGAATTAGGGCTCTCTTGCCATCTGGAACACTCACTTTCCAGATTTTTCCTTCAATCGTGGTGATCAGGAATTTTGAGTCGGGCGTGAAAGAGGATCCCGGCATCAAGTCCCAGCTCGCATGTTGGGCACCTTGAACATCGAGCTGCACCGGATAGAGCAGCCATTTCTCCTCACCGGAGTAGAGATCCCGCAGCCTGAGACCTGTATCGGCATGGAATCGACTCGCGTATACGAGCCAATGGCCATCAGTCGAGAGCACAGGACGCATACCCCCTCCTTGTGCATTGCTGTATGGATAGATCTCTTTAGTCTGTCTGTCATACACGGCAAGCTGATATTCACCGATCTGAGGATGGTACGTCTGAAGAGATTCTGCTTTCTGAGAGAAGCAAAGGGAACGGGGATCAGCTCCGAAAGCCGGTCCCAGGGCGGTCAAGCCGTTCTTTTCCCCGTTTACAAGACAAACGCCTTTTCTATCTGCAATGGAATAGAGCCAGAGCTCCATCAGGCTGTTGCGAACGACGCCGGTTTTGGCTGCGATGATAGCTTCCCCATCGGGAGTCCATTCCGGAGAGATATACACCGTGTCTTTTCCAGAGGTCAATGGTGCGGCGCTGCTGCCGTCAGTCTTCATGATCCATACATTCTCAGAGCCATCCCGGTCGCTCACGAAAGCGATGTGGTGGCCGTCCGGGGAGAAACGCGGCTGGGTGTCGAAGGCCATTCCTCGCGAAAGGGCCTTCGCCACTCCTCCTTCGATGGGAAGGACATACAGATCTCCCAAAAGATCAAAGACCAGAGTCAGGCCGTCCGGGGAGACATCCGTCGAGATCCAGGTTCCTTCATCAGTCGTGAAATTCAGGGTTCTTGTGGGTTTAAGGGGCAGGTCTTCGGTGTGACTCCCGCTTCCCTCTGTCCACCCACTTAGTGGAGCTATAAAAAGTGCCAAAATGAAGATCCCATACCTCAACAGAACTTGCATGTAATTCCACGCTCGAAAATCAATAAGCGACCTTAGTCTTTTCATTGTTTTCTCCGATCTTCACCTATTCAGATTCTAAAGGATAAATGATCTTCCCCCCGAGTATTGTATAAACGACTTCTGTGTTTAACATCTCTTCTTCAGGGATGGTGAATATATCCTTGGAAAGTACGACGATATCTGCCAATTTGCCTGCTTGAAGAGATCCTTTGATATCCTCCTCAAAAGAGGCATAAGCAGAGCCAAGTGTATAAAATTCTATTGCTTCCTTTACGGAGAGGCTTTCATCCTGTAACCAGGCATTTCCGGTTTTATCCGTAATGCTTTTTCTGGTGACAGCCGAATAAATTCCTTCCATCGGATTGAGGCTTTCTACAGGCCAGTCTGTGCCGAAAGCCAGTCGGGTATTGGCTTGTGCTAGAGTCTTCCAAATATTCGTGAATTTTGCTCTTTCTTTTCCTAGCCTATCTTCGAAAAAGGATTGAATGGTCTGTCCATAGGACGGCCCGAATACAGGTTGAACAGACGCAATAACGCCTAATGTATTAAATCGAGGAATATCCTCGGGAATGATCACTGTAGCGTGTTCGATCCGGTGACGGGCATCTCTTTTGCCGTTTCTTTTTAGAGATTCCTCGAAAGCGTTGAGAACGACATTGCTGCCTTTGTCTCCTATGGCATGAATGGCGATCTGAAAATTCTCTTCATCGTATAATGAGACAATATCGTTGAGTTCTTCCTGTGTCATGAGTAAAAGCCCTGAGGTAGAAGGATCATTCTTATAATGCTCTGCAAGTAATGCGGTTGATGAACCGAGCGATCCGTCGATAAACCCTTTGATTACACCGAACTTCAACATATGATTATTATCGACGAGTTTCTGTTTCCATTCTTTATATTCCTGCAATTTTTCCGGTGAAGATGTAAGTGCTTCCCCGGCATACACTCTCACCGTAAGCTCACCTTCATCGAGAAGTTCTTTAAAAACCCCAATTTTCCCGTCCAAATCATGCACACTTGTCACGCCAAATCTTCCAGCTTCTTTCACGGCTAACTTAACAGCTTCCTTATCCATTTCGTGAGATTCTCTATCCGAAAGTTGTGGCCATTTAATGAGATCCATTGCCTTCTCATGCAGAATTCCGGTGGGCTCACCCGTACCGGGATCTTTAACTATGACTCCTCCAGGAGGATTTGGAGTATCTTTTGTGATTCCCGAAATTCTGAGGACATAACTGTTGACTAAAGTACAGTGCCCACAAATTCTGCTCAGAGCAACTGGATTATTTGGGGCGACTTCATCGATTAGCTCTTTTGTTGGCCATTTTTTCCCTGGCAATATTTCCTGATCCCAGCCTCTCCCTTTAATCCACTCGCCCTCATTTTTATCTTCAATCTTTTCTTGGACTCTTCGTTGTATTTCATCAAAGGAAGTAACCCTGTCCAATGAGACAGACATAAGAGCGTGTCCCCCATATACAAAATGGACATGACCATCGTTAAATCCTGGAAGAGCAAGCTTCCCCTGAAGATCGATGATTTTTGTCTCTTTTTTGTCTATATATGTCTCAATTTCTTTATATGATCCCACAGCAACAATTGTGTCTCCTTTGACGGCAAGGGCTTCAGCCCGGGGATTGTTTTCATCGACTGTCACAATCTTTCCATTGATGAGCACTAAATCTGCTGCCACATCGGGTGATTCATGGCTGCAATGTATCACACCCAAAATAAATACACATAAAAACAAAAATTTGATCAATTTCATTAGGGGTCTCCTCTTTGATCGCAAGAAATTTTCTCCACCAGCTTTAATTAAGTTAAACAAGCAAGTCTTCCAAATATTAGGTACAATACATCTTTTGGGGAATTTTGAAAAGTACATTTCAGTTGGGCATGGTCCTTCCGTTTTTGGCTGGGCGCCAGCGTTAGCAATTGGATCAGTGTTCGCCTTAATCGGTGTCGTGCTGTGGCTGTTCGTGCGTGCCGA
>Ga0307379_10006705_pt1 | contig 15783 bp, 14 predicted proteins | sample UN2MG_FD_202237 | JGI IMG/M metagenome (GOLD analysis project Ga0307379, IMG submission 202237) | Soil microbial communities from Risofladan, Vaasa, Finland - UN-2 | ecosystem: Environmental > Terrestrial > Soil > Coastal area > Acid sulfate soil | place: Finland: Risofladan, Vaasa | collected... | reverse complement strand
GGCGTGGTCGGCGCTGCCGCCGCGCGAGCCGACGAACCACTCGCCCTCGCCGCACAGGTCCACGAACTGCCGCGGCGTGACCCGCAGGCCGCTCAGCGCCACCGCCGCCTCCGCCATCGCCACCACCACGGCCGACGAACTGCTCAGCCCCGCGCCCATCGGGATGTCGCCGGTCACCACGCAGTCCATGCCCTTGAGGCGATGGTCCGGGCAGGCGTGCTGAAGCCGCAGGACGGCCGCCTTGGCGTAGTTGCTCCAGTCGCCACGATAGGCCTCCAGCACCTGACGTACGGTGGCCGAGTCGATGTAGTCCATCCAGTCCATCCAGTCGGCCGCCCGAAGAAGCTCGCCGATCCGGAAGGTCCGATGGGGGAACACCCGCGGATGGACGTTGGTCAGAGATACCACGTCGTCGTCGCGCGGGGCGGCGGCCACCACCACCTCGCGGTTGATCGCCATCACGTTGACGTATCCGCCGCGGTGGTCCACGTGCCTGCCCATCAGGTTCACCCGCCCGGGCGCCCGCACCAGCACGACCGACCGCTCCCGGCCATGGGCCCTGATGAACAGCTCCAGTACCTGCTGGAATGCCTTTCGCCGGCTGGCGAGGATCGACTCGTCGCCGCCGTACAGCCGCCGCAGCAATCGCCGCAGGCGCGGCGGATCGGACTGCACGATCCCGAGCCACTGACCGGCGGGGCGATACAGTCGCCCGGAAAGCCTCGGCGGGCGGGCCGCGATCAGGCGCCGGCCGGCCATCCGCCGCGCGAAGACCTCACCGATCTTCAGCAGCTCCTCGGGCGTGTTGTAGGTCATCAGGTCGTCCGGGTCGGCGACGCTGAAGGTGGCCACCGATCCCCCACGACTGACTGCGTGAGCGACCGTGTCGGTGAGGTACAGCTCGCCCTGGACGTTGTCGTCGCGGAGCGCGGCGGTGGCCTCGTACAGGGCCGCCGCCCGAAAGACGTACAGCGAGGCGTTGACGCTCTCGCTTCGCTCGACCTGCCGGGCCGACAGGCTCCGCCCGGGCAGCGCTATCCTGCCCCGCCGCTGGGCCGCGCGGCGGATGTCCGGCAGCTCCACGACGCCCAGAACGCGCCCACGCGAGTCCGTCACGATACGCCCGGCGGTGGCCGCCGCGGCCTTGGGCACGGCGGTCAGCGTCAGATCGGCCCCGGTCTCGGCGTGGCGGGCCAGCAGCGAAGCCAGAACGCCCGGCTGGATGACCTTGTCGCCCATGGTGACCACGACGTTGCCGTCGTAGCCGGAGGATCTCAGTACCTCCACCGCGCAGGCGGCGGCGTGCCCGGTGCCGCGGGGGGCCGGCTGATAGACGAACGCCGCGTCGGGGTGCTCGGCCGCCACGGTCGAGATCACCTGCTCGGCCATCGTGCCGACCACCACCAGAAACCGCCGCACGCCGACCGATTTGAAGGCCGCGAGGATACGAAGGATGGCCGGCTTGCCGGCGATCGGGAAGCAGACCTTGTGCGTCCGGCGCGAGCGCATCCGCTTGCCCTGCCCGCCGGCAAGGATCACGCAAACCACGTTGGGACCGATGACGTCGGATTCCATGAACACCTCAGCCGCCGCCTGCGGCACCGGGTCCGGCGGCGATCTGTCGCTCCTATAGCCGCCGCCGCCGAACCGGTCAACACCGCAAGCAGCGCGGACGCGACGCAGCGCGTCCCTCCATAGACGACTCTGCACGCGGGAAACCTCCAGGTGAACGGGGTGGCACCCACAAGCGCAGCTTGTGGGTGTGGCCGCGCTCCACGGAAGCACCCACAACCTTCGGTTGTGTCTGCCACCCAAACCCGGCCGGCGCGCCAAATGGCAAGCCGGCAGTGATTCGCGGGCTGAAAGCCCGTGCCACCTGTGGGGGCATGGGCATCTTGCCCATGAGGCGCTACATCTGCAATCGGCTTAGAGCGTGACCTGGTTTCCGCCGGCGGTCCTGCTGCGGTTCACCCAGAGCTGCGCCCGGTTGATCAGGTCGTCAACCGAGCCGTAGGGATCGGCGGCGGCGGCCCCGATCGAGATCGTCACGCCCATCGCGCCGTCCGTGGTCATCAGGCAGGCCTTCTCCACCAGGTTGCGAACGCGCTCGCCGACGGCGTAGAGGTCGCTGTACTGGAGTATCGGCACGATCGCCAGGAACTCCGACTCGCTCCAGCGCCCCACCACGTCGTACGAACGCAGCGAGTTGGCGAAGGTCTTGCCGGCCATCTGCACGAGCTTCTCGCAGGTTTCCCAGCCTTGAATCTGGGAGGCCTCATCGTAGTTGTCGATGCCGGCCAGTATCACGCCGAACAGCCAGTTGTATCGGGTGAGCTCCTCATACCGCGACTGGAGGCGCATCTGAAGGTATCTGCGGTTGGACAGGCCGGTGAGGGGGTCCACCAGACCCACGTCCTGGAGTTGGTCGGTGGTCAACACCTCGGCGCCGCGGGGGCAGTTGCTGGTGAGCACCTCGATGACGCCGGCGATGTTGCCCTCCTCGTCCGGGATGGGGGCCACCCGCACGTGCACGGGCACCAGGTGGCCTTCGCGATGGCGCAGGTACACATCCTCCTGCCGAAGCTTGCCGTCGGCCAGCGTCTCGGCGGCAGGGTGCGAGCCGGAGGCCACCCCGGAGTGGTCTTCCCTGAAGTGCAGCAGCAGGTCCTCGCAACAGGACTTGCCGATGATCTGGTCGCGCCTGTAGCCGGTGAGCTGCTCGGCGCCGGGGTTCCAGTAGGTGATCTGGCGCTGGGGGTTGATGAACCACACCGCCTCATAGAGGTTGTCCAGCAGGTGCTCGTAGAAGCGGTGGGACGTCTGTTCCTGGACGGCCGTCGCATCGGACATGGGCTGTCTCCTGGCCTTCTTCGAGGGATACAGGCGATTGCGCGCTCTTTATCGATCAGGCGAGTGGGCGGGTTTAGCAGGCCCTTGCGCGAATCTCGCCCCGGCGGGGCTGGCCAGGCGTGTGACCGGCTTTGCATCGGGACGGTCGTAATCCATTCAGGCTCTACGGTCCTTCGCGTACAGGGGTTGTAAGAGGTTCTCCCTGGCCAGGCTGACCTATTCCCCGGTTTGGAAGTTGATCAGAGCGCAAGGCGGCTGCTTCCCGACGAATCCGTTGGCAGAAGACGGAGCGCGCGCCAGGGGACAGCCCTGGACCTGCCAACGGGTCATGTCCAGGAGGTTGATCCCTCGCCGCACCGCAGGCGGGAGAGCATCATCGTGCAAAGGGCACGAGCGCCTGGAGCGCGCGATTCGTGCGCGGTTCAGGGGCGCTCGGTGCCCTCTTCGATACTGTAGAGCCACCACCGCGCCTTGGGCCGCCTGGAGCTTCTGGCCTGACGCTCGCAATAGACCTTCATCACCTGGCAAGGCTCGGTGAGGATCTTGTGCCAGTGGCGGCGGAGATACACCTCGCCTCCTCCGCTACGGCAGGGGCCGGACGTCTTCCACGACTGGATCACCTCCGCCACGCGGTACTCGCGGCCGCGCCAGGTGAACCGCCCCGGCAGCCCCGGCTCGCCGCGCGCCATCGCGCGTACGTCCGCCGTGCCCGGCACGGGCGTGATCGGCTCGCTCACGAACTGCTCGGCGTGTGCCTTGCCCATAGACGCCTAACCTCCCCTTGCAACCTCGCAAGATGATACCATGTCCGCATGCGGCAGCGGGACAGGGCAATCTGCCTTGCGGCGACGGACTACAGCGAGACGTCGCAGGTGGTGCATTTTCTGACGCGTGCCGGCGGCGTGGTGCGCCTGCTCGCGAAGGGCGCCAAGCGCCCGAAGGCTAGGTCCGGCGGGGCGATCGACCTGCTGGCCGAGGGCGAGCTGGTGTTGATTGCATCGCGCGGCGAGGGGCTAGGAACGCTGGTGGAGTTCACGGAGACGGACTCGCGCGGGCCGATGCGCAAGAGCGCCGCGGCGCTGAACGCGGGGCTGTACATGGTGGAGCTGGTCGGGCGGATGGTGGCGGACGCCGACCCCCACCCGGAGGTGTTCGACCTGCTTCACAACAGCCTGGCCAGGCTCTCCGAGCCGGGCGCGCCGCTGTCGGCGGTGGTGGCGTATTTTCAGTGGCGGCTGTTGCGGCACGTGGGGCTGCTCGGCCGGCTTCGCAGATGCGTAAGCTGCGGGACGCCGGTCGGGGGCTGGCATGCTTCTGCCCCTCGACAAGCTCGGGATCACAAGACAAGCAGAAGCATGGCAGCCGGCCCGGCCGGGCGCGACGTCTATTTCTCATCACGGCTGGGCGGGCTTCTCTGCGGCGCCTGCGAGGGCGCGGCGGCTGAGAAGTATCGCCTGGACGGTCAGGCGCTGGCGGGCCTGGCGGCGCTGGCGGCCGCGGAGGCCGGCACGCGCGTCAACCTGCCGGCCAGGCAGGCCGACCGCGTCAACCGCCTGCTGGCGTATCACGTCACCGAGCAGACCGGCAAGCCGCTCCGCATGGCGCGGTATGTGCTGTCGACGGCTCGTAGCCGCTAATACTACAATGCAAGTTCGCAATCAGGAACTCATGTAACGTCTTTTCGACAAAACGGTTGTTGCACAATCCAAAATGCGAATATCGAAATCCGAAACAAATCCGAAACTCGAATATCAAATGCTCCAAACGTCCTGTCGGTCGGTGCCGGAAGTTCTGTTTTGAACATGGAGGTCTTGGGATTTCGTTATTGTTTCGGATTTCGTGCTTCGGATTTTGAGACCGAACGGCGTCCTACGATGGCAACTTGGGTTGTAGTACCAAGTGCTGTCGCCCTATTGATTCCGATTTGGCCCACCGCGCGGCAGACGGCCGAATTGCCGCTCGAGGCCGGCCGATGGCTATCGGCCGGCTTTCGGGACATGCGGGAAAGGGATGACGATGGGAGCCTTCATGTGCGGGATTCTGCTGATGCTGGTGGCCGGAGGCTGCGCGGCGTCGAACGATTCGGCCCTGGTCTGGTCGGACGAGTTCGACTACACCGGACTGCCGGACAAGGACAAGTGGGCCCAGGAGGAAGGATTCATACGCAACCGGGAATTGCAGTACTACACCCGGGGGCGAAAAGAGAACGCCCGCGTTGAGAACGGAATGCTGATCATCGAGGCCAGGAAGGAGCCGTTCGCCAACCCGGCCTATCGGCCCGACGCGGCGAAGAAGACCTGGAAGAACTCGCGCCCCCGGGCTGAGTACACCTCGGCAAGCCTGACGACGAGGGCCAAGGCGTCGTGGCGATACGGGCGGATCGAGGTGCGGGCCAAGCTGCCGACGGGCCGTGGCATGTGGCCGGCGATCTGGATGCTGGGGGTGAACATCGGCGAGGTCGGCTGGCCGGCGTGCGGCGAGATCGACATCATGGAGAACGTCGGCTTCGACCCCGACGTCATTCACGCCAATGTCCACACGCGCAAGTACAACCATGTCCTGAAGACGAACAAGGGCGCGAAGATCACCGTGCCCAAGCCGTCTGAATCGTTTCACGTGTACGCCGTCGAGTGGACGGCGGAGAAGATCGACTTCTTCGTGGACGACCAGAAGTACTTCACGTTCAAGAAGGAGCCCGGCGGCGTCGACGTCTGGCCGTTTGACGGGGAGCACTATCTGATCCTCAACGTGGCCGTCGGCGGCGCCTGGGGCGGGCTGAAGGGCATGGACGACTCGAAGCTGCCCCAGCGGTTCTACATCGACTACGTTCGCGTGTACCGGCTGGACACGTGACGGTATCAGGAACGGGGAGATGCTGAGCGACCCATGAGCGATGAGGCTGACTATCGCGCAACGTGGCAGGCCGAGTACCGCAAGGCGTATGCGGCTGGCAAAGCGCACTGGCGTCCGGAGCTGGCGACTCCGAAGGCCTTCGCGGAGTTCATGCAATCCGAGTGGGCGCCTCCCGCGCCCGCGCGGATTCTGGAGGCCGGCTGCGGCGACGGGCTGAATGCCATCTACCTCGCGCGGCTGGGGCACCGCGTCACGGGCGTGGACATCTCCGAGGACGCCATCGCCCGGGCGCGGAAGGCGGCGGCTGAGCAAGGCGTCGAGGTGGAGTTTCTGTGCCTTGACCTGGTCAAGCAGCGCCCGCCGGGCCGGGGCGCGTATGATCTCTGGGTCGATATCAAGACGCTACACGTTCTCTGGCGGGATGCGGATCGCCGGTCGTACCTCGAGACGGCCGGGGCGGCGCTGCGCCCGCGGGGGGTGTTCTTCCTGAACTGCGGGCTGGCCCTGCGCGACGTGCGAGAGCACTTTCCAGAGGTGTTCTCGCGCCTGGACGCCGACGTTCAGGCGGGCGCGGACGTCCTGGACCGCGATCTGCCGAAGGCCGAGCGCCGGGGCATTCGCTGTGAGACACTGGAGGCGTACTGCCGCGAGCTGGAGCAGTCCGGCTTTGCGATCCTTCACGCCCGGCGCGAGGCGAGCGTGGAAACGGGTTGGGGCGCGGTCGTAGTCGCCCAGAAAGCGTCCGTTTCCCAGCCAGGGGCTGCGGAGTGCCTTCGACTTTGAGCTTTCAGCTTCTGATATCGTTTCTATAATGGCGTCCGCAAGGAGCAGGATGGAACGGCCATGAACGGGATTCGACGGTTGGGCTTGTGCGGTCTGGCGGTGCTGGCGTTGGCGGCGACAGCCGCCGGCCAGGACGAGTACGAGTGGAAGGCCGGCAAGTGGGTCAAGCTGGCCGAGCCCGCCAAGGGCACGCCCGCCGGAGAGCTGGCCATCATCCGCCGCCACTTCGAGAAGGGCTGGAACCGCACTACCGTCCGGGCCGCAAACAAGTTCGTTAAGAAGTACCCCATCGAGCCCGAGAGCGAGGAGGTCATGTCGCTGGCCGGCCGCGCGGAGATAAGGCGCGGGCGATACTTCCAGGCCTACGACTGGTTCGAAAAGCAGATCACGCAGTTCCCCAACGGTCAGTACTTCGAGCGCGCGCTGGAGGCCGACTTCGAGATCGCCAACGCCTTCCTGGCCGGCAAGAAGCGGATCGTGCTGAAGATCATATACCTGTCGGCCCGGGAGGACGGGCTGATGATACTGGAGCGGATCGTGCGGCACGCGCCGGGTTCGTCGCTGGCCGAGAAGTCGCTCATCCGAATCGCCGACTACCATTTCCAGAAGACCGACTACGACGAGGCGGTGCAGGCGTACGATCAGTACCTGGAGGTTTTCAGCCGCTCGGAGCGCGCCTCTTACGCGATGCTCCAGGCGGCCCGCGCGCGCCACGGGGCCTTCCGCGGCATTCGCTACGACAGCGCGCCCCTGCTGGACGCCCAGCAGCGATACCGCATGTTCGCCAAGCGCTTCCCCCTGGCCGCCGAGCGCGCCAACGTGCCGGGAATACTGGAGGATATCCGCTCCACCCTGGCCCACAAGATTTACGCGGCCGGCGAGTTCTACGAGCGGATCAAGCGAACGGGACCGGCGAAGTTCTACTACAAGCAGGTGATCCGCCAGTACCCCCAGACCCAGTGGGAGGCCAGGTCTCGCCAGGCCCTGCTGCGCCTGGGCGAGCCGGTGCCCGATGCCGGCGCGCCGCCCCTGCCGGCCTCGACCACCCAGCCCGCCGGCGCGACCATCGCCCCGGCCGGCCCGGAGGGCAGGGCTATCGAAGAAGGGGACAAGCGATGAGGCGGCTCACTGCGATCCTTCTGACTCTGCTGGCCGGCGCGACGGCCGTCCCGGGCTGCTCCAACGACCCGAACAAGGGCTACACCTTCAAGTCGCCGTACCCCAGCGGCGTCAAGACGGTGGCCGTGCCGATCTGGGGCCGCGGCAAGTATGTCTATCGCCGCGGCCTGGAGTTCCGTCTCACCGAGGCCCTCCAGAAGCAGGTCGAGCTGGACACCCCCTACAAGGTGGTCCGCAAGCCCCGGGCCGACACCGAGCTGACAGGCACGATCGACCAGATCGCCCAAAGGCCGCTCAGCATCAATCCCGATACCGGCCGACCTCGCGAGATGGAGATCACCTTCTTCGTCTCGTTCAAATGGACCGACCTTCGCAGCGGCGAGGTCCTCGTCGAGCGCACCAACTTCCGCGTGGCGGGAACCTACCTGCCGGCAGCAGGATTCAACGAGGATTTCTTCCAGGGCAGCGAGGACGTGATCGACCGCCTGGCCGCCCGCATTGTGGAACAGATGGAAGTGCCGTTCACCCGCTGAGCCGCCTGGCCACGTGCCCCTTGGATTTGGCCCCCGAGCGCCGTATTATGTAGGGATAAGGGCGTGATGCTTTTCCGATGAGACTGGGGCGCCCCCGCCCGGGTTGAGGACGCCGGGCGGCGCCCGGCCTTGAAGGGCGCAGAGAGAACGACCTGATGGCATCGCCGAACGATCCACCCCCGCAGCCCCCGCAGCGAGACCAGCAGCCTCCGCAGATGCCCAACCGCTTCAGCCGCTCGCTGCTGGGCTGGGTGATCTTCATAGCGCTGGGGCTGCTGCTCGTGACGGTCCTCAGCCGCGGGTTCGACGACCGCAAGCCGATCACCACCGTCCAGTTCTGGAACTACGTGGAGAACGGGCAGGTTACCGGCAAGATCGTCGTCCGCGACGACCGCATCGAAGGCCAGATCGACAACAGGAAGGTCGCTCAGGAGAAGGACAAGTCGGCGAAGTTCTTTGTGAACTACAATTACGCCGCCGATAAGGACTTCGACGTGCGGCTTCGCGCGGCGCTGGCGAAGCACGGCTACCCCGCCCAGCCGTACTACGAGCCCAGCAGTTGGTGGACCAACCTGCTTCCTCAACTGCTGCTGATGGCTCTTGTGTTCCTGGCGGTGTGGTTCCTGCTGTTTCGGCGGATGGGCGCAGCCGCCGGCGGCGGGGGGTTTCTGGGCAGCTTCGGCCGCTCGCGCCACCGCGTGCTGACAAAGGAGCGCGCGAAGGTGACGTTCGATGACGTCGCGGGCATCGACGACGCCAAGGAAGAGGTCGCCGAGATCATCGAGTTCCTCAAGGACCCGCGCAAGTTTCAGCGTCTGGGCGGGCGCGTGCCGCGAGGCGTGCTGCTGGTCGGCGAGCCCGGCTGCGGCAAGACGCTGCTGGCCAAGGCGATCGCCGGCGAGGCGGAGGTGCCGTTCTTCTCCATCTCCGGCAGCGACTTCGTGGAGATGTTCGTCGGCGTGGGCGCCAGCCGCGTCAGAGACCTCTTTCGCCAGGCGAAGGAGTCCTCGCCGTGCATCATATTCCTTGACGAGATCGACGCGGTGGGACGGCGCCGCGGCATGGGCTTCAACGGCGGCGGCCACGACGAACGCGAGCAGACGCTCAACGCGATACTCGTCGAGATGGACGGCTTCGACACCTCCGATCAGGTGATCGTGATCGCGGCCACCAACCGCTCCGACGTGCTCGACCCGGCCCTGACGCGCCCGGGCCGCTTCGACCGACAGATCCAGGTGTCCCTGCCGGACCTTCAGGGGCGATGCGAGATCCTCAAGATCTACGCGGGCAAGGTCCGCTGCGGGCCGGACGTGGACCTGCACCGGCTGGCCCGCGGCACGCCCATGTTCAGCGGCGCGGACCTGGAGGCCCTGGTCAATGAGGCCGCCATCGACGCCACCATGTCCGAGAAGGACTTCATCGAGCAGGCCGACCTGGAGGAGGCCCGCGACAAGGTCCGCTGGGGGCGCGCGCGGAAGAGCCGCGTCATCGACGAGCGCGAGAAGGAGATCACCGCCTACCACGAGGCCGGCCACGCGCTGGTCCAACTGCTCACGCCGGATGCAGACCCGCTGCACAAGGTCTCCATCATCCCCCGCGGGCCGATGGGCGGGGCGACCTACTCGCTGCCGGAGAAGGACCGCTACCTCTACACCCGCCGGTACTGCAAGGCGCTGCTGCGCGTGATGCTCGGCGGACGCGTCGCCGAGGAGGAGGCCTGCCAGGACGTCTCCAGCGGGGCCGCCAGCGACATCGCCCAGGCCACCGAGCTGGCAAAGAAGATGATCCTCGACTGGGGCATGAGCGACAAGCTGGGCATGGTCCGCTATGCCCCCGAGGAAAAGCGGGCGATCTTCGCCGACTTCGGCGGAAAGGAATACTCCGACAAGACCGCCGAGCTGATCGACCTGGAGATCAAGCAGCTCGTGGACGAGGCCTACGCCGAGACCCACAAGCTGATCGTCCAGGACCGCGCGAAGCTCGATGACCTCGCCAAGGCCCTGCTGAAGTACGAAACGCTCAGCGCCGAGGAGGCCAAACAGATAATCGAAGGCCGTCCGCTCGCCAAGCCCACCATGGACGACCTGCTGGACCGCGAGCGCGTCAGGGACCTGTCGTCCGCCGGCGTGACCGTCCGCCAGCCGCCCCCCCAGCCCGAACCAAAGACCCCGCCCATCACCGAGCCGGGGTAGACGCCCAGGAGAAGGCCATGAGCACCTTCACCGCCTACGTGGAATACGATCCGGAGTCGAAGCTCTATGTGGGCATCGTGCCGAGCATCCGGGGGGCTCACACGCAGGCGGCCTCCCTGGAAGAGCTGCGCGAAAACCTAAAAGAGGTCCTTGAGTTGTGCATCGCGGAATCACCCAATCTCCGCGAGGAAGCCCCGCACTTCGTGGGTCTGCAGCAGGTCGAGGTGGAGGCGTGACGCGCCTTCCTGCTGTTGACTTCAGGAGGCTGGATCGAGCGATGCGAAGGCTTGGGTTCGAGCGGGTTAGGCAGAAAGGCAGCCATGTCTTCTACCGGCATCCGGACGGCCGGACCACCACGGCGCCCAACCATCCCGGGCGGGACATCGCGAGACCACTGCTCCGCGAGATACTCCGCGAAATCGAAATGAGTCCTGAACAGCTCGTGGAGCACCTGGGGTAGGCCGGCCACGCGCCAAGCCCACCGTGGACGACCTGCTGGACCGCGAGCGCGTCAGGGACCTGTCGTCCGCCGGCGTGACCGTCCGCCAGCCGGCCCCCCAGCCCGAACCAAAGACCCCGCCCATTACCGAATCGGGATGAGGCAGCCATTCCCGGGCGTCGGTGTATAATGCGCCCATGGCGGTGTCGCTGGGGCAAATCCTGGATCCGGAAGCCGGTCGGCCGGCGCTGATGGGGGTTCTGAACGTCACGCCGGACAGCTTCTCCGACGGCGGGCGGTTCCTCGATGCGGCCGCGGCCGTCGCCCAGGCGCGGCGGATGATCGACGAAGGGGCGGACGTCATCGACATCGGGGCCGAGTCCACCCGCCCGGGCTCCGAGCGCGTTTCGGCGGACGAGCAGATCACCAGGCTGCGTCGGATCGTGCCGGCCGTCGCGGCCCTCGGCGCCCTGGTCAGCATCGACACGACCCGCGCGACGGTGGCCGAGTTCGCCCTGGACGCCGGGGCGGCCGTCATCAACGACGTGTCCGCCGGGCGGGACGATCCGCGCATGTTCGGCCTGGCGGCCGAGCGAGGCGCGGCCGTCGTCCTCATGCACATGCTGGGCGAGCCCAAAACCATGCAGGCCGACCCCACGTATAAAGACGTGGTGGCTGAGGTGAAGCAGTTCCTGGCCGGGCGCCTGGACGCTGCGGCGGCAGCCGGCGTCCCGCCGGAGCGATGCATCGTGGACCCCGGCATCGGCTTCGGCAAGAAGCTCCAGGACAACCTTGCGCTGCTGGCGGGCATCGACAGGCTCTGCGAGCTGGGCCCGCCCGTTCTGGTGGGCCCGTCGCGAAAGCGATTCATCGGCGAGCTCACCGGCCAGCAGGACGCCGAGGCGCGGACGGGCGGCACGATTGCGGCGTGCCTGGCGGCCTGGCGGCGGGGGGCGAGCATCCTCCGCGTTCACGACGTGGGACAGGTGGCCCAGGCGTTGGCGGTGGCGCTGGCCGTCGAAGGCCGACCGTCAGCGCGGGGCTTGCCGACCCGAAGGCGGGAATAGGCTGTAGCCGGCTGAACCGTCGGGTCGATAGACACCCATAAGGGACAGTGTATCCCGGCCGGTTGACGCGCGCCGACAGTGGCGCCGCGGCCGGCTGGACACCGTACCCTTCGGCCTTGAGCGGGCCGGACAGACATGGACGAACTGATCAAGGGCATCGTCGTTTACCTCCGCCGCGTGGCCACCTACGACCCGCTGGTGTCGATCATCCAGTTGCTGCTGATCGGGGTGGTGGTGTGGCTGGTGATGCGGTTCCTGCGGGGCACGCGGGGCGCCAGGCTGGTCAAGGGGGCAGCGCTGCTGCTGGCGCTGATATACGTGACGGTGCGCCTGCTGCCCAAGAGCGACGAATGGAAGCGGATCGAGTTTCTCTACGGCAGCTTCCTGTTCTTCGCGTTCGTGGCGGCGGTGGTGGCGTTTCAGCCGGAGCTGAGGCGCGCCCTGACGCAGATCGGCCAGGCGCGGCTGTTCCGCTCGTCGGGCGGGCGGGTGGAGGCGATCATCGATGAGCTGCTGGAGAGCGTTTCCTACCTTTCCCGCAACAAGATCGGCGCGATCGTCGCCGTCGAGCGGTCCGTCGGGCTCGGGTTCCTCACGGAGACCGGCACGCGAGTGGACGCCGATCTGTCCAGCAACCTGCTGAACACTATCTTCTACCCCGGCAGCGTGCTGCACGACATGGGCGTGATAATCAGCGGCGGCCGAATCGCCGCCGCGGGCTGCCAGTTCCCGATGGCCGAGAGCGAGGAGGTGGACGCCTCCCTCGGCAGCCGCCATCGCGCGGCGCTGGGGCTGGCACAGGATTCAGACGCCGCCGTCCTCGTCGTCAGCGAGGAGACCGGACGGGTATCCCTGGCATGCGAGGGGCACCTGTATCTCGGGCTTCAGACCGAAGCCCTTCGTCAGATGCTCTATGAGCTTCTGGGCTCACGGGGCCGGGCGAAGGTGCGGGCCGCCGGAGGCGAATAGCACAGCGATGGCCAAGGACCGATACCAATCCCAGGAAGCGCCGCGGTTCTCGCGGAGATGGTGGCTGGACGCGGGGAAGACCTTCCTTCAGGTGGCCGTCGTCACTGTGCTCATCTGGGTCTATGCCGACCTGGAGAAGACCGAGAAGGAGAAGTTCGACGTCAAGCTCGTGCTCCACACCGGTGCTTCGGGAGACCTGGCGCTGCTGGACGAAGTCAACATGTCCCAGCGGGAGCTGGAGGTCAGCTTCAGCGCCGAGGGCAGCCGCGGCGGACTCAACGCCCTGCGCGGCAGGCTGGCCGACCGGGCCAGCGTGATCTCGTTCGACCTCAGCGCCGCCTTCGGGCCCGGCAAGCACGACGTCCAGATCGCGGAAATCCTCGCCAGGACGGACCTGATCTCCAAGGCCGGCCTGACCGTGCACGGGGCCTCCCCGCCGATGGTGGTGATCGAGCTGGATCGGACGAAGTACGTCCCGGACGTGGAGGTGAGGTTCAACTACACCGGAGGCACGGTCGCCGAGGCGAAGGTCAGTCCGCCCAAGATGGGCCTGCGCATCGCCGCCGGCGTTCTCCAGGATATCACCGCCGGCGGAGGCAAGCTCGTCCTGGAAACCGAGCCGGTGAACCTCCAGGCCGTTGATCCGGGCAAGCCGATCATCGCGACCATCGTGCCGTTCGTCCTGGGTGTGCCGGTCAGGCCGGAGAAGCCCGCCGTGGAGGTCCAGGTCACGCTCAGCCGCCTGCCCGGCGAGAAGACGCTGGCCATTCCAGTCGGGCTGCGCGTCCCACAGAGCTGGAGCGAGGACGACACGTGGCTCCGCTTCGTCCTCAAGCGCAAGGACCCGCTCGACTGGCGAAAGCAGATCATCTTCCGCGGGGCGAAGAAGGACATCGACCGCCTCCGCGCCGAGGACGTGGACGCCTACGTCGTCCTGACCGACAACGACAAGGTGCCCACCGAGAGCTGGCTCACGCGCGACGTGCAGATCCGCCTGCCGAGGGATATGCAGATCCAGGCCGTCGGCGAGAAGCTCTCGGTGAGCTTCCGCCTCGAGCCGCGCCCGGCCCCCACGCCGCCATAGACGGGGGCATGCTTCCCAAGCACCGGCGGTTAGCCAAGGGGTATTCCTGTTAGACGCCCTGGCACGGGATGTGACAGCGCGACCCGTTGCCAGAACCCCATGGCCCAGCCCGGCGTGAAGCCCTGCTGTCTTGCGGATAATCCACCATGTAAGATGGACCTATTGCTCGGGTCACCGAGCAACAGGAATATGCTCGCAGATGGTACAAGTTCCCGCCAACCCGAAGATATTCCATATAACGCATGTGGACAACCTTGCTCAGATCCTTGCAGCAGGGGGACTGCTTTCCGATGCGAAGCGGATGCATCTTGGACTGGCCTGCGAGCTGGTCGGCATCCCGAGCATCAAGCAGCGGCGTCTTGACGTACTCGAAGTAAACTGTCACCCGGGGACAAGGGTCGGCGAGTACGTTCCGTTCTACTTCTGCCCCCGATCGATCATGCTGTACATCCTTCACAGGGCGAATCACCCCGACCTGTCCTATCGGGGGGGACAGACACCGATCGTGCACCTTCAGGCGGACCTGATGGCAACGATCCGTTGGGCAGAGCACTTTGGCAGGCGGTGGGCGTTCTCGGACAGCAATGCCGGTGCCTGCCTAGCCAACTTCTTCAAGTCTGTGCTTGACCTGGATAAGGTCAACTGGACAGCTGTGGAAGCCACCGACTTCCGACCGATGGTTATCAAGGAAGGCAAGCAGGCTGAGTTTCTCGTGTATGAGTCGTTCCCCTGGACGATGGTCGAGAAGATCGGGGTGATAAGCCCGCATATCGAAGGCTGTGTGAACAGGGTTCTGCGTGATGTGGAACATAAGCCTCTCGTCAGCGTTGAGCCAGCTTGGTACTATTGAGGGGAAGAACCAGAGCGATGATTGAGCTCACGCAAGGCGATATTCTGAAGGCGCAGGCCGAGGCCCTGGTCAACACGGTCAACTGCGCAGGCATAATGGGACGCGGCATCGCCCTGCAGTTTCGCAAGGCGTTCCCCGATAACTTCAAGGCCTACAAGGCCTTGTGCAACCGTGAGGAACTGAGGCCGGGAAAGGTCTTCGTCTTCGACCTTGGCCACTTGGGGAGCCCTCGCTACATCATCAACTTCCCGACGAAGAAGCACTGGAAGGGCAAGGGTCGCCTGGAGTATATCGAGTCCGGCCTGCTGTCCCTGGTGGATGAGCTCCGACGCAGGGATATTCGTTCGGTCGCACTTCCGCCGCTCGGTTGCGGTCTCGGGGGGTTGGACTGGAACGAGGTCCGCCAGCGTATCGAGCAAGCATTCATGGGCCTGCCCCAAGTGCGCGTACTGCTCTACGAGCCAAAGGGCGCCCCGGCTGCCGAGGAAATGGTCAGGGAGAGACAGGCACCGCGCATGACCGTGGGGCGGGCCGCGCTGGTTGGGCTGATGCGCCGATACCTGGGTGCGCTCATGGACCCGTTCGTCTCCTTGCTGGAGATACACAAACTGATGTACTTCATGCAGGAAGCGGGCGAGCCACTCAGGCTGCGCTTCGCCAAGGCGGTTTACGGTCCCTACGCGGAAAACCTGCGGCACGTTCTCAGCCTTGTGGAAGGGCACTTCATCAGAGGTTACGCTGATGCCGAAGACACTCCGGACAGGCAGATCGAGTTGGTGCCCCAGGTGCCGCAGAGGGCCGAGGCGTTCCTGAAGAGGCATCCGGAGACTTACACCAGGTTGGATCGTGTTGTGGACCTGATCGGAGGGTTCGAGACGCCGTTTGGCATGGAGTTGCTCTCCACCGTTCACTGGGTGGCGACGCGAGAGGGTGCCTCGGCCGCCAAGGAGGCGGTCGATAAGACCTATGCTTGGAACGACCGGAAGCGGATGTTCAGGGAAGAGCACATCCGCATCGCCTGGACAGCTCTTGGCCGCAAGGGCT
>Ga0307379_10006704_pt1 | contig 15784 bp, 13 predicted proteins | sample UN2MG_FD_202237 | JGI IMG/M metagenome (GOLD analysis project Ga0307379, IMG submission 202237) | Soil microbial communities from Risofladan, Vaasa, Finland - UN-2 | ecosystem: Environmental > Terrestrial > Soil > Coastal area > Acid sulfate soil | place: Finland: Risofladan, Vaasa | collected... | reverse complement strand
GAAGCAGCGATTCGGCGCGGTGGGAAAGCACGGCTCCATCGCGGTGACTGAACGCGTCATCCGGACGCTGAAGTACGAGTGGCTCAAACGCGTCCCGGTGATCCGAGGCTTGGATCATCTGGGCCAACTGCTGTGCGACTTCGTCGTGTACTACAACGCGTGGCGGCCGCACTCGACCCTGAGGGGCGCCGTCCCAGATCTGGTTCATGCTGGGCACCAATGGTCGCCCCCGGGCCGCACGGCGAAGGTCGTTCCCGCTGGCATCGAGCGCCGCTTCTTCTCCGAGACTCGCGTCACGGGCTTTCGACTCGCCGCATAGCCGCTCCGACTGGCTGCCCTCTGTTTTCCCTCGCGCCCGGCAGCCCACTGCACGCGCACGGCCCCTGACACCATTTCGCCACCGAGGTGCTCGGACCGCGGTCTCATGCCGGCAAGAGGCCGCATCACCCCAGCGCCAGCTGCTCCCAACGGCACGGCTCAGAGCGGTCTCAACGGCGGTTGACCGTTACACGAATCGTCATCTCCCGGCCTCCCCCAAAACGAAAAGCGGGCGCCTCTGGAGGTCTCCCTGCAGCTCCGGGCATCCGGTAGCTGCTCGAAAGAACATCAGAAGCGCCCGCCGCGTTTGCGTGACGTAGGCAGGCCTTATTCAGTTGATCTCAGTGTAGCGGATCCTAAGGGGGTGTCAATACCCTCTTCGCGCTCCTCCCAATACCGTTCAGAGCGTCAAGTCGAATGCCCTCGCCACATAGACTGCCATCTGGTCGCGAGTCACCGCCCAGTCTGGATGATAGAGCCCGTCGTCGTAGCCCCGCACTACGCTCTGGGACACGCAATGCTCGATGTGCTTGTATGCCCAGAAGTCAGACGGGACATCGGGGAAGGTCGGTGCGTCCGGTCCAACGGGCACACCGCCATCTCCGTTGGGGGCTACAAGGGCACGAGCAACATAGACCGCCATCTGGTCGCGGGTGACCTGATACTCGGGGTGGTAGGTGCCGTCATCGTATCCGGCTACGACGTTTTCACCGACCACATACTCCACATGCTTCAGAGCCCAGTAGCCCTCCGGCACATCAGGGAATGTCGGCGTACCAGTATACCCAGGAACGTTCGACTCGCCGCCCGCCAGGGCCCGTGCGATGTAGACCGCCATCTGGTCGCGCGTGACCTCGAACTCGGGGCGGTAGAGGCCGTCGGGATAGCCCTGCACGATCCCACCGCGCGCACTCGCGTAGATGTGATCGCGCGCCCAGAAGTCGAGCGAAATGTCAGAGAAGACTCTCAGCGTGACGTTGGCCGCGGCTTCTGCCCGGTTGCCATGCATGTCGAAGCCAGTCGCGCGGAAGCTGCGCTCACCCGCGAGTTCCAACGGAATCGGAACATCGAGTTCCCACGACTCATCCACGCCGGGGATGACCGTCAGCGGCTGATCATCTATGGTGAAGACCGCGAGGCCCATCGGGAGCTCACCCCACCATGACCCCGATGCTTGCAGATCGCCCCAAACCACCTCCGCCTCCGCCGGACCTGAGATCGTGATCGTCGGCGCGAGCATCAGGCCGGCGATGTTGATGGTGATCTGAGTGCTGGCCTCATGACCCGCGCCGTCCTCAGCTACGGCCGACAGCACTCGCTCTCCGCTCGTGTAGTTCCCGGGGTAGAGAGTGCCCACCCAGCCATCGCCACCCCAGTCATCTTGCGCCAACGGCCAACCGTCGACGTAGAAGCGGGTGCTGGCAACGCCCTGGTCATCAGTCGCGTCGGCCGTGATGATCGCGGGCGCGGTGATCGTGTCACCATCTGTAGGTGAGCTGATCGCGACGGTGGGCATCTCTGTGTCCGCTGGTTCCTCCGCGCTGACTGTGTAGATGCCGAGCTGCGAGATGTCCGCGGTGACCGCGCCGCTGGCTTCGACCACGCTGTCGAGGCGGTACCACGCGCCGCCGGCCGTATCGCAGCGGTAGAGCGCCAGGCTTGACTTCGGGAAGCCGCGAACGGAATCGGGGAAGTAGCTGATGCTCAAAGCGTTCGCGCCCTGGAGAGCCGCATCGGGCGTGAACTCATAGCACCTCGACAGATAGCCCATTGGGGGCGCGGGCGGCCGATTATCGCCATTGAGAAGGGTCCCAGTGACATCGGTGAAACCCGACTGCGGCGTCGAGATGGTCAGCGCCGCGCCTTCCATCTCAAGGGCGGGAGTCACCTCCGCGGCGCGAGGCGCGCCTCCTGCAGGCAGTACCCACACGTTGGTTTGAATCTCGTTGATCCAGATCGGTTGCAGCCAGGAGGCGTAGCCGCGGTTATCCATCACCTCGCATCGGACGTACAGGTCGTCGCCCTGGTACCGGTAGGAGGCAACATAGGTTCCGTCGCCGCGGCCGACCAGACCGGGCCAGGCTATCGGACGGCCGGGTCGACCACTGACGAAGGCAACTCGGTACCCGTGGCTGTCTGCCGGCTCCTGCGGGACCTGGACAGAGATGGTGCCAGTTCCCGGATCAGCCCAATAGGCAAGGACCTGAGGTGCCTTGTCGGGGCCGCCGAAGGATGCGTAGAAGCGCCCGGCGCGGAGGGCATCTTCGGTTTGTACTGCGTTCGGGTCGGCTGAGTCGGTCCAAGCTGTCACGGACGTGTCTGCGAGGAAGAGCACACCTGTCACAGGGTGGTAGTCATCGCCAACGATGCCGTGGACTCTTGCGCTCTTGCCAAGCAGGTAGTCCCAGGTATCGACGGCGAAGCCCTCACGCTCCAGCGCCTGACGCCCGGCCCGGTGTGCAGGGGCCGGATCGCCGGAGATCAGGAGTTCGTTCGCATACGCGATGAGGTAGGCAGCCGTCGCCGCGCCTGCGTTGTAGAGCTCGAGGCCGTGGTAGAGGGAGTTATCCTTCTGATAGAGCTCCTTCAACATCCAGGGGCTCCACCAGTAGTCCAGGCAGTCGGGGTGCGCGATGTAGGCTAGGCCGCCATGAGAGGTGATGTTGCGGAGGCGCTCCTCTCTTACCGCCAACGCGCCCGCGTAGTCCGCTGGGCTTTCGGTTCCCATTATCATGCTACGGTCAATGTCTGAGTCGAATCCAACCGCGAGAATGTGCGTATCGTCGGCCGTGTCCTCAACCGAGCCGACCATCGAAACGATGCCATCCACTCCGGGGTCTACGAATGCCGAGGCCCAGGTGGCATCATTGAACTTGCGGTCTCTGTCCATCTGATGTTCGGTGATGGCGAGAAAGTCGTAGCCGGCGCCGGAGTACTTCTCGAGCAGGGCAGTGTCAGAGCCTGGCGAGACATCGTCGCCCGGCAGATCGCTCTCTCGGTGCGCGTGGAGCTGGCCCCAATGCCGATGCCAGGTGCCGGAGGCCCAGTCGTCCTCGGTGGGGTAGGGGCTCACCGGCTGGACTTCAGGGAAGCCCGCAACGCCTTCCAGAATGGCCCCGTAGATATCGTGATCGAGGTTTCGCACATCATCCCACGCGACGGTGTTGCCCGATATGACCGGAGCATATTGCCCCCCCGTCACAGCGCAGATGACAAATTCCTGGCCGGCAGAAAGGTCGTAACCATAGATGTGGCCCTGGCCGCCCCACTCAGGCCACTCACACCACACAACGATGTTACCCGAAACGCTTGGCTCTGACTGGTTGCCGGACCTGTCGCAGATGGTGAGCTCACGGCCCGCCGCCAAGTCGTAGCCGTATACATCTATGTTATTCGCAAAACTGGGACTAGGATTGTTACGCCATTCATTCCACACCACGATTCCGCCCCAGATTGAGGGGCGAGCTTGGTCACCAAGTGCCGTGCATACCGGGAATTCCTGCCCGGTGGAGAGATCATAGCCGTAGATGTCGGCACCGCTAGTGGCGTTGCGGCCGTCAGCCCACACCACAGTGTTACCCGAGATCGCGGGCGCCCCTTGGTGCCCAGGCGCGGTACAGATCGGGGACTCCTGGCCGGTGGCAAGGTCATAGCCGTAGATGTGGTAGTAGCCGCCGGTGGCCACGTCGCGGCCATCCTGCCACACCACGATGTTCCCAGAAATGGCAGGGGACATCTGGTTTCCCTGCGCGGTGCAGATTGGGAACTCCAGGCCAGTGGACAGGTCGCAGCCATAGATATCCGTGTTCCAGCCGGAGGGATCGTTGCGCCAGTCGGTCCACACGACGATGTTCCCGGAAACTGCCGGATCGGCCTGGGAGCCTGCGGCGGTGCAGACAGGGAACTCTCTTCCCGCTGCGATGTCATAGCCGTAGATGTCCATCATGGTCGTGCCAGCGTAGTAGTTACGTTCGTCCTGCCAAACGACGATGTTGCCAGAAATGGCAGGCGAGTACTGGGCCCAATCGGCCGTGCAGATCGGGAACTCGTAGGTGGCATGCGCCGCGATGATGGCGAGGCAGCAGCATAGCCCAGCCAGACACACGACGAGCCAGGAATGGACCCTCATTTGCCAACCCTCTATCGCCGGTGCGTCTCTGATCAAGACGACTGCCGAACGGCCACGCGCGGACGTTGTTTCGCCAAGGAAGGCCACAATCCCTGTTGTCCAGCGACTGCAAGCTGTCGCAAGGCGTCTACTCGCTCGACGGGTCATGCCTGTCTGCGCCTCCGCTGCAGCTCAGTTGGCGTCTGGTTCAGGACTTCTGGCGGGATCACCCCCGCCTTTCTCTCTTCCTCGGTCGCCAGCCGCTCTACGAATGGCGTCAGGATGTGAACGCAGTTCGGGTGGAAGGGCGGGCCGCCGTTGGCTGCCGAGATCGGCGGATACACAGGATGCGGCTCATCGCCGATGTTGACGACGGCGTTCTCGTAGTAGACACAGAAGTCTTGCGCGTTGTGGGCCGAGACCTGCGCGAGCGTGATCCCGTGCTCCCGCAGCCGATTGATGGTCCCTTGGGTCATCGCCTCTCGAGTCGTGGTGCGGGCCACCATCTCCGCGTAGCGATCAAGATCCCAAGCTCTGCCCAGGCGGTCCACGAATGCTGGTCTGCCCTCGGCCAATAGCCGCTCCCGGATCTGCCGACTGACGTCGATCCGGGCCCTCCCCTCGACGACCCCCTTGGCGACTTCTTCGATGCCGACGCGACGGAAGAGGTCGTCCACGCGCCGGCCGATCTGAGCGAGGGCAAAGTCGGTGACTCGCAGCATCTCCCCCACGATGGCAGCTGCCGCCTCGCGGTGCACTTGCGAGAAGACCTCCCGCTCGCGGCGGCGCAGGTTCACACCAGCCCGTCGGATGTTGCGGGCGCCGTGATCTGCGAACCTCAGGCCGATGTTGTATGCCCTGGGGGTGTTGAGCTCGATCCAGGCGGCGGCCTCATCGCGCAGATCAGCCAAGACGATCTGGTACTGGTGGAGCTGCGCGGCGCCCTGGTGAGCGCACTGTGCCCATAGCTGGTCCTATGGGCTCACCGGTTGGCCGGCAGATCGGCGACCTGGGCCTGCAGGTCCTCGACCTCCAAATGGGTGTAGCGCTGGGTCGTGGTCACCCAGGCGTGGCCCAACAGTTCCTGCACGGCTCGGATGTTCGGTCTGGCGCGCAAGGCGTGAGTGGCAAACGTGTGGCGCAGCACGTGCGGGCCAGAGCGATCGGTGATGCCAGCCGCCTGGAGATACCGGTTCACCAGCAGCGCAATGCCGCGCACGGAGAAGCGAGTCCCATTGCGGTTGAGGAAGAGCGCTGGCTCCGCATCCTTCCGGTCGGCGAGGTAGGCCAGGAGCGCGTTGGCCGCCGGGCGGTTGATGGGCAGCCGGTGGAGTCGTCTCCCTTTGCCCACGACCTGCAGGATGCCCCACCCCTCGGCCGGCAGGCGCACATCCTCGCGACTCAGGGCACAGAGCTCTCCCACCCGCAGGCCGGTATTGTAGAGCAGCATCAGGATGGCCCGGTCCCGCCGGCCCACAGCGGTATCGGGAGAGGGCAGGGAGAGCAGACGCTGGACCTCGGCAACCGTGAGATGCTTGGGGGCCAGCGGTGGGCCGAGGCGGATCGAGCGCAGTGCCTGCGCGGGATTCATCGCCAGCCGGTCCTCCTCAAAGAGGAAACGGCAGAAGGAGCGCGCGGCCGCAATGGCGCGGTTGATGCTGGAGGGCGATCGGCCAGCCTGCTGCTGGCGCCGGAAGTGGTCCCGCAGGTCCTTCGGTCGCACCTGGTCCAGCGGCCCAGGCAACTGCGCCAGCAGTGCCTCCAGATCTCTGCGGTAGGACCGAATCGAGTGCTCTGAGCGCCCCTCCAGCGCCAACGCGTCCAGGAACTCCTTCAGATCCCCGTGGTTCGACTGCCGACCGTGCTGCTGTTTCCTCGCCATCTTCGCCTCCCATCCGGCTCTTCTGGTACTTCCGATAAGTCATTGGGGAGGATGTTGGAGAACAAGTCAAGGCCCACAAGGGCCGCCTACACGCGCCGACAGCGCCGCGAAGCGCACGCAGCCGAGGCACAGCCCCAGGCCAGGGCCGAAAGCCGCACACAGGGGCACGTAGCGCGCTGTTCGCGGCCGGGAGCGCAGGCGGGCCTGAGGCCAGTGTACTTGGGGACGGAGTCGGGGTCTTGCTGCTCAGGCGCAAGGCGTCCCGTAAGATTTCCGCCCCACCTTATCGTCCCCCCTTGACATCCGCCCTCCTCCTGGCTACTATGTTTCCTAGCGACATAGAAGTAGGCGAGACGACTAATGCCATCAGAACCCCGTTACCGCGGCGACATCCTCAAGGGCAACACGCTGACCCTGATCCTCACCCTCCTCGGAGAGCAGCCCATGTATGGCTACGCGATAGCCAAGGAGGTGGAGCGGCGCAGCGAGGGCGCGCTTCGCTTTCGCCAGGGACTGCTGTACCCGGCCTTGCACCAGCTCGAACGGGAAGGTCTGGTGGAGAGCGAGTGGGTCTCCTCCCCGGAGGGGCCACGACGCAAGTACTACCAGCTCACACGCAAGGGGCGGAGAGAGGCGGCAGCCTTGCGCCGCCGCTGGGAGGCCTTCTCCCAAGTAGTGAACCAGGTGCTCGCGGGCGGAGCGAAGAGTGACTAGCATCGGCGCCTACCTGGATCGGGTGTGCCATCGACTGCGGGCGAATCCCGCGGCCGTGGAGGATGTCCGAGAGGAGTTGCGAGCCCACCTTGGGGAGCTGATCAAGGAGTACCAGCGGGCAGGGGTCTCGCGGCCGGAGGCGATCCAGATTGCCCTCCAGGAGTTCGGGGAGGCACAGGCGATCCGGGGTTGGCTGGACCAGGTGCATCAGGGTGACCCCTGGTGGGTGTTGCGGCTGAAGGGCTTGGGGACAGGGATGTTGTTGGGGGCGATGCTGGCAACCGTGCTGACTCTGGCGGCCCCTCTACAGCCGTTGATGGGGCGCTTGTGGCTGGAGTCGGGCGGGGAGCTTGGTCGCGCCCAGGCCACGCTCAACGGGCTGCTGGTTGGAGGAGTCGCGGGGTTGGTGTGTGCCGGAGGCCGGCGGTTCTACGCGGCCTGGCTGTTGGGGTCCCTGGCCTGGTTGGTGGAGTACTTGGTCTACTGGGTGCAGAGCATAGCTGCGGGTATGCCCGTGCCCGACGGAGGGCTGGGGATGATGAATGCGGTGCTGCTGGCGCCGGTGGTGGGGGGGTTCTTCGCGCTGGCGGTGGGGGCCGGCACCGCGGCCCTGCTCCGGGTGCTGGGGCGGTTGCGACCAGAAGTCCGCTAGCTCCTACTGCACGTTGCTGCCTGAAACCATTTCACGGCGAGAGGCGTTTGATAGCCAGGGCTATGTCAGTAGCTATCTCTGCCCTCGCACGAGACGGCATCGGGGAGAAGGGAGGCCAGCGTGAGGAAACGAGCCTTGCTGGGTGTGGCTGTGGCGGCGGGATGGCTGATGTGCGTGTGCGGGGTGAGCCAGGGCGCGGCACAGGGACGACCATTGCCCCGCCTCCCCAAGCTGGTGTGGGAGCTCTTCCTGCCGGAGGAATATGACGGCTGTGGGGTGATGTATGGGATCTATGCGCGGCTACCGGAGGCGGAGCGGGGCAGGCTGCACGCCGGCGAAAAGGTGTACGTTGATCCCAGCGGCCTGTCTGGCGATGCTGCGGCAAAGATCGCTACCTGGTTCAACTCCGCCCGCTGGGGATGCGATCCCCTGGCGGAGAAGCTGGACGCGAATGCCGTGCGCAGTGCGACCATCGTGCTCAAGTGCGAGGACAGCGTGGTCGAGTTCTGCTTGCGGAGCCTGGAGAAGCGCATCTGGAAGAAGCTCACCATCGCCTGCGCGCCGGAGCGGGCGGAATGGGTGAGAGATGGCCTGCCGTTCTTGCCCGCATGGATAGCTGTTGCTTGGTCAGGTGGAGCAAAGCCACCCGAGCCCCCGGCCGCCTATGTGACCAAGTGGCAGTGGATGCAGTGGCTCTATGGATGCTATGCGGAACTCCCCGCCCCGGTTCTGCGCGACCTTCACCAGAAAGGAACGCTTCGCGTCAGTATCCGCGACATTTCCAAGGGTGCGCGGTCTGCATTGGCGAGCGTGATAGACAGCTACCGACGCGGTCGCAACGAACAAGAGGGAAAGCCGCTCAACTATGGGCGCCCCGCAGATGCGCGAAGGCGGGTCTTTGGGATCGAAGAAATCGTCTTGCGCTACAGCCGGAGCCATCCGGATTGCGTCTACAACTTCCCGTTCGGCAACAATGCTTACGAATGCCCGCGCTCGTCCAAACAGATCTATGTGACCGCCAATCCGTCGTACCCCCTGCCGCCTCAGGACTGGTTCATAGGGAGAGATGAGACAGGGCGGTATGCCCAATCGCTGACCTTCTTGGTGGCGATGGAAGCTCCCTTGCAGCGAAAGGTGGTCCGTTGGCGCTCCGAGTGCGATGCATGGGTCGAGAGATGGCAGTACGAGGAGGGCGGGAGGCAGTACGTCAGAGAAGGAGCACCTCCCTACCCAACACTGCGCTAGGAGTAGAGAGCTGACCATGATCCGTGGAGCTGGCCAAGGCAGTCTGCTCGCCGCTGCTCGCCGGCCTCTTCAGGCCTCGCTTGCTGTCCTCAGCGTTGCAGCCGGGGTCGCTGCCCTAGTGATCGTTGTCTCTTCAGAGGACGCCTGGCGGCGTGGGTTGGATCGCTGGTATGAGCAGCGGGGTGTGAATGTCATCCATGTTGGGAGTTCGTGGCACCCAGTACAAGGCCTGCCAGGCAATGCGGAAGAGACACACCTGCTTCTGGAGAGCTGCCCGTCTCTGTCGGCCGCCACGCCGGTAGCAGAGGGGCGGATGATGCTGAAGTGGGGAAGGCAGGCGAAGAGCTGCCAGGTGCGCGGAGTCCTGCCAGGATTCGAGCGGGTATCCACTCCCCACTTGCTCCGGGGAAGGCTGTTCGACCGTAAAGACGAACGCGACCGAGCCGCGGTCTGCGTTCTCGACGTTGCACTGGCCAGGATCATCTTCGATGATCTCGACCCGCTAGGCAGAGATGTGCGCATCGGTGGCCACCGGATGCGCGTAGTCGGGATTGCCGATGACCTTACGCGCGGCGGGCTCAGCGAGGAAGCGCATCTCAGGTTTGGCGGAATGGAGGTCTATCAGGAGGATGTCGACGCCTTCCAAGCCTCCATGAAGGGTGTCATCGTGCCTCTAGCCACAGCACGGTCCACTCTTGGGCTGTCAGTGAGCAAGTTGCTTGCTCGGGCTGATGATCACCGCCTCGCGATACCAGAACTCAGACGCTATCTGCGAGTGGACGAGCGCGAGCTGGGTGAACGCAGGGCAGTGTGGTCGATGGCCGATGAGAAGACTGCCGCGGTGAGCGCTCGAAACCGACTGCGCTTGTTCATCGGCACGGCTGTGATGCTTACGCTACTCTCAACAGGCATCGGTTTAGCAAGCGTGATCTACGTTGCGGTCGACGAGCAGCAGCGCGAGATTGGGATCCTTCGAGCGTGCGGCGCGGCACGGGCGGCCATCGGGAGAGTTTTCCTGGTTGGGGCTTGCTGGATTGGGTGTCTTGGCGGCGTTGTCGGGTCCGTGCTGGGACTTACTGGCCTTCGCTATGTGGGCGCGGTCGGCTTTCCGCGCACGTTTGAGGGCTACTCGGAAGATCCTCTCCGGCTCGCTACGAGCCTTCTCCCTGGGACAGTGGTGACTGCGAGCTGGCAGACGTCTGTATTGGCGGCGGCGATGGCGCTCGCAATAGCTGCCGCCGCGGCGTACCTGCCCGCGGCGGAGGCCAGCAATCTGGATCCGGGCCGGGCCATCGCAGCCGACCTGCCTAGAAGGCATAGTCTCAGACGCTACCTAACTGGGCTACAGCTTGTCGTGGCGCTTGGCGTGGTGCTACTTCTGACATCAGTCCATGAGGGGATTGCCCTGGAACAGCTCGGTGCAATTCAGTCGTTCTCCCAGTCCGACACAGTTCTCATTGAGCTAACTCCAACTCGCCATAGGAGCGAGATAGTGAGTGTCGCTGACCCATGGAGGAAGCTGGCTCTAGACCCGAGGGAGGCCGAAGCGCTACTGGCCCTGTCTCCTGCATTCCGGTCGATGGAGTCCCAGGCCTACGTGTGGGGTGAGCATTACCCCCTCAAGTCAGGCAGACACATCCTTGGAGGGCCGGAGGTCGGCTTCGAGGCTGTGACAGCTGGGTACTTCGAGTCCGAAGACATGCAGCTGGTCGAAGGCAGATTCTTTACTCCGGGTGAAGTGTCCGCCGGCTCACAGGCCATTGTGCTGACGGACAAGGCATGCCTCCGCCTGGAATTGGACGAGGCATGCAACAAGAGCGTTCGGTTAGGCGGAATGCTCTTCAGAGTCGTAGGTGTCGTGCAAGCAGGCGCCGAGGGGGCGAGTGATTATGCATACATCCCCATCACGGGTGTGCCCGCGCGATGGTTTGCTGGATTCCCATACACTGGAGCCAAACTGCGCTCCCACCTGATGCCCGACAGCCGTTACGCAACGGCGGAGCGCCAACTGCTCGCCGCCCTGGAGAGACGCCTGCCCAAGCAGACGATGGACCATGTCGAACTGCGCGGCAACCTCCCTGACCGTCATCGGCTCAGCGGTCTCCGCCGTTCGGCGGCAATCCGCGCCTCCATCATCGGCTTCTCCGCCCTCCTAATCGCCCTCATCGGCCTGGTAAACATGCTGCTGGTCTCCGTCTCCGAGCAAACGAGGGAGATCGGTCTGCGGCGGGCGTGTGGCGCGAGCAGACCGGCCATTGCGGGCATGGTGCTGCTGGAGGCGCTGGTGATCTGCCTGCCGGGGTGCATGGTAGGCCTGGGGCTCGGCATCGCTGCCGCGCACCTAGTGGGCGCATGGGCGAAGCTGTCCACCGCGGTTCCGGCCTTCTGGATCATGGTCTCTGCTGGCACTGCCCTGCTGGGCGGCCTACTCGCCTCTCTCATCCCCGCGGTCAGAGCGGCGATGCTGCATCCTGTGGAAGCGCTGCGCACCGAATAGAGGGAGTGGACATGGGACTACGGACTGCCTTCTGGGTACTGGCAGGAACGGCTGTGCTCGCAGGCGCGGTCGTATGCTGGGGGAGTGAAACCGATAGCTCACCATTGACACTGCAGCAGGCGGTCTCCACTGCCCTCTCTCGCGACGCCCTGGTGGCGGATGCACAACAGTCTCTGGAGGATGCGCGGGCGGCGCTGGTGCGGGCGCGGGCGAACACCCCGACGCTGCAGCTGGGCTTCGAACACCTCTGCCGCCAGTTCGGCGGGACTGGATCCGGAATCGGCCGTCACGGGCACGGACTACTCCTCGCAGTCCTACTACTCCAGCATCGGGGTACCCCTGGGGGCCGGGCTGAATGTGAATCTGTTCTCCTCTGCCTCGACCAGCACGACGAACCCCCAACTGCGCACTGGCGAAGGGACGGAGTTCACCTACGCGGGGTCTTCCGATGAAGGACCTACCGTCCGAGCAACGGGAGATCCTAGCCGAGTACCTGAAGAGGCGCGGCATACGCGACTGGGTGGAGTCCAGGGCGGGCCACCCGCCCGACCCCGGCCGCCTCAGCTTCAACTTCCACGGATCGCCGGGGGGCACCCTTACTCTTGCCGTCCTGGATCCCAGGGCCCCGCAAGACGGCGGCCTGCAATGCGCCACAATCGGCGGCTGGCCCGCGGAGGTGGAGTCGAAGTGATTCGCTGCGGTCAACAGGTTCGGTCGTCGGGAGGACCCGGCGATCGGTTAGGGAGGTGGGGAGGAGGAGAGGAGCGATGAAACGGTGCCGTCCCGCTGCTGCAGTTTGGCTGTGCCTTCTCGGATGGCCTGCCATTGGGCAGTGTGACGCGCTCGAGCAGGTAACGCGCGTGCTGTCTTCGGCGCAGGCGGTTAACTTGGCTCTCGCCCGCGATGTCCTGGTGAGAGACGCTGAGCAGTCGCTGAGGGCAGCCCGGGCACAGCTGGTGGGAGCCCGCGCCTACACTCCCTGGTTGACGACCAGCGTGCACAACTCAGCTTCCAGCTCTGCCGGCCTGGATCCGGAGTCAGTGATATCCGGGACGGACTCCTCCTCCCAGTCCTACTCGACCTCACTCCACCTGCCGATGCGGGGTGGGATGAGTCTGGGGCTATCGACCTCCGCCTCCACCAGCACCACGAACTCCGAGCTTCGAACGGGTGAGGGAATGGAGTTCACCTATGCTGGCGCCTACGTGGGCGCGAGCGTGTCCCGTCCCCTGGGGCTGCTCCGGGACGAGCGAGTGCTGAGCGAGGGAGGGCGCTGGTCGGCCGAATTTGGGCTGAGAGGGGCCGAGCTGGCATTGGAGGAGGCAAGGCGCAGAGTGGTGGCGGACACCCTCACCCTATTCTTCGGTGCGCTGCGAGCACAGCGGAGCGGGGAGATCGCGTCTGCCTCCAAGCGAGAAGCAGATGAGCTACTGCGCATCGCCCAAGCGAAGCTGGAGCTGGGCAAGCTGGCTGAGATCGAGGTAATGGAGGCGAGCGTGGCCGCGGACTCGGCTGGCGTGGGGAAGCGGCAGGGACAGGCGGCCGCGGCGAGCGCGCTGGACTCCCTGAAGAACCTCCTCGGGATTCCGCTCGAAGAGCCGCTAGAGCTGGTCCATGAGGATACAGGCGTGGCTCAGGGGGGCCCACCGGATGAAGAGGACTTGATGACGCGCGCCCTCGCCCAGCGAGCGGACCTGCAGCAGCGGGCCCTGGCCGTGAAGTCGACGCAGCTATCCCTGCGGCAGGTAGAGGCGCAGAGCAGGCCGGGGACCTATCTCACCGGCGGATATTCTCGCTCCGGACAAGGCGAAACCATCAGGGAGAGCTTCGATCAGTTGATCAACCCGAGCTGGTATGTGGGGCTCGGCTTCACCACCAGCCTGACCCGCAGAGAGGACCGAGCGGCCATCGAGCAGGCGCGGGGCTCCCTGCGGCTGGCGGAGGCAAACGAGCAACTGCGCAAGGAGGAAGTGCGCCTGGAGATCCGTCGGCTGCGGCGAGAGCTGGAGAACGCAGCGGCGAACGCGGCCCTCCTCACCGAGACAGTGAAGGTTGCCGAGGAGAACCTGGGCATCCGCCAGGTGCAGTTCGAGCACGGCCTGATACGTCCCATAGATGTGACCCAGACCGAACGGCAGTTGCGCCAGGCGCGGCTGCAGCTTCTCGACGCCGTCATCGCTGAAGACCTGGCCGCAGCGGGGCTGAGTCTGGCGGTTGGGGAGATGCCGGAGCTGGCAGGAGATGAGAGATGAAAGGCACCTGGCTCCGGATCCTGGGTTTGCTCCTTTTCGTCGTCGTGCTCGCAGGAGCGGGTGGATGGTGGATGATGCGAGGACAAGGCGGACAGGCCTCTCTCACCGCGGCCGCGGAACCTGTGGCGGGAGAAACCTCCTCAGCGTCCTCGGAGCCTTCGCCCCTGCTGAAGGTCGACCGCAACAAGCTGGTGCTGCCGGGGGTGATAGAGCCCTATGAGAGCATTCCGGTGAGCGCGAAGCTGACCGCCAACATTTCCTCCCTGAGGGTGCGGGATGGCAGCACCGTCACCAAGGGGCAGCTGCTCTGCGTGCTGGATGATACGGAGGTCCGCCAGCAGATTGATGCCGCCCGGCTGATGTACCTGCAGGCGCAGGAGATGCTGCGACGGGGGCGGGAGTCGCGCGCCGCGGAGACGGAGCGCGAAGGACTGGCGCTGGAGGCGGCCGAGAGAGAACTGGAGAGCTACCGCACCGAGAGCGAGCTGCAACTGGAGGAGGCGCGGGCGGTGCTGGTGCGGGCCGAGAGAGAGATGAGCGACAGCGATGCCCTGTATGAAGCGAAGGCGGTCTCTGCCAATGAGGTGAGGTCCAAACGAGAGGCGCTTGAGGATGCGAGACGGGCGCTCGAGCAGAGAGAGGCCGTGGTGGGGGCCAGGATCGATTCCCTGGAGCGGACCCTGAAGCAGGCCCAGCTGGATATCCGCACAGAGTCGGTATCAGAGCGGGACCTTCAAGCCTACGGGCTGGCCCTCGCCAATGCCAAGGCCGAATTGGAGGAGCGAAAGGGCCGCCTGGATGATATCCAGGTGGCAGCGCCCCTCGGCGGCACAGTGCGGATCATCCCCCGCACCCGGACCTCGGCGATGATGGTGACCGGCAAGAGCGCGGAGGTGCTCGGCCCCGGCGTTAGGGTCTATGAAGGCGATCCCTTCCTCGAGATCGCCGCTACAGATCGGGTCTGTGTGCGGATCGAAGTGGACGAGACCGATGTCTCCCGCATCTCCACGGGCCAGAAGGCAACCATCACCGGGGATGCCTTTCCGGACCGGAAGCTGGAGGCGGAGGTGGCCGAGATCCAACTTGCGGGAAGAAAGGCGGGCCAGGGGGTGAGCCTGTTCCCGATCACCATCCTCATCACCGAGCCATTGGAGGGGGTCCGCATGGGGATGACGGCGGATGTGACGATACAGCTCGAGGCCGAGCAGGAGAGCAACGAAGGAGGGCCGTGAAGTGACCACGACAGATGAGTGGACCACGCCGCTGATTAGGCTGAAGGACATCAAGAAGACCTATATGATGGGCAAAGTGCCGGTGCCGGCCCTGCGGGGGATGGACATGGAGATCGCGGACGGGGAGATGGTCGCCATCATGGGGCCCTCGGGCTCGGGCAAGACCACCTTGCTTAACATCCTCGGGTTGCTCGATGCTCCCTCCGTGGGGTCCTACAAGCTCCAGGGGGACGAGGTGGCGAAGTTGTCGGACCGTCGCCGCAGCCAGCTGCGCAACAAGCACTTCGGGTTCGTATTTCAGGTCTACAACCTGCTGCCGCGGCTCACCGCGCTGGAGAACGTGATGATTCCGCTCATCTACGGCGGGGTGAAGAAGCGGGAGCGCAGACCGCGGGCGGAGGCGGCGCTGGAGGCGGTCGGGCTCAAGGATCGCATGAGGCATCGCCCCAGCGAGCTCTCCGGCGGAGAGCAGCAGCGGGTGGCCATCGCCCGCGCCCTGGTCAACGAGCCGGCCATGATCCTCGCCGACGAGCCCACGGGGAACCTGGACAGCAAGTCCGGGGAGGCCATCATAGACCTGATCCAGCAGCTACATGCAGACCGCAAGGTGACGGTTGTGATGGTCACCCACAACGCCACCATAGCAGACCGCGCGGAGCGAATGATCGAGCTTCGGGATGGACACGTGGCGGGAGACGAAGCCGAGGAGCAGACTGACTAACCGACAGAGGAAGGCATGAGACGAGCCTGGATGCTGTTGACCGACCTATTGAGTGAGGCGTGGGAAGAGATGTGGCGGGCGCGCCTGCGCACCGTGCTGGCGATCGTTGCGTGTGTCGGGCGCCCGTAGTACCGTCCTGGGCGCGTTCTGGGCTTGCTCCGGC
>Ga0307379_10006699_pt1 | contig 15787 bp, 12 predicted proteins | sample UN2MG_FD_202237 | JGI IMG/M metagenome (GOLD analysis project Ga0307379, IMG submission 202237) | Soil microbial communities from Risofladan, Vaasa, Finland - UN-2 | ecosystem: Environmental > Terrestrial > Soil > Coastal area > Acid sulfate soil | place: Finland: Risofladan, Vaasa | collected... | reverse complement strand
GTAAAAGCCAGCATGAAGTGCGCAAACTCATAGCAGGGCCTACTGTATTCATCTGCGATGAGTGCGTCGAGTTGTGCATGGACATCATCCGTGAGGAAAACAAGACCTCGCTGGTCAAGTCCCGCGATGGTGTGCCCACGCCAACAGAAATCTGCAACGTGCTGGATGATTATGTGATCGGCCAGTTCCAGGCCAAGCGCGTGCTGTCGGTGGCTGTTCACAACCACTACAAGCGCCTGGCTCATGCTGCCAAGAACAACGATGTTGAACTTGCAAAATCCAACATCCTGCTTGTCGGTCCGACGGGTTGCGGCAAGACGCTGCTTGCTCAAACCCTGGCGCGTATCATTGATGTGCCATTCACAATGGCTGATGCCACGACACTGACCGAGGCAGGCTATGTGGGCGAGGATGTCGAGAACATCATTCTCAAGCTGTTGCAGTCTGCCGATTACAACGTCGATCGTGCACAGCGCGGTATCGTCTACATTGACGAGATCGACAAGATTTCGCGCAAATCCGACAATCCATCCATCACCCGTGACGTTTCGGGTGAGGGTGTGCAGCAGGCATTGCTGAAGATCATGGAAGGTACCGTTGCTTCGGTGCCGCCGCAAGGCGGGCGCAAGCATCCCCAGCAGGAGTTCCTGCAGGTCGATACGTCCAATATCTTGTTTATCTGTGGTGGTGCCTTCGCCGGTCTCGACAAGATCATTGCATCTCGCGGCAAGGGAGCCGGGATTGGCTTCGGAGCCGAGGTCAAGGACGAAAACGAGAAGAAGACCGGTGAACTTCTGAAGGAACTGGAGCCGGAAGATCTGCTGAAGTTCGGCCTCATTCCAGAGTTTGTTGGTCGTCTGCCGGTTATCGCAACCCTGGAAGATCTTGATGAAGACGCGCTTGTTCAGATTCTGTCCCAGCCGAAAAATGCTCTGGTCAAGCAGTACCAGCGCCTGTTCGAAATGGAAGACGTTGACCTGAACATCACCGATGATGCGCTGTCCGCCATCGCGGTCAAGGCGATTGGCCGTAAGACAGGTGCCCGCGGGCTTCGCTCCATCATGGAGGGCATTTTGCTGGATACCATGTACGATCTGCCGGGCATGGACGGTGTTGAAGAAGTTGTCATTTCCGGTGAAGTCGTCAACGGCGATGCAAAGCCACTGATGATCTATTCCGACAAGGACAAGAGCTCCAAGGGCAAGGTAAAGGTTGCAAGCGGTCCTGCCAGCGCCTGACGGATCAAGATTGCAAAGAATGACAACCCGGTCAGTTCTGCTGGCCGGGTTTTTGTTTGACGCAGCGCGCAATCCGACGGCCTGTTTGTTCAGACTGCAAGATTGGGGTGGGTCACATCTTGCAAATCGTAGTATGAAAAAATGCTTCCAACCATGATTGCGGATGGCGGATAATTGAGTTTGTGGCCTTCCCTTGGCCGCAATCATGTGGCAAACGAAAATGACTGCCGGGCCATTTGAGTGGAAAATAGACGGCGTTGGGGAATACAGGAAAGTGCTTTTGCGTAAATTCATGACATCGGCGGCGATTGCCTCGCTTTCCGTTCTAGGCGGATGTTCCACCGATATTGGCAGTTTTACGGACAGCGCTCCTGCGCCAGCACCGCAACAACAGGCATCAATTCCCCAGACCACGCAGCCAGTGCCTTACGGCCAGCCAGTGCCGGGCAATCTGCCGCCGGTTCCTCCTCAAGGCCAGGCAGCGTTCGCTCCAGCTCCGACACCAGGTGGTGGTAGCCTGGCAACGGGTTCCACTTTCCAGCAGCCGGCATCCACGACAACCGGCCGGAAACTGGGCGAACAGGAACTGCGCACTGCGCTGACTGGCAAGACCATAGCAGTTGCAGATGGGCGCACGCTGGAATATGGCCGTGCTGGCTCCTATCAGGAAAGCCGCAATGGGCAGGTGATTGCAGTGGGAACCTACAACATACGTGATGTGTCGGTTTGCATGCAGTTCACCACCGGGCTGACACGTTGCGACAGCATTGTTCAGGATGGCGATCAGTTTTTCGTCGAGGACCGCAACGGGCTTCGGCTTCCCGCGCAGTTCGGCTAACCCCGTACGATTGTGCTGTCTGGTTGCGTAAGCTGTCTGGTTGCGTAATTTGTCATGCGCGCACTTGAATCTGCCGTCATCCACAGCCATTTACCCAGTCATGTGGACGTTGCTGCACCTCACTCCCGAATCGTGCGTAAGTAGCGTTCAATCTGGCTAGTGGACGGCAGCTGCAGTATAATTCGCATCAATGGGTGCGTCCGACAGCTTGAAGTTGCCGTAAAATCCCACAGGCACCATTTTTGAAAGAGCCTCATGAGGCATTTCGGGTTTCACCGAAAGGACATTAAATGACAAAGAAGAAAACAGGCCCGATCCAGGACGTATTCGCGGTACTGCCATTGCGTGATATCGTTGTTTTCCCGCACATGATCGTGCCGCTGTTCGTGGGACGTGAAAAGTCAATCGCTGCACTTGAAGAAGTGATGCGTGAAGACAAGCGTATTCTGCTGGTTGCCCAGAAGAATGCGTCCGATGACGATCCAACACCTGCAAAGATGTATGATGTGGGCACCATTGGCTCCATCCTTCAGCTGCTGAAGCTGCCCGATGGCACAGTCAAGGTGCTTGTCGAAGGCCTCGAGCGGGCCCAGGTGGTTTCATACACAGACCGGGAAGAGTTTTTCGAGGCCAATGCTGCGGTCATCGTGGCAGATGACACTGATGGCGGCGAAACTGAAGCGCTTGCTCGCACCGCAGTCAGCCAGTTCGAAAGTTATGTGAAGCTCAACAAGAAGGTTCCCCAGGAAGCCGTCACGTCGATTACCCAGATCGAAGACTTTGCCAAGCTCGCTGACAGTGTTGCAGCGCATCTTGCGATCAAGATTTCCGAAAAGCAGGAACTGCTTGAAACAGCTTCGGTCGCGCGTCGGCTGGAGAAGGTCTACGGCCTGATGGAAGGCGAAATTTCTGTTCTGCAGGTGGAAAAGCGCATCCGCTCCCGGGTCAAGCGCCAGATGGAGAAAACCCAGCGCGAGTATTATCTCAACGAGCAGATGAAGGCGATCCAGAAGGAACTCGGCGACGGCGAAGAGCGCGACGAGATGGGCGAACTGGAAGAAAAGATCAAGAAGACCAAGTTCTCCAAGGAAGCCCGCGAAAAGGCTGTTGCCGAGATGAAGAAATTGAAGCAGATGTCACCGATGTCTGCCGAAGCGACAGTTGTGCGCAACTATCTCGACAGGCTGCTGTCCATTCCGTGGGGCAAAAAATCCCGCATCAAGACCGATCTCACGGTTGCCGAGGCAGTGCTTGAGTCTGATCACTATGGTCTGGAGAAGGTCAAGGAACGCATTGTCGAGTATCTCGCAGTGCAGGCACGCGCCAACAAGCTGCGTGGACCCATCCTTTGTCTTGTTGGCCCTCCCGGCGTCGGCAAGACCTCGCTGGCACGCTCTATCGCCAAGGCTACCGGCCGTGAATACGTCCGCATGTCGCTGGGCGGGGTGCGTGACGAGTCCGAAATTCGAGGTCACCGCCGCACCTACATAGGCTCGATGCCCGGCAAGGTCATCCAGTCGATGAAGAAGGCCAAGAAGTCCAACCCGCTGTTCCTTCTCGACGAGATCGACAAGATGGGCATGGATTTTCGTGGCGACCCTTCATCAGCCCTGCTTGAGGTGCTTGACCCGGAACAGAACTCGACGTTCATGGACCACTATCTTGAAGTGGAATATGACCTGTCCAACGTCATGTTTGTGACCACGGCAAATTCGCTGAATATTCCTGCACCCTTGATGGATCGCATGGAGATCATCCGTATTGCCGGTTATACCGAGGACGAGAAGTTTGAGATTGCCCGCAGGCACCTGATGTCCAAGGCACTCGAAAACCATGGCCTGTCCAAGCATGAATTCGAGTTGACAGACGATGGCCTGACGGAGGTGGTTCGACGCTATACCCGCGAGGCAGGCGTGCGTAACCTTGAGCGTGAAATCAACACGCTTTGCCGCAAGGCGGTCAAGGAGATCGTGCTCTCGAAGGGCAAGAAGAAAAAAGTCAAGATCACAGCCAAGAACATGGCCGACTTCCTCGGTGTGCAGAAATACCGCTACGGCATGGCCGAGGTGGAGGACCAGGTTGGTGTCGTGACCGGTCTGGCATGGACAGAAGTGGGCGGCGAACTGCTGACCATCGAGGCCGTGATGATGCCGGGCAAGGGCAAGATGACGGTAACGGGCAACCTGCGCGATGTGATGAAGGAATCCATTTCTGCAGCATCGTCTTATGTGCGCTCGCGCTCAACTGACATCGGCGTCAAGCCACCCGTGTTCGACAGGAAGGATATCCACGTCCACGTGCCCGAAGGTGCAACACCGAAGGATGGGCCATCTGCAGGCGTAGCCATGGTTACGGCGATCACCTCTGTGCTGACCGGCATTCCGATTCACCGTGACGTTGCCATGACTGGCGAAATCACGCTGCGGGGCAGGGTGCTGCCAATTGGTGGCCTGAAGGAAAAGCTGCTGGCAGCATTGCGCGGCGGTATCAAGAAGGTGCTGATCCCGGAAGAAAATGCCAAGGATCTGGCCGACATTCCGGACAATGTTAAGAACAGTCTGGAAATTATACCGGTTGCACATGCAGACGACGTGCTGAAGCACGCCCTTGTACGCCAGCCAGAGTCTATCGAGTGGGATGAGGCGGCAGAAGAAGCGGCCGCGAAAGCGGCTTCTGACGCTGTCAGGGCAGCAGGTGAGAGCGTAACCGCGCACTAACGAGTTTGTTGCCGCAGGAACACAGGCAAAACCGCTGAAAACATAACGAGGCCGGGGAGAAATCTCCGGCCTCATGTGTTAACAGAAGGTTAACAGGCGGAGCCGTTTGCATTGATGAAAGCGCTGCAAAAACAGGACGTTGGGCGAATCGCTTTGACCTTCGGATTCGCGAAAATGTACAAATCCCCATTTTTGGCCAATTTGCGCCATATTACCGTAGGTCAATAAGTACATGTAAACATGGTGCTTTTTCGGACGCAGCTGGTTCGCACTTGCGTTAAACGGCAGAAATCCGCGAGTTTAATACTCAGACGTGTGCGTACCTGAGTATCCAAATCGGAAATCTACTGAAAAGGACCCGTTCACATGAACAAGAATGACCTGATTTCAAAAGTCGCCGCAGACGCCAAACTCACCAAGGGTGAAGCCGGCGAAGCAATCGAGGCAACTCTTCATAACATTCAAAGAGCACTGATGCAGGGCGACGACGTGCGTCTTGTTGGTTTTGGCACGTTCTCTGTCGGCCAGCGCGCAGCATCGACCGGCCGCGATCCACGTACCGGCCAGGCCATTGATATTCCTGCCTCGAAGAATGCAAAATTCAAGGCGGGCAAGATACTCAAGGAGGCTGTTAACGGCTAACCGCCAAAAGCCCAAGCCCATCAGCCCAAAACGCTGATGGTTCAAATCAGACCTCGTGTGCTCTTCAGAAAAGACACGGGGTCATTTTATTTGAAACGGTGCTTGCCCAACGCCAAAGAGGGCGCTAATACAACGCACACATATGTGGGGGCGATTAGCTCAGTTGGTAGAGCATCTCGTTTACACCGAGAGGGTCGGCAGTTCGAGCCTGTCATCGCCCACCATCCCACGTCACTTCAGGGGTCAGGCACATGCTTTCAATGGAAGAGCTGAAAGCCCGAGGCCTGGAACTTCTCGACATTCTTAAAGGCTGGGCCATCTCGCCGCAATTCTATGCGCAGGTGGGCGCCATCATTGCTGCGGTGGTGCTGGCCTGTATTGCGGCGGGACAACTGCGCAAGCGGGTCGCTGTTTTCCGTGAACCACCAGCCGATGATCACAAGTTCGCCCGCTGGCTGAACATGGCCTACGGCCTGCGCGACCTTCTGTTTCCTGCTGTTGCGGTTGTTCTGCTGGCTGTAGCCATCCAGGTATGCCTGGCTACTGTTGGCAGTGCCTGGCTCATTCGCATCGCGCAGTCGCTGGCGGTGGTTGGGGTACTTTATGCCGCAATAAATCGCTTTGTCAGTCATTCGCTTATGCGCACTGCGGCGATTTATATCGGCATACCTGTTGCCACGCTCAATGTGTTCGGCTTATGGGAGCAGACTGTCACGTTTCTGGATGGCCTGTCGTTGGAACTCGGCAACATCCGCATTTCGGTTTATTTCCTGCTCAAGGCAGCGCTGTTCGGCGGCTTGCTGTTCTGGCTTGGCCGATTGTCAACAACTGCTGGCCAGCGCGCTATCCGTAACCAGAAGGATCTCAACAAGGCAACGAAAGAGCTGTTCGCCAAGCTGTTCGAAATACTGCTGTTCATTGTGGTGTTCATTCTGCTGTTACAGATTTTGGGGCTGGACCTGACTGCGTTGACTGTGTTCGGCGGAGCGGTCGGTGTTGGCCTGGGGTTTGGTCTGCAGCAGATCGCGTCGAACTTCATTTCCGGCATCATCATCCTGCTGGAACGCTCTATCGGGGTGGGAGACTACATCAAGCTTGAAGATGGCAGGGCAGGGACATTGAAAGAGCTCAACATGCGCTCTTCAACGCTGGAGACCTTCGACGGCAAGGAAATCATGGTGCCGAACGAAAAATTTATCACCACCACCTTTGAGAACTGGACCCGTGATGACCCGCGCCAGCGCTATGAAGTTGATTTTTCAGTTGCCTATGACAGCGACATTCACCAGGTGATCCGTCTGGTCAAGGATGCGGTGACAGCGCATCCGGCTGTTCTGAAGATACCGGAAGCGCCTGATGTCGAGTTGCGCGGGTTTGGTGATTCTGGTGTGAACCTTGCCGCTGAATTCTGGTGCAGTGGTCTGGACGATGGCAAGAACAGGTTTACCGCAGATATTCTGCTGGTGATCTGGGACACGCTCAAAGCAAATAATATTTCCATTCCATTCCCGCAGCGCGAGGTGCGTGTGCTGGGTAACACGCCCAGGCTTTCCATAAGACGCAAAAAGCCTGACGAGGCCTGAACCAGCATTGTTTCGGTTGCAAGAGTCATATTTGCCCGATGGCGGCTTGACTTGGCCATGCGAAGTGAGTAATCCAGCCAACACCAACAAAGCAGAAGTCTGACTGTCTGCTTCTTGCATCGCGCGGGTGTAGCTCAGTTGGTTAGAGTGCCGGCCTGTCACGCCGGAGGTCGCGGGTTCGAGCCCCGTCACTCGCGCCATTTTCTTTCCACCAGCAAATCGCTATTGTTGGCTTTTGCCAACCAGCGAAACTGCTTTCCACGCCATGCATATGTCGGGATTGAGGCTTGCGTAGCGTGTTGCACTGCGGTACCACCGAGCGTGACAATGAGACTCGACAACCAGGCAGCAGCGTCCGGTTGCGTAACCCAGGTCAGGTGCTGAACAATGCCGGAACTTTTGCAGAGTTATTTGCCGATCGTCATATTCATGGGTATATGCATCGGGCTGGGTATTGCGCTGATGGCTTCTGCGTTTGTCCTGGCAATTCGCAGGCCTGACCCCGAGAAGCTGTCGGCATATGAATGCGGCTTTGATGCGTTCGATGATGCCCGCATGAAGTTTGATATCCGGTTCTACCTGGTCGCCATCCTGTTCATCATTTTTGATCTTGAAGTTGCGTTCCTGTTTCCTTGGGCGATCTCGCTCAAGGAAGTGGGTGTTTTCGGTTTCTGGTCCATGATGATTTTTCTTGGCATCCTGACCATTGGCTTTGTCTATGAATGGCGCAAGGGGGCACTGGAATGGGATTGATCGACAAACACGGCAAACCCCTGATGTCTGCTGTCGGCACCGAGCGCGGCACTGCCGCAGCAGCGCCTGCCGTGGCAGCACCTGCCGTCCTGACACCTGAACAGGAAGCGTTTTATTCTTCGGTCAATGACCAGCTGGCCGACAAGGGTTTTCTGGTGACCACCAGCGATGACCTGATCAACTGGGCGCGCACCGGCTCGCTCATGTGGAGGACATTCGGCCTTGCCTGTTGCGCCGTTGAAATGATGCAGGCGTCGATGCCGCGTTATGACGTTGAACGCTTCGGGTTTGCACCGCGCGCTTCCCCGCGCCAGTCGGACGTGATGATCGTGGCTGGCACCTTGACCAACAAGATGGCACCGGCACTGCGCAAGGTTTATGACCAGATGCCGGAACCACGCTACGTGATCTCCATGGGCTCATGTGCCAATGGCGGCGGGTATTATCATTACTCATATTCGGTGGTGCGCGGGTGTGACCGGATCGTGCCGGTGGACATCTATATTCCAGGCTGCCCGCCGACAGCGGAAGCGCTGGTGTACGGCATTCTGCAATTGCAGAAGAAAATCCGCCGTACTGGCACGATTGAACGGTAAGGGCCAGGTACCATGGATGAAAACCTGATTGATCTTGCCGATCACATTGCGGCTGAACTGAGTGAAGCCGGAGTGCGTCATACGATATCCTATGATGAGCTGACGCTACATACCGAGGCTGACAAAATAATCGACGTGCTGCGGTTTCTGCGGGATGATGCAAGCTGCCGGTTTGTCTGCTTCATCGATATTTGTGGCGTTGACTATCCACAGCGCGAAAAACGTTTCGACGTTGTCTACCATCTTCTCAGCCCATACCAGAATGCCCGTGTGCGGGTTAAGGTGCAGACAGATGAAGACACCCCGGTACCGAGCGCGGTTGATGTATTTCCGGCAGCCAACTGGTTTGAGCGTGAAGCGTTTGACCTGTATGGCATCCTGTTCTCGGACCACCCCGACCTGCGCCGTATCCTGACCGATTATGGATTTGCCGGCCATCCACTGCGCAAGGACTTCCCGATGACCGGACATGTTGAGGTGCGCTATGACGACGAAAAGAAGAAGGTTGTTTATGAACCGGTGAAACTGGTTCAGGAATTCCGCAATTTTGATTACCTCAGCCCGTGGGAAGGCACAGACTATGTCATTCCCGGCGATGAGAAGGCCAAATGAGCATGGTAGCCAAGGTGTCAGGGGCCTGTCTTTGCGGTGCGGTCAAGTATTCGAGCGAAGCCGATCTCGATCATGCCCATGCCTGTCATTGCAAGATGTGCCAGAAGGCTGGTGGAGTGTGTCCGTCTGCAAAATGCACAGCTCCGTTGGTCTTTGAGAATGAAGACACGTTGGGTGTTTACAAGTCGTCGGATTGGGGCGAGCGTTTGTTCTGTAGTGTTTGCGGATCTTCTCTGGCCTGGAGAATGCAGGATGGCTCTCTGGTGTTCGTTGCAGTGGGCACGTTGGACGATGCATCTGAAGTCAAGTTTGAAAGCCAGATATTCATTGATCACAAGCCGGACTATTACAATTTTGCCGAAGAAACGCACAACATGACAGAAGCAGAAGTATTGGCTGCGTTTGCGGAGCAAACCAATGGCTGAGGCACAAGTAAGAAACTTTAACATCAACTTCGGGCCGCAGCATCCGGCCGCTCACGGCGTGTTACGTCTTGTGCTGGAGCTGGACGGGGAGGTGGTTGAGCGCGTTGACCCGCATATCGGACTGTTGCATCGCGGCACTGAAAAGCTGATCGAGGCCAAGACATATCTTCAGGCCGTGCCGTATTTCGACCGGCTTGATTATGTCGCGCCGATGAACCAGGAACACGCCTACGCCATGGCCATCGAAAAGCTGATGGGCATCACCGTGCCGCGCCGTGGCCAGCTGATCCGTGTGCTGTATTCCGAGATTGGCCGCATCCTGTCGCACCTGCTCAATGTGACCACACAAGCCATGGACGTTGGCGCACTGACGCCGCCGCTGTGGGGCTTTGAAGAGCGTGAAAAGCTGATGGTATTTTATGAGCGTGCATCCGGCTCGCGCATGCATGCAGCGTTCGTGCGCCCTGGTGGCGTGCACCAGGATCTGCCGCAATCACTCATCGATGACATTGAGGGCTTTTGCGACTTTCATCCGAAGGTGCTTGACGACATTGAAGGTCTGCTCACGGAAAACCGCATCTTCAAGCAGCGCAACGTGGACATTGGCGTGGTGACGCTCGAAGAGTGTTTTGCCTGGGGCTTTTCCGGCGTCATGGTGCGCGGCTCAGGTGCTGCCTGGGATTTGCGCAAGTCGCAACCCTATGAGTGCTATTCCGAACTCGACTTTGACATTCCAATTGGCAAAAACGGCGACTGCTACGACCGTTATCTCATTCGCATGGAAGAAATGCGCCAGTCAGTGAAGATCATGAAGCAGTGCATCAAGCTGCTGAACGAGCCTAAGGGGCAGGGGCCGGTGTCCTCGACCGATGGCAAGGTGGTGCCGCCTAAGCGGGCTGAGATGAAGCGCTCCATGGAAGCGCTGATCCACCATTTCAAGCTTTATACCGAAGGCTTCAAGGTGCCTGAGGGTGAAGTGTATGCCGCTGTCGAAGCGCCCAAGGGCGAGTTCGGTGTGTATCTGGTGTCGGATGGCACCAACAAGCCATACCGCTGCAAGCTGCGCGCGCCCGGTTTTGCGCATTTGCAGGCAATGGATTTCATGTGCCGTGGTCACATGCTGGCCGATGTGTCAGCCGTGCTCGGCTCCCTCGATATCGTGTTTGGTGAGGTGGACCGTTGAGTGTACGCCGTTTAGCAGATGATAGCGTCCAGCCCATATCGTTCGCGTTTACGCCAGCGAACCTGAAGTGGGCCAAGGAGCAGCTCAAGAAATATCCCAAGGGCAAGCAGGCTTCTGCTGTCATCCCGATCCTGTGGCGCGCCCAGGAACAGCATGCCGGCTGGGTGTCCCGCGCGGCCATGGAAGAAGTCGGCAGGATGCTGGATATGCCGTTTATCCGCGTCTATGAAATCGCCACTTTCTATACCATGTTCCAGCTGGCTCCGGTGGGCAAGAAGGCCCATGTTCAGGTGTGCGGCACCACGCCGTGCATGCTGCGCGGGTCGGAAGACCTGATGAAGGTGTGCAAGCGCAAGATCGCTGAAGGCCAGCATGAACTGTCGGCTGATGGTGATTTTTCTTGGGAAGAGGTGGAGTGTCTTGGTGCGTGTGTGAATGCGCCGATGATCCAGATTTTCTCTGATACCTATGAAGACCTGACGCCCGAATCACTTGAGGCGCTGCTCGACAAGATTGCCAAGGGCCAGAAGATCAGGCCCGGCCCGCAGATCGACCGTGTCAGGGCAGCACCAGAAGGCGGGCTGACGACACTGACCGGTGATGTGGCTGTAGTGACCAAAGCCAGACCTGCTGCGAAGAAGGCAGCAAAACAAAAGCCAACCAATGCAGCACGTCCAGATACAAAGGCAAGAGTCGCATCTCCTGCGATAAAGTCGCCTTTGAAAAAGTCCGGACCTGCCAGAAAGGCTGCTGCGAAACCTGCCGCAAAGAAGGCTGGACCTGAGCGTCTGACCAGGCCGAGCGGCAAGGCAGATGACCTGAAGCTGATTTCGGGTGTGGGACCAAAGCTTGAAGGCACACTCAACAAGCTCGGCTTCTGGCACTTTGCGCAAATCGCCAAGTGGACGAAGAAGGACATTGCCATTGTTGACGACGAGCTGACGTTCAAGGGCCGTATCGAACGCGATGACTGGGTGAAACAAGCCAAGGCTCTGGCCAAGGGCGGCGAAGCTGAATACATCAAGGTATTCGGCAAGAAGCCGAGGTAGGACACCATGCTGCAAGACAAAGACCGCATATTCACCAACCTGTACGGCCAGCATGATGTGGGGCTGAAAGGCGCCATGAAACGTGGCGCGTGGGACGGCACCAAGACGATGATCGAGCTTGGCCGCGATGGCGTGATCAACAAGGTCAAGACGTCGGGTCTGCGCGGGCGTGGCGGGGCAGGGTTCCCGACCGGTCTCAAATGGTCGTTCATGCCAAAAGTGTCTGACGGGCGTCCGCACTATCTGGTGGTGAACGCGGATGAGTCCGAGCCTGGCACCTGCAAGGACCGCGAGATCATGCGCCATGACCCGCACCTGCTGGTCGAGGGTTGTCTGCTTGCCGGTTTCGCCATGGGTTCCAACACCGGCTATATCTATGTGCGTGGCGAGTTCATCCGCGAGCGCGAGGCGCTGCAACGCGCCATTGATGAGGCTTATGAAGCCAAACTGATCGGCAAGAACAACAAGCACGGCTGGGATTTTGACCTCTACGTGCATCACGGCGCTGGCGCCTATATCTGCGGTGAGGAAACCGCGCTGCTCGAAAGCCTTGAGGGCAAGAAGGGTCAGCCGCGCATGAAGCCGCCATTCCCGGCCAATGTGGGTTTGTATGGCGCGCCGACAACTGTGAACAATGTTGAATCCATTGCTGTTGTGCCAACCATCCTGCGCCGCGGGCCTGAATGGTTTGCCGGTATCGGCCTGCCCAACAATGTCGGTACAAAACTGTTCTGCATTTCAGGACATGTGAACAAGCCGTGCACCGTCGAAGAGGCAATGGGCATCCCGTTCCGTGAGCTGATCGAGCGCCACTGCGGTGGCATTCGCGGCGGCTGGGACAATCTCAAGGCGGTGATCCCCGGCGGCTCATCGGTGCGATGTGTGCCGGCTGAGCAGATCATCGATTGCCCGATGTGCTTTGACAATCTCAGTGCACTGAAATCCGGCCTTGGCACGGCTGCCGTTATCGTGATGGACAACTCAACCGACATGATCAAGGCGATTGCGCGGTTGGCCTATTTCTACAAACATGAGAGCTGCGGCCAGTGTACGCCGTGCCGCGAAGGCACTGGCTGGATGTGGCGTGTGCTGACCCGCATGGTCGAAGGCCGTGCTGAAAAGCGCGAGATCGACATGCTGCTGGATGTTTCCAAACAGATTGAGGGCCACACCATATGCGCGCTCGGCGACGCGGCTGCCTGGCCGGTGCAGGGGCTTATCACCCACTTCCGCCACGAAATCGAAGCACGCATTGATGAATTCTCGGCACGACCAGACCGTGAAGGGTCTGTGTCGCGCGTGGCGGCGGAGTAAAGCGGTATGCCTAAACTCATAGTCGATGGAAAAGAGATCGAGGTTGAAAACGGCACCACGCTGATCCAGGCGTGTGAGGCTGCTGGTGCCGAGATTCCACGATTTTGCTATCACGAACGCCTGTCCATTGCGGGCAACTGCCGCATGTGCCTGGTGGAGGTGAAGGGCGCGCCCAAGCCTCAGGCCAGTTGTGCCATGTCGGTCAATGATCTGCGCCCCGGCCCTGAAGGCCAGCCGCCCGAAATCCGCACCAATTCGCCGCTGGTCAAGAAGGCGCGCGAAGGCGTCATGGAGTTCCTGCTGATCAACCACCCGCTGGATTGCCCGATCTGCGATCAGGGCGGCGAGTGCGACCTGCAGGATCAGGCGATGGCTTACGGCATCGACAAGAACCGCTTTCATGAAAACAAGCGGGCGGTCGAGGACAAGTATATAGGACCGCTGGTCAAGACCACCATGACGCGCTGCATCCAGTGCACACGCTGTGTGCGCTTCTCCACGGAAGTCGCCGGGGTTGAAGAGCTTGGTGCTATTGGCCGTGGCGAGGACATGGAGATTACATCCTATCTCGAGAGGGCAATGACGTCGGAGCTTCAGGGCAACATTATCGACCTGTGCCCGGTTGGCGCGCTGACATCGGCACCTTATGAATTCAAGGCGCGGCCATGGGAGCTTCGCAAGACCGAGACAGTTGACGTGATGGATGCCGTCGGTTCAGCCATCCGCGTGGACGTGCGCGGGCGCGAAGTCATGCGGGTGCTGCCAAGGCTCAATGAAGAGGTCAACGAGGAGTGGATTTCCGACAAATCCCGCTTCATCTGGGATGGTCTTCGCTCACAACGTCTCGACAAGCCATACATTCGCGAAAACGGCTCGCTTCGCGCCGCAAGCTGGGACGAAGCCTTTGACCTGATCGCTGCAAGGCTCAAGTCCGCCGGACCGGAAAAGACCGCAGCACTGGTTGGTGATCTGAACGGTGTTGAGGAAGTGTTTGCGCTCAGGACGCTGATGGAAAAGCTGGAGGTCAAAAACCTTGATTGCCGCGAGGCCGGTTCGCCATTGGGCGAGGCAGGCGGGCGCGCCGGTTACATTTTCAATTCGACGATCGCCGGTATCGAGGAAGCGGATGCCATCACGCTGATCGGTACCAATCCGCGCCTTGAAGCGCCGGTGCTGAACGCGCGCATCCGCAAGCGCTATCTGGAGGGCGGGTGCATGATCGGTGTGATTGGCGAACGCACTGATCTGACCTATCCTTATCACTATATGGGCGATGGCCCTGCGGCCCTGAACGACCTTGCCATGAAAGGCAAGGCCAAGGCCAAACGCCCCATGTTCATCATCGGACAGGGTGCCTTGTCGCGTGCTGACGGGGCAGCGGTGCTGGCTGAAGCGATGAAGGCGGCAGACGCCATTGGCATCATCAAGGATGACTGGAACGGTTTTAACGTGCTGCACACCGCAGCAGGGCGTGTGGGCGCGCTCGACGTGTGTGCGCTTCCAACAATGCCGGGCGGTAAGGACACCGCAGCCATCCTGAAGGGCGCAAAGTTAGGCGAGATTGAGGTGGTCTATCTGCTTGGTGTCGATGAAATGGACATGACGCAACTGAGTGATGCGTTCGTGATTTATCAGGGCAGCCATGGTGATGCAGGCGCACACCGCGCTGATGTCATCCTGCCGGGTGCCACCTACACCGAGAAGTCGGCAACCTATGTGAACACTGAAGGCCGCGTTCAAATGGCGCGACGGGCCAACTTCCCTCCGGGCGAAGCCCGTGAGGACTGGGCTATCATCCGGGCGCTGGCTGGCAAACTGGATGTGGCGCTCGGGTTTGACAATCTGGAGCAGTTGCGCGCGTCCATGTACAATGTGGCGCCACACCTTGCACAGCTTGACACCATTGCACCGGGTGATCCGGCCATGCTGGCAGATCTGACGAAACTCAAGGGCAAGATGACGTCAAGGCCATTCGTTTCACCGGTGACCGATTTCTACATGACCAACCCGATTGCACGGGCCTCCAAAATCATGGCTGACTGTTCGTCATTGCGAGCCAGCCAGCAAAAACTGGCCGCGGCGGAATAGGGGCTCACATGAACACAATCCTTGTCACAGTCGGACTTATCGCGCTGCAATCGCTGGCACTGCTTATCGCAGTCCTGTTGATCGTCGCCTATCTGGTTTACGCCGACCGCAAGATATGGGCTGCAGTGCAGATGCGGCGCGGCCCCAACGTGGTTGGCCCCTGGGGACTTTTCCAGTCGTTTGCGGATATGCTCAAATTTGTGTTCAAGGAAGTGGTTATCCCAGATGGCGCCAACAAGGGCGTGTTCCTGATTGCGCCGCTGGTGACCTGTATACTGGCACTGTCAGCCTGGGCTGTGGTGCCGGTGAATGCCGGCTGGGTTGTTGCAGACATCAACGTCGGCATTTTGTTCCTGTTCGCCATTTCTTCGCTTGGTGTCTATGGCGTCATCATGGGCGGCTGGGCGTCCAACTCCAAGTATCCGTTTCTGGGCGCGCTGCGGTCAGCCGCCCAAATGGTGTCCTATGAAGTCTCCATCGGCTTTGTCATCATCACCGTGCTGATGTGCGCCGGTACGTTGAACCTGTCCGGCATTGTGATGAGCCAGTCGACAGGCATAGGCACATGGCTTGGTTTGCCGGGGTCATTCCTCGACTGGTACTGGTTGCCATTGCTGCCGATGTTTGTTGTGTTCTTCATCTCGGCACTGGCAGAGACCAACCGCCCTCCGTTCGATCTGCCGGAAGCAGAGTCAGAGCTGGTTGCGGGTTTCATGGTTGAGTATTCCTCGACGCCCTACATGTTGTTC
>Ga0307379_10006697_pt1 | contig 15788 bp, 30 predicted proteins | sample UN2MG_FD_202237 | JGI IMG/M metagenome (GOLD analysis project Ga0307379, IMG submission 202237) | Soil microbial communities from Risofladan, Vaasa, Finland - UN-2 | ecosystem: Environmental > Terrestrial > Soil > Coastal area > Acid sulfate soil | place: Finland: Risofladan, Vaasa | collected... | reverse complement strand
CGACGGGGCCGTGTTGGGGGCATCTGAACCGGTAGAATGGGATGGCGGCGTTCCAGCCAGGATAAGTTCGGCTGCTTATGTAGGCGTAGCCGAGTATTTTGAGGGATACCCATTGTAGGATGTTCATGCCCACCACCCGTTCAGCTTGCCATATATGATCGTCACACCGCAAACGAGACCTAGCAGTAGAGATAGGAACGCGAGGATGGTGCCGACCCCAGCGTATTTCAGGGCTTTCCGTATCCAGTGGTCTTCGTTCACTTTTTTCGCCTCCGTTGTCTGAATCTGAACTGGGTGCCGCAGTTGACGCAGTAGATGGGGTTGATTATTCGGGTGTCCTGTTTAGGGTTCATGATGCCTGCCTTTATGCAACAGTTCAACCCTGTTTGACCTCCTGTTCGATCTCTATTTCTAGGGGTGTTTCCCCAGTGAGTACGGTGGATATGGCGGCTGCCATGCGGGTTCCGTGATGCTCCCATGTGAACTGTTTGCTGTATTCGTGCGCTTCCTGCCCTATGGTTTCGAGGCGTTTTCTTCGCAGGTGGTTTATTATGTGCGCCCAGGATTCTACGTTGTCACCTAGTTTCCAGCCGTAGAGCTTGGCTTCCTCTGGGTGTGCGCCGGGGGTTATGATGATGGGGCGGGCTGAGGCGTAGGCTTCTAGTAGGGCGTTTGGGTAGCCTTCGATTAGGCTGGGTATGAGTATGATGCTGCTTGCCTGATAGACTTCTTGAATCTGGGAGTAGGGTACGGGGCCAAGTAGGTCACAGTTTATGGGTGCGTTGAAGGGGCATTGTATGGGGCCAGCTATGATGTAGTGTGCGTTTGGGGTGGTGTGTACGAGGCTGTGTAGGAAGTTGCTGCCTTTCTCAACGTTTATGCGTCCTATGTAGCCGATTGTGGGTGTGTCGGGCTGCGGTGTGGGTTTGAATTTGGTGTGGTCTATCCCGTTAGGTATGGGGTTCGTTATATGTTTGGCTCCGAGTTCTTGGGCTACTTTTACGAGTTTCTGGGCTATGGGGATTACGAGGCTTGCCTGCCTGAAGCTATCCTTGACGGGTTCTTTTAGGAATATGCTGCGTATGTGGCTGCGTCGCTGTATTTTTGATACTTGCCATTCATCGCCCCTGAGTCGTATGACTAGGGGTGTACCTGTTTCTTTAGCTATGTTTTTGGCGGCTATCTGTGCCCATCTGCCGCTGAGACAGTACACGGCGTCGAAGGGTATGCCGTTCACCTGTTCATGTATGCCGTTCATGAGGCGCATCATACCGTGTTGGCGGTTGAGGGCTCGGGGTAACTCTGTTTTCTGGAACCGTATCGGGGTGTCTCTGGGTGGTTCTCCGTGCAGGTATAGTATGGTGAGGCGATCCACATGTTCTGCTAGGGCTGTGAACTGGGGCATATAGCGGAGCAGTATGTCTAGATCCCAGAAGGGCATGAGCAGCTTCACGTTGGGCCTCCTTTATTGCCTTTCACCCCATATAGCAACAGGTATAGCACGATCAGGGTTGGCACCCGGAGGCTCCACATGTACGCGGTTGGGCCTAGTTTGTGGATAAGCGGGGCGATGCTTAGACCTAACCCGTAGAATAAGGTGGCTCCGATGATCGCTGGGAGCAGAAGCCTTGATGTTTTGTAGGTTTTCGTTGTCTTAATTATGTATATGATGATCGGGAGGCATAGTACCTGAAACTCTATGAAGAACACCTTTACGGCGTTAATCTTCAGCCAGTTCCAGGGGGCGAACCCGCTGTTTACCCAGTGTGGGATGCTGTAGGATATCTCGTAGATCCAGCCTCCGCTTAAAGCCGTTAGGAGGGCTAGGTAGGATGCCTCGAATATCGGTATTTCCCGGCCATATAGTATGGCGGTTATGGCGATTATCAGTATGCCCCATTCGATAGGGCTGGGTGCGCTCCAGTTTATTCCCGCTAAGAACTCCATGTTAAGTCCCCCGAGGTATAATCCGAGGGCTGTGCCGGTGACTAGGGTGTTTATTAGGGTTAGATACCAGCCGAGTGTCGTTATGACGTATCTTGGGACTCTGTGTCTGTAGAGGTAGACTATTGACAAGAAGAATGGTACGCGGTCCCTCATTATGTAGTATCCTGGGGGCCATATTATGCTACGTACCATTAATCCAAGGGCTGTGACTATGGTGGGCTTCATTTTATGCACCTCACGGTGTACTGCCCCTGGATATCTCGGAGTTTGTCGATGGCTCCTGGGAAGAGGCGGCGGGTGATGTGGCCCCAGGGGTTGTGGAACCACTTGTGTTTGTAGCGGTATTCTATCCATTCGACAACGCTGAAGCCGTAGGCTTTTAGCTGCCAGGGCTTGATGATCTTCAGGTGGGGTACTCCTGGGATGTGCCAGTACAGGTGTGCCCGCCAGAGGGCTACAAGGATAACATGGAGGCTGAACGGGAACTGGGTGAATAGGGTTATGATGTAGTGGCGCATGTGGCTGGTGATTATGGGTAGGACGATCTCGGCTTCTCCGCCTTCTTTGAGGACTCTGCGGCCTTCATGTAACGCCTGTTCGGGGGTAGGTAGGTGTTCGAGGAGGGCTCGCCAGTAGATCTTTGATACGGTGTCGCTTCTTATGGGTAGGTTGCAGGCGTCCCCGGCGAGTGGGTGGCTGCCGTGTTGCTTTATCTTCTCTAGGAACGTGGGCATTACGCGGGTCATGTTGAGGTCTAGGCTTATGGTTGCGTAGACGGGGTTCTGGACGCCTTCGGTGAAGCCGCAGCCTACGTCGAGGCTTGTGTCCTCTGTGTGGTCTATGGGGGTTAGTTCAGCCATTTCTTAGCATCCTCCTGATTTTTCTTTGTATGCGGATGAGGATTGAGGGGTTCAGTTGGGGCGGGATCTCTTCGTCTATGGTGAGTTTGACTTGTGCGTGGTAGATGCCTGGCGGGATCTCTCCGTACCTGTCAACGTTCCACCAGAGGAAGGCCAGCTCTATGAGGGAGTTGTCCAGTCGCCTGTAGATCATGAGTTCCTTCACGTTGCTGTCATGGATGGTGAAGGTGAAGCCTCCGACCTGGACCTTCATGTTTTCTTTTACTGTGAAGAATTGGGTCCGTGTCCAGTGTTTACCGTATTTGAGTCCCTTGACTTCCTTGGCGTGGTTCTGGTAGATGTCTATGGGGGTGTCGTCTACGTAGACTTCCTCGGAGAAGGGTAGCATTACCCACCATTTCAACTGATAATGGCCTTCTTCTTGGTAGTCTACACGTAGCGTTATGTCTCTGGTCCCGTCTTCGCCGATTTGTAGCGAGTAAAACGCTTCGGGTGTCTCCCATGTGGCGGGGGAGCCGTTAAACAGGGTCCAGTCCATTAGCTGGGTGTGGGGTTCCTCCCGGTTGCTGAGCTCTATTCCACCGTTGAACATTATGGAGCCCTCCTCATGCGTGGTGTGCCGCCGAAACGTTTTTTCCAGAAACTAACCTGGGGGTGCTTCTCCTCGTTGTAGCCGCCCTGGTCAAACTCTTTGAAGCCCTGCGCCTTCGCCCACTTCACAGCATACCAAGTTAAGGCGGCGTGGCTGTGCTGTTCCTCCCTTAGTGCCGAGTCTCGGCGCAGCACCAGGGCCTTGCCTCTTACGTGTGTAAGCAGGGCAGCCATCAGGCAGCTCTCGTTGTCATAGGCTAGGAAGAGATAGCCTTCAAGCAGCCATTTCGGGGGTAGTTGGAATAGGTCGATCTCGCGGCTGCGTTCCACCTCGAAGGTGAGGTAGTCGGCTACCTCTGAGGGTTTGACCACCTTCACGGTTATAGTTTTCTCGCCGCGTGTGATCTCGGCTCGCCGTGTCTTCTTCACGTTACCCCATAGAACGTTCAGTGGCTTCATCAGGTCGATTACTATGGTTTGTCGTGTCGGCGGGGATAGCGTTCTCTGTAGCTTCTGGATTGCTCGGGCGGGGAGGGTGAACAGGGAGGGCGGTGGTTTGATTACCTGTACTGTACCTCCGGGCTCCGCCTTCTCAGCCACGTAGTAGTTCAGTATGTCGCCGGTGTAGCATCGCTGCATCCTTAGCCCCACGGTTTTGAGCTGCTGGGCTTGCTCGTTTATGTGAGAGGCGTACACTACCTCGGTCCCCACGGGGCCGGTGTTCCTGTAGTAGCCTTCGTCTATGGGGGCGTTTTTCTCGGGGTGCCCATCAACGTATGCCTTGTTGTGGCTGCTGTAGATGAAAACGCCTCCGTTCTTTAGTACGCGGTGGGCTTCGCGGAGGCATGAGAGTCTTTGAGATGTGGGGTGGAGGAGGTCTAGGCCGCCGCAGGTGAATGTTACGATGTCGAATGATTCTGGGTTGAAGCCGTTTAGGTTGCTTGCGTCGCCTAGAATGAAGGTGCCGTGTGGGTGTAGCTTCCGGGCTTCGCTTATCATGGCCTCGGAGATGTCTAAGCCTATAACGGTGAACCCCATATGGTGTAGGGCTGCTGTGGCTCTGCCGGTGCCGCATCCGAGGTCCAGGGTTCTCCCCGGCTTTATATGTCGGAATATGGCTTTCTCCTGGGGCATCAAGCGTTTCCCTGAGTAGGCGGCGATCATCCCCGGCTGGTTGTATAGCCATACGTTTGCCTCAGCTATCTCGCTCATGATATTACCTCCACCCAGTCTAGCAGCGTGAGGTCACGCCACCGATTCATGTTTTCGTGAAATACCACCCTGTAGCTGTGTCCGGTCTGGAAGCCGTGGTTTCCCCGGAAATGGTATTGGCCTTGCCCTATGGTGTAGATGTTGGTCCACTGGTTGCCGTCCCTATCCTGTACGTGGTCTATGTCCCAGACTTCCTGTATGACTACCTCATGTCTGGGGGGTGCTAGGTAGCCCTGGATGAAGACCACCGCGAACACGACGGCCACTAGACATGCGGAGGCGGCGGTAACATATACTTCACGGGGATCCTTTGTTTTCATGTTGGGCCTCCGTTGTTGCCCTGGTACATCAGCCAGCAGCCTATGACGATGATCACTTTGGATGCCGCCACCAATGAGATGCCTGCCCATGTGGTGCGGTTTAGGTTCAACTCGCCCAGCACCGTGGACATGGTGTATATGGCTAACGGGAACGTTGCCAGGTTTATGGTGCCGCTGATCATGTTCATGACGGTGTAGCTCTTGCCTATGTTGAAGCTGCTGAGCCACACGCCGAGAGGAAACGTGGCAAGGGTGAACAGGGCTAATCCTCCGAGCCAGAGTACCTGCGTCAACGTTAACGTGGATAGGAAGTCGATGCTGAACATCCTCATGATAGTGAGTTCGCCGGTGGTGAAGTGGGTCTTTATGACCCATCGCTGGTAGTTCTGTTTGAATACGGCGATCAGTTGTTGGCACAGCACGATGAAGGCGATGCGCCATAGCACCCGGTCAGTAAACATGGTCGTCCTCCTCGGGAGCGTATAGGCAGCGGGCCGCAGTGAGTATAACGGCGATGATGAACGCTATTATTGGGATCTGCCACCAGTTCATGACATGGCCTCCGTTAATAGGTATGCCCGCGCCGCCCTGTGCAGCCTCTCAGCTCGCTCCGCTAGGGGTGGAGATTTAGCCTTAGAGTTCCATGCTTTAGACAGGTTAACCATGTTTGGCTTTACGACGGTCAAGATGTTGCCTCCAGTTTCTCCTCACCCAATCGGGTGAGACAGTAGTACCTTACCCGGTATCCGTTGCTCTGCCGCTCCTCACGGATCACGTGGACCCACTTGTGCAGCATACGCCACCTGATGTATTGGGCCACACTCTGCCGGGTCATGCCTGTAGCTCTGGCTATGTCGCTTGTCTGCACAGGCTTATGGGCCTCGCCGATGGCGCGGAGTATGTCGTAGACCGCTACACCCAGCCCACCACTCACGGCGAAGCCTCCTCGTAGAGTGGGCACGTGGTGTAGTCGCCGTTGTAGCACGCCTCTATGCATGGTAGATGATACACCGAGACGCCGCTGGGTGTGACTGTGCGGGTGGTTTTGAGGCCGCAACCCCGTATATGCTTGTATTCTATGGGCTGTGCGTGTGGACACGTCACTGTAGGTACACCTTCACCATCATTACCTCCCGTAGCCACCGCTGGGTGCGGTCAGCCATAGCTATCGCCTGCGGCGCGGACAACCCCAACTCCCTCCCCTTAGAGACTATCTCTGGCACCTTGATGCCGTCATACTTGTTTGCATGCTCGACACACTGTTGACGTAGGCGACCCTCCAGGTTCTCCAATGTAACGACGCCGTTCTCCGCGAAACTCGGTATAAGCGTCTGAGGGTTCCCAGGCGCATGCACGATCACGTACTGCTCGATGTAGGCCGAAAGCTTCTCCGACGCCGACGACCCCTCCCGGTGGCAGATGCGCATAAAATCCTTCCACACCCGACGAGTCGGGCCGTAGACGGTGCAGCGGGTGCGACTCTCCTCACTCATGGCCGCGCCCCCATTTTTTTTGTACGTATACGTACATACGTATACGTAATAGCTATAGTATAGTATAGTCGCACGAAAAAAAGAACGGAGGCGTTAATCATTTGTCAGCCAGCTCCAAATATTCGTCTTCTTGGCAGAGTGGCTTTAGGTAGTCGTATTGTCGGTGAGCGTGAAACAAGTTAAAGGGTATATGTCGTATGGGTACTGCTCTGTTTCTGGTCTTATATAGAACGGTGCCGTTTTGTGTTTCTGTTGTTCCGTCTTTTATTGGATAGCCATAATATACGCCCTGTTTACACCACCATGAGTTAAGGCTAGGAAGATCAATAACATCGCCGAAAATTTGTTTGTTTGATATAAGGAAGGCATAAGCTAAGTAGTCTGCTTTGCTTTTGAATATCCATCCTAACGTGTTTTCTTTTATGCAACTTCGAGTTTCTATTAGTAGATCTTCATATACCTTATGTCTTATCTTAACTTCAAACGTGACTTCGTTGCCTGTTATTGTTAATGCGTGAAGGTCTATGTCGTCTTCTTTTTGCTCTTTAATGTTTGCACCCCATATTTTCTGTAGTTTGAATAGTTTTGTGAGCCATACTTCAATTAATGGCATTTCTTGGTTTTCGGTTTCTAGGGCCTCTTGGAAGGTAGTTGGTGTGGTGGTCATAATTCATCTCCCCAAGCAGTCCAGCCTTCTCTTTCGTTGCGGGCAAATAACTCAAGATAGCTTCGCCCTGGGTACATTACCTCAATATACTCGTAGATTTCATCGGGTTTCTGACTGTGTTCTCTTCTTGGACTGTTAAGGACTGAGTGCGGCCTACAGTGTTCCATTGGCGCGGGGATGTTGCCTTTGGTTCCTAAGAGTAATAATTCATGTTTAGCCCTGAAATAGTAGCCTGTGCCGATCTTATCTTTGATCCAGACTAAGTTTGTCTTGTAGGTAAAGCCCCAGCGGTCCATTACTTCTAACGCTTGAGGTAGCTTGGGGTTAGTAGCCCATAGAAAAAGCACGGCATTATCGGCTGATGGTACTCTAAGTTCACTAATTTCGTCCATAGGCATAGTGTTATAGTGAAGTTCAGAATCCCCACGAAGCTGAAGATAGTATTTCCACGGTGGATCAGCGTAAATTATATCATAGATGCCTTGAGGTAACTCTGGTGGATTTTCATGTTTTTCTTTACGGTTGACACTCTTATACGCATAGGTAATAGAAACGGCACCGTTCTTTACCTTCCTTTTTAGTTCCTCTGTGCCCTTCTCAAGAATCGTCTTAGCACGGTGGTACGTGATAGGGCTAAGCCCCACTGCTTTAGCAGCCTGTTCAGCCGACCTACCAATGTATGTTTCATTTGAAACGGACATTGGTTGAAAGCCTTTTTGACCCTTTTCAGGTATGGTCGCTTTTTGTCGTTCTTGTGCTTCTTCCGAGTATATTGGTTCAAGTTTCTGTGCGAGGGCAGCTAACTCGATTTTTGAGAGTTGGCGTCGGTATAGGTTTGTTTCTATGACGTATTTTCGTTCTTGGTTTTTTGAGTTAAACCGTTTTATGGTGAATCTGGGTAATACTCCAAGTTCTTGACAGATCCTGAATCTATGGTGTCCGTCAAGCACCACGTTTTCTGTGTTAATTATTATTGGTTCCCAGAGGCCATCCCTTTCAATTGAAGCCCTTAATGCACGCTGCTTTTCTCTCTTTAAGGGCGGTACAAGCTGTGCATACTCTGGGTCAATGACTATATCGCCAATGTTCAGCGTGGTGTTTACTTGGAGTGTTTGCACTTAGTATGCTCTCCAGGGCCGTATTTCCTGTTCTATGAAGTCCTCGGCTCGTAGCCGCTGGATCACTTTGTCGTTGTTCTGGATCTCGATGACGAGGTTCTCGTTGTCCTTGGGGACTTCGATGCGTACCCTTTCATCGTCTACGATCTCGTAGAACTTCCATTTGGTGCCTTCAAGCAGCCTCACGGCTGTATCCAGATCCACTTTCAGGACTCTGTCTATTCCCATTTTTCAAGTACCTCCATTGAATGCGGCGAGGAATCCTCGCCAATGCTTCACGATGTTGCGGCCCTTCGGGGATAAACCCAGCCACCGGCAGTCTCTTCTAAGTGGCGTAACAGTTATGGCTCCGATCTCTATCAACTCGTCCACGATGGGACCGCAGCGACTGGTCGAGTTGAAAGTGTGCAGCAGTATCTTATTCTTCGAGTTGCTGCCTCTCTCGAAGAGGGTTTCAAGGATCAGGGCAGCGTTCTTGACGCGGATAAAATCAGTTACCATGAACGGATTAGAGGGCTCAAGGTGGTTCGATCCCTGGCCCTCCTTCTCCCGCTGGGTGTAGGCTACCGGAACGGGTTTCAGCATGTGTGGTTCTCCTTCTTTGTGATTATGAGTAGGGGCATCTGGTAGGGGTCGAGGCGGTATCCTGCGTTGAATCCCCATGCTTCTGCGGCTTCACAGTACCCGGCGATTTTGTTGAGGTATTCGTCTACCTGATCCCAGGTTAGTTCCTCTGGATCTATGGGCGTCGTGTGGTTCAGCGTGGTAAAGCCTCCTCTGCTTGGATGAAGTTGTTTAGGAAGGCCATGTTGTCTACGGCGTTCTCGTTGGCGGCTGTTTCCTGTCTCATCATGTTGAGTAGTTCTAGTATGTCGAGGACGGCGCGGTGACAGTAGCTTGGGTAGTGTCCGGGTGTCTTGTCGTTGCATTTTCCTCGGATCTCCCGGAATTTCCTGTTGATCTCAGGGTTCATTGGGTGAGTCTCCTGTTGATGAGTACGGAGGCGATGAGGGTTACGATGCAGGCTGTGGCGGTGGTGAGGATTCCCTGTGTGTTAGATGCTGGTGGTCCCTGTGGTCCTCTAGGGCCCTGTGTCCCAGTGGGGCCCATTGATCCGGGTGGTCCATTTTGTCCAGATTGTCCTCTGGGCCCAGGTTCTCCCTGTGGTCCCGGTGGCCCTGTTGATCCGGGTGGTCCGGTGGGGCCAGTGATTGCCTCCATGTATTCGGGGTTGTTTTTGAGGAATTGTTCTATCCACTTGGCGGGTGGGGTTCCGTCGGTGATTGTGTACTGGTATTTGAGTACCCGTTTGTCTCCGCCGGTGCCTTCGATCCATATCTCTATTTTGTGGTCGCCCTCGTAGTTGTGGCCTGGTGGGGGCGTGATCTTGGTGTCCCACCTGTGTTCGTAGCTTCCGCTTTTTAGGGCGATGTCTGTCAGGCGTTCGACGATGGGTATGTAGTCCCAGAACACGTACATGACGTAGTGGTTTGTGTCGATCAGTGGCTCGGTACGCACATAGATGAGGATCTGCTGGTCTGCTGTGCCTTCATGGGGCATAACCTCGTAGCTGGTTTCTAACGCTGAGACAAGGGGTACTGATCCGGCGAGTAGGATCAGGATGAGAACCAGACGCCTCATGCGGTGACCTCCAGTTTTGATTTTAGATATTTTTTATAAAAAGAATTTAAAACCCAAATTCTTGGTTTATGCCCTCTACAAGTTGTGTTTACTTTACCGACAGGTGTAATGATTTCCTGTGCCTCAAAGTCATTTAATATTTGGTATGTGGTTGTCTTAGAGAACCCAAATACATGAATAATATCCAGAGATGTTAATGTTTTATATTTTTTAAATAGATCATGAATTTTCTCAGTTACTATCGACTGTGAAAACCTTTGCATGGTCATGTGGTGTCCTCCTGGGGTGGGGCCGGGACTGCTCTGGGGGTTTCCGAAGAGACGCCGGAGTTAGTGAGCAGCCCCGGTTTTTCTCCACCCACAAGTGGTGTGGAGTATTCCTGGTATGTGAACGGTGGCGTTCCTGCGAAGTGTTTGACCATCTCCCAGCTGAACTTGGGGTAGTCTGGTCTTCCGTTGCGGGCCATTTTGTGGTGTTCTTCGATGCGGTAGAGTATTTTGAGGGCTACGTGGGCTTTGTCTCGGCACATGTAGCCGCTTTGTTCGGTGTGGAGTTGGCCTAGGAGTTCGCGTAGGGCTTCGTTCACCACATCCAGCTCAGAATAACGGTGGCATTCCGGTTCGGGTGGATCATAGTTTACCTTGGGTTCCTCAGCGATCTTATGGTAGCGTTGAGTAGTCACGCAGGGGCCTCCTCTTTAATTATTATTTTTCCGTTTACAATATCATACGGTACACCAGTTCTTATTTTTCGACGCGCTCTTTCTTGTCGCGTTAAGCCTTGATTTTCCTTTATTTCTTCAATGTATGATGTGGTGTGGGTTGTTTCAAAAACCCAATCATGTTCTTTTACATGATTAAGTTGGCTAAAATCATCTTTTTTAATTGCCTCAAACACACTTTTTTCTGCCCAATCATAAAATGAATCCATGTCTTCCATGCTTTGCATCCATTCTAGGTTTGTATGTTCTAGCCACCAGTTATAATTCCAGAGATATTCTTTTTCAATTAGTTCTTGGTATCTATTTCGCCAATATTGTTTTTTTGCCTCTTCTTTTTCTCTTTGTTCTCGCTCTTTTTCAAGTTCTGCACAGATTTGTTCAATCTCTTTAAATAATTCAGCTAGATCATCTTTTTTCATGTTTTTTGATATTTGGGATATAGATTCAGATTCTTTGAATAGTAATGAATCACCAGTTTTAGTTGAGGTATCTAATAGAACGTGGTCTATCATTATGTTTCTAGCCAAGTCTGCCCCATATCTATGAATTAGAAATGCAGGAAGCTGTTGATTGGGGTCGTGTCTAACTTTACGATGTGCTGAGCCATATATTTTACAAGGTTCATCCATCCATTCATGGATTTCTTCACCGGTGATGCCGTATCTTTCAAATGATTGTTTACAATGTTCATCGTAACTTGGCATTATTTTCTTGCCTCCAGGTATTCGACGAGTGTCTTGAGTTCGCTGCGTTCCTCGTGGGTCCAGTTGCGCTGTAGGAAGATGTCTGAGAGTTCTCGGCCTCGTTGTTTGGCGTGTTCTACTGTCAACGATATGGAGAACGGTGTCGTTTCCGTGACCTGCTTAGCCACCGTGGATCGCCTCCATTTCTTTTAATGGGTTCTCTGTTTCGAGGTAGTGGCGTCTGAAGGCTTCGCGTACTGCTGCTCGTATGAACTCTGATGCGCTGGTGTAGTTGGAGTCATCGTTTACGATTTTGTTTATCTGTTCAAGCATATCTGCGGGGATGCTTACGGTCTTCCATGCCATGTGTATGCCATCCGTCCAACACCTACATGCCATAGGAAATATATAACCTTTATGCTACACATAGCACAACGATAACATATAAATGGGAATGTTTTAAAAATAACGGATTATCGTATTGTGTGGATAGATTTGCCTGAATGGAAAACCATAAGCCTTCCTAAAGAAATGCTTGAAGAAATAAGAAAATTCATTGATGATCACCCAGAGTACGGGTACAGCTCAGTATCAGACTTTGTAACTACAGCGATCCGTGCCTACGGCGACTACCGGACGATTCTTGAAGAGCCTTCAGAGCGATCTTAACCACTTTTTCAGGGCGGCAACGATACTTTTTCAGTATCTCATAACAATCCAAGGGAACATTAACTATGTTTGTCTCACTTTCATCAGACATATAACACACAGTAAAATCCGTTTTTTTGGTATTTAACGTTTAAGAACACTGAATATAGAGGGGCAGGTGAAAATAGGAACGCCTCCGTTATTCGTTCTCCAAGAAATTTAATTACGTTGACTATGACAGGATTCCTAGAGCGTGTATAACGTCCCATCCCATTCCCATTAGATTCCATAACCCCCAAAAGGTATACTGCGTATTCATCCATAGATCATTTGAAAAACCTACAGTATAACCAGCAAATAATATTGCAGTTATTGAAAAAACCGAAGGGGCCAAAGAAATGCATGTATTCTCAAACAAAGTCCTTGGCTTTGTTCCTCTAGCTAAACCAAACATGGGTGTAACGAGGAGAATCTTTGCATTATATCCAAAATGTTTCCAAGCCATTGTATGTAATAATTCATGACAAAAAACCAGCATCATTAACATAAGAAAGCCAATAACAGTGTTTGTTTGTTCTAGAAATAAGGTGTGAATTTCAGAACGTAGGATATAATTCGTATCAAGATAATTAATGGCATAGAGTGCAACCCCAGAAACAAGAAACATTGCACTCATTGTAAAAAATATTTTCTTTAACCTCCTTAATCCGTTTGAAATATTTCTTGAAAAACTCGTTTTTCTAAGAGAATAGTTGAACTCTTTTTTTGGTTCTAATCCGTGAATTGGTATTGGTTCAAGAGGTTTCTTTTCTTTAGATTGTGGGGTTGGTTCCCTTTTAAGCCCCCATTTCTGAGTACGTATTTTTTTATAAATAGACCACTCTCTCTTTTTTGGTAATCCTGGGCAAAGGTGGTTCTCTGGGAGTCTATGGTCATCACAGAAGATTTGTCCACAATAACTACACTTGAAAGGAATCTCCACCCTTTCTTTACATAATTGGCATCTGCCCATCGATTAACCCCCCTTGTTATAGTATAAAGATTTTAGCCAGCACATAGATCAGCACTAACAGGATGCCGATCCGAAACAAAGCCGTGAAGATAGACCCTTCGTTCAGTCCCTTCAGTATTTCCCGCTCCTCTGGAGACATATTGTGGACATCCTCCGGCGTCAGTTGATGCGTGGCCAGTAAACGTCTAAGTTCCTCTTTACTCCTCGTCATTCTCCACCACCCTCTTCCAAACCTTTAACATATTTTCGGTACTCTTCCGTGAGGTCGAGGTGCTTTATTATTATGTCCTCGTAGGTATCACCACGACCCCCGAGTTTGTCTAGTTTCTCTTTGAGCCAGGTGCTTATTCTTATCGTCGTGTACTCCATTGTAATCATTATAAACGTTATAACAGTTATATTTAAGGTTTATCGATGCCTGAATCCTTCGGGTTATGACAGATGCCAGAGAAATACCGCACCAGACCAAGGAACGCCTCCGTTATTTCTCTAGCTGCCGTAACGCCCGCCTGAGTAAAGCTATGTCCTCCCTCATGGTCTGCATCTCGGACCTCATGCCAGATGCCTTTAGCTGTTCGTCCTCCAGCTCGTCGAGCCTGCGCTGTAGCTCATGCTTCTCCCCGTAGACCCTGAGTGCATCATAGTTCTCAACATAGGATGTCGTGAGTTCACCCGTATGCTCCGGCTGCACATAGGGGTCCGTGGCCTTGCCCTGGAGCTTCTTAACCCACGACTCAGGCATACGCGCCTCCAAAGCGGTGCGGTGAAACTTCCTAAAGCTATGGTGGCTAATCTTCTTCCACCCAAGCCGGTTACGCTTACGAATAATCATGGACCCGATGCTGCCGTGCGCCATACGGGTGCCCTGCTCCGTCTGAAACAGCGGCCCCGCCGCATCTCCCCGAGTCTCAAGGTAGAGCTGCACAGCCTCCTCCGCCTCCGGACCCCAATACGGGTACGCGAGCTCACCTGTCTTCTCGGTCACGTAGGGCTTGAAGACACGGTAAACGCCTCCGTTCTCCACCACCCTGGCACCCTCCACATGGGCGAGATCCAGCCGCCTAACGTCGCCGTCCCTGAAACCAGTGTCCTTCGACACCATGATCAACGCCCTGTTGCGGTGCCGGTTACGGTCCCCACCCATAAGATCCAGCAGCTCCCTTATCTCGTCCACGAGGGCGACACGGCTACCCGACATGACCACGCGGGGCAAATCCCCAGCACGCAGCGGAAAGTCGAGGCCATTCGCAGCCATGAAGCTAACCACCGCGTGCCCCGCCTTCACAGCCGTACCAGACGCATAACCCTCCTTAACCATGTCACGGATATACCGGCTCAGATCAAGCACAATCTCCCGGTTACTCCGAGGATCACCATCCATGAGGACCACCCGCTGCCTTTCATACAGCTCCTCGGGCGTCCACCCACGGGCCTCCAGGTAACGATGAAAATACCGTAGATAATTGATCTGGGTCGCATGTTCCTTTAAGCTGAGTTCATCTAACCAGTAATCATACGCCTTCATCTAACCCCCAACGAAAAAGGGTGGGACGGCTATAAAACTGCTACTCTGCCATTGTTAGAAGAGGAAAAAACCCAGTTAAGCAGGATTAGCGATTAGATTAACGGTGCCGTTTTATACATGGTATTTAAATGGTGATCGGTGTCCTGGTGCGGTTTGATCGTAGGGACTGGGCCTTGGTGGGGTTGGTGTATGACCCTTTTGGTGTTTTCATGAATTTTGTCGGTGCCTTTATCGGGGCATGTGTTGGGGTTTATGTGTTGAAGTGGGTGTTTAGGTGGTTTAGGGTGTTACCTGATGCCGAGTGATAAGCAGAAGACATTAACGGTGCCGTTAAGTCTCTGGGAGCGGTGGAAGGCCATCTACGAGGCGGATCCTGATACGTGGCGTGACCTGTATAATGTGCGTAGCGTGACGGGGCTAATCATCTATTTCCTGCGCCAGAAAGTTCGTACACTCGAAGAAAAGGGCTAACTCGGGGTCGTCTTCACGGTCCACTATGCGCTTCATCTTCACCATCTCGCCGACGCAGTAGAGGCCGAGGGGTATCAGGGTGGGCCAGAAGAGTGCCCTGGGGCTTATCCATAGGTGCCCGAGGTTTATGTAGACTTCTAGTTGGTAGTGTAGGAAGATTATGGCTCCGACTAGGATTAGCTGTAGCCTCTGGTATCTCATATGAACCCCTGGAGGATCCCGGACTTTATCAGCGCGATTCCTACTAATGCACCCACTATCAACGCCCCTATTAGGAGGGGAACGAAAGTCCCGCCGAACCCGCCTTCCTTGGGTGGCTTTGTGTTCGCTAGTTTCTGGGCTTCCACGCCCTTTAGGAACATCTCGCGCATCTTCTTTGGGCCGAGGTCTTTGAGGTATTTCTTCAGGTTCTCTGGGCTGATGATCTCTAGGAACGACACCGTTTCTATAAGCTGGTTGCCCTTCCGGTCCTTCAGCTCAGCCATTTCCTTTAGGATGGGCGTGACTTTCTTATAGTCCTCTGGGTTCTCGGCTTTCGCCACTGCCGCGTAGAGGGCCGGGGTTATGGTGAAGCTTACCACGTCTGTCGCTATGACGGTGGGGCGTTTGCTGCCCGCCCATGTGCTGCTCTCGCTTATGAGTTTGTTGTAAAGGTGGTCCTCTCTGCTCGTTGGGTTAAGCAGTTTGTCTAGGCCGAAGAACATGGCTTCCTTGCCCAGCTTCCAGATGCCTTTATCCCATTTGAGGCTCGTTAGGCTGATCCTGTTGCTCAGGGGTTCGTGTCGTATGAGGTCCACGCCCCCGCCTCCGAAGCCGCGTTTTATGAAGTGGCGGCCCTCCTGCCGTGCGAAGTACCATTCAGCCACCGCGAAGAGGATG
>Ga0307379_10006695_pt1 | contig 15790 bp, 15 predicted proteins | sample UN2MG_FD_202237 | JGI IMG/M metagenome (GOLD analysis project Ga0307379, IMG submission 202237) | Soil microbial communities from Risofladan, Vaasa, Finland - UN-2 | ecosystem: Environmental > Terrestrial > Soil > Coastal area > Acid sulfate soil | place: Finland: Risofladan, Vaasa | collected... | reverse complement strand
TGGCTTCCCACCCGCGGGCAGTCCAAGACCTGGCGTCTGACGTGCTGGAGGGAGAACCGGACCTCGGGGTAGGCCAGCGCCACGCCGCTGAGATAGCGAACGATCAGGCTCAGCTCGGAGCGTTCGGAGCGGAGGAATTTCCGGCGCGCCGGCAGGTTATAAAAGATGTCCCTGACTTCGATGTCCGTGCCGCGGGGGAAAGCGATCACCGTCTCCGAGACAAGCTTGCTGCCCTTCCGCACGACTTGAGTTCCCTGTTCGTCCCGGCCGTCCGCCGTCTTGAGCACGATCTCAGAAACGGCCGCGATGCTGGCCAGGGCCTCTCCGCGAAAGCCGAGCGTCGAGATCTTCTCGAGGTCTTCCTCGCTTGATAGCTTGCTCGTGGCGTGCCGTTCAAAACATAGTTCCGCGTCCTCGCGGCTCATACCCGCTCCATCGTCCTGGACCCGGATGAGCGTCTTCCCTCCCGTCTGGAGCTCGACTCTGATCTCGGAGGCTCCGGCGTCGAGCGAGTTCTCGACCAGCTCCTTGACCACGGAAAAGGGCCGCTCGATGACCTCGCCCGCGGCGATCTTCTGGGAGATCTCGAAGGACAGACGTTTGATCCTGGGCATCAGCACTCTTCTTTTTTCAGGCGACCTCTTCGCCCTCTGTCCATTCCGGCTCCACCCGCGTGATCCTGACTTTGGCCTCGCCGCCCGGCCGGCCGGAACACCGCGGAACGCGGACGGCGATGTCGTTCGAAGTCAGGAGCTCGACGCCTGACCCTTTCTTCCTGACGACGATCGCCTCGAGCTCCTGCCCTAAGAACCGCTGTCTGAAGGCCCGGCGCCTCTCCGCGGAGAACTCCCGCAATACAGCCGACCGCCGGCGCTTCTCCGGCTCCCCAACCTGAGGCCATCCGGCTGCCGGAGTGCCCGGCCGGGGAGAATAGGCAAAGACGTGGAGATAGTCGAGAGGCGATCCTGCCAGAAAATCCTGGAGACTCTCGAAATCCTCTTCCGCCTCCCCGGGAAACCCGACGATGATGTCCGCACCCAGGGCCGCCGCCGGCGAACCGTCCCGCAGCCGCTCCAGAATTCGCCTGTAGCCGGCGGAGCTCGACCCCCGTCCCATCCGCTTGAGGATACGGTCGGAACCGTGCTGGAGCGAGAGATGGAAATGGGGGCAGACTCCGGAGCTTCCCGTGATCAGACGGATAAGTTCCTCATCCAGGCTGCGCGGGTCGAGCGAGCTCAGCCTCAGCTTCCCCAGCCCCTCCAGTTCCAGCAGGCCTCCGAGCAGCCCGGCCAACGAATCCTGCGGCCTGAGGTCGAAGCCGTAAGAGGAAAGATGGATGCCGCAGAGGACGATCTCCCGGAAGCCGCGGACGATCAACCGACGGGCCCCGGCGAGGATCTCTTTTCGGTCTAAACTCCGGCTGGGGCCCCGCACCGACGGGATGATGCAGAAGGCACATTGCAGGTCACAACCGTCCTGGACTTTGAGCAGGGCGCGGGAACGGAAGGGCGTTTCCGCAGCGCCCGCCCGGCTCCCGGCACGGGACAGGATCCGCTGCGGCAATTCTTTCTTATCGGCGTTCGAGAGGAGAAGCACGTCCGGTCCCAGGGTTTCGCTCTGGAGCGTTCCGCTCTCGACCGAGCAGCCGGCGATAACCAGCTTCGCCCCGGGATTGATCCGGGGAATCCGGCGGATGAACTTGCGGACGTCCCGGTCCGCCTTGGATGTCAGGGTGCAGGTGTTGACGATCACCCAGTCGGCCCGAGCCGGGTCATCCTCCAAACGCATCCCGCCGCGCTCGAGCTCTTCCGCCCAGGAAAAGGCCTCGGCCTGGTTCACGCGACAGCCGAAGTTCTGGATGAAGCAGGAGAGCATCACGATTTCCGGATGTTCTTCGAGAAATTCTCCACCTGATCGGCCAGCGCCTTCTTGTACTCCGCCAGCTTTTTTTTCAAGGTCGGATCCTCGAGGCTCAGGATCTGAACGGCCAGGACGGCCGCATTGAATGCGCCGGCCTTGCCCAATCCCATGGTGGCCACGGGTACCCCCTTGGGCATCTGGACGGTCGATAGCAGCGCGTCCATTCCGCCGAGCCCGGCGCTCTCCACCGGGACGCCGATGACGGGAAGAGAGGTGTGCCCTGCCACGAAGCCGGCCAAATGAGCGGCCTTGCCGGCGACGGCGATGAAGACCTTCGCCCCCTTGTTCTCGCTCTCCGAGATGAGCGTTCTCGTCCGCTCGGGCGAGCGGTGGGCCGAGGTCACCTCCAGGCGATGGGAGACGCCGAATTCGTCGAGGATGCGGCCGGCATCCGCGACCATTTCAAGGTCTGATTCGCTGCCAATAAAAATGACGACGTCCATGTCCTCCTCCTATCGCAAAGCTCCGATATCCCGCCGGAAATGCATCCCTTCGAAAGAGATCTGAGAAATGGCGCCATAGATTTTCTCCATGGTCTCAGCCAGGGTCTTCTCAGAAGCACAGACATTGAGGACGCGCCCGCCATTGGTGAGATACTGCTCGCCCTCAGATCTCGTCCCGGCATGAAAAACGGTGATCCCGGGGAGGTTCGCCGCCTCCCCGAGTCCGCTGATCGGCTTCCCCTTCTCGTAGGAGAGCGGGTACCCGCCGGAAGCCAGGACGACACAGCCCGAGGCCTTGGAGTTCCATTGGATCTCCGACTTGAGGACATTCCCGGAGATGACGTTGAGTAGCACCTCGACCAGGTCGGATTCCATCCGGACCATTTGGACCTGAGTCTCGGGGTCGCCGAACCGGCAGTTATACTCCAACACCTTGGGGCCTTCCTCGGTGAGCATCAGGCCGACGTAGAGGACACCCTTGAACGTCCGGCCTTCCTCGCGGAGCCGGTTGATGGTCGGGAAGACGATGGTGTTGATGATCTCGGAGAAGAGATCGGGTGTGATGAACGGCGACGGCGAGATGGCGCCCATGCCGCCCGTGTTCGGCCCGCGGTCTCTGTCGTAGGCGGCCTTGTGGTCCATGGTCGTCACCAGCGGCTGCAACTTGGCGCCGTCCGAGATGACGATGAAGGAGACTTCCTTGCCCTTAAGGAACTCTTCCACCAATATTTTTTTGCCGGCATCTCCGAACTGCCGCTCGACCATGATCATATCCACCGCTTCCTCGGCCTTACGCGGGCTGGGGCAGACAATGGCGCCCTTGCCGGCCGCCAGTCCGTCCGCCTTGATCACCAGGGGAAAGAAAAATTCGCCGGACCTCAGGATGCGGAGGGCCTGGGTCGGCGTCTCGGCCACCTTGAAACGCGCCGTGGGGAGCCGGTGCCGTTCCATGAACTGCTTGGCGAAGACCTTGCTGCCCTCGATCTCGGCCGCCTTTCGGTTGGGGCCGAAGATGCGCAGTCCCCTCTCCTCGAACTCGTCGACGATGCCCAGGGTAAGGAGGACTTCCGGTCCGACCAAGGTCAGGTCGATCTTTTTGTCCGCGCTGAATTTCGCCAGCCCCTGGATGCCCGTGTCCGGAATGGGGACGTTCTCAGCGACGCTCATCGTCCCCGGATTGCCGGGAGCGCAGTAGAGCTTGTTCACCAAGGGGCTCTGGGATATCTTCCAGGCCAGGGCATGCTCTCTTCCCCCTGAACCGACGACCAGGACTTTCATTTTCCCTTTCCTTCGGTCAGTTCTTCGGCCAGGCCGGCGATGAACCCCGGCCGGGGAAAGACGCTTTCCAGGATCCGGGCCGCCAGCGGCACCGCCTCCTCGGAAGACAGGCAGAACTTCATCTCCAGAAAATCGCGCCGCAGCTTGCGGACCTCGTCCTGGACCGCTTTGTTCCGGACGACGACCTCGGCGATGTATCCGGCCAGGACATCGAAGTCCTTCTCCATCATGCCGAACCGGGTCATCTCCTGGACCCCCAGCCGGATGCCGCTCGAATCCAGGAAGGTCTCATCGTCCGGGAGGGCTTGATAGTTGGCGATGATATTGTTGTTCTCCAGACGCCGGGCGACCTCCTGCCCGGGTCCGAAGCGGCGGACCCGGATCAGGACCTGGTGGGTCTCGGTGAACCCGTCGTTTTCGTCGCCCTCGACCGGGACGCCGTGGCTCTTCAGGGCCTTGGCGAAGGCTTTGGCGTTCGCCCGGACCTGCTTCTGGTACTCCGTCTTGAAGGCGTTCATTTCGTAGGTCGCCATCAAGAGCGCCAGCAAGGTGCCCAGGTGATGGTTGCTCGTCGACCCCGGGAAGGCCCGGCTCTTGACATCGAGCCAGAAGTTGCGGAGCCGGCTGTCCTTGGGAAAATTCCCGGCGATGATCCCCCGCTGCGGCCCGAAAAAGGTCTTGTGGGTGCTGCCCGTGATGACGTCCGCTCCTTGGCCGAGCGGCTCCTGGAAAGCGCCGTGGAGCCCGAGGACGTGGGCCATGTCGTACATGACCACCGGACGCTCCGGCCACCCCTCGACGATCCGGGCGACGAACTCCACCGGTTCGGGATACAGGAACATGCTCTTGCCGAAGATGAGGAGCTCCGGTCGATGCTGATCCAGCAGCTCCCCCAGCTTTTTCAGATCCGCCTTATACGGATTTTCGTCCGCCACGGGGAAATGGAGGACGTTCTCCTTTCCGGCCTCGGGGTCTTCCTCGACGAAATTGAACAACGCGCCCATCGGCTGGGAGCTGAGATGCCCGCCTTTGGTGAGGTCGTTATTCATCACCAGGCGCATCTTCCGCATCGGCTGTCCCTTCGGCCGCGCTCGGTTGAGGAAGCGGACCATGGCCTTGAAGACGACCTCGTTGGCCATCTGACCGCTGATCGGCCGGAGCTCGACGTCCGTGCAGCCGAAGAACTGGCCCAGTTCCTTCCGGGCCTCGATCTCCACATCGCGGATGAAATCGGTCCCCTGATAGAAGTAAACCTCCTCGCCCTTCATCATCCGGTGCTCGGCGTATCGACCGGCGGGGTCGGAGATCTCGCATAGCTTGACCAGCAGTGACGGGGTCGTTTCGGAAGGGATCAGGTTGACCGATTCCGCCTGCCGCCAGCGGTTGTTCTGTTCGATCCTCTGGGCCAGGGAAAGGACCTTTTCGTGCAGGGATGACATTTCGTTCTCTCCTCTCTCAGTCCTTGAAATTTCGGCTTTCGATGTCGGCGATCTTGGAGACCCGCCGGGCGTGCCGGCCCCCTTCGAACGGCGTCTTCAGCCAAACGTCCACGATCGGAATGGCTTCCTCCAGGGAGAGGGTCCGCCCGCCCAGGGTGAGGCAGTTAGAATCATTGTGGCTGCGGCTCACCCCGGCGGTGTAGAGATTCCAGCATGGCGTCGCCCGGACACCTTTGAATTTATTGGCGACGACGGCCATGCCGATCCCCGTGCCGCAGAAAAGGACGGCCCGGTCGCACTCACCCGAGATAACGCTGTCCGCGGCTCGAGCCCCGTAATCCACATAATCGACGGTCTCTCCGGGGCCGCAGCCGAAGTCCCGGCAGACGACTCCCCTTTCTTCGAGATAAGCGATGATCCCCGTCTTCAGCTCGAACCCGGCATGGTCGGACGCCAAGGCGATTTTCATCTCCGCACCCTCCACTCTGAGTTCATGGGAAAAGCAAAAGCGAAATTTCTCTTATCAACGAGCGGCGTTGTCGGCGATGAATTTCGAGGCCTCGGGCATGACCGCCAGGGCCTTGAGCACGGCGGCATCGCTCTTCCGGTAGGCCCTCACCCCTTCCTCGATGCCCCAGAAGGAAGAGATGATCTCCCGCCCCAGCTCTCTCTTGATCTCCGGCTCGGCCTCCCCGAATCTCTGCTCGTCAAAGTCGATCTTGACGGTTTTCAGATAGCTCTTGAAGTCCTCGAGGATCGGAGGCCCCACGCTGAGATCCCGGCTCAGCGGGATCTTTCCAGCAACACCGGCGCTCCTCTGGTCGTCAGGGAAAACGAAATTCCTGGCCAGGGCCGTCTCGTGGGCGGCAAATTTGCGGGCATAACCGAAGAACGCTCCCCGGTTCATCAGTTCGAGGGTGAAAGCATTGAGGCTCGCGGCCACCTCGTAGTCGGGCGCAATCCCCCCCTGGCCGAGGACTTTCCTCCCTTTAGCGGTGTACTTCACTTCCCGCTGCTCATCGGGCGCCCGCTTGTAGAGGATGTAATCCTCGATGTGTTCAAAATCCCGCTGAATGGAACGGCCGCTGGGAGTGAAGTACTTGGCTGTGGTCAGGGCAACGGCCAGGTTTTCGCCCAGCGGGAAGACCGTCTGGACCAGCCCTTTCCCCCAGGAGTCCTCGCCGACGATGTATCCCCGGTCATTGTCCATGACGGCACCGCTGACGATCTCCGAGGCACTGGCGCTTCCCCGGTTGATCAGGATGACCAGGGGAATGGTTTCGAACTGATCGTTCCTCTGGGCCCGGAACTCCCGGTTATAGATCTTGTTCCGGCCCTTGATGGAGACGATGACATCCCCCTTGGGCAGGAAAAGATCGGAGAGCTCGATCGACTGGAAGAAGGGACCGCCCGTGTTCCACCGCAGGTCGAGGACCAGCTCTTTCATCCCTTGTCCGGAAAGCTGGGCCATTTTTTCCTTGAATTCTTCGGTCGTCGTCTCAGCAAAGTTGCGGATGAAGATATAGCCCGTGGTGTCCGTGATCATGAACGCGTAGGGAACGCTGTGGAGGGGGATTTCTTCCCGCACGATGGTCATCTCGAGGGGCTCATCCAGCCCCTCCCGGACGATGGTGATGGTGACCTTGGTCCCCTTGGGCCCGCGGAGCCTCTGCATCGCATCGAAGCTTGTCAGGGGCTTGGTGCTTTCGCCTTCAATGGTCGAGATGACATCTCCCGGCTGGATCCCCAAGCGGCTGGCCGGAGTCCCCTCGATCGGGGCGATAACGACGAGGTTTTCACCATGCTTTTGGATCTGGATGCCCAGGCCGTAGTATTTCCCGGTGTATTCCTCGCGCATGCGGGAGAGGCTGTCCGGGTCGAGAAAATAGGAGTGGGGATCGAGGGTCTCCAGCATTCCCCGGATGGAGGAATAGACGAGTTTTTCCTCGTCCACTTCGCGGTAGTAATTCTCCTCGATTAGGGAGAGAATGCCGGAAAACTTGGCGACGGAGCGGTTCCAGATGTCCTCATCCCGGGCCGCCAGGTTGGCCAGAATGAGGAGGGAGAAAAAACCGAAGGCCAGCTTCTTTTTCATGGGCATCGTGACGTTTTATCTTAGCAAACCATCCCCCTAAAGTAAAGCCGCCGTATCCTTGACTATTGGAAAGCGAGGGGCTATATTTGATGGCGCTCCAGGCTGGATAAAATGTTCGGAAACATCGGCTTCCCCGAGTTGCTCATCATCCTGGCCATCGCCCTGCTCATCTTCGGCCCCAAGAAACTGCCCGAGGTGAGCAAGTCCATCGGGAGAGCTGTCCGGGAGTTCCGCCGGGCCTCGGATGAGATCAAGGATAAGATCGAGCAGGAGATCCAGGCCAGCGATTTCAAGGATATCAAAGACGAGCTGAAAAAGGACATCTCCCAGGACATATACAAAGAGGTCCCCGAGGAAAAAGAGGAAAAAAAGGATGAGGAAGGGCAGAAAATCTCCTGATGAGATGACCTTCCTCGAGCATCTCGAAGACCTCCGCAAAAGCCTCTGGTACTCCTTCGTCGCCCTTTTCATCGCCGTCATCCCCTGCTGGCTCTTCAGCAGGCAGGTTTTCGAGATCCTGTCCCGGCCGGTGACTCAGTATCTGCCCGAAGGCATGAAGATGGCCTTCACCAGCCTGACCGCTCCCTTCATGCTCTACATCAAGGTTTCGTTTCTCACCGCCATTTTTCTAACCTCGCCGTTCATCTTCCTCCAGCTCTGGTATTTCGTCGCCCCGGGGCTCTACCAGAAAGAAAAGAAATACGTCGTTCCCTTTGTGACCTTCACCACCGTCTTCTTCCTGGCCGGTGCGGCCTTCGGCTATTTCGTCATGTTCCCTTGGGCCTGCCGCTTCTTCCTGAAGCTGGGTTCGGACTTCACGCCGGTCCTGACCGTGGACACCTACTTCGGTTTCTCCATGAAGCTGCTCCTCGGTATCGCCCTCGTGTTCGAGCTCCCGACGCTCGTCTTTTTCCTCTCCAAGCTGGGGATCGTCACGTCCCGCTGGATGATCCGCAATTTCAAATACGCCGTGCTGGCCGTTTTCATCATCGCGGCCGTGATCACACCGACTCCGGACATGGTCACCCAGAGCATCCTGGCCGTCCCCATGCTCATCCTCTACGGCCTCGGCATCCTGATCGCTTTTCTTTTCGGCAAGGAGAGCAAGACGCGGCGGGAGAAGAAAGCCGCTAAAGACATCGCCGGATAATCCAGATGGGAATAGATCGCTCTAAAACAGGGAGACGTACCGGAAGAGAGAGGTCGACTCCCGTCCCTGCGTTCCACCACCGCCTCATCGGACTCACCGGGACCAACGGAGCCGGAAAAGGGGAGGTGGCGAGCTACCTCATGAAAAAAGGATACGCCTATGTTTCGCTCTCCGATGAGATCAGGGCGGATCTCCGCCGGAGAGGAAAGGAAAGCACCCGGGACGAGCTGATCGCCGCCGGAAACGCTTTGCGCCGAAGATACGGAGCCGACATCCTGGCCCGCCGGGCCATGAAGAAGGTCAAGAACCGGACGGTCATCGACAGCATCCGCAACGCCCGCGAAGTCGCTTTCCTCCGCCGCCAGGACGATTTCATCCTGGTCGCCGTGGATGCCCCCGCCGAGCTGAGATATGCAAGGGCTCAGAAAAGAGGCCGCGCGGAGTCGGCCTCGACCGTCGAGGAATTCATCGCCAAGGAAAAGGAAGAGATGACCGGCGGAAGGAGCGGGCAGCAGCTCCGCCGCTGCCTGAACCTGGCTGACGTGACCATCATCAACGATGGGACGCTCGAAGCCCTCCACCGCCGGATCGAGGAGCGTCTATGAAACCAAAACGTGTCTCCAAGGACGACTATTATCTCGGGATCGCCAAGGAGGTCGCCCGCCGGTCCACCTGTTTCCGCCGGTCCATCGGCGCCATCATCGTCCGGGACGACCAGATCATCTCGACCGGCTATGTGGGCGCGCCGCGCAAGACCAAGAGCAGCCATGAGCACGGCTTCTGCCTCCGCGACCGGCTGGGCGTCCCGCACGGCGAGCGCTATGAGCTCTGCCGCAGCGTCCACGCCGAGCAGAACGCCGTGATCAACGCCGCCCGGGCCGGGGTCAGCCTCCTGGGCGGCGATATCTACATCTACGGGACTATCTACGGTGAGGACAAGCCGATCAACGCCTTTCCCTGTTTCATCTGCAAGAAAATCATTATCAATGCCGGCCTTGACCGGATCGTCTGTTCGACGGTCGGCGGCAAGAAGAAGGTCTTTCGGGTCAGCCAGTGGACCCAGGACTGGACCAGGGGCGACATCCTCGATGACAGACATCAATATGGGTGAGCGCAGGCCTTTTTGCCTGCTGGCCCTCCTGATCCTCATGACCGGGATAGCGGCCCACCATCCGGCCGGGTCTCAGGAGCTCCCCCCGCAGGCGGGACAGGCAAGCCTTCTCAGGCTGCTGGGTCTCGAGGCCTCTCCGGAGTCCATCGACTATGTCCAGAACAAGACCCAATTCCAGCTTCACAACCTGCTGACCGAGCAACGCCATCCCAAGACCTGGAACCTCAGCGAGCGCCTGCAAAAGGACGTGGCCGACGGCCTGAAAATGCTCTTCTCGGTGGACGAGGACATCACCGCCCGAGTCGAGAACTTGGCCTCCGACGGTCAATCCCTGGAGCCGCTCGTCACGGCCCTCGAACAGGCTATTCTCGGTAAAAAACGTGTCTATATCTACGGCTGCGGCGCCACCGGCCGCCTGGCCAAGCAGATGGAGAGCTCTTTCTGGCGGCCCTTCTGGAGGAGGATCAAGGTCGACCTGAAGATCTGGCCGGAGCTCCAATCCCGGCTCTCTTCGACCATCGAGGACGACCTCTGCGGGGAGATGACGGGCGCCGACCGCGCTTTGATCAGCTCGCTCGAGGGATTTGAAGATCTGCCGCTCATCGGCCGTCTCCAGCTCGCCGACCGGGGTATCCGGCGCGGCGACGTGGTGGTCTGTGTCACCGAGGGCGGTGAGACGTCCTCGGTCATCGGGACCATCCTGGCCGCCCTCGACCAGTGGAAAGAGAACGGGGGCTACGACCCGGCCGAGACCCGGAAGAAGCTTTTCTTTGTTTACAACAATCCCGACGAGCGGCTGTTGCCGTTCACCCGGAGCCGCCGCGTCATCGAAGAACCCGGGATCACCAAGATCAACCTCACGACTGGACCGCAGGCCATCACCGGGTCGACCCGGATGCAGGCGACGACCATCGAGACTTACGTCATCGGCTGCGCGCTCGAGGAGGCAGTGGAACGGATCTTGGGCCGGTTCCTCTCCTCCAAGGATATGGCCCGGGCGGGATTCAAAGACGACCTCACCGTCAACCAAAGACTGCGGGCATTCCCGGCCATCCTCGAGGAGGTGAAGAGAAACATCCCGGCCATCGCCGCTTTGACGACGCTTGAATCCGAAACCTACGGCGGGGGTCGCTTCTCTACGTACCTCGCCGGCCGGGCCCTGATCACCGTCTTTATCGACAGCACCGAACGCAGTCCGACCTTCCGGCTCTTCCCTCTCGATACCACCGCCGAGCCCCGGCGGAAATGCTGGATCCAGGTCTGGACGCCGGCCGCCAACCTCGAGGAGGCCTGGCGGTCTTTTCTCGGCCGGCCGTTCCGGGGGCTCTCTCCGGAGTTTTATAGACAGCCCTTCGAGAAAGAGATCGAGGACGGCTTCCTGCGAACAGCCGCTCTCGAAAGCCTGAAGAAAGCGGGCGACGACCAGCAATTCCTCTATGATTTCTCCTTTGCCGAGGACAACCTCCGGAAGCGGGGCCTGCAGAAGGATGACCTTGGCGTTATGATCCTCGTCGGCGAAGAGGCCGGAATCTTGCATGACTCTCATTCGCCCTTCCGGAAGTTCGCCGAACTCTGCCTGAAAAGCGGCGCCCGGCCGGCTGTGATCGTGGTCGCAGAGAAGCCGGCCGCCACGATGTCTGATCTCGTGCCCGGCGCTTCCGGTCCCTTTATCCCTCTCGCGATCTCCGACGATAACGATCCCTTCGGCCTCCGTCAGCAGGTCGGCCTGAAGATGCTCCTCAACGCCCATTCCACGGCGGTGATGACGCGGCTCGGCCGGGTTATCGGCAACACCATGACGAACGTCAGCCCGAGCAATCTCAAGCTTATCGGCCGGGCCACTTACCTCATCCAATCGCACGTCAACGACGTCCTTGCCCGGCCGGACTGGGTGAAGCAGTACGGCCGCCGCGAACCCATCACCTACGGGGAAGCCAACGTTGTTCTCTTCGAGGCCATTGGTTTCATGAAGGAAAGGAAGAAGACGGTCGGGCAGACAGCCGAGGTCGCCCTGTCCATCATCCGCATCCTCGAATCGCTACGACAGAACAGGGGACTGACGAGCGAGGAAGCTCTCGAGATCGTCCGCCAGGTCGGACTCGACCGGTACATTTCCACGCTTACCCCGGCCGCCAAGTGAAACCGGCCCGGCTCCTCCCCTCCCGCTTGAAGCCGATGAGCAGCTCATTTGCAAGAAACGCCTGGGATATCTTCTTTATCCGGATCTGAGAAAACAGGAATTTCCACCGCCCGGCATCATCACTTTGTCCTCTCCCCTCTTGAGAGAGGGTACCGTCAGGGATGCGCCGGCGCGCTGTAGCAGGGAACGATACGCGGCCTTTTTTCTTTTTTTTGCCGGACCTGCGGATAGACGAACAGCTCGCCGGCATAGTTCCGCAGGACGACCTGATCGTCGCTCATCGACTGGATATAGTTTGGCACGATCGGGATCTTCCCTCCGCCGCCGGGGGCGTCGATGACATAGTAGGGAACGGCCAAACCCGATGTCCAGCCTCGGAGCGCCTGCATGATCTCGACGCCCTTCTCGACGGAGGTCCGGAAATGGGCCGTGCCCTTGACATAGTCCGCCTGATAGATGTAGTAAGGCCGGACGCGCACGGTCAAGAGCTTCTGCATCAGCTTCTTCATGGTCGCGGGATCATCATTGACCCCCTTGAGGAGCACGGTCTGGTTCCCCAGCGGGATCCCCGCGTCCGCCAGAAGATTCAGAGCCCGGGCGGACTCCTCGGTGATTTCATCGGGATGGTTGAAGTGAACGTTGACATAGAGCGGATGGTACTTCTTCAGCATGGCCGCGAGCTCGGGAGTGATGCGCTGCGGCAGGAAGCAGGGCATCCGCGTGCCGAGGCGCAGGATCTCGATGTGCGGGATGGCCCGCAGGCGCTTGAGGAGGAGCTCCAGTTTGCGGTCGCCGAGCATGAGCGGGTCGCCGCCGGAGATGATGACATCCCGGATCTCGGGATGGTTCCCGATGTAAGCGATGCCCTCCTCGATGAACCGCGGATGGATCTTGCCCGGGTCTCCGACCAAGCGCTTGCGCGTGCAGAACCGGCAGTAAGAGGCGCAGAGATGGGAAACCAGGAAAAGCACCCGGTCGGGATAGCGATGGACGACACTCGGCACCGGCGAGTCTTCATCTTCGCTCAACGGGTCGGCCGCGCCGTCGTGCTCCTCGAGCTCGGCCGCGTCGGGCACCACCTGGCGATAGATGGCCTCCCCCTTGGCCTTGATCAGGTCGGCAAAGTAGGGCGTTATCTGGACCCGGAAATGCCGGGCGATTCTCTTGACCTTGGCGATATCGAGGTCGAAGAAGCGGGCGATCTCTTCCGGAGATCTGAGACTGCGCTTCAGAAGTTGTTGCCACCCTTCTTCCATTTTTTGCGTCGACTCCTTCAGGCGATGTGTTTGATGTAGGTGATCCGGTCATCTCCGCGTCTGTAGAAATCGGGGATGCGCGAAATCTCCTGATATCCGAGGCCGGCATAGAACCGGCGCGTTGGCTCATACTTGGGCTGGGAGGAGGTCTCGATGAGAACCATCCGTCCCCCCTCCTCGGCGACCTTTTTTTCCAGCCAGTTCACGAGCTCTTTGCCGAAGCCGAAACCCTGCTGGTCGGGCGCCACGGCCATCCAGTAGAGGTCGTAGGTCCCGTCGGTGAGGGGGGTCGGCCCGCAGGCTATGTAGCCGACGACAGCACCAGGCCCGTTCTCGACGACGGCCAAGGAATAGTCTCTCTGCTCCGGCTGGTCAAGATAGATGTCAACAAGCTCGCGGGCTACGGAAATCTCGGCGGGAGTGAACATCTTGGTGCCCCGGATGATATCGAGAACGATCTCCCTGTCCTCCGGCTTCATTGGCCGGACCATCGCCGTCCTTTCTTGCGCATCGCGTTCTCCAGGAGTTGTTGCCAGAAGACCGGATACTCGATGCGGACATCGTCCGAGCTGAACCACGGCTCTTCCTTGCGACGGAGCGCGTTCTCGATCATCAGGCTCCAAAATCGAGCGTATTCAATGCCCGCCGCGCCCAACGCCCGGCAATAGCCGGCGTCCAGACTGGCGTCGGGATTGGGGTTGACCTCAAGGATGGCCACTCGGCCGTCGTTGCCCATGCGGAAATCGACCCGCGCGTAATCACGACAGCCCATCGCCTGGAAGGCGGCCAGGGCATACTGGTGGAGCTTATCACGAAGCGAGTCGTCGACCGGAGCGGGACAGACGGCCGGCGTCGTCGTATAGAGCACGTGGTCCTCGAACCACTTGGCCTCATAGCTGCAAATGTGCGGGGCCGATTCCGGCATCGCCGAGAAATCGATTTCGGAAACCGGGAGGGCCTGAAGCCGATCGGTTTCGAGCACGGCCACGTTGAACTCCCGGCCCTGGATGAATTCCTCGACCAGGGCGGCCTGCTTGTAGACGCCGATGATCTTGCTCACCCTTTCCTGGAGCGATGCCTGATCGTAAACCACCGAGTCCTGGTAGATACCGAGGCTGGCGTCTTCCTGGTTGGGCTTGACGATGGCCGGAAAAGGCACGTCGATCTTCTGGTCGGCTGAGGTCACCAGACGACCCTTGGCCGTCGGCAGCCCGAAGGCATTGAGAATGGCCTTGGCCTTGAACTTGTCCTGGCAGATGGCCAGGGCCTTGGACGGACAGCCGGTGAAGGGAATGCCGAAGGCTTCGAACATGGCGGCGACGTTGGACTCGAGCTGGGGCCGGCTGCGAAATTCCTCGCACAGGTTGATGAGGACATCGACCTTGAGCTCCTTGATACGGCGCACCAGGCTCATCAGGCTTTCCCGCAACGGAAGGATCGTGGCATTGTACCCGTCATCGGAAATGGCCGCGTAAACGGAATCGGCCACTTCGGCGACGGTGGCTTCAGATTGCCCGTCGCTCGAAGTGTTGAGGGCAGGATTGAAATGACTGTAAGCGATCCCGACCAATTTGTTTTCTTTTTCCATGGTCCTTGATTCCACACCGGGCTGCCGCTTCATCGACCACGCGATGAATCAGCGCCGCATAAGAATAGCCGGCCGTCCGGGCGGCCTTAGGAAGACAGGAGTTCTCTTCCGGGTTGGGCAAAATCCCCGGCAGGGGATTGATCTCCAGGATATTCGGTTCGCCCCGCTCGTCCAGCCGGATATCGATCCGGCACCAGTCCCGGACGCGCAGGAGATGAATGGTTTTCCTGACGACGTCTTCGATCCGATTCTTGAGATCGATATCGAGCTCGGCGGGGCAGCGGAAGATCTCCAGAGGTTTGTCCGGCTGGTCCCAGATCCACTTGGCTTCATAGGAATACACCGGATTCGCCCCCGGCGGCAGCTGTGAATGGTCGATCTCGACGATCGGCAGGATTTCGACGTTGGGCGGATTGCCCAGCACTCCGACCGTGAACTCGCGCCCGGTCAGGAAATGTTCAACGATGACCGGCTCTTTGTATAACGAGTGGACCTCGCGCACCCGCGCCTTGAGCTCCGGGCGGCTCCTCACCACCGAATTGTCCTTGATCCCCTTGCTCGAGCCTTCATGGAGGGGCTTGACGATCGCCGGAAGCTTGACCCGCAGGCTGATTCCCGAACCGTTCTCCACGACCCAGAAAGCGGGCGTGGGAACCTTGTGATAGGCGAGGATCTCCTTGGCCCGCGATTTGTCGAGGCAGATGCCGAGGGTCAGCGGGTCGGAGCCCGTGTAGGGAATCCCCAGCATTTCGCAGATCGAGGGGATATGCGATTCCCGGTTCGGACCGAGGAGGCCTTCGGCGACGTTGAAGACGAGGTCGGGCCTCAGCTTTTTGATCCGGATATAGGCCTCCTCATCGGCTTCGATCGGGAAAACATCATGTTTCTTGCCGAGCGCCCGGCCGATCGCCGCAATGGTCTCGTCTGAGTCGCACTCGGCAAGAAGATCAAGTGGGGGGTCGTCCCCTCCGCGGACCTCTTCGTAGCGGCTGGCCTGTTGAGACGCAGCCATACCATCCTTGGAACTGTAGAGGAAAGCAATTTTCATTGGAGGGTTGTTTAGCTTTGCCGTAAGCTGATGGATTTTTTCGGAGGAGTGATCATTTGAAGCCTTATACGTTTTTTCCTTTTTTTTTCTCTTTTTTCAAATTTTCTTGTTTCATTATTAAATATAGGCAAATTTTCTCAATTGTCAATACTCGGCCCCCTTTTTTTTGGGTGTCCTTGAAAGGTGACTCAACAAATTGTGGTGTTTGATTGTCAAATCGCTGCTGCAACTTTTGTGCCATAAAATTCAGCGGCAGCCGCCTTCCCGTTCCCATCGGCGGGATTCTCGTTCAGACCGAAAGAAAACGAAATGTTCATTCCCA
>Ga0307379_10006692_pt1 | contig 15791 bp, 27 predicted proteins | sample UN2MG_FD_202237 | JGI IMG/M metagenome (GOLD analysis project Ga0307379, IMG submission 202237) | Soil microbial communities from Risofladan, Vaasa, Finland - UN-2 | ecosystem: Environmental > Terrestrial > Soil > Coastal area > Acid sulfate soil | place: Finland: Risofladan, Vaasa | collected... | reverse complement strand
TTCTTTAATGTAGCCTAGTTGTAATCTCCATATAATATCCTCTTTTTTAGATAATTTTGTACTCTCTCGTATAAGAATACCAATTCATGTTTATTTTCCCATTCTTTTATCATTTCCAGAAAGAATACATATTCTTTTCTATCTCATATTCCATTTTCTTGACTTCACGATTTGGTTGGGTTGTTGCCCATCCAAGCATGTCGTCCATAAGTTTCTCAAGATCCGTTCCATCTTTAAAATCGAGCATCGCCTTCGCTTTATCATGATTGCAATACATTGTATGCACCTCCACCCTCGGTTCAAGGTGAACTATGTCTGGGTTGTATCCCTTGTCTCTTGCCACCTTTTGTAATGCTTGCGCTGCTTCCAGGATTGAAATATCCTGATCAGCCCCAATGTTGAATGTTTCACCGGCATGGTTGTGCATCAACTGTGCAAATGGATTCATATAATAATACACATCAGAGAACGCTCTTCGTTGTGTTCCGTCTCCGAATATTGTGATTGGTTCATCATTAAGAATCTTTCGAATCCAAATTCCTATCACATTTCTGTACCTGTCCCAAAGGTTTTGATAAATCCCCACTACGTTGTGAGGTCGAATTATTGAATAATCAAGATCAAAGTAATGCTTAGCCGACTTTAAATCTTGCTCCACTGTGTACTTCGCAATTCCATATGGATCTGTCGGAGAAGGCTTCTGATCTTCAGTAAAAGGAGCTGTGTTATCTCCGTACACGTCCATACTTGAGGTAAATATAACCTTTTTTATGTTATAGTTTACACAGGCGTTAACAATATTTGCCGAGGAAAGCACATTATTTCTATAATTAAAGTTTCTAATGTATGGGCTTAGTCCCACCGCAGCATATGCTGCGAAGTGATAAACGTAATGGGGTTTAGTTTCCTCAAATACTTGATTTACGTCCTTTCCATTCTCTAAATCTATTTCGTGAAAATCTACCCGAGGGTGTATGTTTTCTATGTATCCCCCAAAAAGCGAATCGATTCCTACAACATCGTGTCCATCCGCCAATAAGTGTCTTGATAAATGGGCACCAAGCAATCCTGCTACCCCTGTTATTAATACTCTTGCCATATTACATATTCTTTTTTAAATAATTTACAACTTCTTCGATGGTAACAAATTCCTCATAACGAGGTGATACATCGCCCCAAGAACCATACCCAACTTCAATTTTATGGGTTGGCATTTTCTTCAAAATTTTTTCAATTTCTTTTATTTCCATTTTTTTTATCTTTACTCCACATTACCCATCCATATACGTTGAAGATGGAAAATACAATCCATAAAATTATCGAGGGCTTATCACCCATTATTCCGAAGTATGTGACCCACAAAACATTACTCACCAGCCAAACAGGCCAGCAAAGCATTATTTTTCTCGCATTTAATGCGATTCCGAGAATTGAAATTGTTGTAGCGATCCACCCAAGTATAACCATATAATATTATTTGTATATTATACGGGGTTGGAACAGAAAAGTTTTAGGTAAGTGGAACTAAATTATCGTGGGTCAGGCGGATGTATTTTATGATGCCATCCATTACATCATCTAGCACTTCATCTACATTTACATCTGCATATTTTAGGTGATCTGATGCGCTTGTCCAATCGTCATCAGTATCATAATCATCTTCGTCATCATCATCTCCGCCATAATAATTTCCATAACCTCTGTCATCTTCTTGGATACCTTCTCCATACTCAGCTTCTTGATATAATCTAGAGAATTTATCCCAGGATCCTGGGTTTTTCATATGGGGTTTGAAAAGATTTTCGTGCTCGTCTAAAAACCTAGTTTCTTCTTCTCTTCGATTACCGAAACCATTGTTCAAATAATCGTACATGATACGTCCAGCCATACGAAGCATTTCGCCTTGCAAGGTTTCAGCCTCATCAGATGCAGGTACAAGTTCATCCCAATAATCTTGGTATTCTTCCATGTACTTGGATGATTGATCCCAATATTTTGATTCGTTTATAAATTTAGCCCTCATTTTTTCTAAATGCGTTTGTTTCTCCACCAGCTCTAACTTCAACGGCGAATTGACCATCATTAGAAATATAAAAATTACTGAATGTATTATCGTCGAAAAGACCGGGAATATTAGGTACTTGGTCGAAACTATCTCCATCGGCATCGACCTCTTCGGTAGGAATTGGAACCCATTGAGGTGCTTCTTCACCATCAGGTTCTTCTTGATTGACGAATACTTTTAATGAATTATTGGGATTAGAAACAACTAAAAAATCTCCTCCCCTGATTAAGTAAAAATTATTAAACGTTTCATCATAAGGTCCATGAAAACCAGGAATATTTTCAGGATCCACTTGTTCAACTTCGTCTTCTTCTAAGTCTGCAGGGAGTTGATTTCGAGGAACCTCAACCCATGCTTCGTTTATGACTTTACTTTTTTTTTTCTGCCTTGCCTTCTTTAAGAACCCTTTCAAGTTTTTGCTTTCTGATTACCTGAGCTTCCTCTTTCTTTTTCTTCTCAACAGTATTTTTCCAGTTTTGCTTATACTCAAGGAGTTCCTTCTTCAGGTCTGCTAAGAATATAGCAAATTCGCTGACACCGTTTTCGGTAACGATATCAATATAAGGGTTTTCTTCGGCACCTTCGGTCTTTTTCTTTATGACAATTAAATGTTTTGTTCCGGCAACGTTTTGAACAGCATATATGAAATTCGAATCAACAGGTGCGTATGCAGCTTCAATAACAGGATATTTCGAATTTAATCTTTGTGCAACCTGACTTTGTGCTTCCCAGAATTTACTGACTTTCTTTATGTCATCTCCAACACCCTTTTTGAATGCACTGAAATTATCTCTTGCCTTTTTAACAATGCTCATGGCTTCTTTTTCCATTTGAGCAGCTTCTTTATCTTCAGGTTTTACCGCTTCCTTTTTCTTAGGATCTGCGCCCTTTTCGTTTACCTTCTTCTTGTCGCCAAACTTAGCAGAACCTTTTGTCTTCTTTAAACCGGGCTTGCTTATAAACTTAGCAGCTTCATCATCATCTTTGCCCTCGTTAAGCCTCTCATGAAGATTAGTAAAGAATTTATTTTCTCTAAATAATTCTAAAGTCTCGAAATTATGCATGTCTAAATATTTTATTTTATATATCTTAGTCTAATGTCGCTAAAAACAGGAACTTCTTCACGTCTCCTTCTAAGTCACCGATAAGCGCAAAGATACCTTCATATTCAGTTTCTTTGTAAATCATTACCATTTCTTTTACGGCTTCATCAATACACTTTAAAACATAGTCCGTCGATGAAATCGCGATGTCAGAAATGTTTGTACTAACAGTATTAATTTTTAGGCGCCCAAACGTACCTAGTGCGGCTTCTCCTATTGCATCTATAAAGCCGGTTAAAGACCCCATTGCATCGTCAGTGAGTTTGTGTTCAGCATACGAAGTTGTTTGCCAGTGATTCATTCTCAATTGGTTATTGTAACCCATTAAGGACATAAGGAAAGTAAAGGTCTTCATCTGTAAATCATCAGAACCATTCCCATTAATTGAAGTTGACACAAGTATATCCATAGTGTTGTAATGATTTTATTTATATATTAGGAGGATATATATAAAAAAATACGCTATCGTTATGAAATACAGCCAGTATCTAGAATTCGAAAAAGTTCTAAAAGAGAATAATTTAGCCGTTGATGATGTAAAGGAAAACCCAGAGGTTCTTAACGAAGCTGGGTTGGGTATCATCGCTGCCATCGCCGGAGGTGGGCTTGCACTTTTATTTAGAAAGCAATTACTTTCCTGGGGCGTAAAAGCCGCATATCTTTCAAGATTGAATAAATTTTTAGACGGTTTTAGAAGCAAAGTGTTACAACAAGTTTCTGTAATGGCCAAGCAGTCTCTAAAGTATCGTCAAAATCTATTAGCAAAAGAAAAGCAATTAAGAGCCGATGATAGTGAAGAAGCTGCCGAAGAAAGAAAAGCTTTGCAGGTACACAAAGCCAATTATGAAAGAAGGTTAACCAAAGAAGTTAACAATTTTATCGATAAGATGGCAGAACTTAAGTCAAAAGAAATCTATAAGAAAATAGAAGATCTCCCTCTTATTTCTGAAGGACACCAAATGGCGCTAAAGGGATACTGGGAAATGAAAATTCCTGAAATTAAATTGGCTGCATTCAAACAGTTAACCGATGATGGAATTCTTACTGATAAGGAAGTTCTTGCTACAATCAAACAAGAAGCTGAAGACATTGCAGCTGAAGCGAAAGCAAACTTAAAGAACATCAAGAAGAAGATCACCACGGAAGATACCGAAAAAGAAGGTGAAGAAGGAAAATCACTTGAAGAAACCATTGAGGATAACATCCAAGAAATGAATGCCGAAAAAACGGGTATGAAAGAAGAAGATCTCCTTAGAAAGATTCGTATGACGCTTAACGATCTTAAGAAGGTTGAAGATAAGGATGAACAAGGAAGATTGTTTAACATGCTAAAAGATGCATTTGGAATTGACAAAATCAAATCTGCACAAAAAGTAACAATAGAACCAGAGACAGAGAAAGAACCAGAAATTAAACAATCTGTAATAGACACGGAAGATAAATTATAATTATGAGTCTAAAAACAACCGTAGATAATTATAAAAAGGCCAAATCGATTTATAAGGAAATTGATGATTTGTGGTATGGGCTCCAGAGTGGCTCTTTAGAGGATTCTGAATTTCAAACCAATCAAATATTAAATCGATTAAAGGAACTCAAAAGGCACCTAAGGTTTATCGATATACAAGACCTTTCTGGTATGTATAATGATAAAACCATGACAGCTGTCACAAACAATACCAAGACGTTTGAAGAAGCGTTGTATTTTTGGGAAAGGTTTTTCTTAGCCTCTAAATATGGGAACGATCTTTTTGATCCCCTTAGAATGAAATACGTTCCAGACCTAAATTTACAACCCACAGAGATTGACAAATTTGGTAGTGAAAAGGGCCTTGCAAAGTCTTTCATAGGAGCAATTACTCACCCTGATAATATCAAGGAATATGAGAACAAGATCAAAAGAATAATTATCGGTACAATGTCTCCACAGGAATTTAGACGAATATTTGATGTAATCAGACACAAAATGATTCCACATAAAAAGGTAAAAGAATCAAAAATACCAGAAAAATTAGAAGAATTTATGAAACTTCATGAAGATTTTTTTAATCCATTTGAAGAATTGGATGACGATAAACCAAAGGAGCCAAAACACATTTCAGATAAAGGTGGCGCCTTGATGTTAAGAAAAGAAACCTTTAACCTTGCTCGAGTTGAATTCACAAAGAGACCGGGTGGAGGAGAATACACTGTGTTAGCAAAAACACAATTCGCAAGAGGAGAGATTGTTGAAATCTGTCCATGCATCATATTGGGAGAAGAAGCCAAAACAATCGATAAGATTAAAGATACAATATTTGAGATAGACAGAGATAAAAACGAATGGGCACTTGTCCTCGGTTATGGATCTCTATATCGCCACAACAAGAAAGCGAATTTAGAGTATGCATATAATAAGCTCACCAAACAAATGTACTTCATCACAAAGAAAGTCGTTAAGTTGGGTGAAGAACTAACGATAAACTATGGTCAAGATTATTGGATGGAACGAATGACATTCAAAACTTTCGGCGATGAAGAAAGAACTGATAGAAATCAAGGTATGCCTGTTACCGGAAAAGTAAACACCGTACCGGCTGGTGCAGATGGAGACATTGAAGAAAGTGAGGTTCAACCGAATGCAGCAGATATAAAAGGTACTGATACAATGAAATCAATATCTTCTCCCAAAAATCCTGCAAATCCTGTCCGTAGCGGTATCGCAATAATCGGATCAGGACAATCATGAGAGCAAAAGTCATAAACGAAAACATACGTGATATTTTAAAACCCAAAAGCGGTAAAGAAATTCAAACTGCTAAAAGTAAACACTTGGATGATTTTTTAGTAAAATTATCAAGTGCAATTGAATTGATTAGATATGCGGCACAGGATTTTCAATTAGATAAAGATAGTGAAGATTATATGGGTTTTATAAACATAGGTATGGATATTGTCGATGATCCCAAGTTACAACAATCCATAAGAGATTTTGTAGATATTCATGAAAATTCTCATTACACAGATTTATTGACACGTTTGTTACATGACATAGGGTTAGAAACAGATGGGATGGTAGATGAAGATGAAATAGTAATATCAGAAATATGAAAAAACTGGTAAGAGAATCTATAGGAGATATTTTAAAAGGCAAATCCAAGGAAGATGTAATTCCTGGTGAAGATCTCGTTGTGTTTAAGCGCACGAGTCCAAGTAAAGCCTCAGGAACATCTCTCGCCGGAGAAGTAAATACATCATATAAAAGATTGATTGAACTCTTTGGCGAGCCAGAAGATTATTCTCAAGATGGATATAAGGTTGCATTTACGTGGGTTGTTGAAGATGATAAAGGACGAGTAGCCACTCTATATGATTGGAAAGCTACCTCTCTTTATGACGGAGACGGATTAGATCCCCAAGAATTAAAGGAAATAGATAGTTGGGAGTGGCACATTGGTACAGGTGAAGGTGGGTACAAACCACCCGCATGGATAAGAAATCACTTGACAGATTTAGGAGCGCCAGAAGAGGAAGAAGAAAAAGGAACAATCACATATGATTTAACAAATTTCATATATTTTTATGAAGGCCAAGTTAGTAGAAAATAAAATCCCTGCAGCGTTAAAGATCTATCGCTTTCCTGATGGAACATATGAGGCAACGCGAGACGGCTTCCTATACACCTTTTTGTGGAAACCCTATAAGGTTTATAACCTAAAGAAGATAGGTGGCATAGGACCGTCCTGGATACCCCAGGGACGATTATATCGCAACCCTCACGTACAGATGGTTCTTCAAGTACAGAATGGCATAAACAATTTGAATGAATCAGTCTTGGATATATTTGAAGAGTTAACAAAAACATTTAAACCAAAAGATTTAGGACCAATAGGCAATGAAGCATGGAATGTTGTGTACACAGATTTACAAAACACGGGATTTAGCCCACGCCCACCAACTTATTCTCATTCATTCTATCAAATTGAATTTATAATAGGCACAGGTCATTCTGTTAGCAGAATAGTTTATTCGGATGGAGAAGAAGCTAAAAGAATATGGCAAAAAGAAGCTCTCGATGAATTACTTGATCAATGGTACGCTATAATTAACACAGCAGTGGGTGAAAAAAGAATAAAGTCTCCAGATGGTTCATGGAAAAAATTGTTTAAGAAAATTTTGGAAGAACTAGAATCAATAAAAGACCATGAAGTAGATCACTTATTGTTTGTAAATTATAATGATTTAGAACATTTAAACCACAAATTAAAGAAAGCCGAGGAAAGAAAAATTCAACTTGAAAACAGAAAGAAATTTTTAGATGTATAAATAATAAAACTTATACATAATTAAAATGAAAAAGATTAAAGAATTTCGAATGTCATTGATGGAAAAGGATGAAGAGTTTCCAACAAAGGAAAAGGGCAAACTTAATTTCATAATAAGAAGTTCTGCTGTTTTAGAAGTAGAAAAATACATGCGATTGCAAGGTGTAGAAGATTATGAAGATGCGGAATATGAAGAATTTGTCTTAAAATCATCACAAATCTTATATGAGGCGTTAATGAAAAAAAATAATAAATCTGTTGATAGCGTTGGTGTATGGGTTAAATTTGAAGATGGTTTAGAAGTAGACAATTCAATGGATATATCTGTTTTAAATGACATCAAAACATATGGTGGGGGCGATGTACAACCCGTACAAGAATTTTTTAAAATGACTATTCAAGAAGATGAAAGCGAAGAAGGTTAATGAATATTTAAAATTCTCTGATGGCATGGAATTTGACACATCAAAACCAATGCACCCAGAAAAAAGATCCGATGGTTGGTATGTCGTTGGTGGTGGAATGCTAATTCCAGTTGATTCTGAAGAAGAAGCTCTTCAGTTCATAAAGCAAAACGCAAGACGCGGACTTAAATAACCCTCCTTTCAAAGTCAGGTTGCGTCTATAGCTTAACACGAAAAAAGCAACAACAGACCGTTGTAAGTCGCGAGTTAAAGTCTCGCTGGGCACAACTTTTAAAACTTCTCATACATTCATTTATATAAATACTATATAGCGCAATGATGCGCATGTAAAATAAATTGATTGTTATGATTGACGAAAAACCAAAAAACGAAAGAGTGGAGGCCATGAAAAGGATGGGCTTCCAAGATTTTAGAAATGGAACCGCACATAAATTTGAGGACATTTCTTCTGAAACCTACAGGGAATACATCTTCCCAGATCACACCGTAAAAATCAATCACCCAGTTGCGTTAAATGTAAATTTCTCAAGCCAGGGACACAGAGTTTTTGATGCACAAGGAGTTTCTCACTACATTCCAGGAGGATGGCGAGAACTTAAATGGGAGGTAGGTGATGATAACCCACATTTTGTAAAGTAATCAATTAAATGGCTGAAACTTAAAACTTTCAGTCATTTTCTTTATAGAACAAAAAAACAAAATATGAAACACGTAATTATAGAGGGAGGAGATCGTCTGGGAAAATCAACTCTCATCGAGGGAATTTCGAAACATTTTAACTATGATAACGTTTCAATAAGACACTTCGGAAAACCACCAAGGGTATTTCCAGAAGGTATTTCACCATTAGAATTTCAAGCAAAATGTTTTTGGAAAGAAGCACATTTACTAGAATCAATTCGTCAAATGGAGAACGACGAATATTGTTATTACGAAAACGTCGTAATATGGAATCGAGCGCATTTAGGAGAATACGTTTATGGTCAAATGTTTCGTGGACAAGACCCGAAAGAATTAGAAAATTATCTGCACAATTTCGAAATCAGACATCTCGTAGATAAATCTGATGAAACGTTCCTTGTCTTATTAACTGCGGATCCGAAATTCTTTTTAAGTAAAGAAGATGGTCAATCCTTTTCTCAAAATTTAAAAGATAAAACGATAGAGCTTGCTTTGTTTGATGACATTTTTGAAAAATCTCAGATTGATAATAAATTGAGATTGAATGTCAGTGAAAACGGAGAATTTCTTCCAAAGGAATACCTTCTTGGCGCAGTGTTGGACTTCATGAAATACAAAGACGAATTAATGTAAATGAAAAAAGCACTCATAACGGGAATAACCGGGCAGGATGGAAGTTATCTTGCAGAATTACTTTTGGAGAAAGGATACGAAGTTCATGGAATAATTCGTAGAAGTTCTTCATTTAATACAGAACGATTAAATAGAATTTATCAAGATCCTCATGTCGATAATAGGCGTTTATTTCTATACTACGGTGATATCACTGACAGTTTATCGATCGACGATATCGTCCATAAAGTTAAGCCTGATGAAATTTATCATTTGGCAGCTCAATCTCACGTTCGCGTATCATATGATGTCCCCAAATACACAGGAGAAGTTGATGGATTGGGAACACTACACATACTCGAGGCCGCTAGGAAGCATGCGCCTGGAGCGAAGATCTATAATGCAACCACATCTGAACTTTTCGGAAGGGTACAAGAAACTCCTCAGACAGAGACTACTCCATTTCATCCTCGGTCTCCATATGGAGTAGCTAAACTTTACTCCTATTGGATCGTGAAAAATTATAGAGAAGCATATGATATGTTTGCTGTTAACGGAATACTATTCAATCACGAATCTGAAAGAAGGGGTGAAACATTCGTAACGATGAAAATCGTTAAGGGTATGATAAATTACATGAAGACAGGAACGCCATTTTATCTGGGTAATTTAGAAGCAAAACGAGATTGGGGATATGCCCCAGAATTCGTTGAAGGAATGTGGATGATATTACAACAGGAAGAACCGGAAGATTTTGTGTTGGCAACAGGAGAAACACATACCATAAAAGAATTTATCGAGGAATGTATGGAATATTTACAGTTTAACTGGTTCACATATATTTCTGAACACTTTTACTTTGAATGGAGAAAGGATGATAAAGATAGAGATATTTTATGGGATACGCAATTGGACCAATTGGTAATTGGAATTGACGAAAAATATTACAGACCCGCTGAAGTAGATCTTTTATTGGGTGATGCATCAAAAGCCAAGGAAAAACTTGGTTGGGAACCCAAAATAAAATTTAAGGATTTAGTTTGGAGGATGATGGAAAATGAAAATAGAATCGATGACATTAATTATCACGGAACATGAAATAGAATACTGTATTTCTTGTAAAGCGGAAACAAAATATTTTAAAGATACGCACATCGATCTTAGAGAACACTACATTGAAGGCGCAGGCCAACTTTGCAAAACTTGTTTCGATAAGATCTATAAGAATTAGGGGTAACTACATGAAAAAGGGATTCCAGTAGTGTAATTAAGAGGGCCAAACCAGTATCCCTGCGGGCGCTTGGAGATCCAAGACAAAGGTGTCGATAAAAGTCCAAGGATGATCTGATCAGCGGCATGCTTTCTGTTAGGACCCTCACCCGGAAATTAAATATTTATAAAAATGGAAACAAAAATTCAATTAGTTGGAACATTAGATGGTGTAAAACTGTTTTATGATCCTTTGAAAAAGGCCGATTTATTTATGGTCATGAGAGTTGGTGGTGAAGCCAAGTCTGGTTTTATGCTTACTGATGAAGCAGTGCTCGAAAGCGATTCAAAAACTTCATGGGATAACGTAACTGGAATCATCGCAGGGTTCCGAGAAATCGCAATGTTCGAAAAAGTTAAGGAGAAGTTTGATGAGGAGGACTAGTAAAATATACGTTGCAGGTCACAACGGTTTGGTGGGATCGGCGATCTTACGAAAACTAAAAGAGGAGCGACACAGGAACGTATTTACTTTTTGCCATAAGGATCTTGACTTAACCAACAAAGAAGATACCGAAACAATGTTTCGCCTTTATCGTCCAACCTATGTTTTTCTTGCGGCAGCAAAGGTTGGAGGAATTCATGCAAATAATACTGAGTCAGGACAATATTTTTATGACAACATCATGATTCAAACGAATGTGATGGAAGCTGCAAGGAAAGCGGGTGTTAAAAAACTCATATTTTTAGGATCTTCGTGTATCTATCCGAAGGAAGCACCTCAGCCAATCAAAGAAGAATACCTAATGACTGCTCCATTGGAGCAAACCAATAGTGGATACGCAACAGCAAAGATTGCGGGGATTGAAATGTGTAAATCATATCGTAAACAATGGGGTTCGAACTTTATTTCGGTAATGCCGTGTAATTTGTATGGGCCAAACGATAACTTCTCATTGATGGGATCACACGTTTTACCTGCATTCATACGAAAGTTTCACGATGCAAAGATCAATAACATTCCTCAGGTAGAAGTGTGGGGAGACGGAACCCCATTAAGAGAATTTATGCACGTTGATGACCTTGCCGATGCTTTATACTTCTTAATGCAAAACTATAACGATGTATCCCACATAAACGTTGGAACAGGGGTTGATGTCCCAATCAAATTTCTTGCGAAAATGATAAAAGACATTGTTGGTTACAATGGAGAAATAGTTTGGAACCCACAGTACCCAAATGGAACAATGAAAAAACTAATGGACAATTCAAAGATAAAATCATTGGGATGGGAACCAAGCATCTCTTTAGATAAAGGAATAACGAATGCATATGAATGGTTCCTTGAAAATTATAAAAACATAAGAAAATGATATACGCAGTAGGACTTTTAATAGTAGTGGTACTTCTTCTTTTTATTATTGTACCGAGGAGGGCTCTTTTTTCAAAATCGTTTGTTAACGATAGTTCAAGTTTCATCGAATGGGTAAAGGAAATTCACGAAGGTGAAAGCTACAACCTAACGATTGTGAATGAAAAGGCCAAAACAGATAGTGATAGCCTTGAAATAAAGTACAACTTCAGTACGCAAAGAGGAATGCTTTACGATAAGGCGCTTGACATAAAATACAAGATAATTTTTGACGAAGGTAAATTTTATACGTTAGACAAATGAAACACGTAATGGTAGATATCGAAACTTTAGCGGACACAAACAATGCCGTTATTGTTTCAATAGGAGCAGTGAAATTTGATATAATTTCAGGAGAAACCGGTGATACTTTTTATGAAACGGTTGATATTGATTCATGTCTAAAAGCAGGATTCGAGGTAACGGGAGGAACCATAAAATGGTGGATGAAACAAAGTGATGGTGCAAGACGAGAGTTTGGGAAAGAAGGTATACACATAGCTTTAGCGCTTCAAAAATTAGCAACCTTCTTACAGGATGATGATTACGCTATGTGGTCAAACGGTTTAAGATTTGATATCGCTATTTTAGAAAACGCATACAGGAGATTGGAGCTTGTGGTTCCGTGGAACCACAGAAAGGAAATGGATGTTCGTACGCTTGTTCAATTTGCGCCAGAAATAAAGAGTGTAGTTTGTAACACGTGGAATGATATTAGCCATCACGCGCTTAATGATTGTAAAAAACAAATCAAATACTGTTCGCAAACATATAATAAGATAATAAAACATTGATATGAGGGCATACTTTGGCGATAACATAGTTGATACGTTTGAAGACGTGTTAGAGGATCTCTGGTTTGATCCTGATTTTGAAACATCTCCACGAGGGATGAAAGTAAAAGAAATTAGAGATTGTTCAATGGAAATTGATCATCCAATGATTAACATTTACACAAACGAGCATAGAAGTTCCCCCGTAAAATACATAGCGGCTGAACTTCTATGGTATTTTTCAGGAACAAACAACCCAAGCTACATTGAAAATTATGCTGGGATGTGGAAGAATTTACATAACCCAAATGGTACCGTCAATAGTAGTTATGGTAATCTATTATTTACTGAAAAAAATGAACATGGATTAACTCAATATCAGTGGGTGATTGAATCACTAAAGAAAGACAAAGACAGCCGTCAAGCATTCATGCATTTTAACAAACCGCATCATCAGTTTCTTGAAAACAAGGATCAGGTTTGTACGCTACAAGCATTGTTTCACATAAGAGACAATAAACTTTACATGACTCTTACAATGAGAAGTAACGATGTGATATTTGGATTCATGACCGATTGGGCTTTCTTTTCAATATTGCAGTATCACGTATTTTTACAGATGAAGGAACACTATCCTGAAATCGAAATGGGTTCATACACTCACATCAGTCATTCAATGCATCTATACGAGCGTCATTATGACTTAGTTAAAAAGATGGTTGATACGCCAACTTATCCACAAAGGGCACCACTCGTAGCCGATTCAATTCCATTATTAAATGAAACTGTTGTGAATGAATTTGGAGGAATTAAGGCAAAATATTATGATTTATTGATGCCTATATGGAGGGGCGAGGTTCCGGATTATAACACTGATACAGGTAACCCACTCATTGATTGGTGTCTAAAACAACTTAGATGATAGACATAAGCCGATTCAATTACGGTGAGTATGCCGTTCAAGAATCCTACAAAACATTGCGCCATCGTCATGTTTGGTTTAAATCTTCAAAATCTCATTTTGGAGAAGCATGGAGCCCGCATGTCGACAAGTTATGGGGTGATATCGTAATAACCATCGAAGAAACAAATTATTATTTCGATGTAAAAAGAAATAGTGTCTCTATCGATTCACTCAATGCCTTTGCTGGTGACTATTTCTTGGTATATCACCACTTTTTAAAGGAGAACGTGGTGATCCCCCGAGAACATTTGAAGGGCTTTCAGGATAAATATACCAAAGAGCCGCTCAGTTCAGGTGACATGGGCATTAAATTTTGGAATTTTAAGGATGTAGGTTTTATGAATTTAGATGAATGGATTACAAAAACTTTATCCGAACACGAGCATATAATTATATGAACCAAAAATAAATTTGAAATTGTTATGAAAAAAGGATTAAGTGAAATTGTTGTTGTTTTGGATGAATCGGGGTCAATGAGCTTCGGAAAGAAAGACACAATCGGTGGTTTTAATGAATTTTTAAGATCACAAAAAAGTTTAGAAGGTGAAGCCAACTTCACCTTTGTAAAATTCAGTAATTATTATCATGTAATTAACGAGGGAACTCCCATTGCACATGCTGCTGAACTGAATGAAAGTAACTACACGCCTTCTGCTTCAACAGCATTGCTGGACGCAGTTGGTCAAGCTATCAACAGTGTTGGTAATCGTCTAAAGAAATTACCGGAAAGCGAAAGAGCTGAAACAGTTATTTTTGCTGTTATCACTGATGGTGAAGAAAATTCCTCAAGAGAATTTACAAGATCTCAAATTACCGAGATGATTAACCACCAAAAAGATAAGTATAAGTGGGAATTTTTATTCCTTGGAGCTGATGTTGAGGCATGGGGCGCTGAGATTGGAATTCACAATAACGTATCTTTCTCTAAGGCAGATATGGGCAGATCTATGAAGGGAATGTCATATTACACATCTAACGTGCGTATGGGTGGTGTCGCTGCCGCTTCAATGGATAACTTCAATTTAACCGAAGAAGAGCTGGACGTAGAGCTAGCAAAGATGCCAAAAAAGTAATACTAAACAAAAACTAAGATGGAAATAAAAGATTGGACACATAAGGACGTAACAATTACAGACATTCGTAAGATTCAGGGACTTTATATAATTTCGATTGATGAAAAGAAAATTAATCCGCCATTATTGGTGAATGAAAGGATTTTCAACGAAAGACTTAAAAACTATTTCTTAAAGGAGGCTCATCGAGTTTCCAGGGAAGATATATTGAAAGTCAAATGGAACATGTATATAACCCAGGGTTACTATATTAAATTAGCAAACGGAGAAGTTCAACAATTTGATATGGAACCTGACAAATTTTATGTTTCATATTTAGAAATTGCTGGACCGCTTGCGACCTTCCAATCAGTTAGTAAACCACCTAAAGTATCTTGAAATTTCTCGATTATTTTTCAATACATCGGGGGAGGAGTGAAAACTTCTCCCTCTTTTTTCATATAATAATAAAAATCAATAAAGAATGAATCAACAACAATTACAAATTACCCCCGACATGATAAAGAATGCATCAGGGGTTTCGTGTGACGAGTGTGGGAATATCACATTTAAAGAGGTGCTCACATTCAAAAAAATATCTGCCATATTGTCACCAACTGGTAAGGAGGAAGTCGTTCCTATGCCTATTGTAGCGTGCGAAAACTGTGGTAAGGTATCATCAATATTTGATCCACATAGTGTGGTACCAGCGGAATTAAGGGCTATGAAAAATGCGCTTAAGCCAGAGGCAAAAATGGAAGTCCAAAAATAAAATAGTGATAGAATACAAATACATCTATGAGGTACTAGATACCAAAGATGAATTATCGTCATTAATTAAAGATTTCGGAGAGGATGGTTGGGAGATACAACATACTAACGAATTCGGATTTCGACAAATAATTGACGAATATTGGATATTCGATGGAATTTTAAAAAGAGAAACAGTAAAAATTAAATTTTAAATTAAATTATTATGAGCGAGAAACAGTATTACAAATGCGCAGTGAAAGTTGAGTACGAGAACGACAAAGGACAGGTAAAATCCAAAAAAGAAGAGTACCTCGTAAATGCAGTTAATGCAACCGATGTTGAGAAACAAGTAGCCGATGAAATGGAAGGAGCCATGGGAGAATGGGAAGTTGTACAGATTTCCTTGACCAAGATCCTCGCAGTACTTGACAATTAATAT
>Ga0307379_10006690_pt1 | contig 15793 bp, 10 predicted proteins | sample UN2MG_FD_202237 | JGI IMG/M metagenome (GOLD analysis project Ga0307379, IMG submission 202237) | Soil microbial communities from Risofladan, Vaasa, Finland - UN-2 | ecosystem: Environmental > Terrestrial > Soil > Coastal area > Acid sulfate soil | place: Finland: Risofladan, Vaasa | collected... | reverse complement strand
GTGGCGTTCTGGCCCATTGCCGTGGCGTTGGTCTCAGTCGCCGAAGCGTTCTGGCCGATCGCCGTCGAATTGACGCTTTCCGCATTGGCGTTCTGGCCAACTGCCGTGGCGTTCAAGCTGCTCGCCGAGGCGTTCTGACCCAGCGCCGTGGCGTTGGTCTCAGTCGCCGAAGCGTTCTGGCCAATCGCCGTCGAATTGACGCTTTGCGCATTGGCGTTCTGGCCAACTGCCGTGGCGTTCAAGCTGCTCGCCGTGGCGTTCTGGCCCATTGCCGTGGCGTTGGTCTCAGTCGCCGAAGCGTTCTGGCCGATCGCCGTCGAATTGACGCTTTCCGCATTGGCGTTCTGGCCAACTGCCGTGGCGTTCAAGCTGCTCGCCGTGGCGTTCTGGCCCATTGCCGTGGCGTTGGTCTCAGTCGCCGAAGCGTTCTGGCCGACCGCCGTCGAATTTCTGCTCTGGGCATTGGCGTTCTGGCCAAGTGCCGTGGCGTTGGTGCTCGTGGCAGAAGCGTCCTGGCCAATCGCCGTCGAATTGACGCTGCTCGCATTGGCACTTTGGCCGATAGCCGTCGCGTTTTCGCTTGTGGCTGTGGCATCCTCGCCAACCGCCGTTGTACCACTACCATCGGCCAAGGCACTCTGGCCGATCGCCGTGGCATCGCCACCGAGGGCTTGAGCGTTTTGGCCGACCGCCGTAGCGTTAGTGCCGTCGGCATCTGAGTTCTGGCCGACCGCCGTAGCGTTAGTGCCGTCGGCATCTGAGTTCTGGCCGACCGCCGTAGCGTTACTGCCGTCGGCATCTGAGTTCTGACCAACCGCCGTGGCGTTGTCGCCATCGGCCAAGGCGTTCTGGCCGATCGCCGTGGCATCGCTACCGTCGGCCAAAGCGCTCTGGCCGACCGCCGTAGCGTTAGTGCCGTCGGCTTCCGAGTTCTCGCCAACCGCCGTGGCGTTAGTGCCGTCGGCCAAAGCGCTCTGGCCGACCGCCGTAGCGTTAGTGCCATCGGCGAAAGCGCTCTGGCCGATCGCCGTGGCATCGCTACCGTCGGCTTCTGCGTCCTCGCCGACAGCCGTGGCGTTGGTGCCATTGGCTTCTGCATCCGGACCGCAGGCAAACGCGTCACCTCCGTTAGCCATAGCGCCACCATCGCCAGGGCCCCCTTGATCCAGTGAGCAAGTTGCCGCGGCATGGGCCGGCATAGGAGCCAATACTGTGACACCAGCAACAACGGCTGCGCCTGTCACGCCTACAGCCACAGGACTGACGACGTTGAACCCGGCGATGGCCGCAGTCATTGCTAATGCGCTCGTCCCACCGAGAAAACGCCGTCTCCAACTATCGTGCTGTGCCATTTTGTCCCCCGTCGAACCAATTTCGATGCAGTGCCACGCCCCTACGCGGCCACCACGCTCGGCTAATGTTCTACACCGCCCTACAAGGGATGCTAGAGGATTCACAACTTGTCATTTCGATTGCGGATTTGCTGTTGCCCTTGCGCCACACTCGGAGAGCATGACCTCCTGGGAAAGTGCCGGATTTGATTATGCTGTATGGGGCCCTGTCCTGATGGGGCCCTTTCATTGCCGGGCTATGCTACCCCTTACCAGCACCCAACCGTGGTCGCTTGGTGCGAATCGGCGGCTGGGATGTAGCAGTCGCGGTCGTCAGGCAGGCAGTCCATCTGATTCAGACCGGTGCCACTGCGAAGCTGCGCGGGCGGTCACCGCGCTGATATTTCTCCCACATCGTGGTGTAGGCCGCCTCGATATGGCGCCGGAAGCGGTCTGTGTCGAACAGGGAGCAGGTGCGCCGGTGGTCCTCCAGATGGCGTTTATGGCCTTGCAACCGTGATGGGTGACGGGCCAAAGCCTTGGCCAAGGCCTCGTATTCCTCAAGGCTATGGGTGATCAGTTCAGACAATCCGGCCCCCTGCAGAAGGCTGGCTGAAATGCGCCCGGCGAACGTATTGCCGGTGCAGGTCAGAATCGGCAATCCGGCCCACAGCGCCCTGCTCGCCGACGTATGGGCGGTCATCGGAAGAGTATCCAGGAAGATATCTGCCAAACGATGCCGACGCAGATGGTCCTTGATGGGAGCGAAAGGGGCGAACACAAGACGCGCCGGATCAATTCCACGCGCGCTCGCCTCGCGGCGCAGATTGCCCTTGGCTGGAGCATTCTCCTCCATCAGCCATAATACGCTGCCATCGACGGCATCGAGCAGCCGCATCCAGACATCAAATATTGGAGAGGTAATCTTGGCGCTGTTGTTGAAGCAGCAAAAGACGAAGCCCTCCTCAGGCAGTCCGACTTCGCTTCGAGGGGGTGCACCTGACGGAATCTCGACGGTCGAATCATTCACCTGGTGGCAGACGGGAAGGTGGACGATCTGCTCGGTGAAATATGGCTGTAGCTCGAACGGCAAGGCGAGTTCGTCGCCAATGATGTAATCGACGAAGGCTGTCCCCATGGTCCCCTGATACCCGAGATAGTTCACATGAATGGGGGCTGGCCGATGGCCCAAGATGGCAGGCCTACAGCCCTGAGTGTATCCCTTCAGATCGACGACGATATCGGCTTGAAGGCCCCGCAACAGCTCAGCCACCTCCCGATCACCCTTATTTCTGACGTCGTGGAACTGGTCGAAGGCCTTGACCAAGCGCTTGCGCATGGAGCTGCCATCTTCTGGGCACCAGGAGATCCCGATCACCTCGAAACGGCGCCGATCGTGGAGCTCGAACAGCTCCGCCATCAGATAACCAGTATTGTGCCAATAGAAGTCCGCCGAAGCATAGGCCACACGGATCTTGTCGTGACTGTAGACCTCTCCCCTCCACATCGGTTGCGTGGTTTGATCCGTGTACAGTTTCTCAAAAAAATTCTGTGCACATCGCAATTCGGCCTCCGGCGAGCCCGAATAGTGGAGAAAGGGGAAGGGTGCGATGGCCGACTTTGCCTCGGCCACATGAATCTCGACCTCTTGAGCCAGTCGCGCGACCTTCGCCCAATCACAGATACTCATCACGCCGTTAAATAATGAACCTAGCGCACTGTGGTGATCAGGCTCGATCTCAACCGCTCGTTCGAAGCTGGCTATAGCTTCCTCGATACGACCCAACATATATAACGAACGGCCGCGACCATAATACGCTTCCGAAGAATCGGGCTTGACTTCCAGCGTTCTGTCATAGCTCTCCAGAGCTTCTTCATGACGATGCATGTCACGCAGCGTATTGGAGCGAATCAGGTGTGGCTGATAAAAGTCGGGTTTCATCGTCAGCGCCTGGTCGCAGCAAGCCAAAGCCTCCTCAAACCGGTTGAGGCGACGAAGTATACTGCCCCGATTGCTGATCGCTTCCACGTAATTGGGATCGACCGCCAGCGCCCGGTCAAAGGCAGCAAGCGCATCAGCGTTACGGCCGAGCGCGCGCAGCGTCGTGCCGCGGTTATTTATTGCACGAATATCGTTGGGATCGACCGCCAACGCCTCGTTGTAGCTCAGCAAGGCTTCCGCGTGCAGGCCAAGGCGATCAAGCGACTTCCCGCGATTGTAAAGCGCCGAGACAAAATCCGGCCGGATCGCTAGCGCCCCGTCAAAGGCAGCCAATGCGTCCTCATTGCGCTCGAGTTCGCGCAACGCATTGCCGCGGTTGTTGTGCGCCTCGGCATAGTTAGGATTGAGCGCGAGCGCCCGGTCATGGCTTTCTAGTGCCTCCTCGTAACGCTTGAGGTAGCAGAGTGCAATGCCCCGATTGTCGTGTGCCTGAAAATAGTCGGGTTTAATCTTCAGTGCTTCGTCATAGCTCACCAGGGCGTCCTCGTAACGCTGCAGGTCCAGGAGCACACGGCCACGATTATAGAAGGCACCGTGGCGAGCTCGAATCGCAATCGCCTTGTCGTAGCTCGCCAGGGCGTCCTCAAGACGGTTGAGCTTATGAAGCGAGATGGCATGGCAAAAGTGCACATCCGCCTGGCCAGGCTCAATTGCCACCGCCTGAGCGAACCTCACTGCCGCTTCCTCGTAGCGCTCGAGCGCGGAAAGAACCCGGCCATAATTGTACAATGCTCTCCATGAGCGACCGTCGATCGCAAGGGCTCTGGAAATGAGGTCAAACGCCTCAGGAAGTTGGCCTTGCGTAAGCCTCAGCACTCCGAGCATGTGCAACGCATCGAAATGATCGGGTTCGGCTGCGAGGATCTCAGCATACAGCCTCTCCGCCTCGTCCAGCTTAAGTTGCCGGTGCAGCTTTATCGCCTGTCGAATCGCTTTCGATACATCGAGCCGCTTTGATTGCGTCGCATGTGCGTAAGACATGGGTTGCCCTCGGCTATCCCTTGTGCTCAAAACACAAGGGTACCTTCAAGACTCCGCGGCCACTGTCGGAAACAAGTTCCCGTGGCGTTTGATCATTCCCTATCTTAATGAGTCGGCCGATTCCGTGACCACCGTGGATCCTCGAAAATCCTAGAGGATATCTTGACGCCGTGGGGCCGGCCAAACTGAATGCAGACCCACTGGCAGATACGTTCCAAGCCGCAGTCAAGAATTCGCGCGAATCGGCGGTGAAGTCGCCGGCAACGCCAAAGGGGAGCGACAAGCACAACCGAAGACCGGTTGATTCAGATCGGCGCCACGGTGAAGCTGCGTGGGGCTTCGCCGCGCTGATATGTCTCCCACATGGTCGTGTAGGCGGCCTCGATATGGCGCCGGAACCGGTCCGTGTCGAACAGCGGGGACGTACGCCGGTGGTCCTCGAGATGGCGCTTATAGCCCTGCAGACGCGAAGGATCTTTGGCCAAGGCCTTGGCCAAAGCCTCATAGTCTTCAAGGCTGTGGGTAACCAGTTCGGGCAATCCGGCGGCTTGCAAGAGGCTGGCCGAGATGCGCCCAGCAAACGCATCGCCAGTACAGGTCAGAATCGGCAGTCCGGCCCATAGCGCTCGGCTCGCCGAAGTGTGTGCATTCATGGGAAGCGTATCCAAGAATAGATCCGCCAGACGATGACGACGCAGATGGTCTTCCGTCGAGGCGAAGGGGGCGAATACGAGGCGAGTTGGATCGATTCCCCGAGCACTGGCCTCACGGCGCAGATTGCCGCCGACGAGGGCATTGTCCCCCATCAGCCACAGCACGCTGCCGTCGACGGCATGAAGTATCCGCATCCAGACATCGAACATTACGGGGGTGACCTTGGCGCTGTTGTTGAAGCAGCAGAACACGAAGCTGTCTTGCGGTAATCCGACTTCACTTCGAGCAGGAGCGTGTTGAATCTCGATGGTCGAATCGTTCACTTGGTGAGAGACGGGAAGGTGGACGATCTGCTCGGTGAAGTATGGCTGCAGTTCGAACGGGAGGGCGACCTTGTCACCGATAACGTAATCGACGTACTTGGTTCCCATCGTTCCTTGATACCCGAGATAATTCACATGAATCGGGGCTGGGCGATGGGTCAGGATGCCAGGCCTGCAATCCTGGGTATAGCCCTTCAAATCGACGACGATATCGGCCTGCAGGCCCCGCAACAGCTCAGCTACTTCACGATCACTCCGTTCTTTGACATCGTGGAACTCGTCGAAGGCCTTAACCAAGCGCTTGCGCATGCTGCTGCCATCGTCTTTACCGAACGATGCCGCGATGACCTCGAAACGGCTCCGGTCGTGAATCTCGAACAGCTCCGCCATCAGATACCCGGTATTGTGTCGATGAAAATCAGCCGACGCGTAGACCAGACGGATCTTGTCGTGATCGTAGATCTCGCCTTTCCACATCGGCTGTGCCGTTCGATCCATGTAGAGCATTTCAAAAAAATTCTGTGCACACCGCAATTGGGCTTTCGGCGATCCGGAGTAGTGAACAAAAGCGAAGGGACCAAGAGCCGATCTTGCCTCAGCCACATGGGCCTCCACCTCCTGAGACAATCGAGCGATCTTCGCCCAATCACAGGTGCCCTGCACGCAGTTTAGCAACGCACCCAGCGCACTGCGGTGATTAGGTTCAATCTCCACCGCTCGCTCGAAGCTGGCTATAGCTTCCTCGACACGATTCAACGCATCTAGTGAATGGGCGCGACCGTAGTGCGCTTCTGCAGCGTCGGGCTTGATCTGCAGTGCCTTGTCATAACTCACCAGAGCTTCTTCATTACGATGTATGTCACGCAGCGTATTAGCGCGATTCAGGTGCGCCTGGTAAAAGCCGGGTCTGATTCTCAACACCTGATCGTAGCAAGCCAGGGCTTCCTGACGCCGGTTGAACCGGCGTAGCACGTTGCCACGGTTGTTGATCGCCTCAATGTAATCGGGCTTTATGGCCAGCGCCTGCTCAAAGCTAGCCAGCGCCTCCTCGTGCCGATCAAGCTCCTGCAGCGCATTGCCGCGATTGTTCATCACCGAGACATTATCGGGATCGACTGCCAACGCCTTGTTGTAGCTGACCAACGCTTCTGTGTGCAGCCCAAGGTGGCCAAGCAAGTTGCCGCGATTGTAGAGCGCCGAGACAAAGTCGAGCTTGATCGCAAGCGCTTGCTCGTATGCAGCCAACGCATCCTCGCGCCGACCGAGTTCGCGCAGCGTGTTGCCGCGGTTAGTATGCGCCTCGACATAATCGGGATTGATCGCCAGCGCCCGGTTGTGACTAGCTAGCGCCTCTTCGAAACGCTTGAGCTGATAGAGAGCGACAGCCCGATTGTCGTGCGCCTCAACATAATCGGGATTGATCGCCAGTGCATTGTCATAGCTCACGAGCGCGTCCTCGTAGCGCTTTAGCGCCAGGAGCACGTTGCCACGATTGTAGAGCGCACCGGGGTGGGTTCTGATCGCAATCGCTTTGTCGTAGCTCGCCAGCGCGTCCTCGAGGCGGTTGAGTTTGTGAAGCGCACTGGCGCGGTAAAAGTGTATGTCGGCCTGCCCCGGCTCGATTGCCACCGCCAGTCCGAGCCTCACTTCCGCTTCCTCGTAGCGATTAAGAGCCATGAGAACCCGGCCGTAATTATACAAGGCTCTCCAGGAGTGATGATCGATTGCAAGGGCTCTAGAAATTAGATCAAACGCCTCAAGCAATCGGCCTTGATCAAGCCTGATCACCCCCATCAAGTGCAAAGCATCAAAATGATTGGGTTCGGTTGCGAGGATCTCCGTGTAGAGTTTCTCCGCCTCCCCTAGCTTATGATGCCGATGCAGCTTTATCGCTTGTCGGATCGCTTTCGATACGTCACGCCGTTTAGGTGATGTTGTATGTACAGATGACATGGATTGCCGTCAGGTCTCCTTTGCACGGAACAAAAAAACTGCGCCTTGGAACTCCGCGGCGACTGTTTGGAATCAAGTTCCTCTTACTCATCCTGTCTGGAGGGGAGGCTCAAGGTTCCGCCCGCCATGGATGTTGGAGAATCCTCGAGACGATAACTCGGCGCCCAATACTCAGGCAACTAGGTTACTGACAGTGCCACGGCGTAGCACCAAAGAGGAGGTGTATCTGGCAGAAGGCCGTCCGCCTCAAAGGGGCCCTCAAGGGTCGGCTCTGATCGAATTATCTGATTTTTTTATATGCTTCCGGAAAGTTACCAGCCGACACCACAAAAGTGAGGGGCTTCTGTTGTGCATCTTGGACCGAAATGGTCAAATTCCCACCCTTGAGCATCGCGGCGATATCTGCCTCAGTGAGCGGGTACTCAGAAGGATAACAACCCCTCTTGCTGCAGCCTTCGATCAAAAGCTGCTTAGCTTCGCTCTCGCCAAACTGGATCGAGGTTCCAGCCGGCAGATAAGTTCCAAGCGGCAGTCGAATTATCAATTTGGGCGCCGGGTCATTAGCTCGCGTCAACACATAGACCGTGCCTACTCGCCGCTTGTCGCGATAAAGTCGTTGTCTGGCAAAACAATTGAGTCCGGTGTCCGTGGGATCGCAGTTAACCTCCCAACCACGAGCGTTCACTGTCGGCGCAAGCGCCGGCGGCTGTGCTTCAGGTGGCCCTTTAGGCTGAGCTGTTTGCGCCCCTGCCTCACTACCGAAAGTGAGGACACACAAAGCCACACTCACAATCAGTGCGACCCTACGGGAACCGAATTTGGTGTCAGTATGCATGAAGTCATACCCCCTCAGAAATTAGTCGTTATGTGCATTGTCACATGAGGTGTCAAGCTAGAAGGACTGCCCTTTGAAAAAATACTCTATAAGCGAATTTCGGTCCTATAGATGCTACTTCATCTTTGTGAAAGCCTCAGAAAAACCCGCAACGGACAGCCGATAAGTAAGCCGCTCTCTCTTTTGATCCTGAGCGGCAATCTTGATCCTTCGCCCCTCAAGCATAGCAGCGAGTTCTGGCTCGCTCAGTGCGCCCTTCGCAAGGCAGCCGTTAAGATCGCAGCTCCAAAGCGTAAGCGCCTTCGGAGGAACATTCCCGATTTGGAGCGAAGCACCTGCTGGAAGATAAATTCCAAGCGGAAGCGTGACCAACAGCTCCGGCTGCTCGGTGTCGTGGGAAACCCGCACGACAACAGTAACCAGAGGCCTCTTAGTCTTTGCGCGGTAAATCGATTGGCGAGCGTAACAACTAAGCTCGCCTTGCACATTCGCGCAACGCACCTTCCAATTAGGTTTCACAGATCCGGGTGGGGCTGGCATAGACTGCACGATAGGTGCGGTCTGAAGCCTTGGCTCAACTGGTTTCGCTTCTGAAAGAATTTGGGGCCTTGTCAGCAGGGTAAAAATACCAATACCGACAATCGCCGTCGCCGTAGCCATGGCTACGATTGCTGTAATCTTGGTCCACATAGAGAAATCGCTCCCAATTCGGAGGCTCATGCGCTATCACCCACCGTTCTCCCCAGCGAGGCAGCATGCTCGCACCTCAACGATGTGAAAGATGGTGGGCAATTCGGCATCAAGTTGCCAGTCGAAAGTGACAGTTTGAGGACGGACGGGAGGATAGGCTCGCAGTGACGGCTGTGGCAAAGAGCAACGTCGCCCAGCGGAGAAACAGATTGGGGCCTCGGGGGCCAAGCTTGGAGTTGCTTGCATTCCCAGGTGTTCGGCAAAGACGAAGGCCTACGGCACCAAGCTGCTGAGCAGGAATCGCGCAAAGCTCAGACAACATGCCGACAATGGCCCGCTTGAAATTGTCGTACGAGATGATCCAAAAAGACGTTCTTCAGCAATTTCCGAGTGGCAACCGGCGAGGCGTACAAGCAATGCAGGAATCAAAGGCAGCGGACACGTCTGAAGCTACTGCACCACCGGCCGTTCAGATCAACAGCCTAATCGCACTCTACAATCAAGGCCAGTTCCAGGAGCTGCTGAAGCAGGGACAAGCGTTGGTCCAACAATACCCTCGCGCAGTCATTATTCACAATCTCGTCGGTGCCGCAAACGCCGGCTTGGGTCGTCCGACAGACGCGATAGCAAGCTATACCAGAGCCCTGCAGCTCAAGCCCGACTTTGCGGAGGCTCAAAACAATATTGGTATGGCCCTCAGGGACCTGGGTAAGCTCAACGAGGCGATAGCAAGCTATGCCAGAGCCCTGCAGATCAAGCCCGACTTTGCAGAGGCTCATAACAATATGGGTATGGCCCTCAGGGACCTTGGTAGGCTCGACGAAGCGATCGCAAGCTACAGGAAGGCCTTACAGATCAAGCCCGATTACGCAAAGACTCATTACAACCTTGGTATGACGCTCAGAGACCTTGGTAAGCACGACGAGGCGATTGCAAGCTATAGGAAGGCCCTACAGATCAGGCCCGACTACGCAAAGGCTCACTACAACCTTGGTATGACGCTCAGGGAGGTTGGCAAGCTGGACGAAGCGATCGCAAGCTATACCAAAGTCGTGAAGCTCTGGCCTGATTTTGCTGAGGCGCATGACGGTCTCGGTTGCGCCCTCCATGCACTTAATATGCATGAGGAGGCGATCATGAGCTTTACCAGGGCCCTGCAAATCAAGCCGGATTATGCTGATGCGCACAACAATATTGGTGTGGCTCTCAGGAGCGTTGGCAGGTTCGACGAGGCGATTGAGAGCTACAAGACTGCTGTACGGCTCAAGCCGGATCACGCCCTAGCACATCGCAACCTTTGTTCCCTCTTTGACAAGGTGAACAGGGCTGCAGATTTCGAAAACGCTATGCATGACGCACGGAGAGCAGGATTGGAAGACGACCCTGGAATTCTCTTCCTTTCAGCTCAGTTATCCAGTCGGAAGAAAAATCCAAAAGAAACACTCTCGTTTCTTGAGAGAATATTACCTGATGACATACCGTTAGGTAATCAGAGGGCCTATTTCGATCTTCTTGGTAAAACCTATGAAAAGCTCTGTCTGTTCGACAAAGCATTTGTCCAGTTTCAGAGGCTTAATGAAATCGCGCAAAAACTACCGCTGTTTAAAAGATGCAACCCGGCGGCAGACTTCGACCATGCCGAGCAGCTGACGAAGTTATGGTCATCTGGGGAGAAGATCGATTGGTCCGCGAGCTCTGCCGAGGCTGAGGACGTCTCAATTGCTTTCCTGGTCGGGTTCCCTCGGTCCGGCACGACGCTTCTAGACACGATCTTGCTTAGTCACCCGGGCATTACCGTGGTCGAAGAAAAATTTATGGTTAGCAAGATGCGTCGCCAGTTCGGTCGGAAGGCATCGATCGAGGAACTCAATAAATTGACCAGTTCAGATCTCAAGCGTTTGCGACAAGCGTACCTTGATGACCTGAAAAAGCACGTTAGTAGTTCAGACATGCGTGGCTTGGTTATCGATAAATTCCCTCTGAACATTCGCTATGCGGGCTTGATCCATAGAGTCTTCCCCAAAGCAAAATTCATTTTGGCCTTACGGCATCCCTGCGACTGCGTGTTGAGCTGTTTCGCACAGAATTTCGAACTCAATGACGCCATGGCCAACTTTGTGACCCTTGATCAATCTGCAAAATTCTACGCGGCGGTCATGGGGCTGTGGCGAGCTTACAGAAACGCTCTTAGCCTGGATGTTGGCGTCGTAAAATATGAAGATTTGATCCAGGATCTTAGAGGGACCTGTATGCCTTTGATCGCATTCCTGGGATTGGAGTGGGACGACAACTTGCTGAATTACCAGGAAACGGCGAAGGACCGAGGCTATATCAACACGCCCAGCTACAACCAGGTGACACAACCCTTGTACAAACAAGCCAGTGGTCGCTGGAAAAATTACCGAGAGCCAATGCAAGAGGTGCTGCCAATATTAGAGCCATGGATAAAGGAATTCGGGTATGGCGATTAGCACGGCAAAGGCAGTTCAAGTCCGCCAATCTAGGTGGAGTGGTCAAAATCATTGACGCGTGAATCCTAAATTGATTTCAAGGCTGCAGATTGAGGGGAGACAGCCTTGAGTCGCGGCGATCTGCGGAAAGTGGGCAAGCGCGAACAGTACGCCGGCCCGAGCTAACCGCAACATCAACAACGGCGTTTACGGCGACTGCGCACTGGCACACCTTGGCGCGACGTGCCAGAGAGGTGTGACAACCAAAATTCGATTTTCCGGCGCTTTCGGCTTTGGAGCGCCTCCGGCATCGGGGACAGTGTGGTCATCGCCCCCGCGTAGACCGCGTAGACCATGTTCCGAGAGACGGCAGCACTTCGGTCCGCGCCCATGTCTCGGCAGCGGGCGGAAGGGGGAGCCCTTGGCCAGGGCCGGAGATACTCACCCGAACTGGATCTAACTTTTGGGATGCGCCCATTTAGCGGTTATTGACCGTTGTGTGCGGTCTATACATTGGGAGCAATCACGCCAGCAGCATCCGGTCGTAAGGACATGCAGGATATGCCGCTGATCACTCGACCGTCGTCGACGCGCGGCCTTCCAGGCTTGCCGGGCGTAACGTGGAACTCAATCGCTGCCCCGGCGTCGTCCAATAACCGGAACCCATGCGTCATAGCGGCCTCCTTGGTCGGCAAGACTCAAGAAAGCCGTGATTCGCCAAGATTCGATGCTCGCATGAGTTCTCATCCTAATCGCCATATCCGAATTCCTTTATCCATGGCTCTAATATTGGCAGCACCTCTTGCATTGGCTCTCGGTAATTTTTCCAGCGACCACTGGCTTGTTTGTACAAAGGTTGTGTCACCTGGTCGTAGCTGGGTGTGCTGATCCAGCCACGGCCCCTCGCCGTTTTCTGGTAATTCAGCAAGTTGTCGTCCCACTCCAATCCCAGGAATGCGATCAAAGGCATACAGGTCCCTCTAAGATCCTGGATCAAATCTTCATATTTTACGACGCCAACATCCAGGCTAAGAGCGTTTCTGTAAGCTTGCCACAGCCCCATGACCGCCGCATAGAACTTTGCAGATTGGTCGAGAGTCAAAAAATTGGCCATGGCACTATTGAGTATGAAGTTCTGTGCGAAACTACTGAACACGCAGTCGCAGGGATGCCGTAAGGCCAAAATGAATTTTGCTTTGGGGAAGACTCTATGGATCAAGCCTGCAATACAAATGTTCAGAGGGAGTTTATCGATAACCAAGCCACGCATGTCTGAACTACTAACGTGATTTTTAAGCTCATCAAGGTACGCTTGTCGCAAACGCCTGAGATCGGAGATGGTCAATTTATTGAGTTCCTCGATCGATGCCTTCCGACCGAACTGTTTATCCATTCTTTTAGTCATAGGTTTTTCTTCAACCACGGTAATGCCCGGGTGACTACGCAAGATCGTGTCTAGAAGCGTCGTGCCGGACCGAGGAAACCCGACCAGGAAAGCAATTGAGACGTCCTCGGCCTCACGGGAGGTTCCGGGCCAATCGCACCTTTCACCAGTTGACCATGTTTTCGTCAGTTGCACGACGCTGTCGAAGACTGCCGCCGGGTTACATCTCTTAAATAACGGCGTTTTTTTAGCAATTTCATTCTGAGTCTGAAACTTGGCAAAGGCTTTATCGAACAGGCCGAGCTTTTCGTATGTCTTACCCAGGAGTTCGAAATAGCTAGTTTGATGACCTAACGGTAGCTCCTCTGGCAATATTCTCTCAAGAAACTCCAGTGCTTGCTTGGAATTTTTCTTCCCACTAGCTGACAGCGCTGAAAGGAAGAGGATTTGCGGGTTGTCTTCTAGGCCTTCCCCCCGCGCCCTATTCAAGGCATTCTCAAAATCTAGTATCTCGTTTAATTGAAGAAATAGAATACAAAGGTTGCGATGTGCTAGGACATGATCCGGCTTGAGCTGCAGGGCCGTCTTGTAGCTCGCAATCGCCTCGTCGAACCTGCCAATGTTCTTGAGCGCCATGCCAAGATTGTTGTGTGCGTTGACATAGTCCGGCTTGATTTGCAGGGCCTTAGTAAAGCTGACGATCGCCTCTTCATATCTCTGGAGATCGTTGAGGGCGCAGCCGAGATTGTTATGCGCCATGGCAAAATCAGGCCTAATCTGTAAGGCTTTGCTGTGGCTTGCGATCGCCTCTTCGAACTTGCCGAGGCTCCTGAGGGCAACACCGAGATTATAATGAGCTCTTGCGAAATCGGGCTTAATCTGCACGGCCTTTCTGTAGCTTGCGATCGCCTCGTCGAGCTTGCCAAGGTTTTTGAGGGCCAGGCCAATATTATTTTGGGCCTCGGCAAAGTCGGGATTGATCCGCAGAGCCGTGGTAAAGCATGTTATGGCGTCGGTCTGGCGACCTAAGCCAGCATTTGCGGCACCGATGAGATTGTGAACAATGACCGCGCGAGGATATTGTTTGGCCAGTGCTTGTCCCTGTACGAGTAGCTTTTGAAGCTGGCCCCGATTGTAGAGTGCGACCAAGCTGTTGATCTCGTCCGCCGGCGGCGCAGCTACCGACGCCTCGGCTGTCTTTGGTACTTGCATTGGCTATGGTCTCGACCGTCGGTTTGTTGCTCGCACCCTCGTATCTTCTACATATGTCTTCTGTATCACCGTAATCATATCATCGTAAGTCAATTTCAAGCGCAGTGTTCCCGGGTGTTGCCTCGCTTTTGCTTAATGTCTTGCTGAGACTAGCGCCCGGTGAACCCTTCAGCAGCAAAATTCTCGACAGCTTCCTCAAATCGCCGACAGATCATACGCAACAAGAAACAGCGCATACAATCCCGGGTCGAAATTGGTTTGCAATGCATGGTCGGCACGCCGTTCGCTACGCCACTGGCCGTTCACATCGGACGAACGCCAAGGTTATTTCGCGTCTGTGAATGCCTTAATATCGCGCTTCGATGCACCAGCTCGCCACTAAGCCGCCGACGCTATTATCGCCTTGCTCAAGACATGGATTGCCGCCGCCCTCCGACCCGCGGTAGTTCCCTCGCGTTATTTCGTGACTTTTGATGCTCTTGAAGAGCACGCGAGCGTCTTTCTCCTTGTCGAGATTGTCTGCAGAGAGGCCGAAACGTCAACCGCCCTTCGGAGCCTGACCGCGCAACTCGCGCACCTTGATTCCGTTGATGAAGAATGTTGCACCATTCAAATGGACCTTGACCTCCGCGCAATCCAGAACGTTCCGTTATTCAGTACCCCAAACTGAAAATAGTTGTTGTTGTCCCGTCCCCAAAACAGGAGACCGGCACCCAGCAGCGCTTGGTCACCATCGGGCCAAACCGCCTCGGAACATATGTCTGCGTCGGTAACGGTATAGGTGCCATTAAGAATCCGCTTGAATGGCACTTGGAGGCAGCTTGAACACGAAGTTCCCGTCTTTCACCTCAACAGTTTTATAGATTGCCCATCCGCCACCATCGTCAGCAAAATTGTTTTCAAAAATAACGTCCGCTCCCTCGCAAGCAGCTGTTGGCAATGCAGAGCCGGCAAGTAAGAAGCCACGACCGCAAATGACATTCCAAGTCTCACCATGAGTGGTCCTCCGCTACCCGCCTCACGCGCGTGGCCTCTCAAAATGCGTAACGCGTCCGTTGAAGGTCGGCAACCTCTGTGAGAGACGAAATGATGTATGGCATCCTGTGGCGCTCCATCTTCCTCTTGCCTTAGGCAGAGGGTCGAACGTGGCGGCCCTCGGACTAAGCTCGCGGGGCATGCCCCAGGAGGCCATATTGACTGCCGAAGTCGAGCATTAGTGGGGGAAAGCCACCATTGTGCGTGATGTCTGCGATTACGCGGCGCAGGAAGGGGAAAAGAAGCTTTGGACACTCTACGAAGAGCACGTGGTCCTGCAGGTCCTGGGGAACGTTAGATAGGCGAAAGAGGCCGCCGTAAGTGGTCTCAATATGGTAGATGATGCCAGCGTCATTCTTCGCCGTAATTTCGAGGATAAGCATTACCTCATACGTATTCTCGCCTTGCAAGTTAACGGTCACATCGACGTCTGTTTGCAGCCCTGAGGTCTGCCCAAGAGATTCCAATAACTTCAACTTCGACGCGCGTGGGCTTTCGAAGGAAAGGTCCTTGATATACTGGACGAGCAACTTGAGTTCAGCCGATGCCTCGGAATTCGGAAGGTCTGCGTCACGCGTCTGCGCCCGTCTTCCGTTGGTCTTGCCAAGCCTTTCTGCCTTAGCCATGACATGTTCCCTCAGGCATCCCGTAGGCCCGTAACCGCCCAGCTTTCTATGCAGTTCGATGGGACGATCGGTGCGGCCTTCTCCAGGCGGAAGACGCCGGGACACGCTCCCTTTTACCAAGCCAACGAGAGCCCGAAAATGTTATTCTCGGCAAGACATGCGTGAGCACATTCTCAATGAGATAAAAAGGCTCGCCGCAGCTTATGACGGGCGGCCGCCGGGAATGCACCGATTCGAGAAGGAAACCGGCATCGGCACTAGGGATTGGCTTGGCGTGTATTGGAGGCGCTGGGATGACGCCCTTGCCGAAGCGGGTT